>JAESFL010000799.1_pt1 | contig 16694 bp, 14 predicted proteins | sample 9269401 | NCBI WGS metagenome assembly JAESFL01 (sample SAMN14506025, study PRJNA617098) | algae metagenome | isolation source: Gloeocapsa sp. UFS-A4-WI-NPMV-4B04 and co-occurring heterotrophs from desert... | place: USA: Utah | collected 2006-10-01 | reverse complement strand
CAGGGCATCATGTTCGGCTATGCCTGCAACGAGACGCCCGAGCTGATGCCGGCGCCGATCTACTACGCCCACAAGATCCTCGAGAACCTCACTGCCGCCCGCAAGGCGAAGGCCGGGGATGCCGCCAAGCTCGGCCCCGATGCCAAGAGCCAGGTCACGGTGCGCTACGAGAACGGCCGTCCCGTCTCGGCCACCCAGATCGTTCTCTCGACCCAGCACCTGGATGAGAGCCTCACCTCCGAGGACGTGCGCGCCATCGTCGAGCCGCATATCCGCCAGACCCTGCCCGAGGGCTGGATCTCGCCCGATACCATCTGGCACGTGAATCCCACCGGCAAGTTCGTGATCGGCGGCCCCGACGGCGATTGCGGCCTCACCGGCCGCAAGATCATCGTCGACACCTATGGCGGTGCGGCTCCCCACGGTGGCGGTGCCTTCTCCGGCAAGGATCCGACCAAGGTGGACCGTTCGGCCGCTTATGCTGCCCGCTATCTTGCCAAGAACGTCGTGGCGGCCGGCCTCGCCGACCGCTGCACCCTGCAGCTCTCCTATGCCATTGGCGTGGCCAAGCCCCTGTCGATCTATGTGGACCTGCACGACACGGGCCATGTGGACGAGGGCAAGCTCGAGGCCGTTCTCATGGACGCCATGGACCTCTCGCCCCGCGGCATCCGCACGCATCTCGGCCTCAACAAGCCGATTTATGCCCGCACCTCGGCCTATGGCCATTTCGGCCGCAAGCCCGACGCCGATGGCGGCTTCTCCTGGGAGCGCACGGATCTCGCCGACCGCCTAAAGGCGGCGTTCCGCTAAGGACTGTCCCGGCAAGCCGAATGCCATTCGGCCCCATTGAGACTCGACCACAAAGAGCCGGTCCCCCGCGAGGAGGACCGGCTCTCAATGCATTCTTCAGGAGCATTTGTCCCATGAGCGAAGCCTCCGAACGCTCCGGTGCCTTCTTCGGGCGCCGGAAAGGCAAGAAGCTTCGCGCCGGACAGGACGAGCTCGTCCAGAACCTGCTGCCCGCGATCCGCGTGGTCCCGGCCCGTGACATCCCCGGCCAGTTCCCGGACCCTCAGGCGCGGGAAACCTGGCTCGAGATCGGCTTCGGCGGCGGCGAGCACCTTGCCGCCCAGGCCCGCACCCATCGCGACGTCAACATCATCGGCTGCGAGCCTTTCGTCAACGGCATGGCCAAGCTTTTGGCCGTGGTCGAGCAGGAGAATCTCGATAACATCCGGGTCTGGGATGACGACATCACCGACCTGCTGCCGACCCTGCCCGCCGCCTCTTTCGACCGCGTCTACATCCTCTATCCCGACCCATGGCCCAAGCGCCGGCAGCGCAAGCGCCGCCTCGTCTCCGACGAGAATCTGGAGATGCTCGCCCGCGTGATGAAGCCGGGCGCCGAGCTGCGCTTTGCCAGCGACATCGACGATTACATCGGCTGGGTGCTCGCCCGCGCCTTGCGCTCCCCGCATTTCCGCTGGACCGCCACCCGTGCCGACGACTGGCGCAAGCCCTATGAGGGCTGGCCGGGCACCCGCTACGAGGCCAAGGCCATCCGCGAAGGCCGCGTGCCGAGCTATCTGACCCTCAAACGGGTTTAAGCTTGATCACCACCGCAGCATCGACGAGGGGCGCGGGGAATGTGCCGGTCGGCTGAACCGGCCAGAAGGCAATTGAGGGGCTTTCCAGGTTGATTTCCCATTGGTGACCTGAGCCGACAGCGGAGTGAGCCTGACGGGTCTTGTGGAGGACCCTTGCTTTTTTGAGCTTGAATCGCTATAAGTTGCACGTCAGCTCTGGTTGCAGCGTCAAGCTGCTGGTCAAGAGTGGGCCCCGCCGGGTCCGCTCTTTTTTATTGCCTGAATGCCGGAGCGTGCGGAGAGCCATGACAAACGAACGCGACAAGCGGCTGATTACCGAAAACGGCGTGGCCGCCCGAGTGGCGGCGATCGTCGAGCCCGTGATCGAGGATCTGGGCTTCAACCTCGTGCGGGTGCGGGTCACCCCGACGAATGGATGCACCGTGCAGATCATGGCCGAGAAGCCAGACGGCACCATGTCGGTGAGCGATTGCGAGGCCGTGAGCCGGGCGATTTCGCCGGTGCTCGACCTCGAGGATCCGATCGACACGGCCTATTATCTCGAGATCTCCTCTCCGGGGATCGACCGGCCGCTCGTGCGCGAGAGCGATTTCGCGCGCTGGACCGGATACGACGCGAAGATCGAGATGGCCGTGCCGCTCGAAGGCCGCAAACGTTTCCGGGGCTTTCTCCGGGGCGTCGAGAACGGGAAGCTCGTTGTCGAGCTGCCGGACGTGAAGGAAGGCCTCGATCCCATCGCGCGCCTGCCCCTGACGGATCTGGGCGAGGCTCACCTCGTCCTGACCGACGACCTCATCCGTGAATCGCTGCGCCGGGGAACGGCGCCGACCACGGACGATCTTGATGAAGACACGGATGTGGTGGATGCGCCCGATGAGCCGCAGGACCCGTCCAACGCATGATCCGGTGAAGTGGACCCCGGTTCACCGACACGATCATGCGAAGACCAAAGGAATTTGAGCGGGAGGCCGTCACGGCATCCTGCTCTTAAGACGAAACCGAATTAAGGAGCGACCTCGATGGCTATCAGTGCCAACAGGCTTGAACTCTTGCAGATCGCCGATGCGGTCGCCCGCGAGAAGGTGATCGACAAGCAGATCGTCCTCGACGCCATGGCGGACGCCATCGCCAAGGCGGCCCGGTCCCGCTACGGGGCCGAGACCGACATCCATGCCGAGATCAACTCGAAGACCGGCGAGCTGCGCCTGTCGCGGCACCTCCTCGTGGTCGAGGACGGCGCGGTGGAGAACGATTCCCGCGAGATCACCCTGGCCGAGGCCCGCACCCGCCACAACCCGGCGGCGCAAGTTGGCGACGTGATCGCCGACACCCTGCCGCCCTTCGATTTCGGCCGCATCGCGGCGCAGTCGGCCAAGCAGGTGATCGTCCAGAAGGTGCGCGACGCCGAGCGCGACCGCCAGTACCAGGAATACAAGGACCGCATCGGCGAGATCGTGAACGGCGCGGTCAAGCGCGTCGAGTACGGCAACGTGATCGTCGATCTTGGCCGCGGCGAGGCGATCATCCGCCGCGACGAGCTCATTCCCCGCGAGACCTTCCGTCCCGGCGACCGGGTCCGCGCCTATCTCTTCGACGTGCGCCGCGAGGCCCGTGGGCCGCAGATCTTCCTGTCGCGCACCCATCCGCAGTTCATGTCGAAGCTCTTCGCCTCGGAAGTGCCGGAGATCTATGACGGCATCGTCACGGTTCAGGCGGTCGCCCGCGATCCGGGCTCCCGCGCCAAGATCGCCGTGATCTCGCGCGATTCCTCCATCGATCCGGTCGGCGCCTGCGTGGGCATGCGCGGCTCCCGCGTCCAGGCGGTGGTGGGCGAACTCCAGGGCGAGAAGATCGACATCATTCCGTGGTCCCCCGACCAGGCGACCTTCATCGTCAACGCGCTCCAGCCGGCCGAGGTGGTCAAGGTGGTGCTCGACGAGGAGGCCGACCGCATCGAGGTGGTGGTGCCCGACGACCAGCTCTCGCTCGCCATCGGCCGCCGCGGCCAGAACGTGCGTCTGGCCTCGCAGCTCACCGGCTGGGATATCGACATCCTCACCGAGGCCGAGGAATCCGAGCGTCGCCAGAAGGAATTCGCCGAGCGCACCGATCTCTTCATGAATGCCCTCGACGTGGACGAGGTGGTGGGCCAGTTGCTCGCCTCGGAAGGCTTCCGCTCGGTCGAGGAGATCGCCTATGTGGATTCCGGTGAAGTGGCCGCCATCGAGGGCTTCGATGAGGACACGGCCGCCGAGATCCAGAGCCGCGCGCAGGAATACCTCGCCCGCATCGAGGCCGAGAACGACGCCCGCCGCCAGGAACTGGGCGTCTCCGACGACCTGAAGGAGATCGACGGCGTCACGAGCGCCATGATGGTGGCGCTCGGCGAGAACGACATCAAGAATGTCGAGGACCTGGCCGGCTGCGCCACCGACGATCTCGTCGGCTGGACGGAAGGCCGCGGCCCCGACGCCACCCGCTACAAGGGCGCCCTCGACGGCTTCGATGTATCCCGTGCGGATGCGGAGAACATGATCATGGCCGCCCGCGTGAAGGCGGGCTGGATCGAACAGCCGGAAGAGACGGTGGAGACCGAGGGATCGGCCGAAGAGGCCGAGACCGAGGCTCAGCCCTCTTAACGGCAATGGCAAAGCGAGGTCAGCATTCGTGCCGCGGCATGAACCGGAGCGCACCTGCATCGTCACCCGCGAGGCTCACAGCCCCGCGGGATTGATCCGCTTTGTCCTCGGGCCCGACCACCAGGTCGTGCCCGACCTCAGGCACAAGCTGCCGGGCCGCGGCGTCTGGGTGACGGCCCGTTCCGACATGGTGGAGGAGGCGGCCAAACGTCGCCTCTTCGCCCGCGCCTTCAAGGCCGAGGCCAAGGCTCCGGAGACCCTGGCCCAGGATATCGAGCGTCTTCTCCGGGACGATCTCCGCCAGGGCCTGGCTCTCGCCAACAAGGCCGGAGCCGTGATCACCGGCTTCCACAAGGTCGAGTCGACCATCACGGATAAGCCCATCGTTGCCCTTATTCATGCCGCAGAAGCGGCCGAAGATGGGCGAAGAAAATTGGCAAACCAGTTGCGAAAACGCTTCGGCGAGGCAATATCTACCTTTCCGGTCATCCAAGAATTGTCGAATGACGAATTGGATTTGGCATTAGGCCGGTCAAATGTGATACATGCTGCCCTCGTCGCGGGCGCTGGGAGCGACGGCTTTCTGAACCGATGGCATCGTTACCGCATCTTTCGCGGCATCGACGCCGATCAAACTGGCCTCGGAAACGAGACCGGCGAACCCACGACTATGAAACCCGCAGGAACTGAGGCGGAATGACCGATACGAAAAACCAGGGCGACAAGACTCTTCATGTGTCGTCCAAGACGCTTTCTCTGAAGCGCCCCGTCGAACAGGGCGTGGTGCGCCAAAGCTTCTCCCATGGCCGATCCAAGTCGGTCGTGGTCGAGACGGTGAAGCGTCGCCCTGCCGTTGGCCCCACCGGGGGCAAGGAAGACAGACCCGCGCCGCAACAGGCAGCGGCCCCCGCGGCTGCGCCCAAGCCTGCGGCCGCGGCTCCGACCCCGAAGCCGGCAGCGCCTGCTCAAGGAGCGCGCCCGCAGCGGTCCGCTCCCAATACTCCCCGGTCCGGCGGCATGGTGCTGCAGACGCTCTCCGAGCAGGAGCGCGATGCGCGCATGAACGCGCTTGTCGATGCGCGCCGCCGTGACGAGGAAGACCGCAAGCGTCAGGCCGAGGAGGCAGCCCGCCGCTCCGAGCGCGAGATCGCCGAGGCCCAGGAGCGCGAAGCCGCCGAAGCCCGCAAGCGCGAGGAAGACGAGCGCCGCCGCCAGGACGAGGAGCGCAAGCGTCGCGCCGAGGACGAGGCCCGCCGCCGTCTCGGCGAGGAGGCCCCGCGTCAAGCATCCGCAACGGCTCCGGCCGGGCGCGGACCGGCCCCGCGCTCCGATGCGCCGCGGTCCGACCGGCCCCGCCAGGATAGCCCCCGCCCTGCCGGCCGTTTCGACGGCCCGCGCCCCTCCGGTCCGCGCCAGGACGGCCCCCGTCCCGGTGGCTTCGGCGGCCCGCGCAGCGGTGGCGGCACCATGGGCGGCCGTCCGCCGAGCCTGAACCACATGGCCCGCCCGGCCGTGCCGGTTGCGCCCGATCCGGAAACGGCAAAGCCCAATGCCCGCACGGCCCCGCCCGTGGCAGCCCGCGCTCCCGTGGTGGATGACGAGGAGGGCGCACGCACCATCCGGCGTCCCGGCGTCGCGGCCAAGCCTGCGGCCCTGCCGAAGACCCCCAAGACGGCTCCCGGCGAGGAGAAGCGCCGCGGCCGCCTGACGCTGGCCAACGCGACCTCGGGCGAGGACGAGCGCACCCGCTCGCTCGCCGCCTTCCGTCGCCGCAACCAGCGCCTCATGGGCCACCGCCAGGTGGAGCAGAAGGAAAAGATCGCCCGCGAGGTGATCATTCCGGAGACGATCACCATCCAGGAGCTCGCCAACCGCATGTCGGAGCGCGCCGTGGACGTGATCAAGATGCTGATGAAGCAAGGCCAGATGCACAAGATCACGGATGTGATCGACTCCGACTCAGCCCAGCTGATCGCGGAGGAGCTCGGCCATACGGTGAAGCGCGTCGCGGAATCGGACGTCGAGGAAGGCCTGTTCGACACCCCGGACGTGGACGACAACCTCGTCACCCGTCCGCCGGTCGTGACCATCATGGGCCACGTCGACCACGGCAAGACCTCGCTGCTCGACGCAATCCGCAAGACCAACGTGGTGTCCGGCGAAGCCGGCGGCATCACCCAGCATATCGGCGCCTATCAGGTGACCTCGCCGCTCGGCGGCAAGATCACCTTCATCGACACGCCGGGCCACGCGGCCTTCACGGCAATGCGCGCGCGCGGCGCCAAGGTGACGGACATCGTCGTGCTGGTGGTGGCTGCCGATGACGGCGTCATGCCGCAGACCGTCGAGGCGATCAACCACGCGCAGGCGGCCGGCGTGCCGCTGATCGTGGCGATCAACAAGGTGGACAAGCCCGACGCGAACCCGCAGCGGGTGCGCACCGAGCTGCTGCAGCACTCCATCGTGGTGGAATCCATGGGCGGCGAGACCCTCGAGTTCGAGGTGTCGGCCAAGACCGGCGACGGCCTCGAGACCCTTCTCGAAGGCCTCCAGCTTCAGGCGGAAATCCTCGAGCTCAAGGCCAATGCCGAGCGCTCGGCGGAAGGCACCGTCATCGAGGCGAAGCTCGATCGCGGCCGCGGTCCCGTGGCCACCGTGCTCGTGCAGCGCGGAACCCTGCGCACCGGCGACATCGTCGTGGCCGGCGCCGAATGGGGCCGCGTGCGTGCCCTGATCAACGATCTCGGCGCCAACGTGAAGGAGGCCGGTCCTTCGGTTCCGGTCGAGGTGCTGGGCTTCAACGGCACGCCAGAGGCCGGCGACCGCGTCGCGGTGGTCGAGTCCGAGGCCCGCGCCCGCGAGGTCACCGAGTACCGCACCCGCCAGAAGCGCGAGCGTCAGGCGGCCCGCATGGGTTCGGCCGGGCGCACGCTCGCCGACATGATGCACGACCTCAAGGCCGGAGCGGGCCGCAAGGAATTCCCGCTCGTGGTCCGGGCCGACGTGCAGGGCTCGGCGGAAGCCATCGTGGGCGCGCTGGAGAAGGTCGGCAACGAGGAAGTGGCCGCCCGCATCATCCAAGCCGGCGTCGGCGGCATCTCGGAATCGGACGTCACCCTGGCCGAAGCATCGAACGCCATCATCCTCGCCTTCAACGTGCGTGCCCACAAGGAAGCGCGCGAGGCGGCCGAGCGTGCCGGCATCGAGATCCGCTACTACAACATCATCTACGACCTCGTGGATGACGTGAAGGCGGCGATGTCCGGACTGCTGGCTCCGACGCTCCGCGAGGAGCGGCTCGGCGAGGCGCAGATCCTAGAGGTGTTCAACGTGTCGAAGGTCGGCAAGATCGCCGGCTGCCGCGTCCTCGACGGCGTGGTCCAGCGTGGCGCCCATGTTCGCCTGATCCGCGACAACGTGGTGATCCACGAAGGCCGCCTGAGCCAGCTCAAGCGCTTCAAGGACGACGCCCGCGAGGTCACCTCGGGTCAGGAATGCGGTATGTCCTTCGAGAACTACCAGGACATGCGCGTCGGCGACCAGATCGAGTGCTACCGCGTGGAAGAGGTGAAGCGGTCGCTGTAAGCCGCTTCTGATCTTTTCACTGTCTGGAACATCAGTCATGGCCGGGTCATTCCCGGCCATGATCCCTTGTGGACGATCCGGTCCAACCCCGGAGATATAACAATGGCCAAACGTTTCGAACAAACCACCGGACCCTCCCAGCGCCAGCAGCGCGTGGCCGAGCTTATCCGCCATGCCCTGGCCGAGGTCCTCTCCCGCGGCGATTTGCAGGACAGCGTGCTGACGAAGAACGTCATCACCATTCCGGAAGTGCGTATGTCACCGGATCTCAAGCTCGCTACGGCCTATGTGATGCCGCTCGGCGGCCGCGACGAGGCGGCGGTGATCAAAGCTCTGGACAAGAACAAGAAGATCCTGCGCCAGGAGGTCGCCCGCCGGGTGAACCTGAAATTCGCCCCCGACCTGCGTTTCCTCCGGGACGAGAGCTTCGACGAGGCTGCGCGAATCGATGCGCTGCTCCGGAGCGAACCCGTGGCCCGCGATACGGGACGGCTCGGCCCGGCCGTGTCGGATGACGACACCGACGAGCAGAATTCATGACCGAGGAGCGCCCGCAGCGGAGGCCCCACGGGGACCGACCGAAGAAGCGTGACGTCAACGGATGGATCATCCTCGACAAGGGCGTCGGCATGACCTCGACCCATGCGGTTGCAGTGGTCAAGCGCAGCCTCTCGGCCAAGAAGGCAGGGCACGCGGGCACCCTCGACCCGCTCGCCTCCGGCATCCTGCCGATTGCCTTAGGCGAGGCGACCAAGACCGTGCCGTTCGTCATGGACGGGCGCAAATCCTACGTGTTCACCGTGGCCTGGGGCGCGGAGACGAACACGGACGACACCGAGGGCGAAATCGTCGAGCGCACCGACAGGCTGCCGGATCCGTCCGAGATCGAGGCGCTCCTGCCCCGCTTCACCGGCTCCGTGCAGCAGGTGCCGCCGCGCTTTTCCGCCATCAAGATCGCCGGCGAGCGCGCCTATGATCTCGCCCGCGACGGCGAGGTGGTGGAGCTTCAGCCGCGCACGGTCGAGATCGACCGGCTGGCCCTCGTCCACCACGACGGCGATCGCTCGATCATCGAGGCCGATTGCGGCAAGGGTACCTATGTGCGGGCCATCGCCCGCGACCTCGGCCGGGCGCTCGGCTGCCTCGGCCATATCGCGGCGCTCCGGCGCACCCGCGTCGGCCCGTTCACGGAGCACGACGCCGTTACCGTCGACGGCATCGCCACCGACCCGGCGGCCCTGCGCCCGGTGGAGACGGCGCTCAGCGAAATCCCCTCGATCGCGGTGAGCCGCGACATGGCCGGCCGCCTGATGCGCGGTCAGTCCATCATCCTGCGCGGGCGCGAGGCGCCCCTGTCGGGGAAGGTCTACGCTACCTGCAACGGCGTGCTCATCGCCGTGGGCGACGTGGAGCGCGGCGAACTCGTGCCGCACCGGGTGTTCAACCTGGGTGCTTAGAAGAAGCCTGCCCACTGTCGCTCCGGGGCGCCGAAGGCGAGCCCGGAGCGACAGTGAGGAGCGTTTCAGAAACGACAATGGCCGGGACAAGCCCGGCCATGACGAAGATTTTTGGTGCTGAGCTTACCGGTCGGCCTTCAGCCCCTGCGCCGAGCGCATCAGGAACTTCTGGGTGATCGGCTCGATCATGGCGTAAACCGCCTGCGCGGTCTTCTCCTCCTCGCGCAGGGATTCCTGCAGGCCCGGAATGAACTTCTGGTTTCCGGAGGCCTCGGCCATGGCGATCAGGGACTTGTAGGACGCGATTTCGAAGTTCTCGAAGGCGTGGTTGGCGAAGGTGTTCTTGAGAACCTCGTCGGCCATCGGCATGTGGCCGGCGGCCGCCAGGTTGGCCATGAACTGGGTGGCCATGTCCTTCAGGATCGAGCGGTCGGCCCCGAAGGAATGCAGCATGTCGTCGAGGCGGCGGATCTGGCCTTCCGTTTCGGTGATGTGCCGCCGCAGGAGGTCGGACATTTCCGGATAATTCTCGAACCGCTCGACCTGCCGCTCCATGAGCTGAATGGCTTGCTTCTCAAGGGCGTGAGCGTTTTCCAGGCCGGTGATGAAGATGTTGCGGACGTCTTCCGAGGACGTGAGGTCGGCCATGCCGGTGGTGGCAGTCATGATGTCGGATTCCTATCTTGGGGGTCTCTGGTTCACCAACCGTAACCTGGAAAACTTGTTCCGCAGGGGAATAGACCAAATCGGCGCATCTTATTGCTCCGCTTGGGAAAAACGATTTCTCTGGCACTTGCGCGCTTTTCGTGTATGGTGCGCCATCTTTTCTGAGGCTTATGCCCTGAAAGACGCGTCCGGGTTCGGACCGCGCTGGACGACATCCCGGCCCGGCCCTTCCGGATGAACCGGACCCGAAGCCTGAATGGCTCAAGGTCTCCTGACAAAACCAACCTGAAAGGACTGACGATGTCGATTACGGCTGAGCGCAAGAACGCGCTCGTGAAGGAATTCGCCCAGAAGGCTGGCGATACCGGCTCCCCCGAGGTGCAGGTCGCCATTCTGACCGAGCGGATCAACAACCTGACCGGTCACTTCAAGACCCACAACAAGGACAACCATTCCCGTCGTGGCCTCCTGAAGCTCGTGTCGTCGCGCCGTTCGCTTCTCGACTATCTGAAGAAGAAGGACGAGAGCCGCTACCGCACGCTGATCGAGAAGCTCGGCATCCGCCGCTAAGCTTTGAAACGACTTCCGTCCGGAGCCCGGCTCCGGACGGCTTCTACACCGGTTAAGACCACGAGGTCCCGGTGTCCTCTGAGGAGGCGGTTGACGCGATGACCATGGCAGGATCGCAAGGGATTTTTGGGAACGGCCCGCGCCGTTTTCGGAGTCCCTTGCCGTCTTGCTCATGGCATCGAGCCCCCCGCTCCTGCTGTCATGAAAGACGTCAAACATGTTCGATACTCAACGCGAAGAACTGATCTGGGCCGGCCGCAAGCTCGTGCTCGAGACGGGCAAGATGGCCCGCCAGGCCGACGGCGCCGTCGTCGCCACCTACGGTGAGACCACCGTTCTCGCCACCGTCGTCTCGGCCAAGGAGCCGAAGCCCGGTTTCGATTTCTTCCCGCTCACGGTGAACTACCAGGAGCGCACCTACGCCGCCGGCCGCATCCCGGGCGGCTACTTCAAGCGCGAAGGCCGTCCGACCGAGAAGGAGACCCTGGTCTCCCGCCTCATCGACCGCCCGATCCGCCCCCTCTTCGTCGAGGGCTACAAGAACGACACGCAGGTTGTCGTGACCGTGCTCTCGCACGATCTTGAGAACGATCCCGACATCGTCGGCATGGTGGCGGCGTCCGCCGCCCTGACCCTCTCGGGCGTTCCCTTCATGGGTCCCGTGGGTGCTGCCCGCGTCGGCTACATCGGCGGCCAGTACAAGCTGAACCCGCCGCTGCAGGAGATGGACCAGACCTCGCTCGACCTCGTAGTCGCCGGCACCGCCGACGCCGTGCTCATGGTCGAGTCCGAGGCGAAGGAGCTGGCGGAAGACGTGATGCTCGGCGCCGTGATGTTCGGCCACAAGCACTTCCAGCCGGTGATCGAGGCCATCATCCGCCTCGCCGAGAAGGCCGCCAAGGAGCCGCGCGACTACCAGCCGGCCGATACGTCCGAGGTTGAGAAGGCTGTTCTGGCCATTGCCGAGACCGAGCTGCGCGAAGCCTACAAGATCACCAAGAAGCAGGACCGCTACGCCGCCGTCGACGCCGTCAAGGCGAAGGTGATGGCCGAGCTGCTTCCCGCCGACGGCGAGCCGAAGTTCGAGCCCGAGAAGGTCAAGGCGGCCTTCAAGGAAGTGCAGGCCAAGGTCGTGCGCTGGAACATCCTCGACACCGGCTCCCGCATCGACGGTCGCGATCTCAAGACCGTTCGCCAGATCGTCTCCGAGGTCGGCGTTCTGCCGCGCACCCACGGTTCGGCCGTGTTCACCCGCGGCGAAACGCAGGCGCTCGTGGTGGCGACCCTCGGCACCGGCGAGGACGAGCAGTTCATCGACCAGCTTGAAGGCACCCGCAAGGAAACCTTCCTGCTGCACTACAACTTCCCGCCCTATTCCGTCGGTGAGACGGGCCGCATGGGCTCGCCCGGCCGCCGCGAAATCGGCCACGGCAAGCTCGCCTGGCGCGCCATCCACCCGATGCTGCCGGCAGCCCACGACTTCCCCTACACGATCCGCGTCGTCAGCGAGATCACCGAGTCGAACGGCTCCTCGTCGATGGCCTCCGTCTGCGGCGCTTCGCTGGCGCTGATGGATGCGGGCGTGCCGCTGCGCCGTCCGGTGGCGGGCATCGCCATGGGCCTCATCCTCGAGGGTGAGCGCTATGCGGTCCTGTCCGACATTCTCGGCGACGAGGATCACCTCGGCGACATGGACTTCAAGGTGGCCGGAACGGAGCAGGGCATCACCTCGCTCCAGATGGACATCAAGATCGCCGGCATCACGGAAGAGATCATGCGCGTGGCGCTGGATCAGGCTCAGGCCGGCCGCACGCACATCCTCGCCGAGATGAACAAGGCGCTCACCGCACCGCGCGCCGAGCTCGGCGAGCATGCCCCGCGCATCGAGACCATGCAGATCCCGGTCGACAAGATCCGCGAAGTCATCGGTTCGGGCGGCAAGGTCATCCGCGAGATCGTGGAGAAGACCGGCGCGAAGATCGACATCAACGACGACGGCCTGATCAAGATCGCGTCCGCCGACGGCAAGTCGATCAAGGCAGCCTACAACTGGATCCGCTCCATCGTGGCCGAGCCCGAGATCAACACGATCTACGAGGGCACGGTCGTGAAGGTGATGGAGTTCGGCGCCTTCGTGAACTTCTTCGGTTCCCGCGACGGCCTCGTGCACATCTCGGAGCTCGCCAAGAACCGCGTCGGCAAGGTCACCGATGTGGTCAAGGAAGGCGACAAGGTGAAGGTGAAGTTCCTCGGCATGGATGAGCGCGGCAAGGTCCGTCTCTCCATGAAGGTGGTCAACCAGGAAACTGGCGAAGACATCACCGAGCAGCTCAAGGCCGAACGCGACGCCGAGCGCGCCCAGCGCGACCAGCAGAAGGCTGCCGGCGAGTAATTGCATCAAGCCTGATCAGAAACAGAGAAGGCGCGGCTCCGGCCGCGCCTTTTTCTTTGCCTCGGCCCCGCAGGTGCCTCTTCAGGACGAACGCACCAAGCTCCCCACCTCCGGAATGATCCAGCTCCCCAACGGCGCCGCGCGGCCGCGGATGGAGACGATCTGACGGGTGCGGTCGGAGAGGTCGAGGCCGGCACGGGTGGCGAGGTCCTCGGAGATTACGAGCTCCACGTCGAGCTCCTTGGCCAATCCCTCCAGGCGGCTGGCCGCATTGATGGTGTCGCCCACGGCCGTCAGGCTAGTGGCTTGGCCGTAGCCCATCTGGCCGACGATGGCCGGTCCCGCATGGAGGCTCATGGCGATGCGCAGGGGATGCTCGAACTCGCTGGCGTAATCCTCGTTAAGGCGGGCGAGCGCCGCTTTGATTCGGAGTGCGGCGTCGAGGGCTTGGCGGGCGGCCTCCTGCGGGGTTGTGCTCAGACCGAAGAGGGCCAGAACCCCATCGCCGATGAACTTGTCGATGTAGCCGCCCGCATCCTCCACAGCCTCGCCCACCACCTCGAAGTAGCGGTTGAGGATGAATACCGTGTCGAAGGGAAGGCGCTTCTCGGTGAGGCTCGTGAAGCCGCGCAAATCGCAGAACAGCACCGCGACCTCCCGCTCCTGCCCCTGAGCGCGGCCAGCGTGCACCAGGGCCGTCACGCCGTTGCGGCCCGTGGACAGGATTGGCACAACCGCGATCTCGCCGTGCGGCCTGAACTGGCAGGCGAGCCTCACGTTCGGACCGGCCTTGATGCGCGCGAGGGTGCCCCGCTCCTGGGCAGCGGGCGGCGGCTGGTCCTGCAGGCCATCGAGCACCCGGACCCGACAGGTTGAGCAACGGCCGCGGCCGCCGCAGACCGAGATGTGCGGGATTCCTGCGGTGCGGCTCGCCTCCAGCACACTGAACCCCGCCGGCACGGTGACGACCTGATCGTTGGGATAGCGGATGCGAACCCGGCGCGACCACAGATTGGCGCTGCGAACGATGCGGCCGGCAATCGTCAGCGCCAAGAGCCCCCCGAAAAACGCATAGAGGCCGGGGCCGATCAGGGGCAGGAGGTCGGATTCGGGTGGCGCCGGAATGGGAAACCGCTCCGGCGCTTCCGCAATCTCCCGGCCCGCTCCCGCAAAGCCGAGCAGGGCCAGGATGGGAACGAGAATGGCTCCCGTGTAGAGCAGCAGCGCGTAGCGAGAAAACCATGGCTTAGGGCGCAGCCAGAAATAGATCCCGAGACATCCGTGCAGCCAAGCGATGACCAAAACCGCTGCCTGACGGACTCCGAAATCAGGATTCAGCAGCCAGAGATTGCGGACCACCTCCGGGTAGCCCGAATCCTGTCCCGTCACGGCCCATTCGACCCGGGTCCCCATCACATGACCGATCAGGAGGAACGGCAGGCTCAGGCCCAAGGCCAGCTGCGAGGCCTCGCGGACGGGCATGCGCAGGGTCCGGCGGCGATAAAGCGCCTGCAGGGCGAGGAGGAAGTGCAACAGGACGGAGCCGTAGAGAAGCACCGTGCCGACCGGATTGCGCCACAGGCGGTTGAACCAGGCGCGCCCGGCCTCCATCGCCTCGAGGGAGACGAGCCCCAGGGCATGGTTGCTGAAATGAGTCAGGAGGAAGGCTGCGAGCACAAGGCCCGAGACGAGCCGGATGTCGCGCCAGGGGACGGGGCGCCTCAGCAAAGCCGCCTCGGCGGCAGGTCTGGTCTCGGTTTGCTTCATGGGCGAATGACCAGTCTCGATCCTGCAATCAGTGGCGTGCCTCAACCTATGCAGGTGCAGCCGCGGGCGCCAATGTCAAATCACAGTCGCTGGACCGGGGCGGTAAACTGTCTATTCCTGGCGCCGCACAGGCAGAGCCCGAATCATGTCCCACACCATCACCAGCATCGGCGACCTCGAAGCCCTCTATGGCGAGGTCAACAAGGCCTTGCTCCTGAAGGAGGCCGATCGCATCGTGCCGGAATACCGCGCCCTGAACGAGGCCTCGCCCTTCGCGGCGCTCGCCACGAGCGGCCCGGAGGGGCTCGACTGCTCGCCCCGCGGCGACGGGCCGGGTTTCGTGCGGGTCCTGGACGACAAGACCCTGCTCCTGCCCGATCGGCGCGGCAACAATCGGGTCGATTCGCTGCGCAACATCGTGCGGGACCCGAGCATCGCCCTGCTCTTCCTGATCCCCGGCATCGGCGAAACTCTCAGGGTAAACGGGCGTGCAGTGATTTCCATCGACCCGGACCTGCTGGAGAGCTTTTCCGTCGACGGCAAGGCGCCGAGATCGGTGGTGATGATCACCGTCGAGACGGTGTTCTTCCAATTCGCCCGCGCCATCCTGCGCTCGGAGCTGTGGAACCCGGCCCGCCACGTACCGCGGGAGAGCCTGCCGAGCGCGGGTCAGATCCTGGCGGCGCTCACCAACAACGAGGCTGGCGGCGAGGCCTATGACAAGGCTTTGCCCGAGCGGCAGCGCACGACCCTCTATTGATGACTTGACCTCGCGCCCCCTGCCCCCGAAAAGGCAGGTCTTGTTTTCACCAGTGAGGCTCAAGGACAATCCATGACGATCCAGCGCATCAAGCCCGGCCCGCGCATGAGCGGCGCCGTCGTTCACGGCAACACGGTTTATCTCGCAGGCCAAGTCGCTCAGGAGAGCGCAGGCAAGAGCGTCACCGAGCAGACCAAGGAGATTCTCTCCATCATCGACAGCCTGCTGGCCGAGGCCGGTACCGACAAGTCGAAAATCCTGATGGCCAATATCTGGATCACCGACATGGGCACGTTCCAGGAGATGAACGCCGTGTGGGATGCCTGGGTGTCTCCCGGCAACACGCCTGCCCGCGCCACGGTCGAGGCGAAGCTCGCAACGCCCGCCTTCAAGGTGGAGATCGCCGTCATCGCGGCGAAGTAGGATCGACGAGCAAAAAGAAGCGGGCCGTTCGGCCCGCTTCGTTCATTCACGCCTGCACAATCTTACGGGCAGGGATGGCGCATGCCATCGTAGCCGAGATAGGTGCCCGAGGCCGGGTCATAGGAACGGTAGCGCTGGGCGCAGTATGCCGCGTTGCCGCCATAGACCGGAGCGGCCTGAGCCTGAGACTGAGCAATGGCGCCGCCGATGATGGCGCCGGTGGCCAGACCAATAGCGCCCGCGGCCGCAGCCGAGCCGTAGTCGCGGCGATAGTAGCCGCGGTCACCGTAATAGCGACGATCTCCATAATAGCGGCGCTCCCCGTAGCGCGGACCGCCACGATAGACACGGCGCTCGACCACACGGGGGCTGCCGCGATAGACCCGGCGTTCCACGTATTGTGAATAATCGGTGTTCACATTGCCGTTCTGGATGGCGGCGACGAGTTCGTTGACAGGCGCGGTCTGCGTCTCGGCGGCCGACGCCGGGGCAAGGCTGACGGCGCCGAGAGCGGCCGTGGCGGCCACGGCCATGAAGAATCTACGCATGGGATTACTCCTCCAATGTCGGGAGTCGAACGCGTCAAAGCCGATGTCGTTCCGTTTTCAGGAAATTCCGGGTTATCTCTCGCGGGAACGTGAGGAGCGATGATCGTCGGATCGAGCCTCGGATCTCACCGACGAAGCCCGCCTTCCCTTGACCCTTCCCTGCCCGACAGGACAGAGATCCAGAACCGCGCAGCGGTGGCAGGCCGGGTTCTTGAAGAAGCAGCAGCGTTGCCCGTGCAGCATCATGACCTCGTGATTGTCGTAGATCTGTTGCGCG
>JAESFL010000798.1_pt1 | contig 16707 bp, 14 predicted proteins | sample 9269401 | NCBI WGS metagenome assembly JAESFL01 (sample SAMN14506025, study PRJNA617098) | algae metagenome | isolation source: Gloeocapsa sp. UFS-A4-WI-NPMV-4B04 and co-occurring heterotrophs from desert... | place: USA: Utah | collected 2006-10-01 | reverse complement strand
CACGTCGATGCCGCGCCAGTTCCACAGCCACATGTTGACCTGGCGCGGGCCGTCCTGATGGTATCCGGCGACGATGAGCTTACCGCGCTCGCGCGTGAGTTCACCGGCCAGATCGAGCGGCCATTGCCTGCCGACGGCCTCGATCACGCGATCGCAGAACGTGCCGCCCGTCAACTCCTTGACCCGCTCGATGATTCCGTTGTGATCCTCCATCGGGATCGTCTCGACCGCGCCCATGCGGTGGGCGAGATCGAGCGAGAAAGGTCGGCGCGAGATCGCGATCACGCGCGCGCCGGCATCGGTGGCGAGTTTCGTCAGGATCGCGCCGAGAAAGCCGATGCCGATGATCGCCACCGTCTGCCCGGCCTCGATCTCGCTGCGGCGGAAGATGTTCATGGCGCAGCCGAGCGGCTCGCCGGGAAAAGGCTGCCCTGCAAGCACTTCCGGCAGCCGCACCACGGACTCCGCATCGGCGAGGTCGTACTCGGCATATGACTTGTACGAGAGCGCCGCGACGCGGTCACCTACTGAGAAGCCTTCGACACCCTTGCCCACAGCATCCACGAAGCCCCAGGCCTCATGCCCGAGCGCGCCCGGTTCCGTCGGGTACTGCATCCATTCGGGTCCGGCCCAAGGGGTGAGATTGGACGCGCAGACGCCGCAACCCTCCAGGCGCAGGCGCACCTGACCGGGGCCGGGCTCCGGGCGTGTCACTTGGCGCACCTCGATCTGTCCAGGCCCTGTGAGGATGGCCGCCCGCATGACCTGAGCCGTGCCGGCTCGATCATCGTTGTGCGCAAGTGTGGAAATGTCGCTGCTCGTGCCGTTTTCGTTCAGCAAGGGTGTCCCTCCACTGTGATGTCCGAGCAATTAGGAACCGCGGAGGAGACTTCAAGGCTTGGCCGTATGCCTGCATCAATGGCCGTTTTGCAAGTGCTTCTCGGCCACGTAGTCCCTGCGCGCCGCACTGTCGGGCTCCACGCCTTTGTCCGCGCACCAGCGGGCGAAAGGCTCCGGCTCGATCAGGATGCGCGTGACGTGAAGACCGGCCTGTCTGCCGACGGTTTCGTTGTTTTCGGCAGCCGCAAGCCAGGTCTCGTAGGTGGAAGCCAGATTGTGCCGGTCGGCCATCATCTCGCGGAGGCGGAGGTAATCCTCACGCCGGTACCATGGCAGCCCGATCCGACGCGCCAGCTCATTCGTCATGCCTGTTGCCCCCATGTCGACCAGCCATCGAGCCCTCGTACCTTGAGAGGGCTCGATGCTGCAGGTTTTGTCAGCTCAGCAGATAGAACACAGCGGGTGCCGCGGTAAGCAGCCCGGCTGCCGTCAGTAACGTGAGCCGATGATCAGGGTTCGCAATGCGATGAACTTTTCGGGCCGTCGTTCCAGCCTCCATGCTCCAGCCATTCATGCAGGAGCAGAGAAGGCGGTGAGAAGCTCCCTCGGACAGCTCAAAAAACTCCATGGCGTCTCCGAGCGTGTCGCCCTTCAAGCCTGCGGCGCGCAGGATCGGATCCTCAAAGGCAACGGTGATCGGCGACTCGTCCGACCGCAATTGCGGCCGCTTGTCCTTCGGGACGAACTCGATCTCTCCCAGAGACCTCAAGCGCCTCTTCGGCTGGCGCTCCAGCACTTCCACCCAGCGCTCCAGACGCTCGCGGCGGGACAGGAAACCTTGGTTGAACTCATGCACCTCAGCGACGCTACGCAGCTTCTCTACAGGCTTGTGTTCCATAGGTATTCTCCTGCAAGGGAGCCGACCCTGACTTCCAGGGCCGAGCCCAGGGGAACCTATGATCCTGCGAATCCCAGGCTTTTTTGCGTCAAAGCGGGCGCGTCATGCGGAAAAGTGGACCCGGTTTCCCGGACTGCACGATGCGCTCATCCACAATAGAGCATGGGAGCGTCAGAAGAGCGTTTCGTGCGGATGCGCCACATGTTCTTGGAAGATCGCCCCGGTGGCGGGTTCGACCTCCTTGAGCACGACCGCATAACCCCAAAGGTTGGCCACCATCTGCAGCACCCTTTGGGCATCGTCCTTATGGAGCAGGGTCCGATTGAGTACATGATGGTGAAGGATCAGGCGTCGGTCGCCGGCGAGATCGACATCGATCACCTGGATGTCGGGATCGCTCCAGCCGACATCGTAGTGGCGCGACAAGGAACGCCGCAGCCGGCGATAGCCGCGCTCGTCATGGATGGCTTCGATCCTGAGTTCGGGCTGATCGGGGTCGTCGACGAGGTGGAACATGCGCCACTGACGCATCAGGTGCGGGCTCAGGTACTGCGAGATGAAGCTCTCGTCCCGGTAATTGGCCCACACATCGCGCAGAACCGCCATGGCGTCGCCGGTGCCGGCGATCTTGGGGAACCACTCCCGGTCCTCGGCCGTGGGCTTGGTGCAGATGCGCTCGATGTCCTGCATCATGCCGAAGCCGAGAGCATAGGGGTTGATGCCGCCGTAATGCGGATCGTCGTACTCGGGCTGGCGCGTCACGTTGGTGTGCGACTGCAGGAACTCCAGGAAAGCGCCGTCGCTGATTTGCCCCGTCTCGTGCAGGCGGGTCATGATGCGGTAATGGCAGTAGGTGGCACAGCCCTCGTTCATCACCTTTGTCTGCCGCTGCGGGTAGAAGTACTGCGCGATCTGGCGGACGATGCGCAGGATCTCCCGCTGCCAGGGCTGGAGCCGCGGCGCAGACTTTTCGAGGAAGTACAGGAGATTTTCCTGCGGCAGTTCCAGGAGAGCGCGGCGGCGCTCGTCGCTGAGTTGCGGCTTTGCGGCGCCCCCCTTCGTGGGCACCGTGCGCCAGAGGTCGTTGAAGGTCTGCTCCAGATGGAGATGCCGCTCCTTCTCCCGCCGCTCCTCGGAGCGCAGGTCCGGGCGCTTTTTGCGCGGATAGCGGTGGACGCCGTGAGACATCAGCGCATGGGCGGCATCGAGCACGCGCTCCACCGCGGCATGGCCGTAGCGCTCCTCGCAGCGGGTGATGTAGCCCTTCGCGAACTCGAGATAATCCAGGATCCCGTCGGCGTCCGTCCATTCCCGGAAGAGATAGTTGTTCTTGAAGAAGTGATTGTGCCCGAAAGCCGCGTGGGCGATCACGAGCGTCTGCATCGTCGCCGAGTTCTCCTCCATGATGTAGGAGATGCAAGGGTTCGAGTTGATGACGATCTCGTAGGCGAGCCCCATGAGTCCCTGGCGGTAGCTCGATTCATGGAGCGCGAACCGCTTGCCGAAGGACCAGTGCTTGTAGAATAGGGGCATGCCGATCGACGCATAGGCGTCGAGCATCTGCTCGGCGGTGATCACCTCGATCTGGTTCGGATAGACATCGAGGCCCATTTCTCCGACACCGATCTTCTCGACGGCATCGTTGATGCGCTGAATGGTGCCGAAATCCCAGTCGGCCCCCTGGAACAGCAGATGATCGCGCTCCATCAGGCTCATGGCACCCTGGCTCCTGCCTCCGCGTCGCGCCGGCGGAAGAGTTCGCGGAATACGGGATAGATCTCGCGGCGGTGATTGACCTTGCGCATGGCAAGGTTGGCGCCCTGCTCCTGCATCGTCTCGTAGGTCTGCCACAGGGAGGTCTTGTGGTTGATGAAGCCGGTCTGCATCCGGTCGCTGTCGCTGCCGACCTCAAGATAGGCGTAATACTGGCAGACAGGCAGGATCACGTTCCGCAGCAGGGCAGCGCTGGTGCTGCCGTCGTTGGGGGAATTGTCGCCGTCCGACGCCTGGGCCGCGTAGATATTCCAGCTGTCGGGGGAGTAGCGCTCCTCCACGATCCGCTGCATCTCGCGCAAGGCGGACGAGACCACCGTGCCGCCGGTTTCGGGGCTGTTGAAGAAGGTCTCCTCGTCAACCTCCTTCGCCTCGTGGGTGTGGCGGATGAACACGATCTCCACGTGCTTGTAGCGGCGTGTCAGGAAGATGTAGAGCAGCATGTAGAACCGCTTGGCGAGATCCTTCATGTGCTCCGTCATGGAGCCGGAAACGTCCATCAGGCAGAACATCACTGCCTGCGCGACCGGCCGTGAGACCGGCTCGAAGCGGCGATAGCGCAGATCGAGGGGATCGATATAGGGAAAGCGCTTGGTGCGCAGCCTCAGCTGTTCGAGCTCCTGCCGCAGCGCGGTAAGCTGCTCGGACGGACCCTCCTGCTTCTCGAGCCGTTCGATCTCCTCCTCAAGGCGCAGCAATTCCTCGGGCTTGGGGCGCCGCATGGCGATGCGGCGCGACAAGGCGTTGCGCATGGAGCGCAGCAGCGCCAGGTTCACCGGGGAGCCTGTGACCGTGTAGCCGGCCCGCCGCATGCCTTGCGTCTCGACGGTTGCAACCCGGCGCTTGGCGAGGTCGGGGAGTTCGAGATCGTCGAGAAACAGGTCGAGGAACTCGTCGCGGGTCAGGGCGAAGCGGAAATCGTCCTCACCCTCTCCGTTGTCACCACCGGCCGAGCTACCGCCACCGCCGCCGGGCGGCCGGTCGATCGTATCGCCTTCGATGAACCGCTTGTTGCCGGGCAGGATGTGATCGTGAACGCCGCCTTCGCCCGAGCGCCGGAAGCTGGGCTCGCGAACACCATCGGCTGGGATCGTGACCTCCCCTCCCCGTTCGAGATCGGTGATGTCCCGGTCTCCTGCGGTCTGGCGCACCGCCCTCTGGATCTGCGCCTTCGCGCGGCGAAGGAAGCGTTGGCGGTTCGCCAGACTCTTGCCCCCTGGGTTGAGGCGCCGGTCGATGATGTACATAGGAACGCCTGATCTGCCTCCGCTTTCTGTCAGCCCGCCTGTTTCACCCGCATGTACCACTCCACGAGACGCCGGACCTGGCGCTCGGTGTAGCCACGCTCCATCATCCGCTGCACGAACTCGCCGTGCTTCTTCTCCGTCTCGCCATCCTTCTTGGAGCCGAAGCTGATCACCGGCAGGAGTTCCTCCACCTGGGAGAACATCCGCCGTTCGATCACGTCGCGGATCTTCTCGTAGCTCGTCCAGGACGGGTTGCGGCCGTTATTGCCGGCCCGCGCCCGCAGCGAGAACTTCACCACCTCGTTGCGGAAGTCCTTCGGGTTGGCGATGCCCGCCGGCTTCTCGACCTTGGTCAGCTCCTGGTTCAGGAGCTCCCGGTTGAGCAGTTGCCCGGTATCGGGATCCTTGAAGTCCTGATCCTCGATCCAGGCATCCGCATAGGACACGTAGCGGTCGAAAAGGTTCTGGCCGTAATCGTGATAGGATTCGAGATAGGCCTTCTGGATCTCATGGCCGATGAAGTCGGCATAGCGCGGGGCCAGTTCCGCCTTGATGAACTCCAGGTAGCGCCGCTCCACGTCCTGCGGCAGCTGCTCGCGCCGCAAGGATTGTTCGAGCACGTACATGAGGTGCACCGGATCCGCCGCAACCTCGATGGTGTCGTGGTTGAAGGTGGCCGACAGGACCTTGAAGGCAAAGCGGGTCGAGATCCCGTCCATGCCCTCGTCGACGCCGGCCGAGTCCTTGTATTCCTGCAGGCTGCGGGCGCGGGGATCGACCTCGCGCAGGCTCTCGCCGTCATAGACCCGCATCTTCGAGTAGAAGTTGGAATTCTCGTGCGCCCGCAGGCGCGACAGCACGGAGAACCGGGCCAGCATCTCCAGGGTGGCCGGCGCGCAGGGAGCGCCTGACAATTCCGAACCGCGGATCAGCTTTTCGTAGATCTTCTGCTCCTCCGTGACCCGCAGGCAATAGGGCACCTTGATCACGTAGATGCGGTCGATGAACGCCTCGTTGTTCTTGTTGGTGCGGAAGGTCTGCCACTCCGCTTCGTTCGAGTGGGCCAGGATGATCCCGGTGAACGGAATGGAGCCGATATTCTCCGTGCCGACATAGTTGCCTTCCTGCGTGGCGGTCAGCAGGGGGTGGAGCATCTTGATCGGCGCCTTGAACATCTCGACGAATTCGAGGATGCCCTGGTTCGCCCGGTTGAGGCCGCCGGAATAGCTGTAGGCGTCGGGATCGTTCTGTGAGAGCGTCTCAAGCTTGCGGATGTCGACCTTGCCGACGAGGGACGAGATGTCCTGGTTGTTCTCGTCGCCCGGCTCGGTCTTGGCGACACCGATCTGGCGCATGCGGGATGGGTTGATCTTGACCACCCGGAACTTGGAAATATCGCCCTTGAACTCGTCGAGCCGCTTGATCGCCCAGGGGCTGAGCAGGTTGGTCAGGCGGCGCCGGGGAATGCCGTAGCGCTCCTCCAGCACTGATCCCATCTGCTCCGGATCGAACAGGGCGAGCGGACTCTCGAAAACCGGGCTGATCTCGTCGCCGGCTTTCAGCACATAGATGGGGTTGACCTCCATCAGAGCCTTCAGGCGCTCGGCCAGGGAGGATTTGCCGCCACCGACAGGACCGAGGAGGTAGAGGATCTGCTTGCGCTCCTCCAAGCCCTGGGCCGCGTGGCGGAAGAAGCTGACGATCATCTCGATCGTCTCTTCCATACCGTAGAATTCGGAGAAGGCCGGGTAGACCCGGATCGTACGGTTCATGAAGATGCGGCCGAGCCGCGCATCCTTCGAGGTATCGACGAGCTGGGGCTCGCCGATGGCCGCCAGGATGCGCTCCGGAGCGCTCGCATACATCATGGGATCGGTGCGGCACCCTTCCAGGTATTCCGCCAGGGACATCTCCGCCTCGCGGCGGGTTTCATAGGCCTTCAGAAAACTCGAGAACAGGTCGTCGGAATGAAGCATGGCGCCACCGAAATCCAATCCCTCTCAGAGACAACGATTGTGCACCGCTAAGGTTGCCCAGACCATGCGATACTGTGATGCGGCCAAATGGTGCGGCATAGCCCTTTCGTTGTGGCGGCCGATGAACAGGTCGCGACAGATCGGGCTGATCTCGGGTCCGTCTGTGCGACTTGGAAGTTTGCCCGCCCTTACAAACAGGGTCGCGGATTGCGGGCAGAACGGCAAGTTAAAGTTTCTCACCGGCAGCCTGTTTCGGTGTGCCGCATTGCCGCCAGTACGATCATGAAGCGAGGTTTCCTCAAGCGTGTACAGACCCTTACTTAAATGTGGGGAGAACCGGCGAGGAAGCCAGCCTTCGGCGATTCACTTGCCCGTGACCATGTGGAAAAGTCGGCACGCGCTGCAATGCAGCAAAAGCCTGCCCTCCGATCGAACAAACTCCGTGCGCCTCCATTGACGGGGGGGTGATCGAACCTATCGTCTGTAGCGCTTGGCTACCCAGCGGGGCTTACCCCTTCAGTCCGCTCAATCCGGAGAACTTTCCTGTGATCAAAGCTTTTGGCTATGCCGCCCAGGATGCGAGCACACCCCTTTCCCCCTTCAGCTTCGAGCGCCGTGAGCCCGGCGAGCGCGACGTTCAGATCGAGATCCTCTATTGCGGCGTCTGCCATTCCGACCTGCATACGGTGCGGGAGGAATGGGGCGGCACGCTCTACCCCTGCCTGCCAGGCCACGAGATCGTCGGTCGCGTCACCCGCGTCGGCGAAGGCGTGCAGAAGTTCAAGGCGGGCGATGTCGTCGGCGTCGGCTGCATGGTCGATTCCTGCCGCACCTGCCGCTCGTGCCGCGAGGGCCTGGAGCAATATTGCGAGGTCGGATTCACCGGCACCTATAACGGACCCGAGCAGGGCACGGGCGCCAACACCTATGGCGGCTATTCCGACACCATCGTGGTCGATGAGAGCTTCGTCCTGCGGGTGCCGGACGGCCTCGATCCGGCGGCTGCGGCGCCTCTTTTGTGCGCCGGCATCACCACGTTCTCCCCCCTTCGCCGCTGGCGTGTTCAACCCGGGCAGAAGGTCGGCGTCGTGGGCCTTGGCGGTCTCGGCCACATGGCCGTGAAGCTCGCCCGCGCCATGGGCGCCCATGTGGTGCTGTTCACCACCTCGCCCAACAAGCGCGAGGATGCCCTCAAGCTGGGCGCCCACGAAGTGGTCGTCTCCAAGGACAGGGAGGCCATGAAGGCTCACCGCAACAGCTTCGATTTCATCCTCGACACCGTTGCCGCTCCGCACGATCTCGACAGCTACCTCGTTCTGCTTGCCCGCGACGGCGCCATGGTGCTCGTGGGCGCGCCTGCCGAACCGCATCCTGCCACCACCGTGTTCAACCTGATCATGAAGCGGCGCCAACTCGCCGGCTCCCTGATCGGCGGCATTGCGGAGACGCAGGAAATGCTCGACTTCTGCGCCCAGCACGGGATCACCGCCGAGATCGAGATCATTCCGATCCAGCAGATCAACGAGGCCTACGAGCGGATGCTCAAGAGCGACGTCAAATACCGCTTCGTGATCGATATGGCCTCGCTGAAGCAGGAGGCTGCAGCCTAAGCCCGGCAGGCAGCCTCGGATGCTGGTCTACGGCGATATCGAGAGGATCGAGACGGTTGGAGCCAAGCAGGCCGCTGTCTCGAACTTCCTATCGAAAGCCTTTTCCATGCCGCGCGGGATCAAGCGGCATGGGGCTCTCGTCACCGCCTTCATCAGCGCGAGCGAACTCGTCCAGGGCATCGTCGATGCGGAGTTCCACGAGCGCGGGTTCGACGCCCGCACGAGGGACCACGGGGCAGGGATGGAATGCCTTTCCATCCTCGCCTGCGCCGTCGCAGAATCCTGGCGCAGCAGCTTCGGGCAGCTTTCACCGTTGCCCGATGCCTTCTTCGAGAAGCTGCACGGGTTCGATCCGTCGCGAACCATCCAAACCAAGCAGGCAGAAGGCTATGCCTTCTATGCTCTCTACCCGGAGAGCTATCTGGAAGCAGCCAGGGCGTCGGGCCTGGGTCCCGATACCCAGGTCATCGGCATCCGCAGCATCGGCGCGGGCCTGGGCGCCCTCGTGGCGGCAGGACTCGGCGCTCCTGCTCCCATCACCCTGCGCCCGGTCGGCCATCCTTTTGGGCGCCAGGTGAGGGTCGATCCGGATCTCACGAAGAGCCTTGCAGCCGCCACCGGGAAAGCCTTTGCCATTGTTGACGAGGGGCCTGGCCTGTCCGGCAGTTCCTTCGGAGCTGCGGCCGACTGGCTGGAGGAGGCCGGCATCCCGCGAGACCGGATCCACTTCTTCCCAAGCCACGGCGGCGCGCTCGGCCCGCAGGCCAGCGCCAGTCACCGGGCGCGGTGGGGCTCGGCTGCGCGCCACCTCGTCGCCATGGACGACCTCCTGCTGCGCGGGCCGCCTTCTCACCGCATCGGGAACTGGGTCGAGAGCCTCCTCGGCTCCCTGGATGGCCCTCTGGAGGAAATCTCGGGCGGTGCCTGGCGACCCCGGCGCTACCCGGATGAAGGCTCGTGGCCGCCGGCCAACATCCAGCAGGAACGGCGCAAGTTCCTGGCGCGGGCGAACGGCACGGCATGGCTGGTCAAATTCGGGGGTTTGGGGGAAATCGGTGCACAGAAGTTCCGGATGGCCTGCCAGCTTCACGAGGCGGGGTTCACGCCGGAGCCGGCCGGCTACTGCCATGGCCTCCTCGTGGAGCGCTGGCACGAGGAACTGACCGGCCTCGATCAGGCTCCCATCAGCCGCACGAGCCTCGTCGATCAGGTCGGCGCCTATCTGGGCTTCCGCGCCCGGCACTTCCCGGCCGCCGAGCATCAGGGTGCCTCCCTCGACGCCCTGCGCCGGATGGCGGTCTACAACACAGGCCAGGCCCTCGGGGATGCCGCGGCTGCGGCCCTGGAACGATCCCTGGCGGAGCCGAGTGCCCTCGCAGGCAAGGTGCACCGAATCTGCACCGACAACCGCCTGCATGCCTGGGAATGGCTCGTTTCAGGCGGCAGGCTGATCAAGACGGACGCGCTCGATCACAGCGCCGCCCATGATCTCGTCGGTCACCAGGACGTGAGCTGGGACGTGGCGGGCGCGCTGGTCGAGCTAGACCTCTCGGCAGACGAAGCCGCGTGGCTCTCTCAGGTCGTCCGGCAGGAGAGCGGACGTCCGCTCGATCAGGCCCTGCTCGCCTTCATGCTCCCCTGCTATCTCGCATTCCAACTGGGCGCTCACCTCATGGCGGCGGGAGCGCTGGGCGAAGGCTCGGAGGCCACCCGCCTGCGCCAGGCCGCCGACCGTTATGGCCGCCGCCTCAACAGTCACCTAACTCGGTTGAGCGGTCCTGAACCTTCGCAGGAACAAGAGGAAGTGCCGGCCAGTTAACCGCCAAGGCAACACACTTGCGAGGCCGGACCGATCCGTCCGGCAGGATCGGTTCTTGCATGCTCTCCGAAACGTGGCAGCTCTTGAAGGTGGCATCCGCAGGCTGGTGGAACGACCGTGCCATGAGTCTCGGCGCTTCCATCGCCTTCTTCACGGTTTTCTCGCTGGCCCCGATGCTGCTCGCGGCCATCGCAGTTGCAGGCCTAGCCTTCGGCCGGGAGGCGGCCCAGGGCGCCATCGTGGCGGAACTCGGCGGCATGATCGGCACCAACGAGGCCTCGGCGCTCGAGGCGATGATCGCCAGCGCCAGCAATGTCGGCTCCGGCATCGTCGGCATGACGATTGGGATCTTTACCTTCCTGCTCCTGGTCACTGGAGCCGTGGTCGAGCTCCAGGATAACCTGAACATCATCTGGAAGGCCAAACCGCCCGCCAGCTATGGGGTCATGAGTTTCGTCCGCACCAGGTTGATCAGCCTTGCGCTGGTTCTGGGCATCGGTTTCCTGCTCCTCGTCTCCCTGGTCATCGATACGGGCGTGACGGCTGTCGGGTCATACCTTGAGGCGAATTTCTCAGGCGCGACGGTCATCCTTCGCTTCCTCAACAGCCTTGTCGCCTTTGTCGTCGCCACGCTCCTGTTCGCCATGATCTTCAAGCTGCTGCCGTCCGTCGATCTCCAGTGGAGCGACGTCTGGACAGGATCCCTCGTGACCGCGCTCCTGTTCACCCTCGGCAAGTTCCTGATCGGCTACTATCTCGGCAAGAGCAACGTGGCCTCAAGCTATGGAGCCGCCGCCTCGATCATCACGATCCTGCTCTGGATCTATTACTCGTCCCTGATCCTGCTCTTCGGCGCAGAATTCACCAAAGCCTATGCCGAAAATCGCGGCAGCCGGCGGGATCGCAGGAGAGGAGAGCCGCAAACAAGAACGGGCCAGGAGGCCTGACCCGTTCCCATCTCATCCTGGATTATCCGCAGGGTCTACTCGGCAGCCTCCTTCGTAGCAGGCTCGGTCGGGACATCGCGCATGCCGTTTAAGACCTCCTCGGCCGAGGCCTTGTAGTTCTTCACGGAACTCGTCCACTGACCCCAGACCGTCGGGTCGATCGTGTCGCCGTTCTTGCCCAGGTTCTGCAGACGGCGCTTGTCCTCGTCGGTCAGCACCTGCTTCGGCAGCGGCTGGAGATTGCGCACGTCGTCTGCCGTGATGCCGAGCATCTGGCCGACCCGGCTGCCGTAATCGTCGTGAACCAGCAACAGGTGCCAGACCATCCGTTCCTGCACGTCGCGCTCGCACTGGCCGAGCAGCGTGCCCAGGTTGAGGACGAGATCGTCGCGCTCCCAGTCCATCATGGTGCAGTAGCGGCCCCGCGCCTGAACGTAGTCGTTGCGCCGCTCGAGCACGCTGCGGGTCAGACGCCCCCGGATCTCCGGTGCATTGTTCGGCTCCTCGCGCGGCGACTCGTGCAGCCCGTTGTGGATCGAGGGCTCGAAATTGATGTGCGGGTTCTGCCCCGGCGCGAGGTCGCGGCGGTAGGACATCTGCCCGCCGTTCAGGTTGGTGGAGACCTTGGCGTTCTTGGCCTGATTCACAGGCAATTGAAGGTAGTTGGTGCCGACGCGGTAACGCTGGGTGTCGGAATAGGAGAAGGTCCGCCCCACCAGCATCTTGTCGTCGGAGAAGTCGAGCCCGTCCACGAGAACGCCCGTGCCCATGGCGATCTGCTCGTTTTCGTTGAAGTGATCCTGGACGTTCCTGTTGAGCGTCATGACGCCCACGTGGCGCAGCGGGAAATCCTTCTCGGGCCAGATCTTGGTGTCGTCGAGCGGGTCCCAGTCCAGCTCCGGATGATCGTGATCCTCCATGATCTGAACGTACATGTCCCATTGCGGGTGCTCGCCCCGCTCAATGGCCTCATAAAGATCCTTGGAGGCGGAGCCGAGATCCTGCCCTTGCACCTTGGCGGCCTCCTCGGCCGTCAGGCTCGCCAAGCCGCAGCGCGGATGGAAATGGTACTTCACCAGCACGGTGTCGCCCTGGGCATTCACCATCTTGTAGGTGTTGACCCCGAACCCTTCCATGTGCCGGTAGCTCGCCGGAATGCCGCGCGGGCTGAACAGATGCGTGAGCATGTGCATGGATTCCGGGGTCTGGCTCATGAAGTCGAAGATGCGGTTCGGCTCCTGGCGGAACGTGACCGGGTCGGGCTTCAGGGAGTGAATGACATCCGGGAACTTGATGGCGTCGCGGATGAAGAAGACAGCCAAGTTGTTGCCGACCAGATCCCAGTTGCCGTCCTCGGTGTAGAACTTCACGGCAAAGCCGCGCGGGTCGCGGGCAGTCTCGGACGAGTCGCGGCCGCCGATCACGGTCGAGAAGCGGATAGCGAGCGGCGTCTTCTTGCCGGCCTCCTGGAACAGTCGGGCTCGGGTGTATTTGGACGCCGGCTCGTCTCCGATCTTGCCGGTCACCTCGAGTTCGCCGTAGCAGACGAAGCCGCGGGCATGGACAACACGCTCAGGAATCCGCTCGCGGTCGAAATGCGTGATCTTCTCTAGGAACTGATAGTTCTCCAGCGTGGCCGGACCGCGGCTCCCGACGGTGCGCTGAGACTGGTTATTGGTGATCGGATGGCCCTGCCGGTTTGTCAGGACCTGGTCCGGCGTTCCCGACGGTGCTTTGGGGCTCTTATCCATGGCTCTCTCCCTTGAGTGAACGGTTGATGGCGTTCTCCTGAGGGCCCCTCAAGGGCCTGCAGCGATCAACACCAATCGGTATTTGTATGGGTCTCTATCAGATTATCTGATTGGGCGTTCCAGCGGGCTGCCGCCTGTTCGCGAAGGCAACATCCGGAACTGGCATTGGTTTCGCCACGAACGCAGATGTTGCGGCGGGAAATCCCGAAGCTCTCTGTCTTTGCGCAACTCAGCCGAAGATGCGGTCACCCTGCTCGTCGATGATCTGCTTGCCCTTCATGATCGCAAAGGCCGTCGCGTCGTCCTTGCTCGGATGCGTCTCGGCGCGCACGAAGCGGTGTTCCTTGGTTCCGGCCTGGGAATCCTTCTCGATGATCCCTGCCGTCTGGTAGCCGCCCTTGGAGGAGTACGGTGCGGGGCGGATCCGGAAACCTTTGTACTCGACGGCTTCGGCGGCAGGCTCTTCGCGGCCGTTCACGCCGCCTCCGCCTGCGAAGCGGTTCCAGAGGTCCTTCAGGATCGACGGCATGGCTGAACTCAGGCTGTGGTGATTCGTAGGGCCGAAGCATAATCGGCCCGCGACCGATGAGCGAATCCTGCCGGTCCCATCACGATCCGATGATCGGGCTTGGCCTTTGCTCACCAGTGGCTTGACGGCGGCTGCCATGCAGCCAACTCTGCAGGACAATATGCCGTCTGCAACATGCAGGAGCCTATGATCATGAGATATCCTCTGTTCGGATTGTTCTTTTCCGGTGCTCTCCTGACCGGCGGCATCGCCGCCGCGCATCATGGCTGGGGGAGCTACGACGCAGGCCGGCTCGTTGCGATCACCAGCAATGTCCAGCAGGCCAACTGGGAAAATCCCCACGTGACGGTGGTCGTGGCTCATGAAAACAAGAACTGGGACGCGGTGCTGGCACCCCCCTTCCGGATGAGCGCGAGGGGCCTGAACCCGGACATGCTTAAGCCCGGAACATCCGTGAAGCTCGAAGGCTATCCGTCCACCCGGACCGACACCGAGATCAGGGCCGAGCGCATTATCGTGGACGGCAAGACCTACGAGCTGCGCTAGGCTGCCAATGTATCTGGACCTGCTCGCAGCCCTGGAAGGCTCCTGGCTCGGCCATGCAGGGCGTCATTCCGCGTGGCTTTATACGGCCGCGAACCTGCTGCATGTGCTCGGGGCCGCTTTCGTGGTCGGCGGCATCGCCGTCTTCGACCTGAAGGTGCTGGCCGAACATGGCAAACATGCCTGGCAGGTCGGGCGCCATGCCATTCCCCTTGCGGCTGCCGGTCTCGTTCTGCAGATCCCGACCGGGGTCCTCCTGCTGGCAGTAGAGGCTCGTGCGCTTGGAACCAACCCCGCCTTTTATGTGAAGCTCGCCTTCATTGCTCTGGGCCTCATCAATGTCGCGCTTTTCCATGCCCGCTTCGGATCGGCCCTGCGCGCCGGAGCTCTGCCGCCGGAAGCCCGTGCCTATGCGCTCGTGTCGCTCCTCGCATGGATCGTCACACTCTTGGCAGGGCGTATGATCGCCTATCTGTAGCTTGGCACCATCTGTTGTCATACGATCCCATTCATCATCGAGGTGTTCATGCGCTTGCGGCTGGCGCTTTGCGGAGTTTTCTTTTGCTGCAGCGCGGTCTCGGCAAATACTCAGTCGTCAGGAGAAACGGTCGAGCAGGCTCTGTGCCGGCTGATCGAGGGCGCTGCTCAGGCCCAAAAAATCCCTCGCGATTTGCTCACCAAGCTGATCTGGCAGGAAAGCTCCTTCCGCCCGAATGTGGTCAGCCCGGCGGGGGCACAGGGCATCGCGCAGTTCATGCCCGGCACCGCCAAGGAGCGCGGACTGACCGATCCCTTCGATCCCGAGCAGGCGATCCCGAAAGCCGCTGAATTCATTGCCCATCTTGCACAGCAGTTCGGCAATCTGGGTCTCGCCGCCGCTGCCTATAATGGCGGCCCTGCCCGGGTCGCCTCATGGCTGGCCGGTCGCGGAGGATTACCGGCAGAGACCCAGAACTATGTTGTGGCCGTCACGGGCCGCTCGGCGGAGGAATGGGCCTCAGATGCAAGGGACAGGAAGGATGGCGGCCAGAAGGCATCCGGCACCGAGCCGCAGACTTGCCTGCAGATCGTCGCCATCCTGCGGGTGCCCGGCCGTGGGGAACCGTTCGAGGCCCCCTTCGCCCCCTGGGGCGTTCAGCTTGCCGGCAATTTCTCGAAGGATAGAGCGTTGGCCAGTTTCAGGCGCGCAAGCCAAGCTTATGCATCCCTGATCAAGGACGCCCGGCCGATGATCATCGGGACGCGTTTGCGCTATCGCGGAACGAGAACATTCTATCGCGTGCGCGCACCTGCCGAAACGCGGCAGGCCGCGGAGCAACTGTGCCGGGACATCCGCTCGGCGGGAGGCAGTTGCATCGTCTTGCCGAGCTAAAGAAAAAGCCCCTCGGTGGAAAACCGAGGGGCCGTCTCGAACGATCGCGATCAGCGTCGCTGAGGGCGGAGCGAACGGGCCAATTCGCGGATGACATTGTCCTCGATGTTGAGGTTAAGATCGTTGTCATCGTTGTTGTCGTCGTCGCGCATGTCATCGTCCGCCGGAGCGGCCGGCCTGGACAGCACACCGCGCTGCGGGGCCGCCGGCCTCTCACCAGCCTGGGCGGCAGGTGGTGGCGGAGGGGGCGCGTTTCGCTGACCGCCGCCCTGCTCCGCGGGATTGCGGGCGGGTGCGTGATGAGCCGTGTAGCCCCGAGGCGCCACGTAGCGGTTTTCCAGGGCATCAAGCAGGCTGTTGAGAGCCGCGTTCGACATCGGCACGTCCGGCGCCTGAGGAGCGCCCTCCAGCGCAATGGAGCGGTTCTGGTAGGCGACTTCCATCGTGACATCATCGCCGAACCACGACAGCGGGCGGAAATCTCGGGCCTCATCCTCGCTTTCGAAGAACACGGAGATGAGGTCGAGGGGACCCGGCGTCACGAAGCGGAGGATCTGGATATCGCGGGTACCGACGGTCAGATGCGTGAGCAGGTAATCGAGCTTGCCCGGCGTGACATCAAGCAGTGCCTCGGCATGAGCCCGCGGAACCTCGGTGCGCTCTTCGATCGATCCGCCGGAGTTCGCGTGAACCAAGACGAGGCTGCCCTTGTCACCCTCGACGACCACGAAGGAGCTGCGGTCGGCCTGATTGGGGAAGTGGCCTTCCGTGACACGATTGCCTCCTCGCTCCTTGCGTATGAGCCGCGCAAGAGAGGAAGCAATGAGATAACGCCTGGAAGTAACCATATTAAGTTCTCTGCTATTAACGGAGCGCCGCGCACCCGCTCGAGGAACTTGCAGCATCCTGACTCAAAACTACGAAGTTACAATTCATACTCACGAGGCAACCTGCCCGGATTTGACATGCAACAACGTTTGATACTGCGGAAGTTCGAGCGTGTTAGCGAAATTCTCTTGAAAGCCTATGATGGCGTTCGCGTGGCAAAGTTCAATGGACGTGGCAAAAAGCTGCCTTTGTTTTGTCGATAGAGTTAATACGCTCAGACGGTCATTGCAGAAGATCACCGTTTCAAGCCTAAAAACGCCGGCTGAAATGGGACAGTTCAGCTAACGGATCATCATTTTATTACATATGTTAAAAGCCCGGCATCAAGATGCCGGGCTAGAATGCTTCGCGTCTTGAAAAGCGTGCGGTTACTCGCTCGCTGTGGTCTTCGGCACGTAGGGTGAGTTTCCGTCGAAGGTGTAGGCAGTTTTCACCGTAGTGTAGAACTCCTGCGCATAGCGGCCCTGCTCGCGCGGACCGTAGCTCGAGCCCTTCCGTCCTCCGAACGGCACGT
>JAESFL010000797.1_pt1 | contig 16742 bp, 22 predicted proteins | sample 9269401 | NCBI WGS metagenome assembly JAESFL01 (sample SAMN14506025, study PRJNA617098) | algae metagenome | isolation source: Gloeocapsa sp. UFS-A4-WI-NPMV-4B04 and co-occurring heterotrophs from desert... | place: USA: Utah | collected 2006-10-01 | reverse complement strand
GGGAAACGCGCTTGAGGTTCGGGCACAGAGCCTCCAGGGCATCGAGGGACGCCGCAACGTCGCTCGGGCGCTGCAGCTGATGGCGGTTCTCCGGCCGCGTCTTGCCGAGATCGAGCACCTGCATCACCGCTTTCGTGTCGTAGCCGAACTCGCTCGCGCCGGGGATGAGGCACACGGCGCGCACCATGCGGTTGAGCCCATCGACGGGGCGCACGACCTCGAAGGAGAATTGCGGCACGCGGTTGCCGAAATCGGCGAGCGGAAGGCGCTCGAATACGACGTACGCCAAGCCGCGATAGGCCGGTGCATGATCCGCGCCTTCCTTGGCGACGATCAGCGGATCCGCGCTTTGCGTCTCGCTGCCCTTGTGCACACGCATGGTCAGCGTGCTCAGATCGAGCTCACGCCCGTCCGCCCAGACCCGGCGGATGAAGGCGATGCGGCCTTCGCACAGGCCCACGGCCAGATTGGCGAAATAGGAATAGGTGGTGGTGACGGTCTTCGGGCCGCCCATGCCCTTGCCGCCTTGGGCACCCCGGTCGGTCTCGGTGTTCACCACCTCCTCCAGGCGCGTCGCCCAGATGAGCTGGCCGCCGATGCGCGCGCGGCCATAGACCCGCGGGATCGGCGCGCCCTCCGTGGAGGTGAGCCCGTCGATATCCTTGAGGCGCGGGCCTTCCACATGCTTCGTGTCGCTGCCGGAAAAGAGCGCGTTGTCGATGGCGGCGCCCGCGAGAGCCCCGAGCGCGCGGCCCGCCATGGCGCCGATCGGCCCGCCGACCATGCCGCCGACTACGGAGCCGACTGTTTGAAGAACGATGGTGGCCATCAGGGTGCATCCGGAAAACGAAACGCATGGGAGAGATGGCGGCGCCACCAGGGACGGAACGCCACCTCGGCAACAGCAGCAGCATCATGAGCATGGATCATGGTGTCGAGCGACGTCGCGATGGCGCAGTGCTTGGCCGGCATGGTCTCGCGCCAGCGGAAGAGCAGCACGTCGCCGGCTGCTACCTGCGCGAGCTCGATCTCGACGAGATGCTTTCGCGCGGCGGTCACGAGCGTATCCGCCCCGGCCTCCGCCCAGTCTGGCGAGTACGGCGGCGGCAGTTCGGGCTCCGCCCCCATGACACCGCGCCACACGCCGCGCAGCAGCCCGAGGCAGTCGCAGCCGACGCCTTTCAGCGAGGCCTGGTGACGATAGGGCGTGCCGATCCAGGAGCGGGCTTCGGTGAGGATGAGGTGAGGTTTGGGCATGATCATGAACCGTGCGGCAGCACCCTCCCCTTGAGGGGGGAGGGTCGGCTCGAAGAGCCGGGGTGGGGTGAATGGCGCAGTCAGCTTGTTCGGCAGCGTGTTTGATCCGAGTCTGTTCGGGCAAGGGCGCGCTGCCACGCCACCCCGCTCGCGATGCTCCCGACCCTCCCCCTCAAGGAGAGGGTTGAAAGAGATTCACCGAAAGAAGCTCCCGCCATCCAGTCCCGGCTCGCCCTGCTGCGGCATGCGGATGATGAAGTCGTTGCCGGGCATGTGCGGGAAGCCGCGGAAGTTCGCGACGTTGTCGAACTTCCTGCGGCATGTGGCGTGGGTCTTGTCGCAGCCCGCCGTGACGCGGAACGTGTCGCCGACCTTTATCCCTTGGGGCGCGCGCTGCCAGAGGTCGAACTCGTCTGTTCCACTAATCGCGCGATGCACTTTGATCTCGACGGAAACGCCGGCATTGTCGCCATTGACCCACGTGAGCCTGCCGGCATTGCACCATCCGTCCGCGAAGCCGATGCCGGACACCGCGATGCTCAACGCCCCGTCCTTGCGCGTCACCGTGCCCGTGTCGGAATACGCGGCCGCGGAAAGGTTGACGCCGCATTGCGCATCGCCGAGATCGGCCGAGCAGGTGGCGCGAAACAACCGCCCACGCTCCTCGTCGAAACGGTGTGTGAGTCCCCTCACCTCGGCGACGAAACTGCCGTCGGCCCGGCGGATCTCCCCGATGGAGCCGATGTCGAGCAGCACGCGCTCCTCCACATTGCTCCAGTTCACGAGCCAAGTTTCCACGCTCGCGTCGTCGTAGAGGCCGGACGCGATATCGTCCTCCGTCAGCCCTGCGGAGACGAGCGCGCCGGCCACCTCGCCGCCGCCGACGGCAAAGCCGAGTTCCGCTGTGGCCTCCGCGGCTTCGAGCCCCGAGCGGGCGGCATACGTGGTGCCGCTAAAACTGATGTCTCGGTCATGGTCGGTGAAACCGAAGGCGGCGCCGTCACGCCGGATGAGCCGCCAGCAATGACACAGCGTCGTCGCTCCCTCCGACAGATGGGCGGTGAGGTTTTCAGGGATGGTGCGCATGGTTGTGCTCGAATGGTGTTATGATGTCCCTTGTCCAACCCACCAAGTCATGACCCTCCCCGGACTAGATCCGGGGACGGCCATCCACGTTTCCGGAAACACCGCCCTTATCCTGAGGAGGTCTATAAAGCGGAACGCGAAGAAAGACGTGGATCCCCGGAACAAGTCCGGGGATGACGCGGGAGGGTGTCAGGCGGGAGGTGTCATTCCCGGCCGGAGCGTCAGCGGAGGGGAAGGGAATCCACTGACACGTGCTGCGCTATGGATCCCCTTCCCTCGCTCCGCTCGCCGGGGATGACAAAGATAAAAGTTAAGGAACGATCTCGATCAGCGGGATCTGCGGGATGCCGCCGGCGTCGAAGGTGGAGAGGTCGATGTCGAGTTCGTCCGTGTCGAAGCGCACCGGCACGTCGAAGGCAAAGCCTGCCGTGATGATGGCGCCCACAGGCGGCGCGGCGGCAAAGGTTACAATGCCCGTCGCCGGATCGCAGTTGAAGCCTGAGCCCACCGTCTGCTCCACCCCGTTCACAGCCACCCGCACCGTGCCGCCGACAGGCTTGGCAATCGTGCGGCTGTAGGGTGCGAAGGCGGAGCCATAGGCTTTCACCAATTGAAAGCTGCGCTCCGCGCCGGTGCCGGTGCCGATGCGCTGATCGAGCGGCGTCGGCTCCCGGGAGGGCGGGCCGGAGCGCCAGTCGGTGCGGTCTCGGAAGCGGAAGCCGTAGAGCCTTCCACGCCGCTCCTCGAAGAACGCGATCACCGTGTGCAGGGCATCGACGGTCCAGACGCCCAAGCCTGCATCGTAGCGGCGGCGCGAGCCCGCCCAGCGGCTGTTGCGGTGCTCGCGGCCGGACGCGAGCGTGACGATATCGGTCCGCCGCATGGGCCCGCCCCGGCTGCCGAGGCTGACGTCGAGCGGAAAGCGGACCTCGTGGAAGTCTGAGGCCATGATGGGTCCTGTAAGATGTGAAACGAAAGAACCGGGGTAGCGTTGACGAGGCGCAAGCCATTCAACACGGAGGCGGCCCGCGATGAGCAATGCTCCCAACGACCTCGCGCAGGATTTCCCGGACAAGGTCGACCGGATCCACCAGCTGAAAACCAGCAACGGCCGCTTCGCGCGGCTCTATGACGAATACGACGAGCTGAACCGCACCATCCACCGGATCGAGACCCGGGTGGAGCCGAAGCCCGAGGAGGTCGAGGAGGAGCTGAAGCGCCGCCGCCTGCAGATCAAGGACGAGATCATGGCGATGCTCGAGGGCACGGACGCCTGATCGCCCTCACATGCCCCGCTGGCCCCGCGCGACGGCGCGGGCGAGCGCGGCGGAGACCTGCGCCTCGGAGCGGCGGAAGCTGTCCGCGTCCGGGGTCGTGACGTTCACGGTCACCGAGACCGGCCGCCCTCCCCCGCCACCCCGCACGCCGAGCCGCCCGTCCGGCCCGCGCGCCAACGGCATCACGGCTTCCGCCCCCTGCTCGCCCATGAGGCCAAGCCCGCGCCCGAGCGGAAAGTAAGTCGGCGCCCCGACCACCCCGCCTTTCGCGAACGGCATCAGCATCCCGCGCGAGAGCACACCGCCCTTGGCGAGGGCCGGACCGCCGGCACCAAAGAGGGAGCCGAGGAGAGACGACAGCCCGCCGCTCAGACTTTGCCCTGCGCCGGACAGATCAGGTCCCATCGGCAGCGCGTTGCCGAACAAACCTGCCATCAGTGTTTGCATGCCGCGGGTGAGCGCCATTTGTAGTGGAGCCATCGCCGAGCGCAGCGCGAATTCTGTGAATGTCTTGCGGACGTCTTTCAGAACGTTATCAAATTTCTAGCCTTCCGGGATGTTCTTCGCGAAAGCATTGGACAGGGATTCCCCGAATCGTTCGGAGAGGCCGATGAGAGTGTTGAGCTGGCGCTTACGATCTTCCTCTAGGCTATTGGCCGGCGAAACCGGACTTTTTGCTGGTTTGTCGCTCAAGCATATCTCCGTATTTTTCTGTTCTTCTACGATGCTCGCCATGGTGGCCTGTGCACCAAGTCGTGCACCCGATGACGTTTTTGACATTGGGAATATCAGCAAACCCCAATGGCAGAGGATGCAAGATGAGTGCGACTACGAAGCGCAAAAAGCCGTTGCATCACAAAAGCCAGGTCCAGTGCGGCACTTGGATTGGCGTAACCTTTACTTGAAATGCTTAGCTCTGAGGGGTGCAAGACATATTGGAACCACTGACGATTTTCCGGACGTGTGACAATAGAGGAGTTTTTCGGAGAGACCGGTGGGTGTATCGCACTGCCGTTCAGCCTGCTTCCGTTCGCCGCAAATATCCGCAAGATTCCGCCTGCAAGGATCCTGTTCCATGCTTCCCTCTCCGTCATCCTTCTCTTCGAAGATTAAGCAGATCCTTGCCGTGCTAGTGCTGGGCTCGCAAAGCGCCTGTGTCAGTACTCCGCACACTACATCGATCTACAAGACGCCCGGCATCGGCCCCGCGCAATGGAACCGGATGCGGGACGAGTGCCTCTACGAAGCCAAGAAGGCAACGGCATCGGCAAGCGCGAGAACTGCCGTGGAATACAGGCAGTTCGAGCTTTACAAGATGTGCTTGAAACTCAAAGGCGCAACCTATGTCGGCGATGTCACGATGCCGGATGAAAAGCTGGACCCCATCTTGAAGCATTGCAAGGCAGAAGCAGAAGCGGCAGTTGCCGGCCGCCCTGCCTCGCACCAGCGGGACGTGTTGAAGGAAGACCTCGAGGTGGAGTGCCTCAAGCAGAAAGGCTTGGCCTTCCGTGAGCGATACTTTTAGACCTTGAGAGCGGAATCCCGGAAACAGTCTTCACCGATCCGGGAAAGCCTCCATCAGCCGCCTGAGATCGCCGCTTGACGCAGGCTCCACCTTTCGTCCCCCGTACAATACCTGCCCTGCCGCCAGCAGCTCGCGGGGCGTCGCGCGCCAGAACGTTTCCGGACTCCACCGCAGGATGCCTAAACCCAGCGTCAACGCGTCGTCCCAGGGGAAGGCGTATGGCTCGCGCTCGCCTCCTGGGATGACGAAGGGTTTGGCGGTGCCTCGCCTCCGCCGAAGGTCATGACGAGGAGATCGGCCAGCGCTGCCGCCACGGGCTCGATGCCGTCGTGCAGGGGCAGGTTCGCGACCTCGGCATCGCTTAATGGTTGACCGCCACCGCGCAGCGCGATGGCAAGCAACGTCAGCAGGTCGCGGCTCGACAGGCGCCCGGTGCTGAAGCGCTCCGTGAGCGCCATCAGATCCTGAACGCCGAAGGCATCCTCCAGCTCCGCGAGGGCGCCGAGCGTGAGGCAGAGGGTATAGCGCGTGTCGCCGAGCTGCAGCGCCACCTCGCCCCGTCGTCTATTGGGCATCGTTTTTTCTTTCTCATTGGAGAATTCCTCTTCCGTCATGGCCGGACTTGTTCCTGCCATCCACGTCTTCAATCCGGCTCAAGACGTGGATCCCCGGGACAAGCCCGGGGATGACGCAGAGGACGTGACTTCAGGATGTTCGCGACGATGCGGCGTTCACAAAGCCACGAAGGCCAATGCGCCGGCGGACTCGACTGCCATCTCGAACGTCACCTCGCCCGCATGGTCGCCGCGATATTCCAGGCTCGTGATCTGGAACGGGCCCTCGATGCGGCCGAAATCGGGAATGACGATCTGGTAGGCGAGGATGTCGCCGTCGAAGAAGACCTGGCGTATGCGCGCGTCCGAGGCTTCGTCCTTGAACACGCCGGAGCCGGAGATGCTGGCGCGGCGCACGCCGACACCGGCCAGAAGCTCGCGCCAGCGCCCGGCGGATTCCGCATGCGTCACGTCGACGGTCTCGGCATTGAAGGCGATCTGGCGCGTGCGCAGGCCCGCCACGGTCACGAAGGCGTTGCCGCCGTCGCTGATCTTGATGAGCAGATCCTTGCCCTTCTGAGCAGGCATGGGATGTCCTTATGTTGGTTGAGTAAAAGAAAGGGATCCACTGTCATTCCGGGGCGGCTCGTAGAGTCGAGCCCGGGATCCATAGCCGCTGACGATGCAGAAGGAAGCGCAACGCTGATCGCCTTCCCTTGAAGCGCCGTGTATGTGGATTCCGGGCTCGCCTTCGGCGCCCCGGAATGACATTGAAAGCGCAACCTCACACCACCTCGGTCACCGCGCGCAGGCGAAGCGTCACGCGGGCGAGGCCGGAATCCTTGTCACGGGCGGAGGTGAGTTCGGTGACGCGCAGGTTGACGAGGCGGTGGCCGTCGAGGGTGAGCGAGGCATCGTCGAGGATCGCGAACAATCGGTCGGCGACCATGAGCGCCGTACGCGCGCCACCCTTCTCCGACCAGACCACGAGATCGACGCTCTGCGCATGACCGCGGTCGAGATCGGTGGACCAGTCCTCGGCCGTCACGTCGCCGAAGAGCGCATAGACCGGCTCGGCTCCGCGCGGCGGCTCGTCGTACAAGCGAAGCGTTCCGCCCATGAGCGCGCGCAACTCCGCGTCGGCGGAAGCCGCGTCGAGGATTGCGCGACGCAGCGAGAGAACCGGGCTCGTCATGCCCTCACCTCTTCGACGAGGCAGACGAGATCGCGCTTCGACCCGTCCGGATCCGACGCTGCGCGGATGGCGAAGCGGCGCAGGCCCGAGGTCAGCCGCATGGCGCCCGTCACGCCCTCGCGGTAGCGCAGGGTGATGCGGTGGGTGAGGCTCTGCTCCGGCCGGTCGGCGCGCACGCGCTCTGTGCCGGACAGCATCTCGATGGCGCCCCACATTTGAGGCCCCGGCGCATAGGACCGGATGACGCCGCCGAAGCCGTCGGGCCGCTCCAGCGGCAGCTCGAGCACGAACCGGCGCGAGCGCGCGCCGATGGAGATTGATCTGGTTTTCATGGGAATGTCTTTGTGTGGGACAGTGCCCGATTGAAGAACTCTCGACTTCATCCTGAGGAGGTCGAGCCAAGATAGACGTGGATGGACGGAACAAGCCCGGCCATGACGAGGAAGGTGTCATCCCGGGGCCGCGCAGCGGAGGCCGGGATCCATAACCGCTGACGGTGCAAGAAGAGGCGTGACGCTGATCGCCCTTACTTGATACGCCGTGGTTATGGATCCCCGCCTGCGCCGGGATGACAGCGGAGGATGATCGTCAAAGCCGCACCCGCTGAAACGGCGCCACAAGCGCGAGTGCCTCGGGCGGCAGGATCTGCTCGCACGTGACATCGCCGCGGTTCTCGAACCAATGCGCCACGAGGATGCGGATGGCGAGCTTCAGGGTTGCGGGTACAGCCTCCGCATTCGTGCCGAAACCGGCGCGCAGCTCGACCGAGATTCCGTTGCGGGACTTTCCCGGCTCCGGCGCATCTGTGACGACGATGCGCGGCGGATCGCTCAACGCATCCGCCTCGAACGCATCGTCCGGCAGATCCGTTGCACTGCCCGAGGCGTCGGCGATCCTGATCGCATCCACGGCAATCAGCGGGGCAAGCGGCAGCAGGACCACGCGGTCGCGGGGCCAGCGGTCGAGCACCACGCGCCAGCTTTGCTCGATGAGGATCCGCCGGGACGCCGCCTCGATCGTGAGCCTGGCGGCCTTGATGAGGCCTGAAATCAGTCCATCCTGCGCGGCGTCGTCCTCGTCGACGCGCAAATAGGCCTTCATCTCGGCGAGCGTGATGGGCTCGACGGCGGGGCCGCTGACGAATATGGGAATCATCGGAACAAAGGATCCTTGTGCTGTCATGAAACGTCTGATCACGCTCTGCCTCGCGCTGGCGCTGCCTGCTGCGGGCGCCCACGCCATCGTCGGCGGCCAGCCCGATGAAGGCCCGCTGTCGCGCCAGAGCGTGATGGTGTTGAGCTCGAACGGCGGCGTCTGCAGCGCCGTGGTGCTGGCCCCCGACGTGGTGCTCACCGCCGCCCATTGCGTCACGGGTGCCGCGGAGCACCGGGTGCATTTCCGCGACGAGGCGGGCGAGCCGGTGCTGATCGTGCCGGCCGCGAAGGCGGTGCATCCGGGCTACAACGCCAAGGCCATCGAGACGCGCCAGCGCTCCATCGACCTTGCGCTCGTCCGCATTCCCGAGGCCCTGCCAGCGCGCTTCGAGCGGGCGACGCTCGGCGCCGCGAAGGTGCCGGAGAATACCTTCGTGACCGTCGGCGGCTATGGCCTCGCCCGCGAGGGCGACGCCAAGAGCACCGGCACCTTCCGGGCCGCTGCCCTCACGGCTGTCGAGCCCTATGGCCCGAGCCGGATCCTGCTCTGGGCCGAGGGCTCAGGGTCGGCCAGCGCCTGCCAGGGCGATTCCGGCGGGCCGATGGCGTCCGGAGCGACGGTCGCGGCGATCACGAGTTGGGCAGCGCCGGCCAAGGGCCGCAGCTGCGGAGGCCTGACGCAGGGCATCCTGGTCGGCCCGCAGAGGGAATGGATCGACAGGACTCTCAAAGGCTGGAACCGTGCGGCGTTGTGGAGCGGCAACGGGTTTTAGAAATTTACAATGTAACGGAACTAACCTCGTAGGCGAGGTCTTGCCTCAAAAAGGTCCCTCCTTCACGGCATCATCATTCCATGCGCGCACTGCCGATCCTCGCTCTTGCTGCCATTACCCTTTTTGCAAGCCCGGCCTGGGCCATCCTGGAGGGCTCCACCTCAAGGGACCCGAATGGCTTGCGCCGCTCGGTGGTCTCCATCGAAAACTCCCTCGGCGAGCTCTGCTCCGGCGTGATCGTCGGGCCCGATCTCGTGCTGACGGCGGCCCATTGCGTGATCGACCGCGCCGCCTATCGCGTCATCGCGCTCAACCGGGCCCTCCGGCCCCAACGCTTCAACGTCGCGGCACTCGCGATCCATCCCACCTTCGTGCCCGGCACCACGCCGCGCACGCAGCCCGGCATCGATCTCGCGGTGGTCAAACTCGACCGCCCCCTCGGCCCCGACTTCCTGGCCCTCGACCCGACCCAGGCGGGCCGGATCGATGTGGGCGACCAGGTGACGATTGCGGGCTATGGCGTGCTCTCCGAGCGAGCACGAGGCACGGCCCGGACGCTGCGCCAGACCAATCTCGTCTCGCTCGGCCCCATCGAGGTCGCAAACCGCGTCCTCATCGTCGCAGACCGCAACCGGCTCGCCGAGACCACCGGCGCCGGTGCCTGCCGCGGCGATTCAGGCGGGCCGATCCTGGCCGCGACCCAGAGCGGCTACCAGCTCTACGGCATCACGAGTTGGTCGAGCGGCGCCCTGCGCTCGCCCCGGCCGACCGCCTGCGGCGGCCTCACCGCCGTGACGCCCGTGGTGGAGCACCTGCGCTGGATTGTAAGCAACATGCAGAGCCTCAACAGTGCTTGGGCAGGGAGGTGATCTGCCCATAGTGTGTGAGGGCGCCCTTTTCTCGCTGCGCTCACGGGAACGGTACCCACTTCGTCATGGCCGGGCTTGTCCCGGCCATCCACGTTTTAAGTAGATTCAAGACGTGGATCCCCGGAACAAGTCCGGGGATGACGACGAGGTTTAAGCCGCGAACTTCAGCAGCTTGATCGCCGCGTAATCCTGCACGCCGCCGCCCACGCGCTTGGTGGTGTAGAACAGCACGTAGGGCTTGGCGGAATACGGATCGCGCAGTACGCGCATCCCGGCGCGGTCGACGATGAGATAGCCGCGCTTGAAGTCGCCGAACGCGATGGCGCAGGCGTTCAGCGCGATGTCGGGCATGTCCTCCGCCTCGACCACGGGGAAGCCCATCAGGGTCGCCGCCTGGCCGATGCTCGCGGGCGGGGCCCAGAGGTACTGGCCATTGTCGTCCTTGAAGCGGCGGATCGCGCCCTGCGTCTTGCGGTTCATCACGAAGGCGGCGTTCTGGCGATAGCCGGCTTTGAGGGCGTAGATCAGCTCCACCAGCACGTCGGAGGGGGTCTCCGCCGGGAAGGCCGCGCCGCCGGTGTTCACCGTACCGAGGCGGCCCCACTCCCAGATTTCGTTCTCCACCGTATCGGCGGCGAGGAAGCCCTTCGGCCTGTTGACGCCGTCGCCCTTCACGAAGGCGGTGCTTTCCTGTTCGGCAAAGGCGGACTCGACCTCCTCGGCGATCCAGCTCTCGAGATCGACCACCGCATCGTCGAGCAGAGTCTGGGTGGCGGCCGGCATGGCGTAGAGCTCCATGGCCGGGAAGCTCATCTCGGAGAGTGCGGGGCTGGCCGTCTGCGGCCGTGCCGCCGTCTCGCCCACCCAGCCGGTGGCCGGACCCGTGGTAGAGAAGGCGCGCTTGTACTGGCCGCCGGAGATCACCCGCACCGACGAGATGGCGCGGATGGGCGAGACGCCGGAGAGGCGGCGCAGCACCTCGCGCTCGACCGTATCGGGCACGAGGTAACCACCATCGGGACCGGAGCCTGCCGAGAGCGCCTTTTCCTCCAGCCGCTTGAGGCCACCGGCCTCGCCGGTGCGAACATAGGAGTGGAACGCCGCCTTGTGCTCGGCCTGGGCCGGATCGCGCGAGGTGTCGGCACCGCCTCCCAGGGGTGGGCGCGAACGGTCGAGGGCAAGACGGTCAAGGCGGCGCTTGGCATCGTCGAGGGCGGTGTCGATGCGGGCGAGCTTCTCGTCCGTCACCACGTCGCTCGTGAGCCTGGTCTCGATCTCCGACAGGCGCGTGTCGTTGGCATCCTTGAACGCCTCGAAGGCGCGGGCGAAATCATCGAACGCCGAGGCGACATCGTCGGCACGGCTTTGGTTTCAACAACGGGAATCATCACAATCCATCAATTTGAAAGAACAGATTCGGAAATGAGCATCGGATGCATCCGAAAAGTGGGATCCACTTTCCAGTCCGACGCTCCAATAAAAAAGGCCCGCCGAGTGGCGGGCCCGTTGCTTCCCGGTGAAGGGAATAGAGATCCCTGACCTCATCCTGAGGAGCAGACGTAGTCTGCGTCTCGAAGGAGATTCCAGAGAGCACTGGAGACGCCCTGATGCCCGGACAAAGTCCGGGACCTCGAGACGGTCACTGCGTGACCTCCTCAAGATGAGGGCTTGATGTTGATGCTTTAGCGGCGGCGGGTCGTGCGGCGAACCGGGCGCGTGTTGGCCTGAACGGTATCGGACACGGCAGGACCGGCCGCAGCCCCGATGGCGCCACCGGCCACGGCACCGACAGGACCGGCTACCGCACCGACGCCGGCGCCGACGGCCGCGCCGCCGATCCGCTCTTCCGTGGTGGTGCAGGCCGCGGCCGCGAGGCCGAGGAGCGCAACGAAAGCAAGCTTCTTCATCAGAACCTCCCGAGACGCGCGAAGAACAGACACCTCCCGCGTGAGGAAAGGGCCCGCAGCCTCCGCGTCGATGCGGGCTTTCAGCTAACGCGCTCCCACGGACAAGGTTCAGGAAAACAATCTGACGGCGGCGCTGCGAATGTGGCTCGCGAGTTTTGGAGTCGCCTGTTTTACGGTCTCAACCCGCGCGCCGGGCAGCATCGGAAAGGTCACCACCGAGATCTCCCACAGGTCGAGCCGCTCCAGTCGACGCAGCCCGGTCGGCCGCTCGGCCCTGGCGCGCTCGACGCGAAAGCCGATGGAGAGCCCATCCACCGCGCCGTCTCGCATCAGCGCATGGATGTCTCGGGCCCGTTCGACCGCGAGGTTCAGCCGGCCGCGCACCCGCAATCCCCGCAGGTCCTCCGAGGTGGAGAGCCAGCGCCCGATGGGCTGCGCCGGATCGTGCTGCCACAGCAGGCGGATATGGGTCGCGCCGCGCTTCTTGAGGCTGTCGCGGAAGGCGCCCGGCATGACCACGTCCTTGCCGAGATCGGCCTCGCCGAACAGGCTGGCATAGCCCTCGAACACGCCCTCCGCATCGACGCCGCTCAGGGGGTCGGCCAGGAACTTGCGCTCCCGGACGCTGGGTGCGAGAGCCGTCATCGCGCGGCTCCGCGAGCGGTTTTCGGCAGCTTCACGTCGAGCTTTTCGAGCTGGCGCACGAAGTCGCGGAACACGAGCGTGGCGCGGGTCTGGCTCTCCCGGGCAGCCTTCGGCTTGCGCTGCGGGCGGGTTGAAAGGCGGGTCACGAGGGATCTCCCGAATGGCGGCGGTTGAACAGGGACAGCTCGCGCACGAACGCATCGAACCGGCGGTTGGCCGCGAACAGGTCGCGCAGGGTCATGGCAAGCAAGGCGGAGGCCCCGCTGGCCCAAACGAACAGGGCCAGATGGGCAAGATCCCCGCGCCGGATGACGGCCTCGGTGATCTGGTCAAATGAGTTCATGATTTGTTCTCGTGAAGAGCTCCGTTGAAAGTCGAGTGCGGCGGTGGGAAAGCGTCAGCAGTCGTGAAGCCTTGTTAAAGAGCTGTGAGTGAGCCCCATGCGCTTCGTCATCGCGGACGCAGAGCAGCGAAGATCCGGGGTCGCGTGCAGGATGGAACGCATGTTTCCCTCCCCCCTTGTTGGGAGGAGGGCTGATTGAGCCACACTCGTCCAGCGATCCCGGATCAGCTTGCGCCGTCCGGGATGACATCCACCACGTCATGGCCGGGCTTGGCCCGGCCATCCACGTCTTCAGGACGGCAGTGGAGCAAAGACGTGGATCACCGGCACGAGGCCGGTGATGACGAAGGCGGAGTCCTATTGTCTCGTAATCACCCTCTTCTCCCCTTCCCGCCCGCCGTGCGCCCATACCCCACGGCCTCGCGCTTCTCGTCGTCGCTGAGAAACGCCGCCGCCGACACGCGCCGCCACAGGCTTTCGCGTTCGTCGGCGAGCGCCTCGATGGCGTCGAGGTCGGGCTCGAGGGCAAGCGTCTCGCGATAGACCGGGGCGAGCCAATGCGCGAGCGCCTCGGCCGTGCGCTTCACCAGCGGGATCACCGTCTGGCGGTAGAAGGCGCGGTTGGCCTCGGCGTAGTTGGCATGGGTGCTGTCGCCGGGCAGCCCCAGCAGCAGCGGCGGCATGCCGAAGGCGAGCGCGATCTCCCGCGCGGCGGCGGCCTTGGCCTCCACGAAGTCCATGTCCTTCGGGGAGAGCGAGAGCGGCTTCCAGTCGAGGCCACCTTCCAGCAGCAGCGGACGCCCCGCATTGCCGGCGCCTTGGTAGTTCGTCTCCAGTTCGTTCTTGAGCCTGTCGAACTGCGCGTCGGTGAGCGTCGCGCCGCCGACCACAAGCGCGCCGGAGGGCCGCGCCGCATTGTCGAGGAGCGCCTTGTTCCAGGCGCCCGCTGCGTTGTGGATGTCGAGCGCCGTGGCGGCGGCTTCCATGGGCGAGAGGCCGTAATGATCGTCCGCCGGATGGAAGAGCGTTAGGTGCAGGATCGGCGCCAAGACTTCGTCGCGGATCGGAAAGCGCACGGCCTGCGTGCCGACCGCATATTCGTAAGCCGCGGGCCAGCCGTCCGCATCGGGCACCACGCGCATGCGGTCGGGCCTTAAGCAATGCAGTTCGTGCGGCGCGCCGTCCAGGCTCACCGCCTCCACATAGGCGTTGCCCGACACCATCAGGTGCCCGTAAAGGCTCTCGAGAAAGCGCTGCCCGCCCTCCCGCGCATTGGGCCTGGCCAGCAGCGACAGCAACGGGTGCGAGGGAAGCTCCCTGCCCTCGCCCATGAGCGCGAGCGGCAACGACGCCGCCGCCTCACTCACCAGGCGCACGGCGCGGTGCACGATGGCGTTCTTCTGGAATCCCTCGCGGGAGAGCGCCGCATAATCGCGCGGCGTCCACACGGGGCGTCCGGCAACATAGAGCGCGATGGCGCCCTGCGCTCGCGAGGCCTTGGCCTCCGGCGGAGCCTGGAGCCAGCGGGTCCATTTATAAAACATTTGAAACTCCGGTCTTCGGGTAAGTTCCGGCCGCTGGCGCACCACGACAGCTTACGTTATAACAAAAGTGACTCGGGTCTTCGGCATCTCCGGAAAGGGCGATCTATGAACGACAAACAGATCCTGATCGGGCGGCTTCTCCTGGCTTGCTGCTTCGTCTTCTCAAGCCTCTACAAGCTCTCGAACATCGGCTTCTTCACCTCGGAATGGACGAAGGCGGGCCTGCCCGCCACGAGCATTCTCGTCATCGCCATCAGCCTGATCGAACTGGCCTGCGTGGGCGCCATCGTCATCGGCTACAAGGTACGCCTCGCCTCCTATATCCTGGCCGCCTTCATGATCATGGCCATTCCGGTCTACTTCGACTTTTGGAACGCGAGCGGTGAGGCCGTGATGGCCAAGCTGGCCCAAGCCAGCCTGTACCTGAGCGTCGCAGGCGGTTTCCTCCTGGTCGCCGCCACGGGCGCCGGGCGCTACGCGATCCGACCCGCCGGATAGTCGGGCGAGCCCCCCGCCTTCGTACGGCAATGGAGGAAATCTCGTCCTTCAGCAGTCGGAATGTGAGCGGACCACCGCGGAACGTCGTCGGGTTCGGCACGATGCCGACAACTTCCGCACGTGATGACCACAACGCAGGCAGTTTCGGCCCTTCCGTCATTGGCCCGTCACATACCCCAGGGTAATCTTGGGATGTTGCGGGGGCACCCGGCGACATTCACGCGCCAGCCGAACCGGTGTCACCTCTCGGCTGGCGCGACCATCGATTTCTCAAGCTCTGCCGTCCTTGCTCCTATGGGGACGGCACGAGGCAGATGGCGGGGCGGATCGGCACGGATGCACTGCCATCCGCCCCAGCCCTGCGGCCATGATTTTCATGACAGTATCCGCGGCGTGGGCCGCCATATCCTTCCGAGATAACGCTGGCGCAAAAGGCTCACCCCATCAGGAGCCTTGAGGAATTTCTTCAACAGTCTAGCTTATGCGGCGTGGCTGCATATGTTGCCCCTACGGTAGCCACGGCGCCCCGGCTGGAGATGTGCGTGAACACCACCCTTCGGCTGGGGCGTTCTAATTCACAACACCCGCACCCTCGGCTCGCGGCGTTCGCGCAGCATCAGCTCGGTGAGGGCCCAGACCACCGCATCCATCCGGTCGGGCGAGCGGCCGGAGGTCAGACCCCCGGGGCCGAAATCGCAGAGCTCGTCCTCCAGTTCCGGCAGCGCGCCCACATGGCGCACGCGGTTCTGGGCATAGAGCACGGAGACTGGTTCGGCGCGCAGGTACTTGCCGCGCGTGGCGCGCACGCTCACCACGGGCACGGATGGGTCGACCTCGCGGATTACGTTACCCACCATCTCGCCGCCCTGGTTCGTCTCGACTACGAGCGCATCGGCCTGCAGCCGTCGATACAGCGCCACGGCCTTCGCGGCCCATTCCGGCGGCTTCAGGCCTGAGGCCGTCGCATCCTCCAGCACATAGGCCATGCCGCCATCGTCCACGCCGGCCGCGACGATCCCGCAGGCATCGGCGCGTTTCGACGACGAGGCCGGCGGATCGACCGCCACGACGATGCGCATGAGCGATGGCGCCGCCTCGATCCGATTGCTCTCGATCACGTCGCGGGTCCACAACGCATCGGGACGATCCTCGATGATGTCGCCATCGAGCTCCTGCCGCCCGAGCCGGGTGCCGGCATAGCGGCGCACCACCGTGTCGAGAAAGGCGGGCGCCAGGTTCTCGGCGTTCTCGGCGGTGCGCATCCGCGACACCGCCACCGAAGGGTCGGCGAGGAGGCGTTTCAAAATGGGAATCGGCCGCGGCGTGGTCGTCACCATCTGGCGCGGATGCGCACCGAGGCGCAGGCCGAACTGCAGCATGTCCCAGGTCTCCTCCACGTGCCGCCACTTGGCGAGTTCGTCCGCCCAGGCGGCCTCGAATTGCGGGCCACGCAGGGAATCCGGATCCTCCGCCGAGAACACCTGCGCCACCGCGCCGTTCGCCCATTCGAGCTCGCGCAGCGACGGCGACCAGGTCGGCCGCTCGTGGCGGGAATGGACGGCGAGAATGCCGGCCGGCCCCTCCACCATCACGTTGCGCGCGTCCGAAAACGTCTCGCCCACGAGCGCGATGCGCCGCGAGGCACCCTGTCCGAAATCGGGATCGCCGAGCGCGATGCCGCGCACCCATTCGGCGCCGGTGCGGGTCTTGCCCGCGCCGCGTCCGCCGAGGATGAGCCAGATCGTCCAGGGGTCGTGCGTTCGGGCCAGGCCCGGCAGGCGCTGCTCGGGCCGGCAGCGCATCGGCCAGAAGCGGAGGATGCTGCTGAGTTCGCTCTCAGACCAGGAGGCCGTCGCGTCCGCGAGACTCCTCCTCCGCGATAACCCGGTCAAGGTGGCGAGCAAGCTCCTCGCGGAGTTCGTGTAGGCTGCGCCGGGGTCTGCTGTCATGGGGCTCGGTGTCATCGAGCGGTGAACTTTCCTGTTCCACAAGCGCCCGGGCGGCTGCGAGCGTCTTCGCATAGGACGCGAGCCTGCGGGCCGTCTTGTCGTGATCCTTGGCTTGGCCCCTGCGCTGCTCGTCCATGAGCGTGTCGATCTGCACCCGCGTGGCCTG
>JAESFL010000796.1_pt1 | contig 16757 bp, 16 predicted proteins | sample 9269401 | NCBI WGS metagenome assembly JAESFL01 (sample SAMN14506025, study PRJNA617098) | algae metagenome | isolation source: Gloeocapsa sp. UFS-A4-WI-NPMV-4B04 and co-occurring heterotrophs from desert... | place: USA: Utah | collected 2006-10-01 | reverse complement strand
CCATGACCCGGCTGGATGGCGATATGCGGGACGCTTGGCCATTTCATGCCGAGCCTGCATACCCTTCCATGAGCGATCAGAGGGACCTACTTGTTGAACAGCTCTGAGGAGGGGCGGGATGGAGAACACTGAGGACCGCCTGAGCCCCTCCGAGAGGCGGACCCTGCAGCATCTGGCAGGGGGCGACCACCACGCTAGCGAGCTCGATTGGGTTGCCCTCCAGCGCCTCAAGCGTCTCGGTCTTGCGGAGGTGCAGGGTACAGGCATCGCCATCACCCAGGAAGGCCTCCGCCTCTTGCAGAGCCTCCAATCCTGAGCCTGACTCAAGGTGCAGCTTCGAGCCTGACCACAAGCAGAATGCCCGTTCTAATCCGCCTTTGCCAACCGGCCCTGCGCAATCTGCAGTACCCGGTGGTTCTCGTAGTCGGTGAGATCGACCGAGCGGCGGCCCTTCAGAGAGCGTTCAAACTCCCGCTCGAATTCGTCCGAGCTCGTCTCAAACCCGGCCACGAAACCCGGCGGGAGCTTGTCCTTCTCTGCATGGAGTTCCTCATCGGACATGCGGGCGAGACGCGCCTGCAGGCTCATGGTTCGGCTCTCCAGCTTCTTGAGCCGCGCTTCTAGTCCTTTGCTCATCGGCTTGCCTCTGCTTCAAGGGCAAGGAGCCGCTCTTCCATGTCAGAGGTCTTCAGCGCCTCGACATAGCTCGTCAACAACTTGGGGAGATCCGCCGCCTCCAGGGGCGTCAGCTCACCTTCAGCCACGGCTAACAGGAGAGCCGCCGAGGCCTGTGCGGCATCACGAGCGCTGGCGAGAGGCGGGAGTTGGAAGGAGACCGGTCGATCCTTGCGGGGCGGGAGTAGGCGCTCCAGGCACAGCCGCAGGGCCGTCGTGTCACCGGAGAGCGCTATCTCGACAGCCTTGCGGGTGAGAGCCTCGGCCTCTCCCTCGAGCAGGGCCTCGGCAGCAAGACTGGCCTTGTTGCGCGAGCCCGGCCGCCGGCCTGGGTAGCCAGGGGCAAAGGGGCGCCCTCGTACCCGCTGCTCTTGCGTAATCACCGCGTTACTGCGCAAGCCATCCATGCTAGGCCCCTCCAGTCAAACGGTATTACAATACCGTATCCTGTTCGGGTCGCAGCGGCCTGATCGGGATCGCTCAATGGGGGACGTCAAAGAAGCATCCAGCCAAGGTACGCTTTGCGCTCATCTCGGACACTCCACTCCGGCTCAGCGGCGCCGAAAACCGGCCATCACTGGCCAGGCTGATAGTGATCATCCGGAACTAGGGTGGAGACGCTCGCCGCCAGTTCGGTGCGACGGAACGGCTTGGTAAGTCGCGGTAGCTCCGGCGTGACACCTCCCACCTAGGCGTAGCCGGACACTACCAGAACCGGCAGCTCCGGCCTTATTGCGCGCACCTCCCGTGCCAAGTCCGCCCCGTTCATGCCAGGCATCAGATGGTCGGTCACAGGCAGGTCTGGGGTCATACCCAATCGGATGTGGCGTAGCGCATCTTCGGCCGAACCCGCTTCGACCACCTGGAACCCGAGCTCGATCAGCATGTCGACGGTGCTCATGCGCACCAACGCCTCATCGTCGACCAGAGGCTCTGTGCCTCGGCCAAGCGGCCTACTCGAGATCGTGGGCTCTTTGGCCCGGCTGCCGATCGGCCCAGCGCTGATCAGCAGCCAGAGTTCAACCGTCGTACCTTGCCCGGGCGCGCTTTCGATCGTCAGCCCGCCGCCCAGCTGCGCGGTAAGACCATGGACCATCTACAACATGAAACGCCTGATCAGCATCCTCGGGATCACGACTCTCTTAAGAGCGCTGGCGGCGTGACGCTACCCACCAGCCGACGAGCGCTATCGGTCCGCGGTGAACCCGCTTTGATCGTCTACGTTTCCGCCACTGCGGTGCGCCTCGCCAGCCTGTAGCTTGCAGCCGGCGAGACAAGAGATTGTGTCGTGGCGGAGTTCCTTCACTGGTCCGGCCTCCGAATGAGACGTCGACGTGAAAGAGTTACTCCCGTGGTCCGATCGTCCAGCCTGTGGCTTGCAGCACATTCGAACTCACAATGCGCCCGCGAGACACCTGCAATCAGCCCTCCTGGTGGCTGTTGCAGTCGCCCCTGTGTCAGCCTGATCCTCATTCCCCTCTAAGAGCGAGGAGAGGCGCAGACTGCAGCGATCTACGGCGATAGGATTCACCGAGCATTGCCGTCAACGTATGGCGGTCGGGTTGATGATGCCCTGGACACCACCAGTGATGCGCGAATGGCCGAGAACGAACATAAACTCGTAAGCTTTGTCCCGGGCAAGCTCATCAGTCTTAACATTCTCAAGTATGTAGATGCCGTTCCTCGGGATCAGGATTTGATGGACTTCGAAGACACCAACTCCCGGCTCGAAGGGAATGGCCTCCAGCCCCCAGGTGTCGGCGCCGACCGCAACCACTTCCTTGCTCGCTAAGTACTCCGCGCCTTCCTTGCCGAGGCCGGGTTCGCCCGAGATGAAGCGCTTGTCCTCCTTGCCCACGAGGGACAGCCAGCCGGTGTGGAAGATCACGACGTCGCCTTTGCGGATCTCGATGCCCTGCTTGACCGCGACTTCGTCGATTTCTTTGCGGTTGAAGGCGGTGCCTTCCGGCAGCAAGTCCTTGCTGAAATGCGCTGCCATGTCGAGCAGCACGCCACGCGTTACGAAGTTGGGGATCTTCTCCACACCGAGCTTCTTGAGGCCGTCAGCCTGCACAAACTCGCTGTTCTTATTGCAATTGTAATAGACGTTATCAACGCCGATATGGCCGAGCCCGTCGATCTGCGTGCCCGTGCCGACATAGCCCATGTAGATGTCGTCGTTGTAGTTGGTCTTGGTGGGACCGAGACCCACGCCGCCGACCTGGCCAGGCTGGTTGATCACCAGCGCCCAGCTCCTAGGCCCGAAGGCCGGCGTCTTGGAGTTGGTCTCCGCCCCGAGCGAATAGGTCTTGCCCGTCTTGACAAGCCTCGCGGCATTGAGCGCAACCTCAGGGGTCAGAAGATTACCGGCGCCGATCTCGTCGTTTGGGCCGTACTTCGACTTGCACCAGCTCGGGGCATCCTGAGCCTGGGCGCTTAAGGACAGACATACAACCATCGCGGCCGTCGCGACAGCACTTCCGATCGTCTTCATTGGTTTGTCTCCTTGGCTTGTCTCGTTTGCTCTCTCGCGGAGCGGCCTCCGTCTTTTGTGCTTCTTGCAGCCGGCAGAACCCGTAATGGTCAGGCGGCCGAACCCGTCCCTGACGCCAGCTCCTCCCGCAGCGCACGTTTGATCAGCTTGCCGTTAGCATTGCGCGGCAGCGGTTCGGCGCGCAAGGTCACGCGTTCCGGGACCTTGTAGTCGGATAGAAAGCGCGCGCAGTGGGTCCTGATCGCATCTTCCGTGACAGTGGGACTGCGCGGCACCACGAAGGCGTGCACGCGCTCGCCGAGCACCGGGCAGGGCCTAGCGACGACGGCGCATTCCACTACGTCTTCATGGGCTGCCAGTACGCTCTCGACCTCGGCTGTGTAGATCTTGAGGCCGCCGCGGTTGATCATGTCTTTCTTGCGGTCGAGCACCCGTACAAAGCCGTCGGCATCAACGGATCCGATGTCGCCGGAATGCCAGTAGCCGCCCGTGATCTCGGATGCGGTCGCCTGAGGATTGTTCCAGTAGCCCCGCACGACAGACGGTCCGTGGATCCAGATTTCGCCGACCTCGCCGCAGGGCACCTCCCGTCCCGCGTCGTCTACCACGATCACAGTCGCTCCCGGCACCGGCCGGCCGACGCTGTCCCCGTGCGAGACCGTAAAAGCTGGTGGCATTAGGGTCGTGGGTGATGTGGTTTCCGTTGCTCCGTAGGCGTTCATGAGCAGGAGAGCCGGGAGCTTCTCGGCCAGCCGTTCGATAGTCGCGGCTGGCATCGCTGCACCGCCATAGCCCCCAACGTGCCAGGACGAGAGATCGTAGGCGCCGAAGTCCGGCTCCAATAGGCACAGGTTGTACATGGCCGGCACAATAATTGTGTGGGTCATCCGCTCGGTGGAAGCGAGACGCAGGAATGCGGCTGCCTTGAAGGCCGGAAGGATGATTAGCGTGCCGGCGCAGCGCACCAGCGCAGCAACGTTCGCGACAAGCCCCGTCACGTGCGCTAGCGGAACGGCCGCGACGGAACGGTCCTGCGCGGTGAGCCCCATGCAGGCCTCGTACACCATGGCGGAATGCACCACGCTGAGATGGGTGAGCATCGCGCCCTTCGGCCGTCCGGTTGTACCCGAAGTGTAGAGGATGAATGCAGTCTCCTCCTCGTCCGGATCCGCTGGCTCTGGGGGCGGGACTTCGGTTTGGCTGAGGAGGTCGTCGGCTGCCTCCTCCCCGTCCGCAGCGCCGAGCACGATGCGATGCAGGAGGTCGGGTGTCTCGGCAGGATTGGGGAGCCGCTCCACAAGCTCGGGTTCGCAGATGAGGATCCGCGCGCCGCACTGCTGGAGCGAATAGGCTATCTCCGGTGTCTGCAAGCGGATGCTGAGCGGCACTGCGATGGCCCCGAGCCAGGTCGCGCCGAAGATAGCGAGTACGAACTCGATGCGGTTGCCGACGAGCATCGCGGCCCGGTCGCCCGGTCCGATGCCCCGTTGTGCGAGATCCGCCGCGACCCGTCCTGCCAGTGCCTGGACCTCGACCCAGGTGAGACGGCGGGTGCCGCTTACCAGCGCCTCCCCGTGCGGATTGCGGGAGGCCGCCTCGGCCAGCATGGCGTGGACATTGCGGGGCCGCGGAGCGAAACAGGGGATCACCCGGTCGCCATAGTGGGCCTCGTGCCGGATCGTGGGCGGGAGCGAGCCGAGCCACTCTGTCTTGGCTCCCTGCCGGCTCAGGCCGGCTGCTTCTGATGGATCGAGCTGTTCCATAGTGGCGCTCGCATCATTCGGCTGCGTCGGGAAGCGGTGGAACCAGGTAGGCACCAATCGCGCCGCGGCTCTCCCGAGCCTTCCGTATCTCCTCGCGCGCAATGGTCCGCAGGTGCACCTCGTCGGGGCCATCGACGAAGCGCAGCGCCCGCCCCCAGGTATGGAGGAAGGCAAGAGGCGTGTCGGGCGTCAGCCCCATGGCGCCGAAGACCTGGATGGCGCGGTCCGTCACCCGCGTCTGCAGGCGCGCAGCCACGACCTTGATGGATGCGACCTCGGTGCGCGCCGCCTTGTTGCCGAACCGGTCCATCATCCAAGCGGCCCGCAGGGTGAGGAGCCGGGCCTGGTCAATCTCCATGCGCGATTCCGCGACCCAATCGCCGATATTGGCGTAGTCCGCGAGCACGCGGCCGTAGACCTTGCGCTCGAGCGCGCGGCTGCACATCAACTCGAGCGCGACCTCACACTGCCCGATAGTGCGCATGCAATGGTGGACGCGCCCGGGCCCAAGCCGCGCTTGGGCGAGCGAGAAGCCTGCACCCTCCGCCCCGAGCAGGTTTGCGACCGGCACGCGCACGTCGGCGAACATAACCTCGCAATGGCCCTCGGGCGCATGATGGCTCAGGATCGGCACATTGCGGACCACCCGCACTCCGGGTGCATCCATGGGGACTATCACCATGGAATGGCGCGCATGCTTGTCGGCCTCGGGCCGCTCGTCGGATAGGCCCATGACGATACAGAAACGTGCGTTTGGGTGCTGGGCTCCCGTCGTGAACCACTTACGACCGTTGATCAGGTAGGCGTCGCCGTCGCGGCGGATTGTGGTCTGGAGATTGGTGGGATCGGACGAGGCGACATCAGGCTCGGTGATGCCGACGCAGGAGCGAATCTTGCCCTCGAGCAGGGGCACGAGCCAGCTCTCGTGCTGCTCTGGCGTCGCGAAGTGGTGGAGGATCTCCATGTTGCCCGTGTCGGGGGCGCTGCAGTTGAACACCTCCGAAGCCCATGGAATGCGTCCCATGATCTCCGCGAGCGGCGCGTATTCGAGGTTCGTCAGACGCGTGCCCGGCTCGTCGTCGCGTAGTGTCGGGAGAAAGAAGTTCCACAACCCCTCGGCCTTTGCGCGCCTCTTCAGGTCTTCGACGAGCCCCAGCGGATAGGTGCTGGCTTCGGCCTGCCGGTGCCACTCCGCATTGGCGGGCAGGATGTGGCGGTCCATGAAGACCTGCAGGCGGGATTGCAGCTCCTGTACCTTGGGCGTGAACGCGAACTCCATCGGCGCCTCCCCTCAGTGGTTGTTGAAATTGAGCCCGTTCTCAGGCCGCTGCATGTACCCAGCCTCAGCTACAGCACGCAACGAGCGGGTCCTAAGCCGCATTGCGAGCAGGGCCGCTGGCGCCGCGCTCGATTACGTATTCATGGTCGAACAGCGTTCGAGAGTGGTTGAGGTCGGACTGGGTGATGACGACGCCTAGCGCCGTCCCTCGCAAGCCCCCGATGACTTCCGACAGGCGCTGCGACAGCGCTGGAGCGACGCCCTCAAAGGGCTCGTCGAGCAGGAGGAGCCGGGTGCCGACCGCGAGCGCCCGGCCGAGCGCCACGAGCTTCTGCTGCCCGCCACTGAGGAGCAGGGCCTTGCGCTCGCGCATCTCCGCGAGCTCCGGCATCACGCCATAGACAAAGTCGAGTCGCGGCCGGGCTTGAAGCGATTTGGATACCCAGATCGGCAGGAGAATGTTTTCCTCGACGGTGAGCTGCGGCACAAGCTGCCGATCCTCCGGCATGTAGCCGATCCCGAAGGCCGCACGCGCATGGGTCGGTGCGGCAGCGAGGTCGCGCCCCTCAAATACAATGCGCCCCCGGGCCGGCTTGAGGTGTCCCATGACGGTGCGCATCAGGGTGGTCTTGCCGGCCCCATTGCGCCCGATGAGGCCCACCATGGAGCCTGAGGCCATCCGGATCGACAGGCCGCGCAAGGCTTCCATGGCCTGGATCGTGACGTGGAGGTCCTCGACCTGCAGAAGCGAGGCGGCGCCCATGCTGGGCTCCGTGCGATCCGGGGTGTGCATGTTCGGATCCATCGGGCGCCTCCCTGTCATGTCACTGCCGTCGTTGCCGTCGGGCGCAGGGTTCATCAGGCGCTTCCCGTCACGTAGCGGCGAACATCCGCCTGACTGAGCACTTCGGCAGGTCGGCCGTCGGCGATGACGCGGCCGCTGTAGAAGGCGATGACGCGGTCGGCATAGGCCGAGACAATGTCCATGTCGTGCTCGACGAAGACTACAGTTGAGGCCTCGCCCGCGACCGCTTCCATTACGCGGTCCATGGCAGGGAACTTCTCCTCCGCACTGACCCCGGAAGTGGGCTCGTCTAGGAGGAGGAGTCGCGGCCTGCGAGCTAGTGCCATGGCGATGTCGAGCAGTTTGCGTACGCCGCCGGGGAGTTCGCTGACCAGTCGGTTGGCATAAGGCAGAAGTCCGAAGCGCTGAAGCAACGCCTCCGCCCGCTCCTGCCGGCCGCCCTCCGACGGACCCCTCCAGAACGTCAGGCCTTTGGGCTCTGAGGCAGCGTAGGCCACGAGCATGTTGTCCAGCGCGCTCAGCTCCACCGCGAGCTGCGGGATCTGGAAGGAGCGGCAGATCCCGCGCTGCGCGATAGTGCGGGGGGCGAGTCCCAGAATGCTCTCGCCGTCGAGCGCGATCGTTCCCCGGTCGGGCTTCAAGTAGCCTGTCACCATGTTGATGAAGGTGGTCTTTCCAGCGCCGTTCGAACCGATAAGGCTGAGCTTCTGGCCGGCGGGAACGTCGATATCGATCGCGGCTGCGGCAACCACGGCCCCGAACGCTTTGTCGAGACTACGTGCGGAGAGAACAGGGTTCAAACGGCCTGCTCTGCGTGCGATGTCAGGAGCGCGGTCTTTCGAGTTGTTCGAAGCCGCCGGATTCATTCTGCTGCCGCCTTGGGCTCGACGGCGGGGACCGCGTTGTCGCGCGACCGTTGCCCCCTGCGCCCTGAGGCCCAGAGGGAGCCGATCCCGCCCGGCAGGAACAAAATGATAACGAGCAAGAACACCCCGAGAGCGAGCTGCCAGGTATTCGGGAAGTAGAGATTGGAGAAGGACCGCACCAGCTCTAACAGCAGCGACGACAAGAAGACCGCGCCGACGCTCTGGGGCCCTGCAAGGATCGCAACGAAGACGAACTCACCCGACTGCGTCCAATACGCAAAAGTGGGCTCGATATGGCCGAGTGCTAGGACCGTCAACGCCCCGCCGACGCCTCCGAGCACGGCCGCAAGGGCGAAATTCACCGCCATGATGTTGCGGACAGAGACACCAAGATACTCGACCCGCAGGGGATTGGCCTGGATCGCCCGTGTGACGAGCCCGCGGGCCGAGCGGATGTGCACCGCAGCGAACCAGGCTGCGGCCCCGGTGGCCACGATGGCGAGCGCATAAAGCGCGTAGTCGCCCTCCACCCCCTCGAGGCGCCGGCCCAGCAGAGTGGGGCGCGGGATGTTGAACCCGTCCGACCCGCCGAGCGCTGCCGACTTGATCAGAATGCCGTAGAGCACCATCGAGAGAGCAAGCGTCAACATCCCAAAGAAGATCCCCGCATAGCGAGCGAGCAAGGGGCCGGTAATTGCGCCTGCGATTCCAGCAGCGACGCCACCGAGGACAAGCAGCAGGATTGCGTCGGTAAGGCCGAGTTGAGTGACTGCGAGCGAGACCGTGTAGCCACCAATCGCGAAGAACAATCCCTGGCCGAATGACACCAGGCCGCCGCGCATGATGAGCAGAATGCCTAGCGACACGATGCCATGCGACGCCGCCATGGTGACGAGGAACAGGAGCCAGTTTGGCAGGAACGCGCCGATAATCAGGAGTGACGCAATGCTGCCCGCGGAGGTGAGAGTGAGAACACTGCGCGACATCTCAGATCTTCCTTGCGGCCACGCGCTGGAATAGTCCTTCGGGCCGGAAGATTAGAACGGAGGCCATGACGATATAGATGCTGAAGAGTTCCGCCTCCGGCAGCAGATGTACGGAGGCAGCGCGTGCAAGTCCGACGATCATGGCTCCGATGGCAGCACCCTCGATGGAGCCGAGCCCACCGATGATTACCACAGCGAAGCTCACGATAATAACGCTGACGCTGATGCCAGGCTGAACAGAGATCATGGGTGCCGTGAAGGCGCCGCCGAGTGCCGCAAGGAAGACTCCGAACGTGAAGGCAATCCAATGGACTCGGTTTACGTTCACGCCCATGCTGGCACTCATCTCCTGGTTATGGATCACAGCGAGCACGATCTTCCCCGAGACGGTGCGGTTCAGCCCGAACCAGACCGTAATACCGCAGACCACGGCGAGGGCGATGAGGGCGAGGTCATAGCCGACGTAGAAGAGGGAGCCGAGCGTCACGTTGCCGAATAGCTGATAAGGCTCGGAGACGTAATAGGGGTTCACGCCCCAGACGAGCTTCACCCCGTCTTCTAGAATTAGGAACAAAGCATAGGTAACGAGGAGGAGCACGACCTCGTCGCGACCGTAGAACAGTCGGAGGAGACCGCGTTCCAGGCCCGGGCCAAGCAGCAGCGCGACTACGACCGCGGCGAGGAGCATGGCGAGGAGAGAGAACGCGGGGGCAAGGCCGAGCGATGCCGCGAGGCCAACCGCGCTCGCAGCCGCATAGGCGCCCACAGCATAGAGGCTGCCGTGGGCGATATTGAGGATTTTGAGGACGCCGAAGACGAGCGTCATCCCGAGCGCAACCACGAACAGCCAGGATGCGTAGATCAGGCCGTCCACGAGGATGGTGGCTGCAAGTTCCACGGCAGGCGTCTCTCAGCGTCCCGCAGGGATTCGGCGCGGCAGGGTCCGATCAGGAGCCGCTACCGCACTTTGCACCAGGGAAACCCGCCTTGATCCACTCGATGCTCTTCATGGTGGCGGGCGGATTCACACATTCCGCCTCGAAGGTCTGGATGTCCTCGATGACCACCATCTTCTTGTCGGCGTCGTACCGGGTGCGCCCAATCGCCATTGACTGGATCGCTTGGTGGCCGTTTGCGAGCTTCATCTGGATCTTTCCGCCGGGCGACTCCCATTCGGAATTCTCCAGCGCGGCTGCCATCTCCTCAGGGCTCGGCTTGCGTCCACCGTTCGAGGCCATCGCCTTCTCGACCGCAGTCTTAAGCCCCAGGATCGCTTGTGCCATACGGTAGGAGGCCTGCACAGGATAAACGCCGCGCTGGCTCTGGTAGCCGGAAAAGAACCAATCGTTCAGCGGTGTTTTCGGCGACATGAGGCCGTAGGCACCACGAGCTCCGATGATGGCGCCATTCGGCATCTTGTCGCCGAGCGGCTGCAGCACGTGATCGGCGGCGGAGAGTACAAGCTGGCTGCGCTGAAACAGTCCGCGCGGAGCACCTTGCAGGATGAAGGCCTGGAGGTCGCCGCCCCAAAGGCTCGAGTAGATCACGTCCGAGGCCTCACGCGCGAGCGCTGACACCTCGGTCCCGTACTGGCCCGCGCCGAACTTCGGCAGCAGGTCGGCTTCCATCTTGGCTTCAGAGAAGAGCTGACCCATGGTGGCCACGAAATCGGCCCGCGAGTCCTGTCCCCAGGCATAGTCCTGGTTGATGAGACTATAGGTCCCCACCTTGATGTTGCGGGACTTCATATAGCGCCCGAGCGCCACGTTGTCCTGAGTTGCGTGAGCGGCGGTGCGGAACACATATTTGTAGTTCGCGTCCTCGAAGATGCGCGGCGTGCCGCAATCGAACAGGATGAGAAACTTCTTGAGTTCCTCCGCGACTGGCGCAACAGCGAGGCAATCGCCGGAGCCGATGTAGCCGACCACGGCATCGACGTTCTCACGCTGGTACAGGTTGCGAAGTTCCTGGACCTGCTTCGTGGCGCCGCCGTTTTCGTCGATGACGAGCGGCTCGATTTTAAGCCCGCCGAAGCCAACCCTGTTGTAGGGAGCCGGCGCGGTGCCCTTGTTGAGGTGCTCGATCAGGAACTCCCCGCCATTGCGTGCTGGGACGCCGAAGCTTTCGGCCGCGGGCCCAGAGAGGAAGGTCACGATCCCGAGCTTGAAGGTGTCCTGGGCCTGGGCCGTACCCGGAAGAGCGGCCGCGAGCGCCAGGGCACCTGCGAACGCCGGCCGCAGCAGGCGGCTGAGAGGCGTCTTTGTGGACATGAATATGCTCCTTCGTTGCTGGCGCAGACCAGCAGAGGTTTCCTCGGAAGGGCGACCTGGGGTCGTCTCGTTATTTGCGTCGTGCGTCACGGCGCAGCCGACTTTGTCGGAAGTCCAACTGTGGTACAGGCCCTATATGCGGTCAAGATCGTGCCCAGGCACCTCCGTCGAAGAGGCGAGTTGCGCTAAACTTGAACTCAAGCTTCGGCACGCTAAAATCCTTCGGATACAGCGCACCAAGCATCAGCATCAGGCGCTGCCGAGTCCCACGCGCTCCACGTACGTCCCGCTCTACGGGATCGTCGAAACGCGCGTTTCTACATCGCCATCATTCGACAGCATTTGCCATCGATCTGATCCTCATAGACCGAGCATACTGGAACGGAGGAGCTGCGGAAAGGCCGCATGGGGTCAGGTTGAGACCTTACACCAGTCGCGCTGAATGTCGGCTTTCGCTATGCGGATGCCGAAAGCTGCCCGGCCGCTTCCGGCCCAGAGAGGTCGTTCGCGGCGGCGTTCTGACGGCCTTGTAAGCGGATGTTCGGTATCAGACGACCTCAATGGCGCTAGGGATACTTCTCACCAACCGCCCAAGGTAGGACGCTCTCGTGCGAGCAGCGACCTCGCCATCAACGCTGCTCGGCCCCGCTAGAGCAGCGGATGATGACCTTCTCGTCATCCCATAGGGCAATCTGTTCCTGCCGCCGCATTAAGAACGCTAGCCCCGTGGCGTCGCAGCGAGTTGATGGGGCTGTAGGTCGAAACCCGAACAGCCTCTCTGCGCTCCAGCCCAGTGCAAAGGCTCCAGGCCCGTGCTCGTGGGCTATCCGCCTCGCCCACCACACTCCCACCCTCCACCGTTCTTCCGTGAAGCCGGGCGGTGCAGCAAGGTGGGGGAGCCGGTCCAGACCCTCACTCCAGTCCTCGGGCAGGCTCTCCGGCACGGGAGCAAGGGTGAACTCCTCCTTCGTGGATAGTGGGCGCGGCAGCAGACCGGGGGTGCGGACTTGCGTCCTTTGCGTCCGCAGCGTCCGCGCTTCCCACCCATCGGCGACCCGTGCGAACGCAAAGGACGCAACGTTGAGCCCCCGATCTTCGTGTGGATGAAAACTTTGGAAGAGCGGAACGAGGACCGCCCGCTCCTCTCGTATTCGGGCAGGGAGACCCTCGTCCAAGGCTCCCCTCTGGCGCGACGACCAGAGCCACCCGTCCGGGGTGAGGCCCCCACGGGCCCCGGTCCCTGCCCGTAGGGCCGGTTAGCGGCTTGCTCAAACTCTCCGCTTGGTCGTCGTTCGCTTCTTTGTGGATGGGGACCGACTTGCCTTGGAAGCTCGCCCAGTCTGTCCATATCCGCTCAGCATGTCCAAGACCTCTCAAGCGCGCCCTGCAGCGGCTCAAAGAAGCTATCGGCAAAGCTGGGACCAGTGCGGTAAGCTCAGAACAACAGCCACAGGGGCCCAAGGGAACGCCAGGATAGGAGCGCACAGTGGATCATCCGCCGAAACTGTTCCTGGAAGACCTGAGGGAGGGGATGCGCTTCACCGCCGGTCCCCTGCGCGTCGAGGCACAGGAGGTCAACGCCTTTGCCGCACGCTACGACCCGCAGCCCTTTCACCTGGACGAGGCTGCAGCACAGGATACCCTGTTTGGGGGCCTTGCTGCGAGTGGGTGGCACACAGCCGCCATGACCATGCGCCTCGTCACAGAGGCGCTGCCCTTCGCGGGCGGTGTGATCGGGGCAGGTGGCGAGATCCAGTGGCCGCGACCAACCCGACCCGGTGATGTGTTGCGTGTGGATTGCGAGGTCGTGAGGGTTCAGCCCTCGCGATCACGTCCAGGCGAGGGCTGGGCCACGGTGCGCACCACAACGCTGAAACAGTCGGACGAGCCAGTGCAGATCCTGACGGCGAGGTTGCTGGTCCCCTCCCGTCAGACACCCAACACGCGCTGAGGCCACCTTGGATGCAGGCCACACATCGTGAAGGATCTCTATAATAGCTTCCCTACAGGACGTTCGCGGTGTGTGGCCTCGTAGACCTGACACAGCCCATCTCCTATCCGGTGGCTGCCCCGTTCAGCCGCACGGCTTTACACCGAGAGCTGTTGGAGCATTCCATCCATGGGATGCCGGTTCACTGCGCCCCGCCAGGATCGACGATACCGCGCGGGCATCCCGGATCAGTCGGCTCTGACGCAGCGATCAGGTCGGCAAGGGAGGGCTCGTCGTCAACTTCGCCTCCGAGTCCTATCGTAAGCTCGACTATGCGACTCCAGCTCCCGTCTCGCTTGCAGGCGATTCGAACTCGCTCTCCAGCGCCATCACCGAAGCTTTCGTCAAAGGCATCGCGGATCGCCCGCCCGATTACTTCAGATCCGATGCTCGTTGCGAAAAGCTCTTGCACCTTTGACCCATTGAGCTGCTCGATCAGCGCAATCAAACGAGAAAAATACTCCTCAGCGGGATCGTTGAAGCAGGTCCCATGCTTAATCCATTCATGCCGATCAAGCTTTGACTGTATGCCAGGCATGATCTGCGCTAACTTCACTCGGGTTGACTCCGCAAGGTTTGGAGCAGGAAGGCTGTCCCAGTCACCGTTCTTGTCTACGATTTTGAGCTCTGACGAGACATCACAGTAGACGTTGCTTCTCGGCTGCGGCCACAATCCATGAAGTGCGAAGTGCGTTGAGTCGAAACGGGTTGCCGCCTGTGTTCTGCATTCTGTTTTCTCGGGTTTTCCTTCGCAGAATGCGGCCTGCCAGCTAACGGCGAGCACATGGGCGGGCTGCTCTCTGGGGATAGGGTCGCGTGTTGGGATCTCGCCTGAACCATCGGCAGCAACCACATGCTCGCCGCACTGAACAGCTACCCAACGGCGAGAAGGCTCTGCCCCTTCCACATCGACGAGGTAGTGGGAGGCCGCGGGCCTATTCTTCGCCAAGATCCGATAGGATCGGCTGGGTACAGTCTGCACCGCGCCAGGGTTCGCCTGTGTGCGGATCGACTGCAAAGCCGGACACGCCTCGTGGGCGATCAAGAAGCCCTGCAGGGGAACCTCGGCGTTTGCCTCCGTTGTTGAGAACGTGGCCGCTGCCAGGCCAACAAGAGTCAGCATTCGACACATCGACTTCCCTCCTTGTTTGCCCGATGGCTTGTCCAGCAAGTAGTCAGTCTACTATTGCTCTGGGTACAACAGGGACCGCGGCAAGGGCTGGTGCATTGGCGGATAGCGTCGAGGGCTGTGCTCCATCGCCAATCGAGGCTGCGCGTGCGGTTTTCCGACAGTCGGTTCCACATCAGCCCACTGCGGCAGGGCCGGTGACCTGACCGGTGTTTTGCACCGGCTCGTGTGAAAATACTGCATTGCGGCTGGAGTGGGTAGGTGCCGTGCCATGGCCTGTAGCGTGGTAGAGGCCGAAGCCGTCTCTTTGCCGTGTGAGTCTATGTCCCGAGAACCCCAGTTGCGTGGCTTACGTTAACGCTCCCAGCTCGACTGCTTTGAGCTTGCGTTGAACTTTGCGGCTGAACAGGACCGTCACCGCGACCGTTGCAGCTAAGCCAACCCCGAGAGGCACCCATTGCGGCTACCCCATCGTACCACCCGCCACAGCCTGCCCCACATACCCTAAGTAGGCGTACATGGCCGTCACGGAGATTGTGCCGACAAGGGTTGCCGCTGCATAGGGTAGAAACGGCAAACGCGTCATGCCACAGAAGTAGTTCATGAGATTGTAGGTAACCAAAGGGCTGATCCGCAGAAGGACCACGATCTTCCATCCGTCCTCACCGACAACGTGGTCCACCGCCTGGTACTTCGTTCGCTCAGCTAAGCACTGTCGGACCTTGCCTCGGACCAAGTACCGACTGATCCAGAAGGCAGCCAGGGCTCCCATCGTGGCTGAGATCGGCACCCACACGAAGCCCCAGAGCCCGAACAGCAATCCTCCTGAGATCGACAGCGGCCATACTGGGATGAGGAGAACCGCTGCCACAATGTAGGCTGCACAAATCGCTACGAACCCGAGGGGACCAAGCCCCTCGATCTAGCCCCGCAGGACCTGGGACCACTCAACCAAGGGAAGTTGTGCCGCCCCAGCCGATGGCGGCCATGCCTATTCCGATCAATAGCCAGAGCTGCAGCTGGGAGAGGCTTCTCTGTGGCTGTGTTTTCACCAGGGCTTCGCTGCTTATGCGTGCGCTCCTGGTGCAGGATGAACCCGGGTGATGCGGGTTAGGATCCCTGCCTAGGTCCCGCCGGCAGCGCGTGATCGTGGTAGGCTTTGAAGGCCGGTGGCATAGCAAAGTTGTCGATGTGAGCACCGACGGGGACGGCGCCGGGCTGGGACGTCACCCCTGGACGCCCGGCTAAAACGCCATAGCTTGCAGCCTGGACAGGTTTGGATGGCTTCCGCGAATGTCCGGCATCTCCCGAAGCGAACCATCACCGATCCGGAGGGCCCTGGATCTTGCAGGCGAGGACCTTCGGGACCAGAAGATCCTCGGCGAGATCATGCTCCATGCGGGACGAACCTTTCTGCGGCGATACAGCTGGTCCGACGACGGCAATAGAATCACGGCTGACATCTCCTTCGACGGGAAGCACGGACTCGTGCGGCAGGCGGCGGAGCGGGCAGGGCGCAGCGTCGGACTGCCCGACCCTTGGCTCGAGCGCTTCCTGCCGGGGGTCTGCGGCGACGAGGCGTCGGCTGGATCATTCCCGACCGGGATGTATCCATCTTGGGAACGACCGGGGCTGCGCGTCGTTGTGGCGCGTCACCATCTCGTGGTCCCCATCATGTTCCTAGCGGGCTTGCGACCGATGGAGGGTCTTGCCCTCGATGATCTCGAACCCGCTGTCCGCGCAGCGGCGGAGGCCGGGATCAAGACGGCCGGGCGCCTAAGGAATGTCGTGGCACCGTTCCTGGCGGTGAATGTGCAGGAAGAGAGCGAGCTTTCCAGGAAGGTCGACCTCCTCCTCGGCCAATTCGAGCATGCGCTCGGTCGTTTCGGCGGCGGCGTAGCGCTCAGGATGAAGCCGAAGAGCCTAGCGGACGTGTCCGCTCTCGGACGGGAGGAACCCGACAACTTCCAACTCGCGCTTCTCGAGTTCGAAAATGCCTTCTACGCGGAGAGGGATGAGGCCCTCCTTCAGGGGATGCTCGATCCCGAGCCTGTCCCGATTGGGACCGAGGAGAGGGACGCTCTAATAGGCGCTGTGGCGGAGCATCTGGCGCAACGCTGGAATCTCGTGGTCCCAACATGGTCGCAAAGAATCGACTTCCTGGGCGGCTCGAGGCCGTACTTTCGGCCGGATCGGCCGCTTGCGCGGGACATCCAGATCATCGAAACGCCGCCTGCCTTCAGGCGCAGGCTCCTCTTCACGGGAGCGGAGCCCCTGATGAACGCCAAGTTCCCGCACGAGAAGAAGCCGAGGATGCCTTTCTGGACCTGAAGCTGGACCGTGGCGGAGTAAGGTAACCGCCAACGATCGGTTCAGACCTAGAGCGGTTACGAGTTAGACGGGCTCATATCCAGCATTTGCGAGGTAGTTGGCGCACTCGACGGGTGTGAACCCGGCGAGCAGGGTGCCGATGGTGCTCCAGAGGGCGTCCTTCGTGCGA
>JAESFL010000626.1_pt1 | contig 16765 bp, 14 predicted proteins | sample 9269401 | NCBI WGS metagenome assembly JAESFL01 (sample SAMN14506025, study PRJNA617098) | algae metagenome | isolation source: Gloeocapsa sp. UFS-A4-WI-NPMV-4B04 and co-occurring heterotrophs from desert... | place: USA: Utah | collected 2006-10-01 | reverse complement strand
CACTTATTGCGGCGGCCGCGGGCAGGTTCGCGCCAATCAGGGGTTTTTCGTCGTGGAACGGACGTGCCCCACCTGCCGGGGCGCGGGCGAGGTCATCGCCGATCCGTGCGAACATTGCAGGGGCGAAGGCCGTTCCGAGAAGCAGAAGTCGCTGAACGTGCGGATCCCGGCGGGCGTCGATGAAGGAACGCGCATCCGCTTGTCCGGCGAGGGCGAAGCGGGGACGCGCGGCGGGCCTCCGGGCGATCTCTACATCTTCATCCATCTGGCGCGGCACCCGATCTTCCAGCGCGACGGAACGACGCTTTTCGCGCGCTGTCCGGTCAGCTTCACCACGGCGGCGCTCGGCGGGACAATCGAAGTGCCTGGGCTCGACCGGAACCCGCACGAGATCAAGATCCCCGCCGGTATTCAGTCGGGCAAGCAGCTTCGGGTCCGCGGCGCCGGCATGACCATTCTCAACGGCCGCGGCAATGGCGACATGGTCATCCAGGTCGAGGTGGAGACGCCGACCCGGCTGTCGGCGCGGCAGAAGGAACTGCTCGAGGAGTTCCGCAAGACGGAGACCGGCGAGGAATGCCCTGCTTCCTCAGGTTTCTTCACCAAGCTGAAGTCGATGCTCGCCTGACCGTCAGCCGGGCCCGCAAACCTCCAGCCCGCGCCGGACTGCGGGCCGCGCAAGCCCTCTATCGAGCCATGCGGGTACGTTGCTGAGGCTGTCATAGCCGACGAGTTCACGTGCCTCGTAGAAGGTGATGAGATTGCGCACCCAGCCGAGGAGCGAGATGTCGACGATCGAATAGTCGCCCATCATCCAGTCGCGGCCGTCGAGCCGGCCTTCCAGCACGCCGAGGAGCCGCTTCGATTCCGTCACGTAGCGCTGCAGCGGCCGCTTGTCCTCGATCTCCTTGCCGGCAAAGCGATGGAAATAGCCCAATTGGCCGAACATCGGCCCGATCGCCGCCATCTGAAAGAACAGCCACTGGGTCGTCTCCCAGCGTGATGCCGGATCGGCCGGTATGAAGCGGCCCGTCTTGTCGGCAAGGTAGAGCAGAATGGCGCCGGACTCGAACAGCCCGAACGGCCTTCCTCCTGGTCCTTCCGGATCGATGATCGCCGGGATCTTGCCATTCGGGTTGAGCGACAGGAATTCGGGCGTCCAGGTTTCGTTCTGGCCGATGTCGATCATGTGCGGCTCGTAAGGCAGCCCGGTCTCTTCGAGCATGATCGACACTTTGACGCCGTTGGGCGTGTTCCGGGAGTAGAGCTGGATCTGGTCAGGTCGGCGGGCGGGCCAGCGGGCGGTGATCGGGAAAGCGGAAAGATCGCTCATGGGCACATCCTTTCAGCGCCTGCTGCCGTCAGCCGACGGAGAGGCTTGGAACGGGGAGGAGGGCGGGAAGCGCGCGGGCGACATTTTCCAGCGTATAAGGCTTCTGTATGACCGCTCGCGCCTGGTGGTCCGGAGGAAGCTGCGCCTGTTCGCCATAGCCGGTGGCGAAGAGAAAGGGGATGCCGAGGTCCTTCAGCCGGTCGGCGATCGCGAAGCTCGTCTGGTCGCCGAGATTGATGTCCAGCATCGCCATGTCGGGCTGGGCGGCGTCGATCGCTTCCAGGGCATGCTCCACGGTGCCGGCCGTAGCAACGTGCGCCGCTCCGAGCCGATTGAGGATGTCTTCGGCGTCGAGCGCGATGATGAGGCTGTCCTCGACGAGCAGGATCGTCTTTCCCTGGACCACCTGCGTCGGCGCCTGCCGTGCCGGCTCGGATGCGGAGCGGCCGAGCTTGATCGCCGGGCCGCTATAATCGCGGGGCTCGGCGACGTGCTTGGCGGGAATCCGGAAAGTCGCTTCCACGCCTTGAGGATGATAGTCGATCCGGGCGTTGCCGCCGAGATCGTAGGGGATCGAACGATCGATGATCGTGCTGCCGAAGCCCTTCCGGGTCGGCGCCTTCACTTCGGGGCCACCGCGCTCGCGCCAGTCGATCAGCAGGTCGCCATTATTCCCCCGATGCCAACTGATCATCACTCGCCCATGATCCGAAAGGCTGCCATATTTGGCTGAATTCGTGACGAGTTCATGCACCACCAGGGCCATGGTGGAATAGGCCTGCGGATTGAGCAGGACGGGCGGCCCTTCGACGGACACGCGCTCCGTCTGCTCAGCAAGGAAGGCGGCCGCCTCGGCATCGATCAGGGCGCGAAGCGGCGCCGGCCCCCAATGATCGTCGGTGATCTGGTTGTGCGCGCGGGCGAGCGCGTGAATTCGGCCGTCGACCAGCCGGACGAAATCCTCAACCGTGGCGCCGTTCTTCGGCTTCGACTGGCGGATCAGTCCGCGAATGACGCCCAGGATATTGCGCACGCGGTGATTGAGCTCGGCAATCAGCAATTCCTGCCGCTCATTCGCCTGCTGCCGCTCGACACTGGCCTCGTCGGCGAGCCGGAGCACCACCTCGATCAGGGTCGCTCGCAGCGTCTCGGCAACCCGCAGCTCCGAATGGGTGAACGGCTTCGAGCGCCCTTCCACCAGTTCCTTCCACTCGGCGAAACTCTCACGAGGGGTGAGGCGGGGGCCGTTGGGGCCATATTCGACCGGTTTGTGCGGATCGCCGCCCCAGCGCACGGAGCGGATCAGTTCCGAGCGGAACAGGATGACATAATCGCGCGGTGACCGTGAAATCGGTATCGCGAGCATTCCGGCCGAGGCCGAAGCGAACGCCTCCGCACCCGGCACGATGGAGGCAATATGGTCGGTGGCGTAGACCTTGCCGGCCGCGGTGCCGTTCAATGCCCGCACGATCCTGGAAAACTCCTCGCTCGGCGGCGTTATGCCTGAAAAGGCCTGATTGCCATTGATCCAAACGCCCACGCCGTCGGCGGGGATGACGTGCGTCAGGATGTCGCTCAGCCAGTCCGGATCGTTCAGCAAAGTCTCGTCGGAGGCCACCGCGCCGAGCAGCTGGTCGGAAATGTCGCGCGCACGACGCTCGAATTCGACCGTTTCCTTTCGCTCCCGGCTTTCCAGCCGCATGGCGAACATCTGCGCGAACAGTTCGGCCACGGAGCGGCGTTCGAAGCTGGGGCAACGCGGCGAATAATGGTGGCAGGCGAACAGGCCCCAAAGCCGCCCCTCGACCAAAATCGAGATCGACATGGAGGCGCCCACCCCCATATTCTTGAGATATTCGATGTGGATCCGGGACACCGAGCGAAGCATCGACAGCGACAGATCGAGCGGCGTTCCATTCTCATCCCGCTGCGGCACGATCGGCACCGGCTCGGCATCGACGTCGGTGATGATGCGCAGGAGGTTGCGTTTGTAGAGTTCGCGGGCCTGGGCCGGAATGTCGGTGGCGGGATAGCGAAGGCCGAGGAACGAGCCGATCCCCGGCTTCACGCTCTCCGCCACAACCTCGCCCGAGCCGTCGGCCCCGAAGCGATAGACCATCACGCGGTCGAAGCCGGACAAGGCCCGAACCTGCCGCGCGCCTTCATTGAAAAAGGCGGCCATCGTTTCGGACTGATCGAGCCGGGCGATCATGGACCGTACCGTGCCGGTGACGTCGCCATGCTGGTCACTGGTGCCCGGCTCGGCTTCGATGACGATCTGTCCCGCGGACATGTGGATCGCGATGTCGAAAGGCTGATGGCCGTCGATCAAGGCGCAGCCGAAGATCCGCTCCACCGCATCTGGGCCGCGAAGCATCGCCACGCGGTTGCGAAGGCCATGGATCGCGGCCGGGGGGAGCAGGTCGGTAAGCGGACGCCCGACCAGATCCTCAGCGCTCGCGTCGAGAAACTGGCTGATGTTGCGCGAAACGCGGGCCACCATCCAGTCGGATGTGACGGCGATCAGGAAGCCGATGGGCTGGATTGCGCCGAGGATGTGAATGGGTTCGCGGTCGCAATTGGTAAGATCGACCCGAGGATACATCTCGCTCACGCTTGCGCCGTCTCCACAAAACGACGCGCCGAGACCTCGAAGCGCCGGAATACTTGCCCCGCCGTTTCACAGGCCGCCCCTAGCAAGGCGGGGTCGTAAAGGGATTCGTCGAGCTTCGCCAGTAACTTCCGCCATGCGCCAGGGGCCTGTTCAGCATCCAGGAACCGCTTGGGCGCGCCGGCGGGGAGGCCGCGCTTCAGCAAGGCGCCGCCCAACCTGGAGCCTTCGAGCACATACACCGCTCCGAGCAACGCGGCTGAAGCGGGCAGGGGAGGCGGCTCGACCGGCTTAGGGACGGCCAAACCCAGCGCAGCCAGGTCGGCCAGCAGATGATGGGAGCGCCGGCGGGCGGGCCAGTCGGCCAGAAGGTGCGCCGCGCCCGCGGCGTCCAGCGCCGCCTCGATCGGCAGATGGGCCGCGGCCTGCGCACCAAGAAAGCGCCGGTAGCCGGACGGATCGCCGAAATCGAAGGTGGAAAAAAGCCGGTCCACCCGCGCATGATCCTCGGCGGTCGCGGCGCGAAGGGCCGCCCGCGCGCTCATCGGCGGAAGACGCGGCCGAAGATCGTGTCCACGTGCTTCAAATGATAGGCAAGGTCGAAGCTCTCGTCGAGCCTTCCCGGCGGGAGCAGCGCAGACACCTCCGCGTCGGCTTCGAGCAGCGCCCGCAGCGACAGCTCGCCGTCCGATTCCCACACCCGCATGGCGTTGCGCTGCACCAGGCGATAGGCATCCTCGCGGCTCGCGCCCGCTTGCGTCAGCGCCAGGAGCACGCGCTGGGAATGAACGAGGCCGCCCATCTTATCCAGGTTCTTCTGCATTCGTTCGGGGTAGACGAGGAGCTTGTCCATCACGAGCGTCAGCCGCGCGAGTGCGAAATCGAGCGTCACCGTCGCGTCCGGGCCGATATAGCGTTCAACCGACGAATGGCTGATGTCCCGCTCATGCCATAGCGCCACGTTCTCGAGCGCCGGCGTCACGTAAGAGCGCACCATGCGGGCCAGGCCGGTCAGATTCTCGGTAAGGATCGGGTTGCGCTTGTGCGGCATCGCCGAAGAGCCTTTCTGACCGGCGGAGAAATATTCCTCCGCTTCCAGCACCTCGGTTCGCTGCAGATGGCGGACTTCGATGGCGAGGCGCTCGACCGATGAGGCGACGACGCCCAAGGTGGCGAAGAACATGGCGTGGCGGTCGCGGGGGATCACCTGCGTCGAAATCGGCTCGACGCTAAGGCCCATCTTCTTCGCGACATGGGCTTCGACGCGGGGATCGACATTGGCGAACGTGCCGACGGCGCCGGAAATCGCGCAAGTTGCGATCTCCTCGCGGGCTCGGACCAGGCGTTCGCGGCACCGTTCGAACTCGGCATAGGCAAAGGCGAGCTTCAGTCCGAAGGTGACCGGCTCGGCATGAATGCCGTGGCTCCGCCCGATCGTGGGCGTGAGCTTATGCTCGTGCGCCCGACGCTTCAGGACGTCGAGCAGCGCATCCAGATCCTCGATGAGGAGGTCGGCGGCGCGGGAGAGCTGGACGGAGAGGCAGGTATCCAGCACATCCGAACTGGTCATCCCCTGATGCAGGAACCGTGCTTCAGGCCCGACATGCTCCGCCACGTTGGTGAGGAATGCGATGACGTCGTGCTTTACTTCCAGCTCGATGGCGTCGATGCGCTCGACCTCGAACGCGCCGCGTTCCCATACGGCCTCGGCTGCTTCCTTTGGAACGATCCCGAGCTCCGCCATCGCATCCATTGCGTGCGCCTCGATCTCGAACCAGATGCGGAAACGGGTCTCGGGCGCCCAGATGCTGGCCATCTGCGGCCGCGAATAACGGGGGATCATGGAATCTTCCTGATTGGGGTTGGCCTGGCCGTAGCAAAGGGCGGTTCGCCCTTCAATCGCGGCGGAGCGGCGGAACAGGGCGGTGGGGGAGGCGTTTGTTCGAGGCGAGCTCAAGGGGGCTCAGGTCGCTGTGTAGTGCGTGCTTTCAACCAGCCGAAACAGATGACCAGGAGATCATGATGATCAAGCCGATTTTAGTCGCCAGCGTGATCGCGCTGGCAGCGCCGGCCGTTGCGCAGACGACGACGAGTCCCGCTCCGAACCAAAGTGGCGCGACCACGCAGAGCGGCAACGCCGGCACGACGTCCACGACCACGGGCCAAGTTGCCGATGATGGCTCGAACAGCCCCGACCGGACGGGAGCCGCTCCGGCTCAAGGTTCGGGAATGACCACCCAAGGCCCCGCCAGTACGATGACCGACCAGAAAGGCTCGCATGCGGGCCATTCGGGAATGATCGCCACCGGCACCGCCCAAACAGGTCCTGCGAGCCCGACGGACAGCACCCAGACGGCGACCACGGGCGCGACGGAGCAGAGCGGCGCGGTTCCGGCCGGCCAGGCGGATGCTTCCGGCCCGATGAGCGGCCCGGCGGCAACGGATGCCACGGGCACGGCAGGCGCGACCAGTGGAAGCTGGGCCTCGGGCACCGGCACCACCGGCTCCGGGGCCGGCTTCACCGGAATGGGCGGCCCAGCCGGGGATCTAATGGATGTCGCTCGGGAGATGCTTGGCGACAGCGCGCGGGTTCAGCAGGTCATGAGCGGACGTGACAATGGCATGAAGGCATCGGACCTCCTCAACCAGGCGATGATGACGATGATCCAAAGCCAGGCCAACGCCCGCCGCTGATCAATTGTGGGTAAAGGGCGGCTCTTCCCGGAGCCGCCCTCAGATAAGGCCCATCGCTCTCAAACTGGTGTGTCCGCTCGTGCCGACGATGATGTGATCGTGCACGCTGATCCTCAGGTGCCGGCCGGCCTCTATGATGTCGCGGGTGAGCCTGATGTCCTGCTGGCTCGGGCTCGGATCACCGCTCGGATGATTGTGGACGAGGATGAGGGCTGTGGCGTGGTATTCAAGCGCGCGGCGGATGATCTCGCGGATGTAGACCGCCGCTTCGTCCACCGAACCCTCCGACATCTCCTCGTCCCGGATCAGCATGTTCTTGGAATTGAGGAACAGCACCCTCACCCGTTCCACCGGGTTGTGCGCCATGTCCGCACGCAGATAATCGAGCAAAGCCTGCCAGGATCCAAGCACCGGCCGTTCCTTCACCTGCTCCTTGAGGAGCCGCAAGGCGGCGGCTTGAGCAATCTTGAGCGCGGCGACGGCGCCTTCCGATAGATCCCCGACCCGCATTATCGCCTCGCTGTCGGCGGTCAGCAGCGCGCCGAACCCACCGAAATCGTTGATCAGCTTCTTCGCGAGCGGTTTGGTGTCGCGGCGGGGAAGGGCGAGCGCCAGCAGATATTCCACCAGTTCATGGTCGAGCAGGGCATCTGGGCCGCCGCCCAGCAGCCGCTGGCGGAGCCTTGCGCGGTGGCCGGTGCCGTCGAGGGGAGTGTCCGCCATCAGGCTGGATTAAGCTTCATCATGGCCTTAGGCAAACCGTGGCGGGCCTGCCGCCAAGGTGACGGGCCCGGAACGTTTGTGGCGTGAGGCAGGTTATTCGGGCGATGGTCCTCTGGCAGTGTTCATCTTATGCTTCGGCGCTCCTCAGCTGAGGCAAGCCCGATGAACGAAGAGGGCGAAGCCGTGATCCGGCGGCGGCCCCGCTGGCCGCTCGTCCTCCTCGGCCTCACCCTTATCGTCATCGCGACCCTATTCGGCCTCTGGCTGCAGCGCCGGGAAATCGCGGCCGATTACATCGCCCGGGAGCTTCAGCGCCGCGGCGTCGTGGCCACCTATGACGTGCGGGAGATTGGTTTTCGAACCCAGCGGCTCGAAAATCTCGTCATCGGCGATCCCCGGCGTCCGGACGCTACCGCCCGCTGGGTCGAGGTCGAACTCTCGCTCGGCATCCCGCGCACGCGGGTCACTTTGATCACGGCTCGCGGCGTCCGGCTCGCCGGGCGGATCGTCAATGGCAGGGTGTCGCTCGGCGAGGTCGATAAATTGCTTCCGCCCCCGACCGGCAAGCCGTTCCGGCTTCCGAACCAGCGCATCGACGTTGCCGACGCCGCGATCCGGCTCGACACGCCGGCGGGCGCCGTCGGCATCGGCATCGAAGGCGCCGGCAACCTCGCTTATGATTTCGAAGGAAGGATGGCCGCGGTTTCGCGCCGATTGCGGCTCGGCTCCGATTGTAGCCTGGAAGCTCCCGCCTTGGTCGCGAAGGTGACGACGTATGAGGAGCAGCCGACCTTCATCGGGCCGCTGCGGGCGAGCGGTGTACAGTGCGCCGGCGTGGAGCTGGCACGGCCGGTTGCCTTTCTGAATACGACGCTCCGTCCCGGCTTCGACGGCGGGCGCGGGAGCGCGGATCTTCAAGTGGTGCAGCTTCGCTCGGGCGCCCACCGTTTTCGCGGCGTGGGCGGGAAAGTGAAGTTCAACGGAGACGCCGATCAAGTGCGTGGAACGCTCGACCTCGCCGCGGCGGGGGCCGATGTCGGCGAATATCGTGCAGGCCGCGTCCGCCTGGAAGGCCGTTACGCCGCGGCGCCAACATCTGGAAACGTCTCGCTGCTGGCCAATGTTTCGGCGGCCGCCGTGTCGGGCCGCGGCAGCTTCGAGGCCGTCACCAGCGCTCTGGCGACAGCCGAGGGCACGCCGGTCGGGCCCATTGCCGAGATGCTGACAGCAGCCGTTCGGCGCGTCGGGCAGGCCTTTGATGCCGATGCTCGGGTGCGTTTCGTGAACGGTCCCGGCTATCGCGCGGCCCGGCTCGAGCGGCTTCGCGCGACCAGCCGGAGCGGCGCCACGATCGGCTTCGCCGGCCGCGAGGGCGTCACTTATTATTGGCCATCGGGGTCGGCGCGCGTCGATACGGACTTTAGCTTGGCCGGCGGCGGCTTCCCGGTGACGCGATTGGCTGTGAACCAGGCACGACCGGGCGCTTCCGTCCAGGGTTATGCTTATGTGGCCCCGATGGCGGCGGAGAGTGCGCGGCTGCAGCTTTCGCACGTGCGTTTCACGGCCTCACTGAACGGCACCACACAGTTCGGCACCACGGCCCTGATCAGCGGCCCGTTCAACGACGGCAGGATCGATGGCCTGTTGCTTCCCGTCGGCGGCAGCTTCGGCCGCGCCGGCTTCGCCTTCGGCGAGCGCTGCACGGCAGCCAGCTTCCGTTCGTTGCAGGCGGCCGGGCTGACGCTGGGCGCAAGCCGGCTTCCGCTCTGCCCGACCGGCAGAGCGCTCCTCTGGAGAGCGCCCGGCGGAGCGCTCCAGGGCGGTGCGTCGATCCGGCAGCCGCGCCTTGCAGGCCGTCTCGGCCAGTCGCCGATCACTTTCGCCTCTAGCCTCGTCCGCTTCAGCCTGGCGGATCGCCGTTTCACCAGCTCCGATGTCGCGGTGCGGCTCGGCAGTGCCGGCTTCGTCAACCGGCTCGATCTGGCAAGCCTGTCCGGTCGCCTGAGCGGTCGAGGCCTGGCGGGCGAGTTCGGCGGCGGCGACGGCAAGATCGCCAATGTGCCGCTGCTTCTGTCCAATGCCCGCGGCACGTGGAGCGTCATCAACGGCGACGTTGCGGTGAACGGGGCGATGCAGGTCGCCGACGAAGCCGTTCTTCCGCGTTTCCATCCCCTGGTGACCAATGATTTCAAGTTGACGCTCAGGGACAGCCGAATTGCCGCCACGGGCTGGCTCACGGATCCGGAGACCGGCACCCGCGTCAGCCTCGCCAATATTCGGCACGACCTGCGCAATGGCCGCGGCAACGCCTTGCTCGACGTGCCTGGGATCCGGTTCGATCCCGATTACCAGCCCGAGCAGCTGACCCGCCTCACCACGGGCGTGGTCGCGCTCGTCAACGGCACCGTGCAGGGCCAAGGCGAGATCCGCTGGAGCCCGGAAGGGACGCGAAGCACAGGCACCTTTTCGACCAAGGATATGGATCTCGCCGCCGCTTTCGGTCCGGTCGAAGGTCTCAGCACCACCCTTCGCTTCACCGATCTGCTCGGCCTCGAAACCGCGCCGGGCCAGATCGCCCAGATCGAGGTGATCCGCACCGGCATCGACGTGTTCGACGGGCGGGTCCGCTACCAGCTCCTTCCCGGCCAAAGGGTGCGCGTGGAGGCGGGGACATGGCCGTTTGCCGGCGGTGAGCTCAACTTGGAGGAGACGATCCTCGACTTCAGCAAGCCCACCAACAAGCGCCTCGTCTTCCAGGTCCGCGGCCTCGATGCGGCGCGCTTCATTCAGCAAATGGAATTTTCGAACATCACGGCGACCGGCACGTTCGACGGGACGATCCCCATGGAGTTCGACCAATCCGGCGGCCGTATCGTCGGGGGGCGGCTGGTGGCGCGGGCGGACGGCGGCACGCTGTCCTATATCGGCGAACTCACCGACCGGCAGCTCGGCGCTTATGGCAAGCTCGCATTCGACGCTCTGAAGTCGCTCCGCTACAACAAGCTCACCATCGACCTCAACGGCGATCTCGCCGGCGAGTTCGTGGCGGGGATCGAGCTCGATGGCATTGCCCGCGATCCGGCGCTGGCCGTCGTCGGCAGTGGCGGCGGTATCAGCGGGATGGTGGCTCGGCGCGCGTTCGGACAGTTGGCGAAGATACCGTTCGAATTCAACATCAGCGTTCGCGGCCCCTTCAGGTCGCTGATCGCCACGGCTCGCTCGTTCGAGGATCCGTCGAACCTCATCCAGTCGATCCTGGCGAGCGAAATTCCCGAAAGTCCGTCCACCCCCGTTGTTCAGCCTCAAGAAAGCGAGATTGTGAGATGAAGCGTGCGATATTGACGAGAGGCCGTGCCGGCATCGCCGCGGCGGCATTCGGATTGGCGGGCGGGTGCGTACAGGTCGCGGCGCCCGAAAAGCCGATCGAGATCAACCTCAACATCAATATCAGGCAGGAGGTTGTCGTGCGCCTTCAGGAAGATGTACGCGATCTCATAAAGAAGAACCCGGGAGTATTTTGACATGAACCGCCAAATGAAACTGATCCTAGCCGCCGGCATCGGCCTTGCGGCGGCCGTAGGTGGCACTGGCGTGGCCTATGCGATGCTCCAGGCGGACGCTTCCGCTTCGCTCCGCGCCAGCGGCAAGGCGGGCGAGCAAGCCGACGGCTATCTCGGCGTGGTCGGCTCCGCGGACGCCGCGCTACGCGCGCAGGTGGACGCCGTTAACATCAAACGCCGCGCTTACTACACCGACCTTGCCGGAAAGCGCGGCGCCAAGATCGAGGAAGTCGCCGCCGCGACGGCCTGCGAGATCTTCGCCAGCCGTGTCGGCCCGGGCCAATATTACCGCCTTTCCGACGGCGTTTGGCGCCAGCGCGAGGGTAGCGCTCCGGTCCCGCGTCCGGATTATTGCGGCTAGGCAAAGGCGTCACGCCCTAATTTTTGGCTGCGACCGGATGCGGCCAGCCCCCGTCTGCGCCTTGACGTTGACGTGAACGTAAAGTAAGTCGCGGCCATGCCGCAGACAGCTCTTCATTCCGATTTCAAGCATCTCGACACAAGCACCCAGACTTATTCGATCACCGATCTGTGTGAAGAATTCGGCGTTACCGCGCGCGCGCTTCGTTTCTACGAGGATGAGGGGCTGATCGCGCCCAAGCGCCAGGGCCTGTCGCGCATTTATTCCTGGCGCGATCGGGCGCGGCTCGCCTGGATCTTACGCGGCAAGCGCGTCGGCTTCAGCCTCGCCGACATCCGCGAGATGATCGACCTGTACGACCTTGGCGACGGCCGCGCCTCACAGCGCCGCTTCACGCTTCAGAAATGCCGGGAGCGGATGGACCTGTTGAAGAAGCAGCAGATCGATATCGAAGCCACGCTCAAAGAATTGCAGGAATTCGTCGATCTGCTCGCCGCCGGCGAAGCCGTCGCGGCCAAATAGTTCCAGGAGCCAAATATCATGCCGAGCTACACCGCCCCCGTTCGCGAGACTCGTTTCGTGCTGGATCACGTGCTGGGCCTGGAGCGCTATTCCAACGTGCCGGGCTTCGAGAATGCGACTTCTGAAATGATCGATGCCATCCTGGGTGAGGGCGCCCGCTTCTGCGAGGAGGTGCTGCAACCGCTGAACCGCGTCGGCGACGAGCAAGGCTGCACGCGCCATGATGACGGGTCGGTAACCACCCCGCCAGGGTTCAAGGAGGCTTGGGACCAGTTCGTCGCCGGCGGCTGGACCACGCTTTCGGCCCCGGAGGAATATGGCGGGCAGGGGCTTCCGAGCGTCGTTTCGACGGCTCTGTCGGAATATCTTTGCTCCGCCAACCATTCGTTCGAAATGTATAACGGCCTCACCCAGGGGGCCATCGCTTCGATCCTGGTCAAGGGGTCGGACGAGCAGAAGGCGACCTACTTGCCCAACATGGTGGGCGGCCGCTGGACGGGGACGATGAACCTCACCGAGCCGCATTGCGGCACCGATCTCGGCCTCATCCGAACGAAGGCCGAGCCGCAGGCGGATGGAAGCTACAAGATCACTGGGACGAAGATCTTCATCTCCTCGGGCGAGCATGACCTCAGCGAGAACATCATCCACCTCGTTCTCGCCAAGATTGCCGGCGCTCCCGACAATGTGAAGGGCATCTCGCTGTTCATCGTTCCCAAATTCCTGGTGAACGGGGACGGCGGAGCGGGCGAGCGGAACAGCCTGCAGTGCGGCTCGATCGAACATAAGATGGGCATTCACGGCAACTCGACCTGTGTGATGAACTATGACGGCGCGACCGGCTTTTTGGTGGGGGAGGCCGAGAAAGGCCTGGCCGCCATGTTCATCATGATGAACGCGGCGCGTTTGGGCGTCGGGCTCCAGGGTCTGGCCCAAGCCGAAGTCGCCTATCAGAATGCGGTTCAATATGCGAAGGATCGCCGCCAAGGCCGGGCGCTGACGCCCGAGCTTCGCGATCCGGACGCCAAGGCGGATACGCTCTTCGTCCATCCCGACGTTCGGCGCATGCTGATGGAGGCGAAAGCCTATAACGAAGCGTCACGGGCACTCTTGCTGTGGGGCGCTCTGCAGGTGGACCTAGCCCGCAAGGCGCCCGAGGAGAGCGAGCGCGAAGCGGCGATGGACATCATCTCGCTGCTCACGCCCGTCATCAAAGGCTACCTGACCGACAAGGGCTTCGAAGTCGCCGTCAACGCGCAGCAGGTCTATGGCGGGCACGGCTATATCCGCGAATGGGGCATGGACCAGTTCGTCCGCGACGTCCGCATCGCCCAGATTTACGAGGGCGCGAACGGCATTCAGGCGATGGATCTCGTGGGCCGCAAGCTCGCGCAGAATGGCGGGCGGGCCATCCAGGCCTTCTTCAAGCTCGTTGCCGAGGAAGCGGGCGAGGCGAAAGCCAGCGAAGCGCTCGCACCGCTCGCCGGGGCGCTCGAAAAAGCTAACAAGGAGCTGCAGCAGGCGACGATGTGGTTCATGCAGAACGGCATGGCCAATCCGAACCATGTCGGCGCGGGCGCTTACCATTATATGCATCTGATGGGCATCGTCTCGCTCGGCCTCATGTGGCTGCGGATGGCAAAGGCAAGCAGTGCGGTTCTTGGGAACGGTGCCGAAGACCGGAGTTTTCACGAAGCCAAGCTGGTCACCGCCCGCTTCTTCGCCGAGCGGATCATGCCCGAAGCCGGCGCGCTCCGCCGCAAGATCGAAGCCGGCGCAGACACCGTGATGGCGCTTCCGGTGGAGGCGTTCTGATCGCGCGCCGGTGACGGTCGCTTAGCCCCAACTTCGGGGTTGCCGCGTTCAGGCGGTTCGGGGCCGAAGGGTTGCGCAGCCCCGCATCGACGAAAGAAGGGCCGAAATGCGAGATGCCCGTCAAGGCTGCGGGATCGGGATGAGTTCGAAGACGTCGAGCTTCGACTCCCGCCGCGGCCAGGGAACGACGAGGCGGTAACGAAAGTCGCCGTACCGCTCGAACACGCCCGCCATGCTGCGCGCAGGATCCTCGCCATAGGCAGCGGGAATCTCCTCGGTTCCCAAAGCCTCGGATCCGAGGAAAATCAGCCGGCCGGTCTTGTCCGTGTCCCACAAATAGCCGCCGGGGCGGCGCGATCCGGTCTGCTTGGTAATCGAAAGCTGCTCGCCATTGACCCCGACAAAGCAGAAAAACGGCTTGTAGGCGGTGAACGCCCTGCTGCCGCCAACGGCCCCGAGCTTGACGAGCCTGCAATTATAGGAGCCTGGCGGCGGCGCGGCCCGGGGAAGCGAGGCCGCCGGATCGAGGAGCTCACCTTCGGCCTTGATCTCGCTCGCAAAGCCTGCCTTGCGCGCATCGGCCAGCGCCTCCGCCCAGGCGGCATCCAGGCGGGCAATCTTGGCCTGATCCTCGTCGGTCGCGACCCGTTCCCATCCGGCCTCTTCTTCCACGTCGACGCTCACCGCGACCGGCGCCCGCGGAGGTTCCACCGGCGGCGGCCGGCAGCCGGCCAGCAACGCAAGTCCCATCAATCCCGCAAAGCGCCCCAACAATTCCGCTCCCCTCAAGCGATATCAGCGGACCTTACCGTTCCAGCCGCCGGCAAGGTACCCCCCGCTTGTCGATGTCCGCCTCACGAGCAGCCCCGTTCGGCTCCTTTTGGCCGGATCAGCCCGTTTTGCCCGGACTAGCCGCGCTCCTGATCGCCTTCACCACGTCGTTGGTGGCGGTGTGATGAACCATGTGGCCGGCCCCGTCGACCTCGACATAACGGCTTTGGGGAATGGTCTGGGACAGTCGCTTCGATTGCTTTGCCGTCTCGACCAGTTCGTCGCCGTTGCCGGCGATGATCGTTACCGGCAGCTTGATCTCCTCCAGACGAGGGGCGTGCGCAGCGGCTGCCGGTACCATCAACGCCGCTTCGGCAGCCTCGGCACGGATCTGGGACGGCCGCAGTGCCATCTCCATCGGGAAGCCTTGGATCCAGCTGTCGGGAACCGGTGCAGGGTTGAAGATCTTCGCATTGACCCTGGGCGTGAGGGCGGCCCCGAGCAGCGGCGAAACCGTGTAGCGCATGACATCCCCCAGTAACGGCACCGCCGGCGGCGAGGCGAGAAGCACGTCCGCTCGTGCCGATGGGAAATAATAGCCGCCGAGAAGGACGAGGCCGGAAAGGCTTTGGGGATGATCCAGCGCCAGAGCGACAGCGACCAAGGTGCCGAAGCTGTGCGCCACCACCAACGGCTTTTCGATTCCAAGCTCCTCGAGCGCACTCGCGATCAGCGTCGCCTGCGCGGCCGGCGTCCAGATCCGGGAGCGAGGCCGGCTGCTATGGCCGAAGCCGGGTCGATCAAACGCGATCACGCGATGGCTGCCGGCGAGCTTGTCCAGAAGGCCGGAGACCAACCAGTCTTCGATCATGGTGCCGTTACCGTGGAGCAGCACGACCGGCGGGCCCTCGCCGCGGCTGAGATAATGAAGGCGCACGCCCTCGATCTCGGCAAATTCTCCCAGAGGCGGATTGTCGCGCTCCGCCTGCTTCGCCTTGCTCCTATTGACGAAAGCGGCCCCGGCCAGCGCCGCGCCTGCGGCGGCGGCTCCGGCGCCCCATTTCCAGAGGCGCGTATCGGCGGCCTTGCGGTTCTTATTGGAATGTGCGGCAGTGTGGGTGGACGGCTTTCCGTCTTTCATTTTTCGATCCTGACCGATTTTGAGCCCGCGGGCGGCGGGTTTACGGGTCAGGAACGTGCTGCACTGCAATAAGTTGCCGCTGCGTCAGGCGCTTGCTCGTAGCTCGCCCGAATTGAGTTCCACCGGCGGCAGCGCCTCGATGGCAGGGCGGGCCAGCAGGAATCCTTGTATATAGCGGATGCCGAGATCCCGAAGCGCGCGCAATTCGCCTTCCGTTTCGACGCCTTCCGCAATCAGATCGATGCCGAGGGCGCGGCACATGGAAGCGATGCCGCTCACGATGACGCGGCGGGGCAGGCTGGCGTCGATGCCGCGGACAAGCTCCATGTCGAGCTTGATGATGTCGGGCTGAAAGCGGGCAAGAAGGTTGAGCCCGGCATGGCCGGCGCCGAAATCATCAAGCGCGGTCCCGAAACCCATGGCTTGGTAGGTCGCCACGATGTTCGCAACATGGACCGGGTCGGACATTTCCTCATTCTCGGTGAATTCGAAGACGAGGCGGTCCGTCGGGAAGCCGGCGCCGCGAGCGGTTTTCAGCGTGAGCTGGATGCAGGCCTTCGGCGAATAAACCGCGTTGGGCAAAAAGTTGATGGAAAGCCGTGCGGGCGTGTCGAGGATGCCGGCCCGCACCGCCGTTTCGATCGCCTTCACCCGACATTGCTGATCGAAGGCATAGCGGTTTGCGTCATTGATCTGCGAGAGCAGGCTTGAAGCGCCTTCGCCGCCAGTGCCGCGGATCAGCGCTTCGTAGGCAAAGGGCGCATTGGTCTCGCAATCGAAGATCGGCTGAAAGGCCATGGTGAAGTCAAAGCCGAGCGACTGCCCGTCGCGGCAGCCGGTGCAAGGTTGCAGATTTCGGGAGGTCACCGAAAGCTCCTGGATAATATCAGGACTTCCGTTCGCACATTGTCCTTAAGAAGCCGTTCATGCCGGGCCTCAAGCCATGGTCTCCAGCTGCGTGAACCGCACCGGGATCACTTCCCGGACGCGGATCGCGCCATCCTCGCCCTTCTCGGCCACACTGAGCTGCTGCACGTCCTTGCCGCCGAGCGGGATGACCATGCGGCCTCCCGCTGCAAGCTGCTCGGTCAGCGCCAGGGGCGGTGCGGCGGCGGCGGCCGTGACGAGGATCCGATCAAAGGGGGCATGCTCCAACCAGCCGCGCGAGCCGTCGCCGACGCGGACGGAGACGCCGGCATAGCCGGCGGCAAGCAAGCGTATATTGGCCTCGCTC
>JAESFL010000795.1_pt1 | contig 16776 bp, 22 predicted proteins | sample 9269401 | NCBI WGS metagenome assembly JAESFL01 (sample SAMN14506025, study PRJNA617098) | algae metagenome | isolation source: Gloeocapsa sp. UFS-A4-WI-NPMV-4B04 and co-occurring heterotrophs from desert... | place: USA: Utah | collected 2006-10-01 | reverse complement strand
AACTCGCACGAAGGACGCCCTCTGGAGCACCATCGGCACCCTGCTCGCCGGGTTCACACCCGTCGAGTGCGCCAACTACCTCGCAAATGCTGGATATGAGCCCGTCTAACTCGTAACCGCTCTAGTAGCTGACCTGAAGGCCGTCAACGACGGGATCGCCCACGATGTCGGCTTCGATCCACGCATCGTTGTCGGATACCACAACCATCTCGACGTAGGGATCGTCGACGAGGAAGGACCAGCCGGAACCGTCCGTGCCGAACATGTCGAAACCCGCGCCGGCAATATTGGACAAATCAAACGTAGCCACGGTGAACTCCCATCGGTGGGGCCTGGACGGTGCCATGCGCCCCTTGTGAAATCTAGCGTTTCCCGCCAGACCTGCGTCTCGATCAAAGGACTTCGCGGAATCGGGTTACCGATCCCTTAAGGCGGTGCTCGGTTCTGCATGGCGGGACAAGCGCGATGATCCGTGCAGCGCTCGTTCCCCGACCCTCATCCGCCGAACGCCGAACGGCACCGCACCAAGCATGCCGGTCGGCACGGTCGGCGAAGCAGCGGCGATCATTGTGGAGGGGAATCGAATCGAGGAAGGCCGGCTTGTCGCCGGCCTGTCGGACCTATCGATCGGGGCTTGGGATTGCGCGGCGGCGTCCATACAAAACAGATGGAGCGGCGCTCATGAACCTTGGCTGAAGAAGCTGCTCAACGACGCGGGCGCGCAACGCCATCGGCCTGCGCTTACGCACAGCCGCAAGCATGCCGACATTGCGGCTCGGGGCGTTCGGAACGGCGCGCCGTCGAGATCTCGCGGTTCAATCGAAGTCGTGCGCGAACATTCATCGCGGCGCCGCACACGCGGTTCAGTCGCATTCCTCGACGCGCAGGATCACCGTCTTGCCGCGGATGCCGCGGACGGCCTGATTTTCGACGTAGCAGTTCTCGCCGAAGCCATGATGGCCCGTCGTGGAGCCGGTCGTTTCGACGTCGGACGCCTTCTGCACCGTGGCGACCGATTCGGTCGCCTGCTTCGGCAGCGAGGCCGCCGCCGCGAAGGCGATGTGACCGAGGGCAAGGGTGGTGCCGAGGGCGAGAACCGCCAGGCCGCGAAGAAGGGGAGCCGAGAGGGTCATCAGTAACTCTCCGTTAACCGTGACAACCGGCGTAAGGGCGCTCCGTTGCAGCTTGATTGCGTCTTTTGTTGCGACAGGTTGGCTCAGCAGGCGGCGGCGCGGGAAATCCCGCCCCGTTCCCTCCCCCGGGTCGGGCCCTACCCGCCCTGCGGCAAGAAAGTTCGAGGAATTCCGGACCCGGTGTCGAACGGCGGCTGGGCCGCGGCTCATCAGGTCAGGCGCCAATGTCGGCGCCGGCACGAGGGACCGTCATGAAACCGAACCCGACCCGATCCGCTCGCCCGTGTCCGGCCGAGTCCGCCCCTGCGGCATTCAGCTTGGCCGTTCCGTCCCCGACCCATTAAGGTGCAACCATGCAGTACATGATCCTCCTCCGCGAACCCGTCGAGAAGTTCTCCGAGCGCAACGATCCCGAGAAGGCAGACGCCTATTGGGGCGCCTGGGGCGCCTATATCGGGGCGCTCTACCAGTCGGGCATCGTGGTCAGCGGCAGCGGCCTCCAGGCGCCGCACACGGCCACGACATTGCGGCTGCGCGACGGGCTCCGCGAGGTCCAGGACGGACCCTACGCGGATACCAAGGAGCAACTCGGCGGCTATTTCGTCATCGAGGTCCCGGACCTCGACGCTGCCCTCGAATGGGCCGCCCGCTCCCCGTCGGCGGCCTACGCCTCGGTCGAGATCCGGCCGGTGCTGCCGCCGATGCCCGCGCCGGACTCCGAGGCGGATCTCACCGCCGCCCGGCCGCAGCCCGCGCTGGCTTGAGCAAGAGCCCGTGACCGACGCGCGCCAGGCCGCCGAGGGCGTGGCGCGCGCCTCCTACGGGCGGCTCGTCGGCCTCCTCTCCTCCCGCTCGCGGGACATCGCCGCGGCGGAAGATGCCCTCGCTGAGGCCTTTCGCACGGCCCTCGAAGTCTGGCCCATCCGGGGCGTGCCGGAACGACCCGATGCCTGGCTCCTGACGGTGGCGCGGCGCAGCCTCGGCCATGCCCATAGGCACCGCCGCGTGCAGGACGCAGCCGCCGACACCGTCCAGATGCTTCACGAAGCCCTGCAGGAGCGGGAGCCCGATGCGCTCATGGACCATCGCCTGCGCCTGATGTTCGTCTGCGCGCATCCGGCGATCGATGAGAGCGTGCGCACGCCCCTGATGCTCCAGACCGTGCTCGGCCTGGACGCGGAGCGCATCGCCGGTGCCTTTCTCACGTCCCCCGTGGCCATGAGCCAACGGCTCGTGCGCGCCAAGTCGAAGATCCGGGATGCCGGGATCCGGTTCGAGGAGCCGGAAGCCGGCGAGTTGCCGGAGCGGCTCGATGCGGTACTGGCGGCCGTCTACGCCGCATTCGGCACCGCCTGGGACGCGGCGCCGGGTGCCGCCACGGGCGCGGGGCTTGCGGCCGAGGCAATCTACCTCGGGAGAGTGCTGGTCGCCCTCCTCCCGGAGGAGCCCGAGGCACGGGGCCTTCTCGCCCTCATGCTGTATTGCGAGGCTCGAGCGGACGCCCGCCGCGCGCCCAACGGCGCCTTCGTGCCCCTCGACCGGCAGGACCCGGCGCTCTGGTCCCGCGACCTCATCGTCGAGGCCGAGGAGCTTCTCACGACCGCATCCCGCGCGAGGCGCTTCGGCCGGTTCCAGACGGAGGCGGCCATTCAATCGGTCCACGTGCAGCGAGGACGGAGGAGGCGAAATACGGCGGCCATCGGATGGAGCGACGGGCGACCGGGAGGGAGCGGCGACGCAGAGGATCGCGCGCTCGTCGCTCTGCACGACATTCTGGTGAAGCAGGCGCCCTCGGTCGGTGCAGTGGTCGCGCAGGCCGCAGTCCATGGGAGGGCGTTCGGTCCGGAAGTGGGGCTCCGGCGGCTCCAAGATCTCGAGGCCCGGGACGTCGAGCATTATCAGCCCTACTGGGCCGTGACCGCGCATCTCCTCCAGGCGTCAGGCCGCGTCGTGGAGGCGGCGCGTGCCTTCAGGCAAGCGATGGGGCTGACGGAAGACCCTGCGGTTCGTGCGTTTCTGACCGAGCAGGCGGCACGCGGGTCGCAGCCGGCACCATGACCCGACCCTGTCCTTCGACTCCGCGAAGAGCCGCGACCTCGGCTTCCAAGCGTTCGATGTTCTGGAGGAGCCGCGCGCTCGTGAGCTTCAGGAAGTAGAACCCGAAGCTCGGATTCTGATGGTAGAGCTGGGCGATGTCGTCATAGGAAATCGTGAGAATCGCCCCGGCCTCCATGCATTCGAGGGTCTGGGTACGACAGCGGTCGGGGGACACGAAGGCGATTTCCCCGACAAGCTGCCCCACGGGGATTTCGCGGTCGGATTCGCGCAGACGAAAGCGGCCCTGGAGGGTGTAGAAGAGGCACGCGGCCTCCTCGCCCTTGCGGAACAGCACCTCGCCCTCGCGCACCGTTCGGGGGTTCATGAAGGGCTTGAGCCAGTCGATCGACAGGTCGGAGGCAGCGGAGCGCTTCACCTCGCGGACGAGGCGGATCATCTGAACGAGACGGGCGGCGTTGAGCGGCAGGAGGATGGCGTTCACGACGACTGTGGGGACGACGCCGGTCACGAGCCCGTAGACCAGGAACACGCCGCTCGCGGCGAGGCTCATGGAACGCAGCGGAATCATGGTCCGCATGGCCGATGTTCCGACCGCAAGCGCAATGCCGAGGTATCCGATCGCTTCGGCCACGGAGATCCGGCCGAAAACCTCGGATAGGTAGTCCAGCAAGGGAGGAAGAGAGTCCGGGTCCATGAAAGCTTCGGGTTGCACGCCAACTGTTTCGATCAAGCGTTGAACCCTATTCATGTTACAGGACTGTTGCTTCCTGCCGGCAGGGGCCCCGCGCGAGTGGGAAGCCCCCCTGCACGCCGTGCATGGCCCCGGGCTGGTTAAGCCCCCTCGCCCGACCGGCGCGCGTGAACGACCGCCATTCCGAGCACGGCCATGGCAAAAATCTGATGCGTGAGCCCTGCCCAGAGCGGCACAGCGAGGAGAAGCGTCACGATTCCGAGGACCATCTGGCCAAGCGTCAGTCCGGCGAGAACCCGAGCCCGGCGGAAGGCTGCGGTGCCCGCGAGGCTCCAGGCATGCCAAACCGCGAAAGCCACGAGACCATAGGCCAGCATCCTGTGGTTGAATTGAACCAGGGTAACGTTGTCGACGAAGTTCTCGATGAAGGGAACCACGACGAAGAGAGCGGACGCTGGCGGGATCAGCGCGCCGTCCATCAGCGGCCAGGTGTTGTAGGTGAGACCCGCCTTCGAGCCCGCCACCAGGCCGCCGAGGGCGATCTGGAGAAAGACGAGGCCGAGAAACACCCGAGCCCCGATGATCGCCCGGCGGATCGGCGCGCCGTTTCGGACGGCCGGCTTCAGGCCCGTCGCGACGCCGATGAGGCTGGCGAAGATCACGCTGGCGAGCGTGAGGTGCAGCATCAGCTTTACGGGGGCGACCGCAACCATGCCGGGTTCGAGGCCGGAGGCCACCATGAGCCAACCCACCGCCCCCTGCAGACCGCCGAGCGCCCCGATGGCGAGGAGCGTCAAGGCCAGCCGCCGGGAGATTGCGCCGCGCGCCCAGAACCACACCAGGGGGATGAAGAAGGCGAGTCCGAGCAGCCGCCCGAGCTGCCGGTGCCCCCACTCCCAGGCATAGATGACCTTGAACTCCGCAAGGCTCATGCCCCTGTTGAGGAGCTCGTATTGCGGAATCGCCCTGTATTTCTCGAACTCGGCGAGCCAAGCGGACTCGGAGAGCGGCGGGATCGCGCCGGTGACGGGGCGCCACTCGGTGATCGAGAGGCCGGAGCCCGTGAGGCGCGTGGCGCCGCCGACCGCCACCATCGCGACCACCAGGGCGGCAAGAACGAAGATCCAGGTCCGAACCGCGGTGAGGGATTGCGGGCGGACCATGTGGAATGTCTGCAGCCCGTCGGTGGAAACGACGCGCGTCTCGGTGGGCGTCAGCGGGGCATCCGCGGCGGCGATGGCCATCGTGTCAACTCGTCAGCGGCTCGGTGTCCGGGTACCGTTGCGATCCGGGTGCGCTGCCTTGGCACGGGGCGGCGCGGCGCGGCTGTCGCTGGCCCGGACTTGCACCCGGAGGGGCTGCCGGTCACATAAGGCGAGCCCTCCTTCCGCACAATCGCAGCCGGTGACGCACCGGCCGGAACGTCCGTTCCGGAACCTTCGATCAAGGACCGTCATCGATGCAAAAGCGCCTCCGCAAGCTCGTCGGCACCGTCGTTCTGCTGCTCTTCGTGACGACCTACGCCCTCGTCGCGATGGCGCTCGCGGAGGGGCGTATCCAGGAGGCGCCCTACACGCTGCGGGTCATCCTGTACGTCGTCCTTGGGCTCGCCTGGGTGCTGCCCATGATGCCGCTGATCCGCTGGATGGAAAAGTCCGATCGGGCCTGAGGCCGATCGACAGGGGCTCAGGCCCGACCGGATTCGGGCTTCGGGTCAGGGTGCTTTCCGGCCAAGTCGGAGGAGGTCCCGACGGCGTTGCGGCGGGCCGTTGGAGAGCGACTCGACGAAACGTGAGGCAACGGGGATCGTATTTCCCTCGTGCCCACACCGATCGATGAGGCCGCCCCCGTGAAGGCGGCGTTGCAGCCGTCCGCTTACCTCGGAACCGTCGGTCTGGGCGTCAAGCGCCGCCCATGCCCTCATTGACCTTGCCGGAGCCTCCGCAGGTCGGGCAGGCGCGGTTCTCGATCTTGCCGGAGCCCTGACATTCGGGACAGACGTTCTCGCCCGTGCCCGGTGTCCCGGGTGGGGCATCGTCGCCTGGGTTCAGCTTGGCGTTCTGCGGGCCTTTCCGATCATCGGCCATGGCGCTGCTCCTCGTGTGCCGGACCAACGTCCAAGCCCCGCGAGGGTTCACGCGAGCGCACCGGATCGGCGATAGCGGGGCCGTGCCGAGTACCGGCCGCAGGTTTGCTGACGAAAAAGGCCCGCAGCGATGCGGGCCTCTGAAATCAGGATTGCGGGCCTTGGCCCGGGAAGCCTTAGTAGCAAACCGTGCGCCTCATGGTCTGCCAGCCGTAGCCCGACACCCACTCGCGGGTGCGCTCGACACGGCAATTCTCCTCCACGACGACGCGAGGACGAGGCGCCACGTAGACAGGCTCGGGTTCAACATAGACCGGCGCCGGTGCGACGTAGCGCGGAGCAGGCGCTGCATAGGTCGGCGTCGAGGCTGCACCGGCGATGGCGGCGCCGGCCGCGACACCGAGTATACCGATGCCGACGGCGGCGCCGGGCGAAATGCCACGACGGTCGCGCGCTTCCGCGGGAGCGGCCATCAGGGCCGAGGCCAGTGCCGCAGCCGCGACGGTGCCGGAGACGAGACGGATTGCTTTTATGGTGATCACCCTTTGCTCTTGATGCACTGCCCCAAGGAGGTCTCACGCCCGCCCATCGGCTGTTCCCTTCAGCTCGGGGTCGGACCTTTGCCGCCTTCCGAACCGCTTGTCCTGTCCGGACGGGGCACCCCGCTCCGGTTGGCTTAGCATTATCGCGGGTTTCCTCTCCGAGTCCTGAACGAATTGTGGCGAAATCGAGGTGGACGTGCCAAGCCGACCATAGGGAAATCATTGCATTGGCCAAGCTGGCTTAGAGGGTGGTCCACGGTCACAGGTTGTATCGACAAACGTGACTGAATGGTGAACGGCCAAGCATTACACATGTTAGGCACGGAAAGTTTTTGGGCTTAAGCAAGATAATCCAACGCTTTAGCTGAAACCGGTCAGCTGCTGGCCCGTTCATTGCCCATGGTAACCCACCCCTCGATGGAGGCCGCCAGGAGGTACCCAAGCCAGGCCCGCGGAGCAAGTGATGAAGTTGATGACCCGAGACAACCGGTGGCACATCCGCCAGGCGAGCACTCCGGCAAGGGGGCTTTCCGAGTTGGCGATGATGATGGAGATCGGACGCGATCTGCGATCCACTTATAGAGATGTCCTGAAGGAGCCCTTGCCCGAGCATCTTGCTTGCATCGTCCGCAAGCTCGATCGCCGCGCGAGCGTCTGAGGGAGCATTTCGGCGGCCCAACAACCTCGCGAAACCAGCACCCGGGCGGCGGGTGTCGGGCACATCTTGAGGGAACACGTGTCTGTCTTCGGCGTTTCCGGCTCTGTGGCGAGCGTTGGGCCGGGGGACGTGTGCTAGGCATGATGGAAGCCCCGGTGCGGGACGGCCCGCACGGCGGATGGGACGTATGGCGGCCAGCGACGGCCCGCCCAAGAATGGGCACCCAACCCCGGACGAATCGGACTATATGCAGGCGCGCCGAGGGAGAGACGCTCCGGTTCTCGGCTTTGATCGGCGGAGCAGCGGTCATGGGCGAGGATAGCGCCGATCATCCCGACAAGCCGCCCGGCAACGTGGCGCGGTTGCACCCGCCTCGCATCCCCCACCACCCGACGCTCGACCGGGCCGTGCAGGGCATGATCGGCGCGCAATTGCGCTCGATGTACGAGCATTACGTGGACCAGCCCATTCCCGACCGGCTCCTCGAATTGGTCGGGCGCCTCGGCCGCGAGGGAGCTTCAACTGGAGATTCCGGCCGCGGGCCGTCCTTGGGGACCGGCGCCGAGTCCAGCCTGGAATCATCTGAGCTGTTCGACGCACGAGGACGCTCCCTGCCCGAGGGGGAACGATGACCATCGAGCCCGAGCTCCGGAACGCCCTCCTCGCGGCCGTGCCCTCCCTTCGGGCCTTCGCGATCTCGCTCACCAACGACTTCAACCGAGCGGACGACCTTGTTCAGGACACCCTGGTTCGCGCCCTTGCCCATATCGACCGCTTCGAACGCGGCACCAACTTGAACGCGTGGCTCTTCACGATCCTGCGCAATCTCTTCCATTCGGATTACCGCAAGCGTCGGCGCGAGGTGGACGATCCCGAGGGGGTCTATGCGGGCCGGCTGAGAGCTCATCCCGAGCAGCAATCCCATCTCGATTTCGAGGATTTTCGCGGCGCCCTCGCCAAGCTCCCCCCGGATCAGCGTGAGGCCCTCCTCCTCGTCGGCGCAGAGGGCCTCTCCTACGAGGATGCCGCGAACATCTGCGGCGTCGCGGTCGGCACCATCAAGAGCCGGGTCAACCGCGCCCGCTCCCGCCTGGCGCAGATCCTGCAGCTGGATTCGGGCGACGAGATCGGCCCCGACGGCGTCACGAAAGCGGTCCTTTCGCCGAAATAGCGCCATTTCCGCAACCACCGAACTTGCACGCCCCCCGGCAGGGCACAGTCAGTCGTGGCAGCGCTGCTGCGGCGCTCTCCAGGGTCGCGATTTCCCGTTATCGGCCTGGGGAAAAAGCCGAGCGTCAGATCATCCGCGTGTGTGGCCGAGAAGCCTCAGAGTTCGGGTTGACGCTACGCTGCGGTGGTCTCTATCAGTGGAACCGAGGCAATTGTTCGGGACGCGCCTCCCAGCCCGGGACAGGTCCGCGGACCCGTCAACCGCTGCGTGTTTCGCATAACGAACGGCATCGAATTCCACCCGGAAGCACCCATCTGCTTCCCGCTGACATAACAGAGCTTCGGGGTGGCTGATCGCCCTCGGAGGCCACGCATCCAAGAGGCTCGACGCCCGTCATGACCGCCATCGCTCGCCGCACCTTGCTGCTCTCCCTTGCGGCACTGCCGCTCGCGGCCTGCAATACCGTTCAGCAGGCCGCCGCCCCCGCCGCTCCGGCCGTGCAGGACGAATATGCAGCCTGGTATGTGGGCAGCATCGAGGATGCGCCGCACAACATCCCGATCGTCGACAAGAGCCGCATCCGCTCGGAACTGCGGCGCCAGACTGTGCAGTACGAGGGCTCCGAGCGGCCGGGCACGATCGTGGTCGATATCGACCAGCGCTTCCTCTACCTCGTTCAGGAGGGTGGCACCGCGGTCCGCTACGGCGTGGGCGTCGGCAAGGACGGCTTCTCCTGGCGGGGTACGGCCCGGGTCGGCCGCAAGGGCGTGTGGCCGAACTGGAGCCCCACCACCACGATGGTGAGCCTGAAGCCGAAGCTGCCCCGTCACATGGAGGGCGGCCTCAACAACCCTCTCGGGGCGCGTGCCCTCTACCTCTATCAGGGCGACCGCGACATCCTCTTCCGCATCCACGGCACGAACGAGCCTTGGTCGATTGGCGAGGCGGTCTCGTCGGGCTGCATCCGCATGCTCAACGAGGATGTCGTGGATCTCTACAACCGCGTGCCGGTAGGCACCACCGTCATGGTGAAGCGCAACGGCCGTTACCGGGTCTGAGCACCGAGGAGAAGGGCGGAGCGGCGCCCGGCCGGCACCTGCGCGAGGTTCACCAAAAGAGACAGAGCCCTCTCGGTCCGCCGTGAGGGCTTTTTTGCGCGCCCCATCTGCGGCAGTGATAGGCCGCCTTTAAGAAAAACCCTCCTGGCGCGCTGGGCTCCAGGAGGGTCTACGAGTTCAGGGAGGAACCTCAGTCTGAGGTTTCAAGAGTCCCCGCGCCCCCACGGTTCGTCTTGCCCCCATCTGTGCCACGGTTTTGCGCAACCGGAAAGGTAAGGGAGTGCAATTTACGGTTAAGCGGCCGGCCTCCGGCGCTGGCAAAGCGGCATTGCCGGAGAGGAACCTTGGCGGGTTCAAGGCGTTGCCTTTGCGCATTCCCCCAACACGCCGTGTTCGACGAGGCCGCCTTGACCGACATTGTTGAGATTCATTGGAACGCCAAGCCTCACCTGACGCGCTTGGGCGTCAAGGTCACGAGCAACGCTCTCGATCCGAGAGCCGAGCGCCTGTTCGACGAGGTGCGCGCCAGCGTGGCGGATACCTTTCCGGGTTCGGTGACCCTGGTGCGGATCGCCGTCCGCAGCGCTACCCCGGAAGACGATATCCGCGTCGTCCGCAACGGCGCCCCCGACGGCGAAGCGGATCTCGCGGATATCCGCTCCCGCATCGAAAGCGCCGTGGAGCGGGCCGCAGCAGCCGCCGAAGCCGCCGCCGCCTAAGGGGCCGCTACGAGAACCTCAGGCGAGCTTGGCCATAGCGGCCACTCGCCCGCAGTTCGCTCTCAGTACCGCCGCACGAGGCTTACGAGCTTGCCCTGGATCTTCACCCGATCGGGCCCGAGAACTCGGGTCTCGTAGACGGGATTGGCTGCTTCGAGGGCAATCGAGGAGCCGCGGCGCCGAAAGCGCTTCAGGGTCGCCTCCTCGTCGTCGATCAGCGCCACGATGATGTCGCCGGTATTGGCATTGTCCTGCTTGCGGATCACCACGAGATCGCCGTCGAGGATACCCGCCTCCACCATCGAATCGCCCCGCACCTCGAGGGCGTAATGCTCGCCCTGCGCCAGGAAATCCGGCGAGAGGGTGATGGAGTGGCTCGTGTTCTGGATCGCGGAAATCGGCGTGCCGGCGGCGATGCGGCCCATCACGGGGATCTGCACGTCGCCGAAGCGCGTCTCGGCAGGCGGAGGGGCCGCCGGCGCCTTGGGCCGCGAGAGCCCGCCCTGCACGACGCTCGGGGTGAAGCGCCGGGGGCCTGCTGCCGGCGCGGTCTCCGGCATGCGGATCACTTCGATGGCGCGCGCCCGATTCGGCAGACGGCGGATGAAGCCGCGCTCCTCGAGAGCGGTGATGAGGCGGTGAATGCCCGATTTCGATTTGAGATCCAGGGCATCCTTCATCTCGTCGAAGGACGGGGGCACCCCGGCTTCGCGGAGGCGCTCGTGGATGAAGCGCAGGAGTTCGTGTTGTTTACGCGTCAGCATCGGAAGGCCTGTGTGCTGCGCCGCGGAGACGGACCCGCAGGCGATTCTGAAAACAAAGCAAGAACATGCTAACTGTTCCCGCTGTGTTCCGCAAGCCGGAAGCGTAACTGTTGGGTAGTGTCTGGATTGGGAGCACCGCCTTCTGTCGCGAAACGTCCTTCGCGGCGTCTATTGTTCGCCGACTGCAGATAGGCCGAGCAACGGGCCAAAGACCTACCGGTCGATCTCCAGCCTCAGCCGGACCGCCTCCGGCGGCACGCCCGCGAGCTTGGCGATGCGCTGGCGCGCGTCGTCGATCACGACCTGAATAGCGGCCGGGACCTCCGATCCGACCTCGTCGAGAAACATGAGACCGTGGTGCTTCCCGTCCGACCACATCACGCGCGCGCGGCGGCTCTGCCCCGTCTTCGGGATTTCGAGTTCGATCTCTTCAGGGATCGGCGTCGCACGAGGGAAGGCGATCTTCGCCCCCGTGGCCGACATGTCCCGCACGGTGCATTCGATGATCGAGAAGCGGTTGTTGAACACGACGCGGGCCTCGAGGAGCGTCCGTTTCCGGGGCGAGCGACGCTGCTCTTCGGGGGTGGGCGAGGTGGTCACCGGAGATCTCCCGCATCCAACCAGACGTCGTCAGCGCCCGTGAAGATTCGGCCTGGGCTCCAGCCCCATCATGGCGCCATTCTCTGCGAAGCAGATAGTGCTGGCGCAAGGCTGATCTCTCGACAGCCCCATACCCTGAAAATCCGTTCGACCCAAGACGCCGGAGTCCCGGCGTTCGAATCCTCGGAGGCTTCGATCGATTGTTGAAGGATGGAATGGTCGGAGCGAGAGGATTTGAACCTCCGACCCCTAGTCCCCTAGACTAAGGGAACACGCTCTACGACGTGGTCAGTTGTTTCATTTTGCTTCATAAATCGGTGCGACTTAGCTCTTTGTGTGTTATGTCATTGGCTCAAGTTGGAGCTGTGGTGGTTCCCCCGTGGTTCCCCGATGCGGCCGATATTAGAGAGCATCGTGATGGGTCGGATCAGCAAGCGGACAGTGGATGGCCTCATAGTGACGGGCAAGGAACACTTCGTGTGGGACTCCGACCTCCTTGGGTTCGGCGTCCGCGTCCGCCCGTCTGGGGCGAAAACATATATCCTTAGGTACCGGGCAGGCTCTGGGCGAGCTGCGCCGACACGTCGCGTGACGTTAGGCTCAGTGGGCAAGCTCACACCGGATCAGGCTCGCGAGATGGCTAAAAAGCTGCTAGCGACCGTTGCACATGGCGGGGACCCAGCTGCTGACCGATTCAAAGATCGAGTAGCCTTGTCCATTGAGGGATTGGCGGAACGTTACCTTCGAGACGAAACAGGCCTGAAGCGGAAGCCAAGTACCGCAAAGCTGTATAACCATTACCTTCGATTCCACGTCATTCCACGGCTCGGACTTCGCAAGGCACATACTATCACCCGCGCGGATGTGAGTAAGCTGCATCGCGATCTTGGAGCCAGGGCGCCGGTTACCGCCAACCGCGTCCTAGCGACCCTGTCGGGTGTTTTCACCTTTGGCCAACGCGAAGGACTGGTTCCAAGTGGCTGCAATCCAGCACGTGGGATTGAGCAGTTCCGGGAACAGGGGCGCGAACGCTACCTGAGCGGTGACGAATTGCGACGCTTAGGCGAGGCATTACGGCAAGCCGAAACAATGGGTATCCCTTGGCAAGTGGATGACTCCAAACCAACAGCCAAGCACGCCCCAAAGGCGAAAAACCGCCTCACTAAGCTCAGCTTCGAAGTCACAGCAGCACTACGGTTACTCCTGTTCACCGGGTGTCGCCTTCGAGAAGTTCTCCACCTCGAATGGCAGCATGTTGATTTAGAGCGGGGTTTACTATTCCTTCCGGATAGCAAGTCAGGATGTAAGGCAATAGTCCTCAATGGTCCTGCTTTAGCAATCCTGACCAATCTGCCTCGCGTTGGGCGCTTCGTTGTCCCAGGCGATAATCTTGATAAGCCGCGCTCCGATCTCAAGCGCCCATGGGCTGCTGTTGCACGACAGGCTGGATTAGAAGGCTTACGGCTCCACGACCTGCGCCACTCGTTTGCCAGCGTCGGCGCGGGTGTCTCACTTGGGCTGCCAATTATTGGCAAGCTGCTCGGGCATACGCAGGCTAGTACAACCCAACGGTACGCACACCTTGATGCTGACCCGCTACGGCGGGCGTCCGATGTAATCGGGCAGCGGATCGCAGCGGCGCTGGGCGAAGCGGAACAACTCAAGAAAGAGTCCCTACAGGGCAGCCGGCGCGTGTGCGATGATGACAAAGACCGGGGCTGATACAGAAGAACCAGATCCCGCTTACAGGGAAGAAGTTTCCAGGCGTGTGGACGCTATTCCACTCGGTCAAGCACCCATTGATTGTCAAGTCGAAGCACTGGCTCGAGAAGGCAAGTTAGGAAGGGATGGCCGTCGCGAGGTGGCGGCACATCAACTCCAAGTGCGGAAAATAATTGTCGGTAAGTGGTGGGTGGCCGTCCTTTCCAAATCCGAACCGTTCCAAGAAGTTCACCAGGAAAGAGCAAGGCAGCGTCAGGCACAGCTGACGCAACTGATCGAATTTCAACAGGCTCTTGCGGCCTATCTGGAGATAGAAGGCAGAAGTGCTGAAGCAACGCTAGACATGCACGCGGATCCCGAAGCTAGCAAAAACCTCCACGAATTGCGAGAAGTGCTCCAAGCGGCTGAAGTGATTGCTCAAGAGACGTCAATGTATCTAAAGGCAACTGTGGGGATGAAGCCCGAGACAAGGGGCCGAAAGCGCAGCCTTCTCTATCAGTTTGCATACCGGCTCGCAGCACAGTGGTGGAAGCTGACCAAAGGATTTGCGGGCGTCACGCGTGATCCCGACAGCGGCCGCCGGAGTGGGCGCTTTGTCCTGTTCGTTATGGCCGCTCGCGATACACTGCAAGTCAGCGAACTACATGGCAGCGTCTCTACCGTGCAGAGGGCTGCTAAGGACTTTAAGGAGGAGATGCTGGATTGGGAACCTAATCTAGAGAGGACGGGAGCTAAGGGAGGGAAAACGTCTCGTAAGGGCAGTCGCGGCTAACTTGCATACTGGCATGGCCAAGGTCAAAGTCCATTTTAGCGGGCAAGCTAAAATTCGAACTAAAACTCGAGCTGAAGATGTTAGAAACGACTCGTACGGCATGGGACCTTCCATACCACGAGATCAAGCCCGGCGTGGGCCCTGAGCCCATGCCGGTCGCAGCCCCTCTGATCCAGGGAGCCTCGCCAGCCTCATCCGGGCTAAGGTCCCGCAATTGGTCCATGTTGGCCTGGCGACCGGCTCGACATCGACGTGTCTTGCCCACGCGCTGATCGCGGGCGGTCTGCATGGACACTCGGCACGCCCACGCGGCCCTATCGATCCGCCCGACTAAGACTGATCCCAGCGATGCCCGCGGTTTAGCCGAGATGGTGCGCATGGGGTGGTAGCGTGCAGTGGCGATCAAGAGCTTGGAGGCGAATGAGCGCCGGGCTCTCCTAACGGCTCGCCATCGGCTTGTGGTCATGCGGGTTGACCTGACGGGCAGATCAGGGGTTTGCTGAGGGCCCTTAGGCTGATCGTCTGACCCAGCGACTCCGATGCCTTCTCGCGCCGAGCGGAAGCTCTCGCGGAGGGGCACCCAGCGCCGGTTCCTTTGTTGACCTGCCTGAGCGAAGTGTGTCGGCACGTGGCGGCTCAGATCAGTGCGCTCGACCGGGAGATCGGGTGTGTCGTGCGCAATGGCACGTCCTTGCGCCGCTTTGTGACCGTGCCCGGGGGGCCGATCACTGCCCTGGCCTTCCTCTCCACCATCGACGACCCGAGCCTCTTCCGGCGAGCGCGCAGTTGGCCCCTATCTCAGCCTCACGCCTCGACGCCACCAGTCCGGTGAAGTCGATCGGCAGGGGCGGATCACGATATGCGGGGACGGATTTACGCGTAAGTGCCTCTATGATGCTACCAACGTGCTGCTCACCAAGGTGCCGCGCTGGTCGCCGCTCAAGGCCTGGGGCGTGCGCCTGGCGCGGCGGATCGGAGCCAAGATTGTCACATCGCAGCATCCCACCCCTGACACCCATCATGGGGCGGTCCTGAACCGACCCCGAGGGGAACCATGCCCACCGGCCGGTACCTGAGTCACGGAAGAGTTTGACCCAGACACCCCAGTAGAGAACAGGCCGTACTATTCTCTGCCGCTTACCCCGCTTGGCAAGATCCCGGTTCGATGTCTGCCGCCTCCAGCGTATCCGCAGAAAAAAGGGCACGGCTCTACGTTATTTCTGCGGCTTTGTGCCCTCAGGAATCCCTTGGTAGCTTGAGGTAACGCCCTGGGCATCAGGGTAAACACCAGCGATCCAGAACCATGACCCTGAACGAACGTCGTAAGATGTTGAATGTCCGTGAGGCGGCTGACTACATTCGCTTGTCAAAGAGCTTCTTAGACAAGGCACGCGTCTCCGGCGACGGACCCGCCTATTTGCTGATCGGGCGCCGGATCGTCTATGACCGTGATGATCTCGACAACTGGGCGGCGAAGCATCGGCGTGGAAGTACATCCGATGTCTGCCAATGACTACGTCATCATCGAGGTAATAAAGCTGGACGACCTCTGAGGTGTCCGCACGTCACCGGGGATGCACTTTAAGAGTCAAACAAAACTCGGCGGGTACCCGCCCCCAGTGGAGACACGTCATGCAAAACAATAAGCCTGCTCAGATTAGAAATGTAAGCGCCATAAGCACGAACTACCCAGAAGTATTTCAAATAAATTCTACCGCAAAGGAGACGGCAATCGAGTTCATTGCAAATTTTTCGGAGCAATGTGGCTATTTATTTCGACTCACAGGCAACAGATATATCTTCAAACAAGCCGAGATATATAATAAGTACCACGTTGAACTTAGAGCCCGGACCGAAACTCCCGGGTAAGGCTGTTCTGAGCAGCGCGGCACAAGTTTCGCGGGGCGTATCCCCCTTAGGCGAGGAGACCCGACGAGCCCTGGTGCCCACCTTGAACGCCCTTGGACAAGCCCTTTCCCGGAATTTCGGGCCGGGCTCTTAGCATTAGGTTTACCCGAATAATCCACTTGATGTTTGGCAGTTTCAGCTTCCAAATCCATTATAACCCGCGCTACGATTGACATGGCAATGTACTCCCTCAGTTGATGGCTGTGATTATCTAGAAAATACTCTTTGCTGAAAAGCACGGCATCCTCTCACATAGATGTTGTATTCTGAGAGTTGCTTTCTCCATCGGCTTGCAATTCCTTCATCACTGCTTGGCAGGCATATTCGGATGCACTTATCTGCTTCCTTTCGGCGGCCCTCTGCACCGCGGATGCCATGGCATCTGAGGAGCGGAGCCCAATTCGGTTGATGTAAGGAACGGGGTATTTTTTCGTTCTTCTCATAACTGCGCAGTCCCCTCCGCGGCATCAGCTCCGGTTGGCTCGAACAGGCCGAGCACCTGCCGTGCCTCGATCACAGCCTTGAGCTTGGCCGGATGCACACGCCAGTGCCCCCGTTCGCCTCGGAAGCCGACACCCAGCAAGGAACACCACCGTGCCACCGTATCGGGTGTGACCTGGGCGATGCGGGCGGCTTCGCGGAGGGTCAGGGAAGGAGCGGTTTCGTTGGGGAGGGCGGGCATGGAAAGGCCGTCCAAAGAAAGGGCGGGATCAGGCCGCTGCGTTCACGCGCAAGTGGCCTCTATCCCTGGCATGAGGGTCGATTCCGAGTAATTACCCACGCCTTGGGCTGCGGCGGGTTCAGGCGCTGACGGTGGCGAGGATGGCGCCGAAGACAGTGGCTCCTGAGGTGAGCCGAGCGGTATCGACGACGGTGCGCACGGCAGCCTCACCT
>JAESFL010000794.1_pt1 | contig 16808 bp, 10 predicted proteins | sample 9269401 | NCBI WGS metagenome assembly JAESFL01 (sample SAMN14506025, study PRJNA617098) | algae metagenome | isolation source: Gloeocapsa sp. UFS-A4-WI-NPMV-4B04 and co-occurring heterotrophs from desert... | place: USA: Utah | collected 2006-10-01 | reverse complement strand
GTCACATAGACGGCTTGGCCCTTGTTGTAGTTCGGGTGGATCTTCACCGCCGTGTGCACCCGGCTCGTGGTGGCGCCGCCGATGAGGAGCGGAATCTCGAAACCTTCGCGCTCCATCTCGCTCGCCACGTTCACCATCTCGTCGAGGGAGGGCGTAATGAGACCGGAAAGGCCGATCACGTCGACCTGCTCCCGGCGTGCGGTATCCAGGATCTTCTGGGCCGACACCATGACGCCGAGGTCGATGACCTCGTAATTGTTGCAGGCGAGAACCACGCCGACGATGTTCTTGCCGATGTCGTGCACGTCGCCCTTCACGGTCGCCATCAGCACCTTGCCGGCGGCCGAGCGTTCGCTTGAGCCATTGGCCTTCTTCTCGGCCTCCATGAACGGCATGAGATAGGCAACCGCCTGCTTCATCACGCGGGCGGACTTGACCACCTGCGGCAGGAACATCTTTCCGGCGCCGAAGAGATCGCCCACCACGTTCATGCCGGCCATGAGCGGGCCTTCGATCACGTGCAGCGGACGCTCGACGGTCTGGCGCGCCTCCTCCGTATCCTGCTCGATGAATTCGGTGATGCCGTTGACGAGGGCATGCTCGATGCGCTTGCCGACGGGCCAGGAGCGCCATTCGAGATCCGCCGCCTTCACGGCACCGGAGCCATCGCCTTTGAAGCGAGGGGCGGCATCCAGCAGGCGCTCGGTGGCGTCAGGGCGGCGGTTGAGCACCACGTCCTCGCACAGCTCGCGCAGTTCCGGGTCGATCTCGTCATAGACTGCGAGCTGGCCGGCATTCACGATGCCCATGTCCATGCCGAGCTTGATGGCATGGAACAGGAACACCGAGTGCATGGCCTCGCGCACGGGCTCGTTGCCGCGGAACGAGAAGGACAGGTTCGACACACCGCCCGAGATATGGGCATGCGGCAGCGTCTCGCGGATGATGCGCGTCGCTTCGAGGAAGTCGACCCCGTAGCCGTTGTGCTCCTCGATGCCGGTGGCGACCGCGAACACGTTCGGATCGAAGATGATGTCTTCGGGCGGGAAGCCGACCTGTTCGGTGAGGATCTTGTAGGCGCGGGTGCAGATATCGACCTTGCGCTCCAGCGTGTCCGCCTGGCCGACCTCGTCGAAGGCCATGACCACGACGGCGGCGCCGTAGGCGCGGCAGATCCTGGCCTGCTCGATGAAGGCCGCCTCGCCCTCCTTCATGGAGATCGAGTTCACGATGGCCTTGCCCTGCAGGCACGTGAGGCCCGCCTCGATCACGTGGAACTTGGAGGAATCCACCATCACCGGCACGCGGGCGATGTCGGGCTCGGCGGCCACGAGGTTGAGGAACTCCACCATGGCCTTCTCGGAATCGAGCAGGCCCTCGTCCATGTTGACGTCGATGATCTGCGCGCCGTTCGCCACCTGATCGCGCGCCACGTCGAGCGCGGCGGCGTAATCGTTGTTGGTGATGAGCTTGCGGAATTTGGCGGAGCCCGTGACGTTCGTGCGCTCGCCCACGTTCACGAAGGGAATGTCGGAGGTGAGCGTGAAGGGCTCAAGGCCCGACAGGCGCATGAGCGGCTGCATCTTCGGCACCGAGCGCGGCGCCTTGCCCGCGACGGCCTCCGCAATGGCGCGGATATGCTCCGGCGTCGTGCCGCAGCAGCCGCCGACTACATTGACAAGACCGGAATCCGCAAACTCGGCCAGCATCGAGGCCGTCGCCTCCGGACGCTCGTCATAGAGGCCGAACTCGTTCGGCAAGCCAGCATTCGGATAGGCGCACACGAGAGTGTCGGCAACCCTGCCGATCTCCTGGATATGCGCGCGCATCTCGCGTGCGCCGAGGGCGCAGTTGAGGCCGATGGAGAACGGCTCCGCATGGCGCACGGAATACCAGAAGGCTTCCGGCGTCTGGCCGGAGAGGGTGCGGCCGGAGAGATCGGTGATTGTGCCCGAGATCATCACGGGCAGCTTCACGCCCTTCTCGGCAAAGACCTGCTGCGTCGCCACGATGGCGGCCTTGGCGTTGAGCGTATCGAAGATCGTCTCGATCAGGATGATCTCGGACCCGCCGTCGACGAGCCCCCTCACCTGCTCGGCATAAGCCTCGCGCACCTGATCGAAGGTGACCGCGCGGTAGCCGGGATTGTTCACGTCGGGCGAGATGGAGAGCGTGCGGTTCGTCGGACCGACGGCGCCGGCCACGAAGCGGCGACGGCCATCTTCCTTCTCAGCGCTCAAGGCAGCCTCGCGGGCGAGACGCGCACCGTCGAAGTTCAGTTCGTAGACGATCTCCTCCATGCCATAATCGGCTTGGGCGATGGAGGTGCCGGAAAAGGTGTTGGTCTCAACGATGTCGGCGCCGGCGCGGAAGTAGTCGAGATGCACTTTGCGCACCGCATCGGGTTGCGTGAGGATCAGAAGGTCGTTGTTGCCCTTGACGTCCTGCTTCCAGTCCTTGAAGCGCTCACCCCGGAAATCCTCTTCCGAGAAGCGCGAGCGCTGCAGCTCCGTTCCCATGGCGCCATCGAGCACGAGGATGCGCTTAGATGCGGCTTCGCGAAGCGCCTTGAGCACATCGGAACCATTGGCGAGGCGAGGAGTGAACGCAGTCATTCGAGTTGTTCTCTTTTCATCACAGCCGGTTCGGATCGGCCGTCGATGCTGATGTCAGCAGGCGTGAAATGAAACTTAGGCCGCAGCCTTCATGCCCTGGTCGCGCAAGCCAAGCAGGTGGCAGATGGCATAGACCAGATCGGCGCGGTTCATGGTGTAGAAGTGGAACTCGCTGACACCGCGATCGACGAGGTCGATCACCTGCTCGGCCGCCACGGCTGCGGCCACGAGCTTGCGGGTCTCCACGTCGGTTTCGAGCCCCTCAAACCGGGCGGCCAGCCAGGCGGGCACGCTCGCGCCGGTCTTCGAGGCGAAGTTTGCCGTCTGCTTGAAGTTCTGCACCGGCACGATGCCGGGCACGATCGGGATGTCGATGCCGCGGGCGCGCACGCGGTCGAGGAAGCGGAAGTAGTGGTCGTTGTCGAAGAAGAACTGCGTAATGGCCCGGTCCGCGCCGCAATCGACCTTGGCCTTCAGAGCATCGATGTCCGCATCCAGCGACGATGCTTCGGGGTGCTTTTCCGGATAGGCCGAAACCGAGACCTCGAAGTCACCGATGGACTTGATGCCGGCCACGAGATCGCAGGTCTGGTGATAGCCGCCGGGATGGGCTTCGTATGCCGTGCCGATGCCGCCCACCGGATCGCCGCGCAGAGCCACGATATGGCGCACGCCTGCATCCCAGTAAGAGCGCACGACATCGTCCACTTCGTCCTTCGTGGCCGCCACGCAGGTGAGATGCGCCGCGGGCTTCAGGTCCGTTTCCTGCACGAGGCGCGACACCGTGGCGTGTGTGCGCTCACGGGTCGAGCCGCCCGCGCCGTAGGTCACGGAGACGAATTGCGGGTTGAGCGGGGCCAGACGCTGGATCGACGACCACAGGGTCGTTTCCATCTCCGGTGTCTTCGGAGGAAAGAACTCGAAGGAGACCTTGATGGGACAAGACGCCTGCCGGCTGGGGCGAAGGGTGAGCGGTGACATCAGGCGACCTCTCTGTCGGGTTCACTCAAGGGCCAATCCGTCACCACACGGCGATCCTGGCCAAGCCAAAGGGATACGGTCAGATGCTCGTCGCCCTTCTTGGGCGGAGCGATCTCCCGGTTCAGCGTGCAATCGAGCCCCGCCTCGTCGAGCCAGCCGGCGACCTGGGTCGGGGCGAAGCCGAGGCGGCGATGAGCCTGCGCCTCGCGCAGGAACTCGAGGCTGTGGGGCGCGAAATCCACCACCAGAATGCGACCGCCCGGCGCCACGAGGCGCGCCGCCTCGCGGATCGCCCGGGCCGGATCGTCGAGGTAGTGCAGGACCTGATGGATGACGACGAGGTCGAAGGTGTCGCGCGGGAACGGGGGGGCATAGATGTCGCCCTGGCGCAGCTCGATCCCGCGCAAGCCGGCCTTTTCCAGATTGGCGCGGGCGACCGAGAGCATGGCATGGCTGGCATCGAGGCCGACCGTCCGCAGAGCGCGTGGCGCCAGCAGCTGCAGCATGCGGCCGGTGCCGGTGCCGAGATCGACGAGGTTGCGGATCGAGCGTGTGCCCAGGGCGTCGAGCACGGCGGCCTCAACCACGGTTTCAGGCGCGTGGAGGGAGCGGATCCGGTCCCATTCTGGGGCCAGACGCGAGAAGAAGGCCTGCGCCGCCTGGGAGCGCTGGGCGCGCACCCCCTGGAGCCGGGTCCGGTCCTCCAACAGCTGCGGATCGGAGCGGTCGAGGCTCTCCAGCGTCGGGCGGATAATGCGCAGGGCGACGCCCCGGTCGGTGAGCCGGAAGAAGGCCCAGGCGCCTTCCCGGTGCCGCTCCACGAGACCGGCCTCGACCAGAAGCTTGAGGTGGCGGGAGATGCGGGGCTGGGACTGCCCCAAGATGTCGGTGAGGTCGGAAACGGAGAGCTCGCCCTCCGTCAAAAGGGCCAGGATCCGCAGGCGCGTCTCCTCCGCGGCGGCCCGCAGGACGTCCAGGGTCAGGTTCAGCGATGGAGACGCGGTGTCAGGCACGGCCAAATCTCGCTCTTACATATAAAGATATGTTTATATCTTTTTTGGAGCGGGAGCAAGCAAGACACTAGGACTTTTCTCGGAGGACCTTCGCGCGCCCTGACAGGACGACCAGCACGAAGACTGCTCCGGCGACGAACCAGGCGGACAGGGCGATGTCATCCCGGTTCAGGACAGACGCGATCAGCAGGGTGATGAAGGTCTGCAGGAGCTGGACCTGGGCGACATGGGCGATACCGCCGATGGCGAGCCCCGCGTTCCAGGCGAAGAAGCCCAGATACTGGCTCATCAAGGCGACATAGGCGAAGCCGATCCAGCTCCAGGCGGGAATCGTCTCCAGTTCCGCCGGCATGCTCCAAAGCGCCGCCGGAATGGTGACCGGCAGGGCGACGACGAGAACCCAGGAGATCACCTCCCAGCCCGGGAGGCCGGCGCGGGCGAGCTTGCCGGAGAGCACGTAGCCGAGAGCCGACGACAGGGCAGCCCCAAAGAGAAACACATCCCCCTGCCCCAACTGGCCACCGCCCTCGTGCAGGGTGAAGCCGATCACGAGGGCCGCACCGGCCAGTGCCGCCAGCCAGAAGGCCGGGCTCGGGCGCTCGCCAGCGATCAGGGTGCTGATGGCCGAGGTGGCGAGCGGCAGGATGCCGAGCACCACGCCGCCGTGGGACGCTGGCACGCTTTGCATGGCGAGCGCCGTGAAGCCCGGAAAGCCCGCAACCAGGCACAGGGCCACAAGTGCGAGGGTGCCGGCCTGCCGCAGAGACGGCCAGCGCTTGCGGAGCAGAAGCAGCGTTGCCAGCGCCAGAAGCCCCGCGAGCGCCGCTCGGCCCGTCGTGATGAAGAGCGGGCTCAGATGCTCGACGGCAATATGCGTGAAGGGCAGCGTGCCGGCGAAGATGCACACGCCGACGAAGCCCAGGAGCAGGCCGAGGGTTTCGCGGGACATGCAGCGAGAGCTTACCGGAACGGCGGCTCGTCGAAGCTGCGGAGCTTGCGCGAATGGAGGGAGGTGCGCTGTCCCCTGAGAATGTCGAGGGCTGCCAAGCCGATCATGAGATGCTCGCTCACGGCACGCTCATAGAAGGCATTGGCCGCACCCGGCAGCTTGATCTCGCCATGCAGCGGCTTGTCCGACACGCAGAGCAGCGTTCCGTAAGGTACGCGCAGGCGGTAACCCTGGGCCGCGATGGTGCCGCTCTCCATGTCGACCGCGATGGCGCGGGACAGGTTGATCTGGCGCCGCTCCTGGCTCCAGCGCAGCTCCCAGTTCCGGTCGTCATAGGTCACCACCGTGCCGGTGCGCAGGCGCCGCTTCAGCTCCTCGCCCTTCTCGCCCGTCACTTGGACGGCCGCTTCCTGCAGGGCGACCTGGATCTCGGCGAGCGCCGGGATCGGGATTTCCGGCGGCACCGCGCTGTCGAGGATGTGGTCGCGCCGGAGATAGCCGTGGGCCAGAACGTAGTCGCCGATGGACTGCGACTGGCGCAGGCCGCCGCAATGGCCGACCATGAGCCAGCAATGGGGGCGCAGCACGGCCAAATGATCCGTGATGTTCTTCGCGTTCGAGGGGCCGACGCCGATATTGACCAAACTCACCCCCTGCCCGTCCTTGCGCATGAGGTGGTAGGCCGGCATCTGGAACCGGTGCCAGGGTGAGGACGCGATCAGCTCTTCGGTGGCCGCCTCGTCCATTCCACGCTCGATGCTGACGCCGCCCGGCAGGTCAAGCCTCGTATAGGGCCCGTTCTCGTCGGCGAGTTCCTTCACGGCCCAGCGGATGAACTGGTCCACGTAGCGATGATAGTTCGTGAGCAGGATCCAGGGCTGGACGCAGCGCCAGTCGCTGCCGGTGTAGTGCACCAGACGGCGCAGGGAATAATCCACCCGGGCCGCATCGAACAACGCCAGCGGCCGCGCCTCGCTCTCATGGAAGTGCCAGGTGCCGTCGGCGATCTCGTCGCCGACCTTGGCCAGGAGCGGTGTCGGGAAATGCTGGGCGAGCTCGGAAGCCGAATGCGCCCCCCGGCCCAACTCGTCGCCGCGCTCGAACACATAGGGATACGGGATCTCCTGGTCGCTGACTCCGACCTCGATGGTGGCTCCATAATCGCGCACGAGGAAATTCAGCTGCTCCAGCAGGTAGTTCCGGTAGAAGGTCGGCTGCGTGATGGTCGTGGCATAGACGCCCGGCCCCTGGAACTTGGCATAGGCGCGCTGCTTGATCGGCGGCACCGACGCCGCCCGGTAGTCCAGGCGCAGCTCCGGATAGCGGAAGCGGGAACGTTCGAGGGGCGTGGGAGCCGTGCCGGTGGCGAAGAAATGCTCCAGCGCATGGCGCTGCGCCTCGATGGCGCTGTCGTGGAGCTGGATCAGCCGCTCGACGGCTTCTTGAGGCGTGGCAACGGATTCGAAGCTGGAAATGTTGTCGATTGGCACGGAACGTCTTCTTTCTTCTGTCTCGTGCCTCAAGGGTCATACACTGTTTCGTCGAAGAACCCAACTCCCTTTCAAAAAGCACGCCGGATCACAGTTGCCGCGAGACATGGACTGCATCCGCGCATCGTCCGGCTCTCCGCACCGTACACGGCGCTCACGGCTACGCACTGCCCAGGAGCTATCCATCAGGTGAAGTTCCCTCATTCGGGATACTGGCGTAGAATTGAGCCTTGGGGGGCAAAACTCTTGATGTCTTCTGCACAGAGCCCGGTGCTCTCGCGGAAAAGGAAGGCATACAATGCTTCGCACAGTTAGTCTCGTTCTCGCCTTCAGCCTGGCCACAGCTGCACCAGCCTTCGCCCGCCGGTGTCCGATGGACATGGCTGCCATCGACAAGGCCATGCAGACGGCGCAGCTCTCGGCGGCCGATCGGCAAAGGGTCATGAGCCTGCGCCAGAGAGGCGAGGAAGCCCACAAGGCCGGCAACCATCCCGAGTCGGAGAGGCTCCTCGATGAGGCAAAAACGATTCTGAAGATCTAATGATCTATATTGGGACCGGCTTCAGAACGGAAGCCGGTCTCCCTGCCAGTCGAAGAAGCCGCCGCTGTCCTCAAGCGCGATCCTGTCGATGAGCGCAACAAGACTGGCAGCGCTGTCCTGCACGGAGATGTCGGCGCCAGCGCCGCCCATATCCGTTTGCACCCATCCGGGATGCACCGACACCGCAACGACCCCCTCAGGGCGTAGATCCGTCGCGAGCCCCTGCATCACCTTGTTCACGGCAGCCTTGGACGCGCGATAGGCGATGCGGTCGGACTTGGCGTGGGACATGGAGCCCATGCGGCTGCTGATGGTGATGATCTTGGCGGCTTTCGCGCGCCTCAGGTGAGGCAGGAAGGCCTGGACGACGCGCAGAGGGCCGAGGGTGTTCACGTTCAGTGTTTCGAGAAACCCATCGAAATCCATGTTGAGGGTCGATTGCGGCTGCGGGCCGATCATGCCTGCATTGTTGACGAGAACGTCGATAGGCTCGCCAATCTGTGCTGCGGCCTGCTGGATCGAGGCCTCGTCACGGACATCCAGCACGAACAGCCTGAGCTGTCCATTTGCGAGAAACTCCGTCCACTCGGCCGAGACGCTGCTCTCGTCGCGAACCGTGCCGATCACGCGATCCCCACGATGCAGAAGAACGCGGGCGAGCTCCCGCCCGATCCCGCGTCCGATGCCTGTGATGAGAGTAGTCCCCACGGAAATTACCGCGAGAACTTCTTGTACTTGATCCGGTGCGGGATCGTGGAATCCGTGCCGAGGCGGCGCTTCTTGTCCTCCTCGTAATCGGCGAAGTTGCCCTCGAACCATTCCACGTGGCTGTCGCCCTCGAAGGCCAGGATGTGGGTGGCGATGCGGTCGAGGAACCAGCGATCGTGCGAGATGATCACGGCGCAGCCCGCGTAATCCTCCAGCGCCTCTTCGAGCGCGCGCAGGGTGTCCACGTCGAGATCGTTGGTCGGCTCGTCGAGGAGCAGGACGTTCGAGCCCGACTTCAGGATCTTGGCGAGGTGCACGCGGTTGCGCTCGCCGCCCGAGAGCACGCCGACCTTCTTCTGCTGGTCCGAGCCCTTGAAGTTGAACGCGCCGCAATAGGCGCGGGCGTTGATTTCGCGCTTGCCGAGATAGAGGATCTCGTTGCCGCCGGAGATCTCCTCGTAGAGGGTCTTGTTGGCATCGAGCGAGTCGCGGCTCTGGTCGACGTAGCCGAGCTTGACGCTCTCGCCGATCTTGATCAAGCCCTCGTCAGGCTGCTCCTGGCCGGTGATCATGCGGAACAGCGTGGTCTTGCCGGCGCCGTTCGGGCCGATGATGCCGACGATGCCGCCCGGCGGCAGCTTGAACGAGAGACCGTCGATGAGGAGCTTGTCGCCGAAGGCTTTTTTCAGATTGTCGAACTCGATGACGTTGTTGCCCAGGCGCTCGGCGATCGGGATGACGATCTGGGCCGTCGTCGGGCCCTTCTCGTTGGCCTTGGCCACGAGTTCCTCGTAGCGCTGGATACGGGCCTTCGACTTGGCCTGGCGAGCCTTCGGCGAGGCCGACACCCATTCGCGCTCGCGCTCGATGGTGCGCTTGTGCGCCTCGTCCTCGCGGCCCTCCTGCTCCAGACGCTTCTGCTTCTGCGTGAGCCAGGACGAGTAGTTGCCCTCGTAAGGGATGCCCCGGCCGCGGTCGAGCTCGAGGATCCAGCCGGTGACGTTGTCGAGGAAGTAGCGGTCGTGGGTGACGATCAGGATCGCGCCCGGATAGCTGCGCAGATGGCCCTCGAGCCAGGCGGTGGTTTCGGCGTCGAGATGGTTGGTGGGCTCGTCGAGGAGCAGCAGCTCCGGCTGCTCCAGGAGCAGCTTGCACAGGGCCACGCGGCGGCGCTCGCCGCCCGAGAGCTTGTCCACGGACCAGTCGTCCGGCGGGCAGCGCAGCGCGTCCATGGCCTGATCGACTTGGGAGTCCAGGTCCCACAGGCCCTTGGCCTCGATCTCGTCCTGGAGGCGGGTCATCTCGTCCGCGGTCTCCTCGGAATAGTTCATGGCGAGCTCGTTGTAGCGGTCGAGGATCGCCTTCTTGGCAGCCACGCCCTCCATGACGTTCTCGCGCACGTTCTTCGACGGATCGAGCTGCGGCTCCTGCGGCAGGTAGCCGACGCGGGCGCCCTCGGCGACCCAGCCCTCGCCGTTCCAATCCGTATCGGTGCCGGCCATGATGCGCAGCAGCGTCGACTTACCGGCGCCGTTGACGCCGAGCACGCCGATCTTGGCGTCCGGGTAGAAGGAGAGATGGATGTTGTCCAAGACCTTCTTGCCGCCCGAATAGGTCTTGGTGAGGCCACGCATGTGATAGATGAATTGACGGGACACGGGAAAAGCCCTGCTTGATCGAGATGTGAATGGAGTTGGCCGTCAGTTAGCAGGGGCGAACGACCGGGGCAAGGCGGGGGAGTGTCGCCACGGGTACGTCGCCGGCAGAGTTCCAAACGGCCAGCACCTTGGGGCCCGCAGCCGTTGGGCTGCGAGCCTGAAGGTTGATCGAGGGTGGCGCGTCGGGCAGCCCGGCTCGATGATGTGTGGTGAAAGGAAGAGCCGAACTGTCTCTTCGCGCACGGCTTGTTTAGGCGTTCAGGCGAGGCCGGCCCGGTGACCGCCTCAGGCGGGGTCCGCCTGCTCGACGGGGGCCTGAGACCGATTCCGACCACCGGCCCACAGCCTGGGCCTCCTGTCGGTGCCGCTTGCGAGGCTGCACCACAGGACCGTGTCTGCTCCCACACTGCGACGCCTCGCGAGCGCGCCCCTCGTCAGGAACAGATCTATCAAACGATATAGCCGAGCTTAAGGGAACTGTCAAGAACAAAGTGAGAACGTGTGCTCACCCTCACCGCGTCATGGCCGGGCTCGTCCCGGCCCTCCACGTCTTTGCACCCCTCCAAGCCTTCCCCTGCCTCATCTGAGGAGGATTGCGCGAGCAATCCGTCTCGAAGGAGGATCCAGAGCGTACTGGAACCTCCTTCGAGACGCAGACTGAGCCTGCTCCTCAGGATGGGGTTTGGGAAGCGGAACGCGAGGGAAGACGGGGATCCCCGGAACACGTCCGGGGATGACGAGGAGGGGACTGTCATTGCTGGACGAAAGTGGCGCCCCTACCCTCTCCCCTTTGCGGGAGAGGGGTATCCGCATCAAAGCCCGAACGGGTAGGTCTCCGGCATGCCTTTGCCGTGGGCATGGGTCAGCGGGGTGACGGCCTTGGTTTCGTCGAACCACACGAAGGCGTCGAACTGCTCGGCGAGAACCGCTTCGAAGTAGTGGCTGTAGAGCTCCGTGTCCGGCCGGTAGACCACGCCGATCGCCCGCTCCAGGCGGGGCCGCGAGAGAACCTGGGTCAGGTCGGCCTGGCCGTTCTCGCGCCAATCGGTGAGGAAGCAGCCGAGGCCCGCGTCGCGGAAGATACGCTCATGGCTGTCCGGCCGCGCCGGGCGGACGCTTTTGACCTGCATGGGCTCGTCCCAATCGTCGGCGGCCGCCACGGTGCCGCGATCCGTGCCGAACCCGATCAGCACGGCCTCGCCACGATAGGTCTTGCGGCAGAGCTCGCCGATGTTGAACTCGCCCTGCCAGCCCATGGCCGTGGCGGCGGCATTGCCGATATGCGAGTTGTGCGCCCAGACCACGGCCTTGGCATTGTCGCGGCGGGCGAGCAGGCTCTGGAGCGTCTCGAACATGTGCCTGTCGCGCAGGTTCCAGGACTCCGTCGCGCCCTCGTACATGATCCGATAATAATGCTCGGCCGCATGAACGATCTTGGCGTTCTGCACCGCGTCGAAGAACTCCTCGCCGCCATCGGCCTGGAGATACTCCATGCGCTTGTCGAGGATGTCCTGAAGCTGGCGCAGCAGGGCCTCGTCGCAGGGTTTCTTCTGGCCGGTGAGCACGGCGCGACCGTAGCGGGCCGGATCCGATTGCCAGGGACTGAGACAGCCATAGCGCCCCCTCGCCTCCTTGGCGGCTTCCGGATCGACCCTGTCGAGATAGTCGAGCACGGACCGGATGGATCCATGCAGGCTGTAGACATCGAGCCCGCGAAACTCGGCCCGCTCGTCCTCGGCCGAGCCCTTGTTGTGCTCCCGCATCCAGTTGACGAAATCGGCCACTTCCTCGTTGCGCCACATCCAGGTGGGAAAGCGCTCGAAGGCCGCGTCGTCGCCATCGGGAACCGGGCGATGGCGCACATAAGCGTCGATGCGCGCCGCATCCGGCCAGTCGGCCTCGACGGCCACGATGGTAAAACCGTGCTGCTCGATCAGACGCTTCGTGATGGCGGCCCGCGCCCGGTAGAATTCCGAGGTGCCGTGCGTGGCCTCACCGAGAAGCACCACCTTGGCATCGCCAAAGCGGTCGAACATGGCGCCGAACGCCTGCTCGTCGGCGATCGGCGGAAGGGCCTCGCCGTGCTCGCGCACGAGAACCACGGCTTCCTTGACCGAGGCATCGTTCTCGCTCTGCTTCCAGGACAACCGGGCCATGGCTTTCGTCTCCCGCAAGGCCGGGCGCACCATATCCCCGGCTCAGCCGGAGAACGGCGGCGGGACTCGGCTTGTTCCAGGCCAGGAGCTCAACATGTCATTCCAAATAAAGACGGCCGGAGATGCTCTCTCCGGCCGTTGCTTGGCTCAAGGAAACTCGGTCCTTACCAGAACCAGATATCGCCGCGATCGAGTGTGGAGGCCTTGAAGTTCTTCAGGGTCAGGACATCACCGCTGCCGAAATCGATGACGGTGTTGCTACCAACCTGTTTCACCAGCTTCATGAATCTCTGCATCACCTCCGCATCGGTGCTGCCGCTGCCGATGCCGGTTCCGTTCATGTTGCCCTGGATGATCAGCTGATCGTCCTGCCTGAGCTTGAAGTCGTAGATGACATCCTTGCCCATGCCGTTGCCGAAGATGAAGTCATCGGCACCCTTGCCGCCCCAGAGCTTGTCGGCTCCGCCGCCCGCGACCAGGGCGTCATTTCCCCCTCCGCCCCATATCTGATCGTTGCCGAACCAGCCTTCGACAATATCGTCACCGTTGCCGCCATAGAGCTTGTCGTCACCCTCGTTGCCATCGACGTTGTCGTTTCCGTCACCGCCGTTGACGAGGTCGTTGCCCGCTCCGCCGCTGAGTTGGTCGTTGTCGGCCTCGCCATAGAGTTTGTCATGACCGTCGCCGCCGTTGGCAACGTCATAGCCGGCGCCGCCGCGAAGGAGGTCATTGCCAGCATCGCCATTGAGCATGTCGTCGCCGTTCTCGCCCCGGAGGTGATCGTTCTCAGCGCCCCCAGCGACAATATCGCCATCATCGCCGCCGTAGATCCGGTCAGCTCCGCTGCCGCCTTCGAGGTAGTCGTCCCCGGCATTGCCGTAGATAACGTCGTTGCCTGTGCCACCGTCGACGGTGTCATTGCCCAGGCTTCCACTCAACCTATCGCTGCCGCCAAGACCGAGTATGGTGTCGTCACCCGCCAGGGCGTTGACGACGTTGGCTTTGCTGGTCCCGGTGATGGTGTCGTCGCCGGCGGACGGCTTGATCGAGGGGCCGGCCTCAGCCGTGAAGGTGAACCAGTTCGCGTTCGGGTTCTTATCCGTCGTCAGAACCGTCAAGCTGCCGCCATCCGGGAAGCGGACGATGTAGCCTCCCTCCGTCGACGTAATCAGGAGGTCCTCAAACCTGGCAGCGCCCACATTGACCAGGCGGATCCTATCACCCTGGGCAGACCGGAAGTCGGTGATGGTGTCGGCACCGTCACCACCGGTATAGACGAAGAGATCGCCTCCCTGATTGCCCGTCAGGGTGTCATTTCCTGCACCACCCGCAAGCGTGTCATGATTGAACCCACCTGCGAGCCTATCGATAGAGGTGGTGCCATCGAGCTTGAGACCGGCCACTGATTGCGGATTCTTGAAGTATTGCTCGACGAGCGCGTCAGAGAGCTTGCCGTCGGTGTTGTAGCCGACGTCAGGAGCCGGATTGGGCGGGTTGGCATCATAGTTCCAGAGCCAGTAGCCCCCCATCCAGCTTTCGTCGAGGCGATCAGTGATGATCTTGTAGAAAGCCTTGAACATGTTCAGCTGTTCAGGCTCATCAATGAAATTGTCCTCTCCCCATTCCCACGGTGAGGTGTTGTTGAGATTCATGCTGCGGAAGCCGGTTTCCGTGAAGATCAGCTTCTTGCCGAACTGCTGCGCGACCTGCTTCAAAGCATCCATCGCGGATATGTTCTGCCCGAATTTGTTGATAATGGGCGAACTTGTGCTGGAGACTTGAGACGGCTTGGTCCAGCCGTCGACAAGCTGCTGCACGGTCGGATTCGGATTGTCTCTGGTGAAGGCAATATACGGATTGGCACCCATGTAATCGAGTTGATCCCAGAACTCGACGTGGAGCGCCTCCGTCCAGGTTGCTGCGTAGGTGAGCTTGATGTCAGAGCCTACTTCGTTGCGGACAGCAGTGATGATGTCCCGCCAATATGCGGTGTATTGCGGCTGCGTCATGCTCTCGCATTCATTGCCGATGGCGAAAGCTGTGACACCTTCCGCCTTCGCGAGCCTGGCATAATGCAGCACGGCTTCCTTATAAGAAGCGAACCATGCGTCGGCCCATACCTTGGCCTGAGCGGGCGTCGATCCTGCAGGCGGGCCGATCAGGGCATTCCAATCGTCATTCTGCATGTTCCCATGCAGCTTGAAAATTACTTCCAAGCCACGGTCCTGCGCCGCCTTGATTGCGACCTTGATCGATTCATCGCTCTCAGTGCGCGGACGACCGTCAGTGTTATGGCCTCCGGAATCGCCGTTGTCGCGGTAGACGCGAGTGGAGGTCAGAGAATCCATATAGACGGTCGGCACGAGCACAACCTGGGAAGCACCATCGCCGGCAATGAGGTCGAGATTGGCGCCTTGGTTTCTGTAATTGCCGTCCCACCAGGACGGGAGGCTCTCGGCCTGAAAATCGAACAACTTAGGCATGCTGGTAAGGCCCCTACAAAAAGCTTATCCGCGGCTATGCGCAGCTTCAAATTATCTTTTTGATATAACGTTATAAGACATCGCTCGCAAGCATGAAAGCCTGGACCCGGTCAGGTTTCCTTTCTCTGCTCAAGTCTTCAAGGTTGGGGCTGCCCGTTCGGCATGTCATGGCTCGGGCGCAGAAGATGACGCAACGTAAGCACCCACTTTCGCCTGTTCTCCCATTCCCCTAGCAACGGGCTTCAGGCCACCCCCGCCATGATCGTGGCGAAAGCCTCCTCGGCGGCAACGACGGTGGCCATCTGCACCGTGTGGGCGAAGCGGTAGGCTTCGCCGTAGATCGTCTCGTCCGGGAACTCCGTGATCAGGGTCAGCGGGGTCGGATGGCGCTCGTCGGGAGACAGCAGGCAGGGCACGTCGTTGATGATCTCGTAGGGCGTTCCGCCGGAATGGATCGCGCAGATTTCGATCTGGCGGCGGTTGAACTCGGCGAGACCCGGAACGGCCGAGAGGCCTTTCGTGACCGCCTCGATGAGGGTCCTGGCGGTCCCGGCCCAGGCGGGGTGATGGCGAACGATCAGGAAGAAGCCTTTCGGGATCGTCCAGAGCTCGAAGCCGCGCGGCAGGTAGCCGGTGAAGGGCCGGGTCCATTCATGGGCCGGGTAGCCGTGCAGATTGAGGTGCAGCTGCGCGCCCGACAGGGCGAGCGCCTGGTTGCGGGCGCCGATCTCGTAGACAGGTTCGCTGCCGCCGTATTCCAGATCGTTGCCGAGGGACGTGTAGCGCGCCGCATGATGCATGTGGCGCGGGCTGCCCTCGCAGAGGCGGCCATGCAGGGCATAGCCGTCCGGGTTCTCGACCGGGATGTAGGCGATGTTCGCCTCGGGATTGGCGAGAAGCCGGCGCATGGCGCGCAGGGCTCCGACCGGAGCCGAGGTCTCGTTGGCATGCTGCCCGCTCGTGACGAGAACGGCCGGACGCGAGCCCGGACGATAGAGGCCGCGCACCGGGCGCCCCTCGCGGGAGACCCCCTCGAAGGTTTCACCCGGTAGCTCCGCAAGCTCGCGGTGGATCTGGGCCAGAGACGGGGCTGCTTCCGCCGCCTCGATGTCCTGCTCCGGCCTGGCCGGATCGGACGGCGCGCCGAAGGGGCGCAGGGTCACGCGAACGTCCGCGTCGCCTTCGCCTGCGCGGATGTCCGGCACGATCTGACCCGGCTGCAGGCCGCGGTCCTCGGAGGGCCGGCCCGAGCGGTGCTTGAAGAACTCGAGGGTCGAGAAATAGAAATCCTCGTGCAGCGCCTCGCGGGTACTCATGACCTCGTCGCCGTAATCGAGCGGGCGCTCGATGCCGGGAATAGTGACGTCGATGGCAAGCGTCTCGACATAAGGCTCGGTTGCGGGCCAGTCATGGGACATGACGGCTGCCATCACCTTGCTGAACACCTGCTCGATCTCGGTCTCGAGCGGTTCGTCCAGGTCGGGGCCTCCGTCAGTACGTCCCGTCACCTTCAGCCAGCCTGTCGGGGTGAGGTCGACCTGATCGAGATGGTTGGTGCGCAGGCGGTTGGGCGCGAAGACCTCGTGCTCCGCGATGCTTCCATCGGCGTAATCAAGCGTGATCTGGTAGGTCAGATCGGCCTCGCCGGGCTCGAAGCGGGTCTCGATGCCCTCGATCAGGGCAGCCAGGGGATAGGCTTCGGAGAGGAAGCGCAGGCGGTCGGCCTTTTCGTGCACGGGATAGCGCACTCTCGCCCGAATGACGCCCGCCATGTCGAACTCTTCGAGAAAGGTATGCACGAGCGGCTTGTAGGCGCTGCGCAGGCGGGCGTGGATACCTGCATCGGCGAGCATGCGCTCGGCATCGCGACGCGCCGCCTCGTCCTCGAACAGCCAGGCCTCCAAGACGGTGCCCTTGTGATCGTCCCTCGCCCATTCGCGCACGAGAAGATCGAGCGTGCGCGGAACGCGCTGGTCGAGCAAGATGGTCATTTCGAGGTCTGTCCTGTCGGGTCGAGAAGATCGCGCAGCCAGTCGCCCAGAAGGTTCAGGCCGAGCACGGTGAACATGATGGCAAGGCCGGGGAACACGCTGACCCACCAGGCCGTCTGCAGATAGGTGCGCCCGTCGGCCAGCATGCCGCCCCAGCTCGGGATGAGCGGATCGACGCCGAGGCCGAGGAAGGTCAGGCTGCTCTCCAACAGGATGTTGTTGG
>JAESFL010000793.1_pt1 | contig 16841 bp, 18 predicted proteins | sample 9269401 | NCBI WGS metagenome assembly JAESFL01 (sample SAMN14506025, study PRJNA617098) | algae metagenome | isolation source: Gloeocapsa sp. UFS-A4-WI-NPMV-4B04 and co-occurring heterotrophs from desert... | place: USA: Utah | collected 2006-10-01 | reverse complement strand
TTCTCCAGTTAATTGCTTTGTCAATATTCTGGGCGGATTGATTGGTTACTGCCATCAGCCGAAGAAGCCCTCAATCGCGCTTGACCACAATTTGATTCTTCCGGCTTAACCCGAACTGACGTTAAATAATAAGCTCAAGCAAGGCGTAGTTGTCACACGCGAGTATGACCGCAGCCTCCCACGCATCAGCGCCTACGGCAGCGGACTTAACCAAGTTTGGACGAATCTAATTGATAATGCGATCGATGCGATGAATGGGCATGGTGAACTCTGGATTCGGACATCATGCGAGAACAACCACGTATTAGTAGAAATCGCTGACAACGGGCCTGGCATTCCACCAGAGATTCAATCACACATCTTCGAGCCATTTTTTACGACTAAAGGTGTAGGTGAAGGAACTGGCTTAGGGTTGCACATTTCTTACCGCGTCGTTGTCGGGCAGCATCAGGGAGATATTCAGGTGATTTCTCAGCCTGGAGATACTCGCTTTCAAGTTCGTCTGCCAATCACGTCATAAATTACAGCTTTTACTGAGAATATGCCAAAAAACTTGATTTTCGCGTTCACCTTATTCCAGGAAGTTCAGGTAAGAATAGCTGACATAATATTGACTTCTATCTCAGGAAATATATCTAATTTAGCCATGAGTTTATATTCTGGTGAAAAAACAGCAAAGTTGTACACCCATGAGCGATAAATTGCATGGAAAAGTCGCGGTTGTAACTGGGGCTTCATCAGGAATTGGCGAAGCAACAGCTTTAGCCTTAGCTTCAGTTGGAGCGCAAGTTGCCCTAGTAGCAAGGCGTACCGACCGACTAGAAGCCTTGGTCAAACGCATTTCTGAAAGTGGCGGACAAGCGATATCAATTGTTGCTGATGTAGCCGATGATGCACAAGCGCACGACATGATTCTAAAAACAAAAGACGCATTCGGTCGCGTGGATATCCTCGTCAATAACGCAGGTGTGATGCTACTTGGTCAAATAGACGGTGCTGACACCGAGGACTGGCGACGGATGGTAAACACCAACGTCCTCGGCTTGATGTATGCTACCCACGCCGCTTTACCAATTATGAAGGCGCAGGGCGAAGGACATATTGTCAATATTTCTTCAGTGGCAGGTCGGTTAGCACAGGCGGGTTCTGGTGTTTATAACGCAACAAAATGGGCTGTAGGTGGCTTTTCGGAAGCTTTGCGGCAAGAAGTTCACAACGACAAAATTCGCGTCACAATTATTGAACCAGGGGCGGTAGCAACAGAATTAACTGACCACATCACAAATCCAGAGGCTAAACAAAGAGTTAAGACGTGGGTACAGTCTCTAACACCCCTAGAAAGTGAAGACATTGCCGCCGCTATTGTTTATGCAGTGACTCAGCCACTGCGCGTCAACGTCAATGAGATTTTAATTCGTCCGACTGATCAGTAAGCATAGGGAGATGAAACAGGCGCTTGGATAAACATAATTTCATAGACAACAAGGAGAATGCCATGAGTACAAAATGTACACATCTTGAGCAAGTCCAAGACGTTACACCCAGCGCTAACGGTTGTGAGGAGTGCCTAGCAATGGGCGATCGCTGGGTACATCTGCGTGAATGCCTAATTTGTGGTCACATCGGCTGTTGTGACTCCTCAAAAAACAAACACGCTACCAAACACTTTCACGCCACTAATCATCCAATTGTCAAGTCATTCGAGCCTGGTGAAGAGTGGAAGTGGTGTTATGTCGATAAGACATTTGTTTAATTGACTGTTTAGTGAAATAGGGCCTATGCTCGCCCTTGCAAGAAATTTTTGTAATCAGTCCAATCATTATAGATATCGCTTGCTACCGATTGGGAGATAAAGAAGGGATTGCATGACTAATTTGAACAGACAACATACTGTAGCGCACCGGAAAAATGTTTGACATTACCACGTCTGCATAATATAGGGATCTGGCTATAGCAACAAAGGGTCGTAGTAGTTCTTTCGCCAGAAAGATTAAATGCGATCGCACAAAACATTAAGCTACGCGGTTAATACCCATAGCCCAAGAGTGTTATACGGGTATCGCAGTGTTCTCAAGGGAAATCACGGTATGGAATATATAGCACCGCAAAAGACTTGTGCCTTATAGCTCAATACCGTTCAGTTAAGGATTGAATGGAATTTGAGATAGCCTAGAAGGCTGATTCCTTCGTTTGCTCTGATTAGCACTACTGAGAATATTCTCAATAGTGTGCCTTAACTGAACGGTATTGCCTTATAGCTAGTAGTAGGATGCTCAAATAAACCAGTAATTAGCTCAAGAGCGATCGCTGCTACGCTATGCTGGGAAATAGTGCGTTGGTGGCTTACTACACTGCCTGCTTGCAAAAAGTGGGGCTGGATGTCTGCTTGCGGCTGCATGATGATCTTGAATCTGTCTAATCGCAAATGTCCATAACTGAAACCGAATCAAAAATTTTTACCAAACTTTTGCTCTAAAATAAATAAAGTTTTTTCAGCACATTTAAAATATTTTTTCAGCCTGAGTTTTAACAATCTAGATAAATTGCGGAGTTTGTTTTATGGAAAATAAAATATTTAACACTCACATTGAAACTTCACGTACTTTGATAACTCCATATGAAATTAAGTCAAAATTACCTTTAACTGATTTAGCAGAACAAACTGTTTTAAAATCACGGCAGGAATTAGAGGCTATTTTAAATTTTGAAGATAATAGAAAATTTATAGTAGTTGGACCATGTTCCATACACGATATAAAAGCAGCTGAAGAATATGCAGAAAGACTTAAAACTCTTTCTGATCGAGTCAAAGATAAATTGCTGTTAATTATGAGGGTTTACTTTGAAAAACCAAGAACAACAGTAGGCTGGAAAGGATTAATTAATGATCCTGATATGGATGACTCTTTCCACATCGAAAAGGGATTATTAATTGCACGTAACCTATTAATAAAACTTGCTGAATTAGGATTACCTACTGCTACAGAAGCTCTCGATCCCATAGTACCTCAATACATTGGCGAACTTATTTCATGGTCTGCGATCGGCGCTCGCACAACTGAATCGCAAACTCATCGCGAGATGGCGAGTGGACTTTCTATGCCTGTAGGTTTTAAAAACGGTACAGATGGTAGCGTTAAAGTAGCTTTAAATGCCCTACAATCAGCAAGAATGCCTCACAATTTTTTAGGTATTGATCAAAAAGGACAGGTAAGCATTTTTAAAACAAAAGGTAATGGTTACGGTCATATTATTTTACGAGGCGGTGATAAACAGCCTAATTTTGATGCTGCAAATGTAAAAATAGCAGAAGAAAAGTTAAAAGAGGCAAAGTTACCGCCAAGGATTGTTGTTGATTGTAGTCACGGTAATTCAAACAAAGATTACAAATTACAACCCTTTGTTTTTGAAAGTATTATTCAACAAATAATTGATGGTAATACATCTATCGTCGGTATGATGTTGGAATCAAATTTGGATGAAGGAAATCAATCAATTCCTAGTAACTTAGAGCAATTAAAATATGGAATTTCTGTAACAGACAAATGTATTGGTTGGGAAGAAACAGAAAAGATTATTTTGGCTGCTTACGAGAAACTAAGCTAATTTTTGAGCAGGAATAACTGTTTCTCCACTCAATTATTATGATCCAAGGTAGCGATCGCCGATTCATAATTCTACTGTGAAGGTTAGCTAATGGACGAGGTAATCATTGTCGAATATGATCCACATTGGCCGACACTGTTTGAAGCAGAAGCAGCACGTATTCAAAAAGCACTGGGTAATGATCAAGTCGTTATCATTGAACATATTGGTAGTACTCCAGTACCAGAAATTGCAGCTAAACCGATAATTGATCTGATTGTTGGTGTATATTCCTTACAAAAGGCACAACGTGCTATTCCTTTATTAGAAGGGCTAGGATACATTTATTGGCGGGAAGATCCCCGCCCTGGGCGGATGTTTTTCGTCCAAGGGATGCCACCATACGGCTTGCAGCGTACTCATCATCTGCACATAGTTGAAGCTGGCGGAGAATTTTGGGAGGAGCGTTTGTTGTTTCGTAACTACCTACGGGCGCATCCGTATGAGGCGCAACGCTACCAAGCTTTGAAACTTGACTTGGCTAGGCGTTTTCGCACAGATCGTGAAGCTTATACAGATGGTAAGAGTAAATACGTTCAGGTGATCGTGGATCAAGAAATTCGTAGACAGACATTACAAAATTAAACTCAGTAATAATCTCAGAGAATCTTCAATTACTAGACTTTTTACAAAAGTCAAAAAGTTAAAAATAGACCTTTATAGCTATTAGGCTCTTACCTTATGAAGTAGAGGCAGTGCTAGATTAATCCCTATGATAAATTAAAATATTTAGTATTTCTAATACTACCTATTAAATAGTTAGACTTATTCCACTTCTACGTTGATCTCCAGCACCTTCAATAATTCCTGGCGAAGTTTCTAGTACAGTATGAACTCCCCCAAAAAACATATTCTTTTGATTCCATAAAATTAGCTGATTGGCATCACTTTCTATTGCTTTTATTGCCTCTTCACTAAAGCCGGGTTCTATATTAAAAACATTGTTTTCCCAGTGAACACGAGGACTATTTACTGCTGTATCAACGTGCATTTTAAAATCAATTATATTAGAAATAACTTGTAAAATTGCTGTTCTAATTCGATTAGAACCACCAGAACCTAAGACGATTTCTGGCTGATTATTTTTCAGCACTATAGTAGGAGACATCATTGAAGAAATCCGTACATCTTCTTGCCATTGATGAAATCCATCTGGGTTTAAATCTTCCTCTCCAAGCATATTATTAACCATAATGCCTGTACCTGGAATAACATATCCAGATCCTTCACCATGAGAAGTAGTTACACTAGCAGCGTTACCTTCATCGTCTATCACGCTAATGTGTGTAGTGCTGCCCCATTTATTAACAGATTGAGTTAATTGCTGTTGATATTGAGTAATATGTTCTGGAGCTAAAAATATTTTATCTACGTCTTTTTGGTAAACATTAGTGTTGTATTTATCCTTCCTTACTTCATTTGTTAAACGCATCACTTCAGCTAAAATTTGCAAATGATGAGAAGTACCAAAACCAATATTAGTAAAGTCAATATTTGATAATAATTCTAAAGCAAAAGCAATTAGTATACCACCAGAACTAGGTGGAGAATTAGTTAAAAATATATTATCGCGATAATTTATTATTAGAGGCTTTCTTTCTATAACTTGATAATTTTTTAGGTCTTTTAGAGTTAAATGACCACCATAATTTTGACAATCTTGCACTAATGTGTGGGCAATTTCACCCTCATAAAACTCTTTTACTCCCTTTTGCGCTAAATAAGTTAAAGTATCAGCAAAAGCTGGCATAAATATTTTTTCTCCCAGTTGCAGCATTTCGCCATTAGGTGCGTATATTTGTCGCGTTTCTGGGGAAGCAGTCATAATTTCGTTGAGAATTTTTAGGCAGTAGAATTGAAAATTTCCTACTTCTACACCATTTTTTGCATAATTAATAGCTGGTTCAGCAACAACCTTAAACGGCAATCTGCCTAACTTTTTATGAACATGAAAAACTCCAGCAATATTTCCTGGTACAGCCATTGAGCCAAGTCCGATATGAAACTCTTGCGCTGCATCGCCATAAATAATTTCAACTGGGTAAAAATCAAGCTTGGTGTTTATTTTTTTATGACCCGGAGTTTGAGTAAAAAAGTCAAATAAAGTATTTTCGTTGGTATTTGTATGCGCTAAAAGAAAGCCACCGCCAGCAGCAGAAGTAAGCGCAGATTCAGTAACAAAGGATGCTAAAATTGCTGCCACTGCCGCATCAAAAGCATTGCCTCCTAATTGGAATATTTCAATACCTGCTTGGGCAGTTTTTTGGTTTCCGGCGGCAATAGTGCCGCGAGTTTTTTTACTCATAGTTGACGACTAATATGGCTACGTGATTAATTTTGCCCTTTAACTTTTTGCACCAATTTCTGAACGAAAGTTCTAAAGCAAACCTGAAACCTATTAAGACGAATTAAGTTCTTTTCAGTAATCTATTTAGTTAAAAATTTACTTTACTAACAGGTAATTGATGAACTACAGCAAGATTTAAGCTAAATCTACTTTTCTTGAACTACCGCCTCATACCTCCTAAATTGAGATTAAAAAATACTAATAGAGGCTTTTAGTATCTGAATAACTATTCAAAGTTTTCGGATCTGGCTAGCTGTAATAATCTGTTCAACGCTCAACTTTAGCTCAGGAAAAGTAGGAGAGATAATACGTTCTGAGCCTCTAAATGCTTGAGGCTGGTATTGACCATTCACTAGCTGATACACCAACACTGTATGAACTTTAGGATATCCCAAATAGGCTCTAGAAGCGATCGCCCAGTAATCAACAATCCAATATTCACGAATCCCCAAACGCTGGTACTCATCCAGCTTATCAACGTAATCGTCCTCCCAGTTAGTTGAAGTTACTTCTACAGCTAGCAGAGGAGGTTCTATCAAAGCACCATAAGTTAATGGATTACTATTCCATAGTATTTGGCTCACTACGCTAACATCTGGGATTCTGCCTTGTTCTTGTCCGTCTTTGGTGACAGTTCTGATGACTATATCCTTATCAACAATATAATCAAGTTCTAATCGCTCAATTTCCCTAGCAAAAAGCCTAACAAGATACCGTGCTACATTCTTATGTGCTTTAATTGGTTCCACTTTTACAATTTCACCATTGACTAACTCATAGATGCCATAGCCATCTGGATACTGTTCAAGGAACTGCTCAAAACTTAGTTTTTTTAGTGTGGTAGTAGACATTGCGATCGCTCCTGATGTTGGTAGTAAAATTCCTGTTTTGGTGGCGTTTATATATGCGATCGCCTACAGTACATTACATTGATCGCACAAATTTATCTAACCTATCCATCCCCTTTTCAATTGATGCCATGTCAGTAGCATAAGAAAGGCGAATGTGATCGTCTGCACCAAAGGCAATACCAGGAATAGCGGCGACTTGCCTTTGTTCTAGCAAGGCATCACAAAATTCCAGAGATGTCATCCCAGTTTTGCTGATATTGATAAATAGATAGAAAGCACCGTCTGGAGGAGCGCAAGTTAAACCTGGAATAGCATTGAGTCTCTCTAGCATTACCTTACGGCGTTCGGCAAACGCCTTACGCATCTGTTCTACACAATCTTGGGAACCTTCAAGGGCTGCGATCGCTCCATACTGGGCAAAGGTACATACATTCGAGGTACTATGCCCTTGAATTGTACTTACAGCTTTAATCAAATCAGTTGAACCCGCCAGATATCCCAATCGCCAACCAGTCATCGAGTAAGCTTTGGCAAAGCCACTACTGGTAATTGTGCGTTCAAAGATTTCTTTACCCAGCGAACCAATACTGATGTGTCCAGCGCCATCATAGACAATCTTGGCGTAAATCTCGTCAGAAACTACCAACAAGTCTTGCTCAACTACTACTTGAGCAAGAGCCGCAATTTCCGCAGGCGTATAGACAACACCTGTAGGGTTAGAAGGGGAGTTGAGAATAAATAGCTTGGTATTAGTTGTAGTTGCTGCTCGAAGTTGATCTGGCGTGATTTTATAATCAGTTGAGGCATTCGTCTGGACAATTATCGGCACGCCACCAGCGAGTCGTACCATGTCTGGATAACTCAGCCAGTAGGGAGCAGGAATAATTACCTCATCGCCTGCTTCAATCAATGCCAGCATCAAGTTGAATAAGCCGTGCTTACCGCCATTGGTAACAATAACGTTTTCAGCTTGGTAATCAAGCTTGTTTTCACTTCTCAGCGATCGCGCGATCGCACTTCTTAACTTGGGTTCCCCAGCTGCTGGCCCATACTTAGTTTTACCTTGATCGAGAGCTTGCTTTGCCGCAGCTTTAATATGCGCCGGGGTGTCAAAATCCGGCTCCCCAGCGCTGAAACTACATACATCAATCCCCTCTACCTTCATCGCCTTAGCCTTGGCTGCGATCGCCAAGGTTAAAGAAGGCTTCACCTTACCTACTCGTGCTGCCAGCTTCATCCTTTCTTCATCCGGCAAAACTCTGATTTATTAAGGATATCCCAGAGTCTGTTGCAGAATTTGTGTTTTTTGCTGCTGTAGCTTTGAAATCAAATCAAGCTTGCGCTGTATTCCAAGCGGCAACAGACAAGGCTTGATACATATAACTACAGGTTTTCTCTATATTCCCCTGATCCCTAACCCCTGATCTCTGACCCCTATTTAGTCAAGCAATCGTGACATCCGGTGACAGATAAACATCCTGAATGGCATTAAACAGCTTGACACCTTCTTCCATTGGACGTTGAAACGTCTTGCGACCGGAGATTAAGCCAGTACCACCAGCACGTTTATTAATTACCGCCGTGCGAATTGCCTCTGCAAAATCGTTTTTCCCAGAAGCACCACCAGAGTTAATCAATCCAGCCCGTCCACAGTAACAATTCAGCACTTGGTAGCGCGTAAGATCAATTGGGTGATCGGTTACTAAGTCGGTGTAGACGCGATCATTAGTTTTACCGTAGCTTTTGCCAGTTGCTTTAGCGATCGCTGCATAGCCGTGATTATATTCAGGTAGCTTCTGTTTAATAATATCGGCTTCAATCGTCACACCTAAATGATTTGCTTGCCCTGTGAGGTCGCCTGCTAGGTGATAGTCTTTATCTTGGCTGAAAGCATTGTTACGCAAATAGCACCAAAGAATCGTTGCCATACCGAGTTCATGGGCGCGGGCAAAAGCGCGGCTAACTTCTTGGATTTGCCTCGTTGATTGCTCTGAACCAAAGTAAATTGTTGCTCCCACAGCTACAGCCCCCAGATTCCAAGCTTGCTCTACACTGGCAAACATAATCTGGTCAAATTGATTGGGGAATGTCAGCAGTTCATTGTGATTAAGTTTCGCGATGAAGGGGATTTTATGAGCATATTTGCGCGAAACGCTGCCCAAAACTCCCAATGTTGTAGCAACGCCATTGCAGCCTGCCTCGATCGCTAGTTTGATAATATTTTCTGGGTCAAAGTAAATCGGGTTGGGTGCAAATGAAGCCCCAGCTGAGTGTTCAATGCCCTGATCTACCGGAAGGATAGAAATATACCCCGTATTACCTAACCGCCCGAATGAATATAGCTGCTGCAAAGAGCGTAGCACTTGGGTAGAGCGATCGCTTGCTGCCCAAATTCTCTCTATAAAGTTAGATCCTGGCAAATGTAGTAAATCTTTAGAAACCTTCGCCTTATAGGTAAGTAGATCTTCTCCTTCTTCTCCTAGCCAAGACTGAATTGATTGTGGTGCAGATAGTGTAGCGGTCATATCTAATATTTCCTCAAATTTTATTAACGGGGGGTTAGGGATTAATGCTTTGCCCTTCGTAGAGAGTTCCCTATCCCTTAAATCCAACTCTAATTCTTTAATTAAGTTCCTAACTGGTGTTGGGGTGGAAAGCAGTGCTGTTCTCTACCGTCGGGTGGGTCATCGTACTTTTTAGAAGTTTTGTACATTTCACGTCCATCAGCAGCATAACGCGCGTAACGAGTACGTAGCGCTTGCATTTCCTCCGTGTTCATCGGCTTGAAACCGCGTGCAATACATGAGCTTTTCCTAATTAGGCTGCTGTCTTCCAGAATTAGCGCTCTTATCAGTTTAATGACACCCACCTGAAGATAGGTTATGGATATTTAGTGTCTGATAAATTGTATTCTTTAAATTAATTCCGATTTTGTTGCTGGTAATATCTCACAATTATGGTTTTCCAATGCACAACTGCATTTGTAACTTTGGCATCTATTAATATAGAAGAATTAGTAGTTTTCTATACTCAATTGCTAACGCAACCAAAGTTATACATTCCAAATGTGTATGCTGAATTTCAACTTCCTGGTTTGAAACTGGCTATTTTTAAGCCTAAAGAAACGAATCAATCTGAATTTGAAAATACTTTCAGTGGGATGAGTCTATGTTTAGAAGTGACTGATTTAGAAAATGCGATCGCTCACATTACTGCATTAGGCTACCCACCGCCTGGAGACATCCTAACAGCGTCTCACGGCAGAGAAATTTATGTTTATGATCCAGATAGAAACCGCCTAATTATTCACCAATCTATTTAATTATATTTAGCAGTTTTAGAGTTATTAATCTTTTCACAACAATTTAATTTTTATTCGTTTATAAATTACATATTTTATATTAATTAGATTACATAATAGCAGTTATAAATAATTTATAAACTACTCTACTTCTTTCTTCCTTTCTTCCTTTCTTTGCGCTCTAGCCTACGGCAAGCCGCTAGCGCGTCTAGGTGACTAAACGCTACGCTACACTACCCCTTCGGGGAAGCAAGCTACGTGAAGGCGGTTCGTTAAAAAAATCACAACTTAGCTCGGATTGCTATATAGAGATAATTTCAGAAATTGCCCCTATATCCTATTGTTATTAGTACAAGTTAGTTCAGGTAACTAGCTTAAGTAAAAAATTGAACATAAATGCAAAAGAGATTGCATTATGCAATCTCCAAAATTAGAATGAACGCTACTTAAAATTCTGATTCTAATATTAATTAGACAATTAATATCAAAACCAAATAATACGAGTTAGTAATTTAAATTAAATGATCTTAAAAGAAAATAAAGCTCGTTACTTCTTAAAAAGGAAAGCTTATTTCTGCTAATTCTTCATCTTCCAGCACTAAATCCATTTCCTCTGGTTGACTGCTTACTATGTTTAGTTCACGCAAAAGGTTAGCATTTTCGGGAGTAAGAAAATCAAGTAAGGAAGGCATCTGATTAAGCAGCGCCATTTCACCGTTGCAAGCTTCTTGCAAAATGTGTACACAGCGATCGCGTTTTGTTCCCTCTGAAGTCTGCTTCAGTACACTTAGCGCCATATTAACTTTAGACAAAAAATAGCATAGCTCTTGCTGAGTCTTTTGCAAAAGTTTGTCTTTAGCGTCAACGTTTTGCTGAAGTTCCTCTAGTTTTCGCTGTAGCAAAGTAGTTTTTTCAAGTTCGCTACCGTACTGCTGAATAACTGCTTCCTGCTTTTCAAATCGAGCCGCAATTGAACTTAGTAATTCATCAGTTGTGAAAGGCTTAGTCAGGTAATCATCTGCCCCTAATAGCATACCTTGGCGTAAATCATTTTTGTCAGCCATAGCTGTCAGAAAAATGAAGGGAATTGTTGCAGTGACAGGTTCTTGGCGTAGTGTCGTCAATACACCATGTCCGTCAAGTTCAGGCATCATCACGTCGCAAAGAATCAAATCAGGTATATGTTCTAGCGCCCACAAAACACCAATAAGACCATTTTCTGCACCAATGCCATTGTAATCTTCAAGTTCAAGAATTTCGAGAATATTAGCTCTAACTGCTGGTTCGTCTTCAATTACTAAAATCTTTTTCATTTGTTTATACCTATTAATTTAAAAAGTCTGATTTGGCTTGGATTGATACTTTGTTTGAGATGAGCAGTTTTTTAATTGTCTATACCTGTTTTAGTTAATGGCAGCGTAACTATAAACGTTGTGCCAACGCCAACTTCACTTTTAACAGCAATTTCACCTTGATGTAAATCTACAGCCTTTTTGACAATTGCTAACCCTAAGCCTGTACCAGAAATTGTGCCTACATTACTAGCTCTATGGAATGAATTAAACAGCTGCTTTTGCTCTGCGGCTGGAATCCCAATCCCTTGATCTTGTACTTGGAAAATAATTTTTTCTGGTTGAAAAATCAAATCAAAATTGACAGTACCACCTTCAGGTGAATACTTAATTGCATTTGAGAGCAGATTAGTAAAGATATACAGCAGCAGTTTGTCATCCAGATAAGCTGTTGTATATTCACCTTGTTGGCAAAAAGCAATTGTATGATTGTCGCCACTGCTGAGTTGCAACTCATCTACCAAGTCGCGGCAAAATTTTGGTAAATCCATTGCTATTGGATGAAACTGTAGTTTTCCGGCTTCTGCTTTGCCAATTAACAACACATTATTTAATAACTGTGTCATGTGCTTGACTGATACTTTAATGCGATGTAAATGTTGAGTTTTTTTCTCATCACTCAATTTCTTATTGTATTTTTCGAGTAATTCTGTTGACGATAAAATTGTGGTTAACGGTGTGCGAAATTCGTGCGATGTCATGGAGACAAAACGAGTTTTAAGTTCTCCCAGTTCTTTTTGTTTCTCTAGGCTCTTACGAATATCAACTTCTGCTTTCTTTCTCTCTGTTATGTCACGAATAATAGCCATGACTTCATTTTCGGCGCTAACAACAATCCGAGCCTCGTAATCACGTAGATTGTCATTCACTGGAAACTGAAACTCAAGAACTTGAACTTCGCCAGTTACTAGGGCGCGTTGCACACAGTTCATGGTTAGTTCAGCCACCTCTGACGGCAACACTTCATACAGATGTTTGCCTAAAAATTCACCGTTAGATATAGGCAGATTATTTTCCTTTGCAGCTTTGAAGTTGACAAAAATGCCATCTCCACTAATCCGAAACATCGAATCGGGAATTGCGTTTAGAAGAGCTCGATTTGTTGCGTAGCTTGAACGCAGTGCGTCTTCCGCCCGCTTACGCTCAGAGATATCCCTAGAAATACCACAAACTGCATAAATAACTCCGGCAGCGTCATGAAGGGGAAATTTGAGTGAAAGGTAAGTATGTAAGCCGTCTTCGTGAAAAACAACCTCCTCCGACTCTATTGCAGTTCCCGCTTCAAGTACCTTTTGGTCGTTCGCCCGATAGGTATCAGCTAGGTGGTGGGGGAAAATATCATAGTCAGTTTTACATTTAAGTTCTTCTAGCTCAAAACCGAATAAGTTTGTAAAACACTGGTTGATCAGAAGGTATCTACCGTAAGCGTCCTTGACATAGATAGCTGCCGTAGAGTTGTCCATAACAGCGTGTAGTCGGTTCTTACTTTCTTGCTGTGCTTCCTCTGCCCGTTTACGTTGAAGCAACGAACCTAATTGAGTTGCAACTGTTGAAACAATCTCAACCAGTCGCTTGTCCTCCTCGCAGGACTCGAACATGAAAAATACGAGAACAGCTAATACCTGATTGTTATCAATGACGGGTATACCTACCCCAGCTTTAAAGCCAACTTCCTTGACAAACTGCTGCCGTAGAAAAACAGTTTCTTCTTGAGTTGAAACATCATAAATCCATTCTGATTGCTTCGATGCCCAAACACGCCCTGGTAGCCCAGCATTTGGGGCAAATGTAAATCCCTCACTTAATTGTCTAAACTTCTCCAAATTTTGGTTACTACCATACCAGGCAGGGCTACATTTAAGAATTGTGCCATTAAAGTTTGGAATCCAGGCTTCACCAAATTTCCAGTCAGTAAGTTTGCATATTTTCCTGAGTGCTACTTCCAAAGCTGATTGAAAATCTGAAGATTCGCTAATTGCTTGCGTCATCCTTTGGAGAAAACGGACTTCCTTATCTACCTGTTGGTACTCAAGAATCTCACGGCGCAATTGCTCGTTGACTTTAATAAGTTCGGCGGTACGTTCTTCTACTTTGCTTTCTAGTTCGTTATCAGTAGGAAGGTTTGCATGGCTGATTGCCCTCATGTCCATAGCATTTTATTTCATACAACTAGCCTTGATATTAATTATTATTAGGTACGTTTTGAATCCGCAAAAATACTGGCAGAGCAAAACTCTATCCGCTTTATAGTAGTGAATATACTTAAATGTTTCAGCAATATTTTTATTCTTGCTGGCTTAAATTTATAAAATTTATGTTATTTAGCAAGTTTTTTACCGCAACTTACTTATAATATTTAAAGGTTTAAACTGAGTATTATAATAATTGTAAAAAGTACAATTAAGTTTCTAGAATTTGAACAATAGACTGCTGCAAAAACTAAAGAGTTAGCAATATTAGTTGAGCTTTCATTGCTCACTACGCCATTAGCACTTATACAAAAGATTGGAAGTTAGCAAATATTTCTCTCAACAAAATTGATTGCGGCTTTTAATCCTTCTTGAGTCTTCAAATTTGTAAATATAAATGGTTTGTCGCCTCGCATTTTTTTAGCATCGCGTTCCATCACGTTAAGGTCTGCACCGACAAAGGGAGCAAGATCAGTTTTATTAATTACTAGCAAATCGGACTTAGTAATACCGGGGCCACCTTTACGCGGAATTTTATCGCCAGCTGCAACGTCAATTACGTAAATTGTTAAATCAACTAACTCTGGACTAAAAGTTGCTGCTAAGTTATCGCCGCCACTTTCTAGAAACACAAGATTGAGGTCTGCAAAACGCTGTTCTAGCTGTTCAATTGCTGCTAGATTCATTGAGGCATCTTCACGGATGGCAGTATGAGGACACCCACCAGTTTCTACACCTAGAATGCGATCGCGTTCTAATGCCTGCGAACGAACCAAAAACTGGGCATCTTCTTGAGTGTAGATGTCATTTGTAACTACAGCAATATTGTATTGCTGCCGCATTGCCTTACACAAAGCATCGACTAAGGCTGTTTTCCCTGACCCGACTGGACCAGCTACTCCAACTCGAAAAGCATTCATAAGCTAATTAATTACATTCATATATTAATGAGCATGATTCCCATAAGCGCCAAGTTCTGGTTGAAAAGGTAAAATCGCCTCAACGACATTTAACCCCAGTTGTTCAAGCATTGAGCGTAAAACTGGATCGGGAGATAGGCGTAAATAAGTGTGGGTAATTTCGAGCGGTACATGACGATTGCCCAAATGATAGGCAGCCTTTAGCAAGTCTAGGGGAGTCTGGGCTGTAACAGTGAAGACAGGTTCGGGTTTAGCAATAATTCTGACTAAGCGATCGCTTTCGGAGTGTAGCAAATCTCCATCACGTAACACTGTTCCTCTAGGTAAGCATAGAGATACAACTTGCCCGTCTTCCATCTCAAAGCGATGGCGGCTTTTTGTGCGATCTTCGGCACTAAGAGCGAGGGTAAAGCTGACTAAGGCATCGGGATTTGGTGAGTTACGTTGTGTTAATGTCAGCATAACTAAGAGTTGTATTTTTTATTGTTAAAAGCTCCTGAATAAGTTTTAAGTATCGAGATGCCCATTAATTTTGCCTTGAAAGCCGTAGACTTGGCGGCTACCACTCAAAGCTACTAATACCACTTCTTTTGCGTCGCCTGGTTCAAAACGGACTGTAGTTCCGGCGGGAATATTGAGGCGCATTCCTCTTGCTTGTTCTCGCTCAAACTCTAAAGCTTCGTTTACTTCGTAAAAGTGATAATGTGAACCAACTTGGATAGCGCGATCGCCTGTATTCGCTACTTGCAACTTTACAGTAAGACGACCTGCATTGAGTTCAATGTCCCCTTCCTTAATCACAAATTCGCCTGGAATCATTTAAATCCTCCTTAACACTTGTAGCGGTATATTTGCGAGAATTAGCGAATTGGATTATGCACCGTTACCAACTTTGTGCCATCAGGAAAAGTAGCCTCTACCTGCACCATATCCACCATTTCTGGCACCCCTTCCATGACATCAGCCTGTGTTAGGAGAGTTGTACCATAACTCATTAAATCTGCTACTGTTCGCCCGCCGTCTCTCGCTCTTTCTAAAATAGCAGCAGAAATATAGGCAACTGCTTCTGGATAGTTCAGTTTCAAACCTCGTTCTTTACGTCTTTCTGCTAGTAACGCGGCGGTAAAAATCAGTAGTTTATCTTTTTCCTGGGGTGTAAGTTGCATGAATTATTCCTTCAGATTTGCCAAACTCGCGGTATGCACCTATTTCGTGCCAGAAATGAAAGGCGTAGCAGCTGCCAGACATCCATAAACCAGCTTTTCGCCTCAGTTGTAGAATTACCACGATAGCGACACAATAGCCCAGATGTTAGCCTTGTGACACCAGAAAACGAGGGGTGAGGGAATAGGCTTCGCGCTTGCTGCACAATTTCTGGTGAAACTGGTTGCCCTATCCAAGCGAGACTTGCTACTACTGGTTGCCTAGCCAAGCCGTGTGGACTGTTGATGATTTCTGCTGTACCAGGTAGCCATTGCCTATCAATCCAGAGAGGAATTCCTTGCTGCCAAACTTCCGTATGACTACGCCACTCTCCTTGCAAAAATCTTTCTCCCCTAGCACTACGCCCAAATCGCGTAATCTCCCAACTGATCCAGCTTGCTCCTGGTGCTAATTCTACCCGCAAGTCTTGTCGGTAAATTGCACTATTAAAGACAATTGTTTCTTGAGGCAAAAACTCTAAACAAGCATTAGTATCAACTTTAATTTGAATATTTTGCCTTGCTTGCAACCCATTACTACGATAAACCTTACTGGCGGAAGCAGTTGTAATTAAGGCTTGAGCATTTGGTTTGAGGTGGAAATTAAGATCATTGCGATCGCCTCCTACAAGTCCTCCAGCTGTATGTAAAATAACGCTATGACAAATCTTTGACCCTTCTGGATAAAACGGGCGCAGCACCTTTAATGGCGCTTGTACCTGCTCCTGAATCAGCGCTGTTCTATCGTGGCGCTGTTCAAACACTAAGTTAAGGCTACCATGCCATGTGGGTAGTATTTCCTGAGTCTGCACAAGTAGGATGATTGAGTTGTAACTTTGCTTATTGTTACAAAGTTTTTGAATAAGATCCTAACTTATGGAAGGACTTAATCTAACTTAGTTTGTAATTAACGCGATGTGCAACTAAAACTAGGCTGCCACAAGCTGCTCAAACTGCAAAGGGTTAGGACTGAAGCGATTGAGCCAGCGACAGACAGTATGAGCTAATAGCTTACGATTGATGCGACTAGTCAA
>JAESFL010000792.1_pt1 | contig 16849 bp, 22 predicted proteins | sample 9269401 | NCBI WGS metagenome assembly JAESFL01 (sample SAMN14506025, study PRJNA617098) | algae metagenome | isolation source: Gloeocapsa sp. UFS-A4-WI-NPMV-4B04 and co-occurring heterotrophs from desert... | place: USA: Utah | collected 2006-10-01 | reverse complement strand
TCCTCTTATCGGCCGAGCGTGATGCCGTTCTCGGCCAAAAGTTTGCGGATCTTCGGAGCGGTGAGCGCCTTGCGCACCTTCAGCTTCAGGGCGACACGCTGGTCTTCCTGCGCTTCGTCGGCTTCAGCGAGCGCGATGATCTGGCGGGCGATGTCGTCGGCTTTGATGTGCCGGCGCTGGGCTTCCCGGTTGAGCATGGCGGACGGGTTGCCCGCGAGGTGTTGCTCGGCGCGGGCGACCTTGCGGGTGTAGAGCGCCATGCGCTGCCGCACCGGGTCGAAGTGCCGATCGATGGCCTGCTCTGCCAGGTCGCGGAGTTGATCGAGGCTCGGGCCGATTTCGAGACGGGCCATCTCAGGCTCCCTTCTCGGTCACGTCGATCACGAGCGAAACCGGCTGAGAGGGGAAAGGATCGAAGCTGACGGAATAGGTGCCTGCCACACGCAGCACGAGTTCGAGATCCTCGCCATCAGCTTCGACCGCCTGCTCGCCTTCCGGGCCGGTCACAGTGACGAGGACGCCTGCGGGAATGCCCGAGATCACCGTCACCTTGTCGTCGCCGTCCTGCCGCTCCGTAACGGTGTAATCGAGCTTCGGGCGGATCGTCGGCACGCCTTCGGGGAAGTACCAGAACTCGGGGCCGAAGGGCGGGATGTCCCAGGCATGACCCTCGCGCTCGGCCCTCACCTTCTCCAGCACATCAGCCGGGGCCGGATAGGCTTGGTCGAGGTGGCCGAGATAGCGGCCTTCATCGTCGGTGTAGAGGATCATTCTAAAACTCCAGAGCGGCCCAGCGGACCCGGATGCCGTTGCCTGAGTAGTTGTGTAGGCTGATGTTCGTCCCGTCCCAGGAGATGCGCCAGCCGCAGCTCTGGACAGTGCCTTGGCTGTCGTCCCCTTCGAACAGAAAGGGCGTGACCCATTGCCCAACCATGTCGGGGACCTCGTTGTACCGAGTCGAAGGGTTGCCGCCGTTGAGGTTGGGGTTGCGGATGCGGATAAACCATGTGCCCGAGAAGTATTCGAAACCTGTCGTGACATAGGTCGACTCGGCGACCCCGATGCACAGGGACGGTGCAGCACCATGAGCCAGTGTGACGGTTGCCGGCTGCTTGGGCTGCGGTGCCGCGCCGATTGTCGCAAGCCCTGTCGCGGCCACCCGCGCCGGGATGTTGTCCGCGTCGAAGATCAGGCCATCAAGGCCCGCCGTCGCCGCGTCCAGGCCTGGTTGTGAGACGCGGAACCGATAATCGGCGCCGATCTTCCCGAGAATGACGCGCCTTGCCATCTAGTTCTCTGTTTTCATGACGGCGAACCATGTGGCGGTCATGCCGGCTGCCGGATAGTTGTTGTTGTAGGCATCGCGCTCTGCCCGGATATAAAACCCGGATGCGTTGGCCTCTGTGCTCACGGCCAGCGGCTGCGGGTAAGCCCAGAGAGGGCCTGCAAAGACCAGAGGCACAGAGGGGTAGACCTGAGGGAAGGCAACCCAAGCCGCACCGCCCCCACCGGGCACGACCACCGCGCCCGAGGCCAGCACCATCCCGGCCCGTTCCGTCATCGTGAACAGGAGATTGGCATCGGGTGCCGTCAGGGCATCGTAGCCCGGTTGCGACACCCACAAGCCATAGGCAGCACCGCGCCGGCCGAGAACCATGCGACGGGCCATGATCAGTCCTGCGATAGCGTGTAAAACAGAACCCGATCGCCAGCCTGCATGCTGTAGGAACCCCAATTGTTCGCCCGGATTATCCTCACCTGACCGGGCTGCACCACAAGGCACACCGGAGAGCCGAAGAACACGCCGTTGCTCGTATCTGTTGGCAGATACTGGTAGTGGTTGAAGATCACCCGACCGCCTGTTTTGAACGCCATGATGGTCGGCGGGGGATAGGCGAACGTCTTGCCCAGCCCGACCCATGCGCCGAGAGACGATGCAAAGCCAGCCGCTCCGACCTTTGCCCGCGCCGCACGTTGCGCTGAGAAGGAAATCTGCCGCGGATCGTTCACATTCGCCGCGAGGGCATCGAAGCCCCTGCGAGAGATGCGCAGGTCATACGAGCCGTTAGGCATACGACCCATGACGACACGCCGCGCCATTAGGTGTTGTCCCAGATTTCGATGCGCCGTTCCGGGCCGTCGAGACGGAAGCCGCCCGCCGTGGTGACATCGGTCGAGGACTGCACAAGGCCGCTGTTGGTGGTGATGGCCGAAAGGCTCACGACATTGATTTGGTTCGCGTTGATCGAGCCGTCCGCGATGAAGTCGCCGCGCAGGGTCATGCGCCCGACACCGTTGCGCGTCCCGATGGCGAAGACCGCCTCCTCTCCGAAGCCCGAGCCAGGGGCGCCGACGAGGAATCTATCGACGGCGATCTTGAACTCAGTCTGCAACGTCCCACCCGGGCCGCTCGCGCCGACGAGTTGGAAGCCGCCGAAGTAGCCCCCGGAGTTGATTGTGACCTTGTAAGCCCCGATGAGCTGTCCGGTGACGGTGGCAACCGCCGTAAAGCGCTCGTTGACGCTGATCTCATAGGCGTCGAGATCACTATCAACCTGATTGAACCGCGCACTGACAGTCGTCTGCAAGTCCGCGATCGCCATCTCATTGTCCACCTTCACGGTGGCGATCTGCGTGATGGCCGCCTCGGCGCGGTCGCTGGCCTCATGCGCCAGAACCGTTGTCTCGCCCGCCACGTCCGCGATCTGGTCGAGGAGGTCGAGGCTGTCGAGCTTGCGCCCGAGTTCCGGCACGAAGTCATCCGGACGCAGCTTCATGATCAGGAAGGAGTTATCCAGCACGAGCGGCGGCGGGGTCACGATCACGACGCTGAAGGCGCCGGTCACGTTCGCCGCAGTGACGCCGGCCACCCGGAGCCGGATCGCCTGTGCGCCCGCGACAAGGGCCTCAAACGTCGTCTTGTCGCCGCTATAGGCCCTGACCCATGTTTCGCCGCCGTCATAGGACACATCCGCGATGTAGGTGATCGCTCCCTTGGCCGGCTGCCAGCCCGCTTGCAGCACGAGGCTCGTGCCGCGCTGGTAGACCTGCGCCGAGAGCGTTGTGATGACCGGGATGGACGGGGAGAACACATCAGGGATGTTCGGCAGCGGTGTGACGCCGGTCTCCGTCACCTCATAGACGGCTGGGTCGTCCACGACGCCCGAGAGCGTGATGTGCTCCCCGTCCGTGTCTGGAGTGCCCTCGGTGATCAAGACCCTGAACGTGCGGGGCTCTCCGGGCGAGAAGGCTGCGGTCGGACGGTCGGCCAGATCCGAGCGGGCCACGGCATCGGCCAGGCTCATGCCCTGCCGCGTGGTCTCGCTGGCGAAGTCCGCCGCGTTTACGATGGCGATGCGGTCGGAGGTGCCGCGTGTGACGCGCACCGGTCCCCACGGCTGCCCGTCCCGGCGCCGGATCTCGACGTAATGGTTGAGGGTGTTCAGGTCCCAATCGAGATCGCGGTCGAAGGTGATCGCCCGCGCGGCGTCGTTGTAGCTTTTGATCTCGGCCGACTGCCCCCAGGTTTCCGGCTCCTCGCACGACAGGACGACCAAATCGCCGCGCTTGAGCAGGCGGCCTTCGGCGCGGGCGGTCCATGAGACCATGATGCGCCGCTTGGCATTCTCGCCGGCCATGAAGCGCACGAGGCCCGCCGCCTGCGAGCGCTTGGTCACGCCGGGGAGCTGCACGCGGGCAGGCTTGGCGAGCGTCACGCCATCGGGCGCGGAGGAGACCTCGGCGGGGCGGTAGGTCGTCTGGTCGATGTACTCGCCCACGATCCCGTCCGCGATGTCGTCGTCAGCCAGGGTGTAGTCGATGGTGAGGCTGTCCCGCACGATGTCATAGTCGGTGAACATCATGCGCGGGATGCCGCGGGGCTCGTCGCGCACGACGGTCAGGCGGTCGCCCACAGGCGCCGGCATGGCGCGGCCTGCCTTCAGGATCGTCTCGAGCGCATCATCGAGCGTCTGCGGCTCCTTGAATACGTGATCGAAGGTATGGCCGAGGGAGGACCAAAGCTGGTCGTAGGCATAGAAGCTCTGAAAATCGACCTGATCGAGCGAGAGGCCCGCGCCGTAATCCGCGTTGCGCCAGATGTCGAGGGCGGCCCAGGCAATGGAACGCGAGGGCTGCTCCACGAAGCCCGAACCCGTCCAGACCGGGATGATGCGGGTGGCGATGACGCCCACGTTCCCGTTCATCACGCCGGACAGGGCTTCAGACGCCTTGGCCCGGATGGCGATGGTGGTGACACGCGGGAAGGTATTCGGCCCGTCGATGTGCGCCCGCAGTGCCGACCAGATGATGTCGTCAACACCACCGAAGCGCTCATCCTGCGGCATGTCCTTGACCGGCTGATTGGTGCGCCGTGCCCGGACCTCAAAGCGGCCGTTCGGGATGTCGATGCGCTCCGTGATGCGGATCTGCGACTGCTTGGCGAAGCTGTAGACGGTCGTCCAGACGGTGAGCCAAGCCCCGGTGGGAGCGCCGGCATCGTTGACCGGGCGGATCTGCACCTCGACGCCAACCTGCTGTTTGCGCACCTCGCCCTTCCACGTCCAGAAGCAGCCGGACGGGAACACGAAGTCGAGCAAAAGTTCTTTCGCCTCAGTGCCGGCCGCGTTCGCGGTGTAGCCGGGGCTGAATGTCTGGGTTAGTTCGTAGCCCGAGACCTCGGACGCCGTGACCACGTTCACCGGGAACAGGTCAACTTGCTCGCCGGGGTTGACGATCTCGATCTCGATGCCTGGGAAGGAAGGGTTATAGCCGCCCGCCTTGGTCCAGATGCTGGTGTCTGCAAGGCGGACTTCCTCGATGTCTGCCGGCCCTGCGGTCACGCACAGGATGGCGTATTCCGTCATGTTGTCGCCGTCGAACTCGCTATATTTCGGAGCGGCGAAATCGGGGAAGGTCAGCGTGCGGCCATAGAGGACCGGGATGGGCTGGAGCGGGCGGGCCTGGTTGCCGCCGAAGCCGAAGGAGTAGAGGTCGTCCTTCTCGGCTGTCTGTCCGCCCGCCTTGGGCTTGAGGAAGTGGCTGATCGCCATGGCGCCGCCTGCAATGAGCAGGGAGGAGCCGATCGAGGCAGCCATGCCGGTGAGGCCGATAGCGCCCATGGCCCACGGAGCAAGCGCCGTGAGCGCCACCATGGCGACGATCGCGCCGATGCTCTTGGCCGAGGATCCGCCACCACCGCCCATGCCGCCGAGCGGCCGACTGATGAACTCGATATTGTCGTTCGCTGCCAGCCGATGGGTCGCCCATTCGGTGCGTGAGTAATAGGCTCCGTTGACCTTGCAGACGGTCGGCAGGTTGAACTGCCAGCCGGTCTCTGCGACCAGTTGCTCGATCGTCGGCTTGCGCTTGCGGGTCTTGTGCTCGGCAATGGGGAGCACGAGCCCGCTCTCTTGCAGGCGAACGTCGTCGCGCTCCGGGTCGAAGACAAGGAGAGAATGCTTTACAGCAAGGGCCATGATTACGCTTTGCGGCGGAAGAAACGCAGGAAATTGAAACCGGAGGCGCGGAGAGCCGGCAGATCGTCCACGACCACGCCGGCAGTCTTATCGATGTGGATCACCGCGCCGGTCGTGACGGGGACGATGTAGGTGCCGAGATGAAAGTCGCGCTTGGCGACGTTGCCCATCAGGACAAGATCAAGCTCACGCGCCTCGGCTTCGGTGATCTCCTCCCACGCCTGGCGCTCGGGATGCGAGAGCATGGCCTCGGCTTGTGCCCGGGTCGTGGGCTCGGCAAAGGCGACATCCGGCATGGAGACGCCTGCGAGCTCGTTCTGGATGTGACGGGCGAGGCCGTAGCAGTCGAAGGAGGCAGGGCCGCGCTCTCCGATCTTGTAGGGCTTGCCGATCAGGCTCTCATAGAAGGCGAGACGGTCAGTCATTGCTTCCGTCGCGGCTGCGCACTGGCTGCCCGTTCTCATGAACGACTGCCTTTGCAAACCACTCTTCCGTAAGCTCCGGGGCATCGTCCGGGTCCGTCCAGGCGCGAGGCGCCGCGTCAGCTTGGATAGTGCCCTCAATAATCAGATCGCCGTTCAGCGGTTTCATCATTGGCTCCTATGATACCTGCAGCAGGGACGGGAAACGCACCATGTCGTAAACTTCCCTCATGACCCTCATGTTTTGCGGGCGGGCGATGGCGAGTTGCCCCTCAAGCTGCCGCGCCGTGCGCTTCACGTTGCGCAGGATCAGCTTGTAAGGCCCCTGCCCGACCGTGTTGGGGTCGGACGCCAGATAGCCGCGGAAGATCGCCTGAATGGGCGTATTGAGCTTTACAGCCTCGTGCAGGTAGCGGGAGGCCTCTCGGTTCACGTTGTCGAGCCGGATGGTGGCCTCCGCCCCGAGGTTGCCGATGCGGGGATAATCGATCTCGAAGGGAATGGCTTTGAAGGGAACGACGTTGCCGCCGCCCACCGGTGCGCCATCCTCCAGGCGGAAACTGACATCGACGGAGTTGCGCACTGCGCGGATCGGCGCCGGTTGCCCGTTCTCCACAAATGTCGGATGGATCAGCTCAATCGTGATGAGCATGACCTCATCCTTGGGCGCGGAGGCGGCTGCCTCTGCCCAGGCTTGCGTGGCGGAAATCGGCACTTAGAGATCCCACACGTCGAGGGAGAAGGAGACGAAGATGCGGTTGCCGGCGCGGGAGGGCTGATACTGCCCGCCGTTGCGCAGACGAACCCGCCGCACCGTGCAACCGGTCAGGTCCGAGACGGGCATCTCGAAATCGGCCGTGCCGTGGCTAAGGGTGTCGCGCACGAAGGCCTTGAAGGTCTCGAATTGCGGGGTGCTCATGCGGATGGTGAGGTCGACCACGCCGATCCCGACAGTGGCCGTGCGGCGCGAGCGGGTATTGCCGGCCGCCATCTCGCTCTCCAGCGCCTTGCGGAAGGGCTCGGAGATGTTGCGGGCGGACGGCTCGTGCGGAACGGAGACAGGCCAGACAGGAAGCGGCATCAGCGGCCCCTCATCGGATTGACGCCGAAGCGGCCCTTAAGGGACTTGTCGAGGCGTCCACCGGCAATCATGCCGTCAAGCATCTGCTCGATCTGCACCTCAAGGCGCGGCCCCTGCGGGCCTTGCGTCTGTTTCGTGGACACCTGCGCCCCTGCGTTGTTGAAGATTTGGACCTGCATGCCGCCGCCGCCGAGTTTGCTGTTCGGGATGATCTTGCCGGGGGTGGTCGGCACGAACAGCTCGCGCCCGTTCTCGCCCACCGTGTAGGGTTGGCCGGCGCTCACAGACCCGCCCATGGCACGACCCGGGGCAAAGAGGCTCTTGAAGATACCGTCGAAAAGCCCCCCGCCTTGACCGCCAGCGCCGCCGAACAGATTGGCGAAGATGTTGTCGAAGGCCTTGGAGGCAAGCGACTTGGCGAGCTTCTGCAGCACCTGATCGAGTTCCTCGCCCTCAAGGATGGCGTCCTGAAACGCATTCGAGAGCATGGAGCCGACCTCTTGAGCGGCATCGGCCACGGCTTCCTGCGCCTTCTGGGCGTCCTCGATCTTCTGCGTGGCCTCGCCATAGGCGGCGGCCAGGCTGTCGATCTGCGCCTTCAGTTGCGGTGTGACAGCGACGTTGGCTTCCTTCGCGGCCTCGAGGAGACGGAAGGCGGCTTCGGCTTTCGCAGTCTCGCCGGCTGATAGGCCAATGGTCTGCAATTCGGCACCCAGAGCGCGGGTGCGCTCCTGAATAGCCTGCGTCTCGCGTTGCAACTCGTTGACACGCTCGGCTGAAGACTTGCCGCCGCCTCGGCCGGTGCTCTTGTCATCGCCCGGGACGCCATAATCCGCATTGCGGATGGGGCTGATGGTGGGAGTGGCAACCGGGGCTGGCCTCGCCCCGGGCTTATAGCCCGCCATGCTGCCGGCGTTCGCCTTGGCGCCGAAGACCTGATCGAAGCGGCTGACGGGCGTGACCCCATTCATGCCCGACAGGCCCTTGCTAGCCAGCCATTCATTGACGTTCTTGAAAACGTCCGAGTTGCCGATCTCCGTCATGCGCGTGTAGAGATCATTCAGGGCGTTCATGGCCCCCGGCACCGCGTTGGCGATCGCGTCGATGCCAGCCGCGAAACTGTTCACGCCCCCTGATGCCTGATTGGATGCGGTCAGGGACTCATCAATCTTGCCAATCAGGTTCGTGAGCGCATCCCGGGCCTTACCCATGCTCTGCGACATGGTGGTGCCGGCAGAGGCAGATTGCTTCTCAAGCAGCGGATAGCCAGCCAGAGCCGCACGGAAGAAGGCTTCCGACGAAACCTTACCCTCCTTCACGAGCGCAGTGAGCTTGGCGACAGAGCCGCCCGTCTCGACCATGCCTGCGGCCACGGCCTGAAGGAGCGGCCGAGCGCCGTCGAGAAGGCTGTTGTATTCCTCTGCCTGGATCTTGCCGCCGCCGAGGGCCTGCGAGAGCTGCAGGAGCGCCCCGGAGGCTTCCTGTGCGCCCGTCCCAGAGACCCGCAGGGCCATGCCCACGAGCTCAGTAAACCGCAGCATCTCGGAGCCCGAGACGTTCAGTTCCTTCTGGGCCGTGCTCAGACGCCCGTAGAGGGTCGCCATGGCCTCAAGCGGCGCTGCCTGACGCTGCGAGATGGCATAGAGCTCCTCATAGGTCTTGCGGAGGGCCTGCCCTTCCAGACCTGCGACCTTCAGGCTGTTCTGGATCTTGGTGAAACTGTCGGAGAATTGCGCGATCTGCTGAACCGACAGGCCGGCAAAGACGCCAGCAAGCCCCGTCCGGACAGCGGTGCCGGCACGGCTGAAGGACTGCGTGATGCGGTTGGCCGCCTGCTCCGTGCGCCGCTCGACCTGACGCATGGAGGTGTTCGTCAGGCCGGCCGCACGAGTCATCGCGCTTTCGAACTTCTTCGCGCTCGCCTCCAGGGAGACGACGAGTCTTTCTACATCGGTAGCGATGGCCGTTACTCCGTCATCCAACGCCAGAGGGCGTCTTCTTCTGAGGAAGAGAGGGCTTTTTCAGCCTTCGGATCGTGGGCTTTCTTGTACTCGGTCACGACCGCCCTGAACTCCCAGAGCGAAAGTTCGTCAATTTGGCGCGGTGAAAAACCCAAAATGCCGCCCCAGCCATAAAACCCAGCGAACCTTATGGCGTCTGATCCTGGCTCGCTGGGCTCTCTTTTCCCTCGTCAAGTTCCTCCTCGGGTGTCCCGAACAGGGCAGCGCCCAGGACCAAGAGGGCGTGGACGCTCGTCTCAGCGATCGGGCGCTCCTCGACATAGCGGCGGACCAAATCCAGCGCATCTGCTGGCTTCATCCCGCCACCAATGAGGCCAAGACGCATCACATCACGGATTTCATGAGGCCACGCATCACGAGAGGCGATAAGGTTGTAGAGGGTGCCAGGGCCGATCAATGTGGCTCCGAGTTTCACGCGGGTCTTATTGATCGACTCTTGCAATTCGCGAAGCTGCCCGATTGCGAGGCGGAACGTGTATGTTCCATCCCCGAAATCGAGGTCAATCGAACCATTCCGGCTCATGATGTTCCCAGGGTTGGCGCTAGATCAGGACTAAGCGCTTATCTTTCTTGCTGATGTTGTCCTCTGCCCATAGGGGGCGGAGGTTCGTCAGAGCCCATGCGGCCTTAAATCCAGGGCCCGTAGTCTCCGAAAACTCAAACGACGCGAGAGGCAGGATGTGGTCAATGTGCCATTCTTCCATGTTCTCCCAACTCATGCCGGGGAGAAACTGCCGCTCTATGTGCGTCTTCAATTCCTCAAGGCTGAAGCCGACTAGCGCCTTCCATGACTGACCGCCTTTGCCAAGACGGAGACCCCTGCGGATGGCGTTCTTCATGCGAAGATCGAGAGCGTACTTAGGATCGGTCGCTCGCCGTGTTGTATGCCACCGCTTGTAGGATCCTTCGCGGCGATATTTCCTCTTCCGTTGGAGGTCCAAGGCCTTCTTTTGCTCTGCGCCACATGGCTCGCAATAAAGCTGCTGCCCGTTGGTGACCGCGAAGCCAGAGCCGCATAGCGAACAGGGCTTGCATTCCCCGAATGCGACTATGCCAGCAGACCGCCGTTTGCGCCGTTCAAGTTCCTTGTTCGTCTCGTTTTTCACCGTCTTCCGGCACGGATCACAATACCAGTGACGCCCACCTTTTGAGACGATCTCTGTCGAGCACCGCTTGCATGGGATAACGTCGCCCTTCTTGACGAATATCGCGTCAAGTTCGCAAGGAGCGCAGAACCTTTGTGAAGGGCTGCGCTTCTCGCATTCGGTATCACACCGTTGGCAGAGGATCGTTGATTTGCTCTTAGGCTGCATCAGTCCATGTTACAGCACCAGAGCTTTGAAGTTCAACAGATACTGTTGCCCTTTCCCCACGAGTTGCCCCAGGCTCAAAGCTAGTAAGGTGGAAGGCTCCGCTCCAGTATCCGCCGCCTTGAGCTGCCGTTCCAGACACCTCAATTCTGACGTTTACTGGGTCAGTGGTCTCGAACGCGCTCCACCAGAGCGGCAAACTCTCGCGGGCCATAACGCCTTCGCCTGAAATAGTCACCGAAAGCGATACGACATCCCGGTCAACGTATGCCGGTTTATCTTCGTCCTCGCAGTCAATCGAGGTGGTGTCGTTCGTCTCCTTGCTGAAGGTGACTGAACGCTCCGTCAGTCCGCAGGGGGCTGCGAAGGTGTTGGGAGTGGCCGTCTCGAGCATCACCTTGAACGCAGAGAACGGAAGGGTAGTGGCCTGCGCCATGGTGTTTCTCCTTCATGTGGCAGGGGTTAGACGCTCTCGACGAGAGCGCGAAAGGTCATGCGGGCGCGGGTGAGGAGGTCGTCCCCACCGTCCCCGATGTTCGTGTCGCGGTGCATGATCTCGACGAGCGCGTGAGGCTCATCAAGGACGAGAGGGGCTTCGTGCAGAGCCCGACGAACGGCGCTGGCCGTCTGCGAGGCCTGAACCTTGCCGACCGCGTTCGACCAAACATCAAGGTCGAGAAAGACCTCCTGGCTGGTGATGCATTCGGCACCGTCGTCCACCGCCTGAATGTTGCGGATGGTGACATAAGGCAGGGGCGCACCGGCCGGCACGCGGTCATAGATGCGACCCGCCACAAGAGTCGTTAAGGGCGCATCGCCTTTAAGGCGGCCGACGATGGCCTTCTGCAGTGCTGCCTCAACGCTCATGAACCGGCGACTTCCTTGACGGCTTTCTTCGTGGCTCGGGTGATACGGGCCTTCACGCGCCTGCGGAGTGCCCGCACGGCCGGGAAGAAGTAAGGCTGGGCTTTCGTGCCGGGGTGATCTGTGCCGGCGAACTTGCCCTTGTTCTCGTGCGGGGCCGTACCGAACTCAACCAGGCGCGCGTACCACGCTTCGGCGTTACCAGCGACGACGCGCACCGTCAGATCCGGATCACCTGCCCCAGCCCCGCCGACACCGCGAACGTTGGCATTGTCGGGCGTGTAGTTGCCCTTCACCACCTTGATCGACCGCTCAAGCGCCCCGCTGTCTTTCGGCACGAGGCGCTTCTGCATGGCGACGATCTCGTCAGCCCCTTGCTCGATTGCGGGAGCGATTGCCTGCCGTGCCTTCTGTGGCAGGGCCGCCAGCTTCCGAAGAAGCCGTTCCCTGTTCTGCACTTTCGCCATTGATGATCTCCACGGCTCCGGCTGCGTTGGCGGCCTCGTATTCGGCCTCGGTGATCTTCACCTCATCGCCGGCTGTGCGGGCCATGACGACCGAGGCGCGGGGGCGATAGTCGAAGCGCTTGGTGTATCGGACCATCTTGCTCATGTCGGGACTCCCAAGGTGCAAGTGAGGATGTTCCACGCCCGCTTGCCGTCAGGATCGCGGATGTCGTGAATGTTGTAGATCTCAGAGGGCTTGCGAGCGTTCACAGCCCGCCATTCCGGCGCGATCTGGACCGTCTGCGAGGACCAGCGCACTTCGATCTCGACCGGCCGCACGCCCTGCAGGCGCTGAGCGAGAACCTCTTCACGGCCACGAGCCGGGGCGATGTTGGCGGCAACCGTGAAAACGTCGGCCCAAGGCCCGGAAACCTCGTTGCCGTAGCCGTCATCGACCGTGCCGCGTTTCTGAAAGGTGATGCGGTCGCGAAGCTGTCCTGCTGTGGGCATTCTGACTTCCTAGGAGGAGAACGTGATGAGTGGTGCACAAAGGCCTCAGTGCGGGCACGAAGTGTGACGGCTACGGAATTGCGCTTGATAGGCCTGCGAAAGTTTGTCCCTATACGGTGGTCTCTCAGCGGTTTCCTGCCCGATGTTGCGTTTCTGCGTTGCCTTTGCTCTTGCCGTCATCACTGCCGGGTTCGCTGTGACATTCGCCCTTTGCTTGGACAGGGTAGTCTTGCCTGTTCGAAGGGCCAGCAAGAAGGCTTAGGGCCTTTCGAACATCCATAATATGGCCACGGTTAGCGAGCCTTATGCGCTCGTGCGCTCTTGCCCCCAGGAGCGCAGCCGCCCTGGCTGAGGATCCCTGAACCCGATCACCTCAGCTGGGGCGTCATCATTCTTGACTAACCCACATGCCAGATCGGATTTTCCGGGGCTGCCTGCCTCGCCTTCTGGGACGTTGAGAGGCGTGTAGAACGGTTTATCCTCTTACTCGTGGTTTGCTTTTGACCGTAAGGAAGCCACCAGCGCCCCAGCTGAGATTTCGAGCGTATTTCGCTCGGCTGGGGCGCCCCACTACAAACACCAAATGTTTACCGGGCTCGGTCATTATGCTCTCACCGGGCGCGTAGTGTATCAGCTCGGTCGGTGCGAGGGACCTTACCCTTTGCTGGCGCCCTGGTTGAGGTTATCCTGACAGCACCTCAGCCAGGGCGTTCTTCATCTAAACTCGCAGCCAGCGGTAGGGATCGATCTTCTCGCGGGCGCCGAGCGGGATGACGCCCGAAGCCGACCCGCGCAGGTCGTAGTCGCCCGCGACAACCATCATGGCAGCCGTCTTGAAGGCCCCCTCGGCGCCGGGCGGCACGATGCTGATATTGCAATACTGCAGAACCTGACGCTCAGCGGCATTCATCAGGGTCTGAATGAGCGCGTCGTCATCACCGTGCTCGACGCGCAGATAGGCCTTCACCTCCGCTAAGGTGTAGAGCGGGCCGAGTTGGGTGATGACGACGTTAGCCATAGGTTATTTGCCCTGCTGCTTGAGGCTCTTCTCAACGGCTTCCTGACCGCTGATGGTCGGGTCGTTGAAGTCGATGCGGTTCTGCTCCTCCGTCGTGTTGGCGCGAGGATTGTCATCGACCGCAGGATGGGACGGATCCACATCAGCAACAGTCTGGACCGGAGCGCCAGACGGGTCGAACTCGGTCGCCGGGGCGACGTTCGCCTGCTTCTGCCCCGTCTTCGGCTCGGCAGGAGCCTGGGTCTTCTTGGTAGCCATGGGTTTTCTCCTTCGAAGGGGTGAAAAGTCCACCTACAAAAAGGGCCCCGAGAAGGGGCCCTGATTGTCGTCGCTATGGAGCTGATTAGGCGCCAGTGCCGATCCGCATCAGCTTCATGGCCTCGGGGTTCTTCACGCCGCCACCGACGCGCTTCGTGGTGTAGAAGTGCACGAAGGGCTTGTTGGTGTAGGGGTCGCGCAGGATGCGGATCCCAAGACGGTCGATCACGAGGTAAGTCTCGGCCATGTCGCCATAAGCCAGAGCCAGGTTGCCGGCAGCAGCGGCTGGCATGTCCGGCACGTCGACCAGTTCCGTGCCTGCCAGCGTGGCCGGCTGGCCAGCCTGGAAGGACGGCTGCCAGAGGTAGTTGCCATTCCCGTCCTTCAGCTTGCGCAAGGCGCCGAAGGAAAGGCGGTTGGCGAAGAAGCGGGCGTTGGCCGAGTACATTGCCGGGAGGGCATAGACCAGATCAACGATCGCATCCGAGGTGAATGCCGAGGCGTTGCCGCTGTCGATCACATCGATGGCGCCGTACGGATGGCGGGTTGCCGCCGTGCCGCCTTCCGCGTAGGTCAGGAAGCCGTGCGGCTTGTTGGCGCCGTCACCGGCGACGAAGGCAATGCCTTCCTGACGGGCGAACTCGGTGTCGACCTCGTTGGCGAGCCACTGCTCGATGTCCACCGCAGCGTCATCAAGAAGCTGCTGCGTGGCAGCCGGGTTGGCGTAGATTTCACCCGGAACGAAGTCCAGCTGACCGATCTGCGGCGTGCTGGTGGCAGGACGGGAAGCCGTCTCACCGACCCAGCCGGAACCGACAGCGCGGTCGTTGAACATCTTCTTGAAGCCGCCCGTCGAGATGTTCTGCACGGTGGCATAGCGGCGGATCGGAGAGACAAGCTTGAGGCGGTCGGTGATGGTGCGGTCCCACTCCACCGGAGCGAGATAGCCGCCATCGGCGGCGGTGCCCTTCTGCATGGCGGCATTCACGTCGCCCTTGCGCATGTGAGCCTTGAAGGACTTCACATACTCCGGATCCGTGGCCGGCATGTCGCCAATGACGCCAGAGCCGATGCTGGCCGCAGCGAGCTTGGCGTTCATCTCATCGATGGCCGCCTGGAAGTTGCCGACAGCAGCGTCGATGCGCTGGACTTTCTCGTCCAGAACAACGTCAGCCTTGCTGTTGAGCTTTTCCTCGTGGCTCTTCTTGAACTCCTCGAATGCTGCCTGAAGCTGGCCAATCATGACCTTTGGGTCAGAGACATCAGCGCGAACGCCGAGGGCCGTGATGGCGCGGGGGAAGCTGACCGCACCGGCTGCCACGAGGGCGAGCGGGGCGACGGCAGAAACAGACGAGGCGGCCTGGACGACGTCGCCCATGGCGAAGGCTGCGTCGGAGATGGAGAACATGGCAACGGCAGCCAGTGCCGCGACCATGAAGCAGTGCACGAAACGAGACATGAATGTCTCTCCTTACGATTTCAGGGTTGCAAGAAGCCCGGCTAGGCCGGAGTAGTCGGTGCTGTCAGCGCCAGGCGTAACAGCGGGGTCAATGGCAGCGCCGGGCGTGCCCTTGATCTTGTTGATGCGGTCCCGCGCCTGTGAGCGCGTGAGGCCTGCAGAAACCAGTTGCAGCTCCATGGCACGAAGCTCGTTGACGCTCCGATCCTGCGCCTGCGCGTCGGTGTCGGTCGTCAGCTTGTCGGCGGCGAGGAGAGCGTCAGCGAAGCCGCGTTCGATGGCCTGGGAGCCGGACATGAAGGTCTCAGCATCCATCCACTTAGCGATGTCCTCTGACTTTTGTCCGGAGCGGGCGGCATAGACCTCAACCATGGCTTGATCAAACGGCTCAAGGAAGTCCGCTGTCTCGCGCATGTCATGGCGGTTTCCGATCGCCAGCACCCAGCAATTGTGGATCATGATGAAGGAGGCGGCCCCGATCTCGATCGTGTCGCCCGCCATCGCGATGATGGAGGCGGCCGAGGCGGCCATGCCCATGATCTTCACTGTGATCGGCTGCGGGTGCTCGCGCAGGACGTTGTAGACCGCGATCCCTTCGAACATGTCGCCGCCGGGCGAATTGATTTGCACTTCGACCGGGCGGTCACCGATTGCACGAAGTTGCGATGATACCTTTTTCGCCGTGACACCGCCGCCGCTCCAGTAGTCCTCACCAATGGCTTCGAACATCGAAATCACGTTGTCACCGCGCTCGAGCGCACGGATCCCGGCCGCATCCTCCGACCAGCGGTCGAAAACCTGGGGTTTGGTGAGCGCCGAGACATCCCGGCGAGCGGGAAGCGGCATCGCGCCAGGGCGAGCCTTGGCGAAAACGCGAAGGTTTCGGTGGTTACGCATTGCTGTTCCCGTCTTCAGGGGCTGGAGTTTGTCGCTGGGTCATGAGCGAGGGCGGGGCCTCACGCTCGGGCATGTCAAGAAGCTCGCGAGCCTCGTCGTAGTGCATCCAGGGCTGGTGCCCGCCCGATCCGAGGGCCTTGGCAAGGAAGTCAGCCTGATCTTTCATGGAGCCGCGCAGAAGAGCGCCCGGGTTGAACTTGGCCTCGTAGCGATCCGCCTCCTCATCCGTGAGGAGCGAACGCTCGATCGACTGTTGCCATGCCTCAAACCAGGGGTTCAGGGCATAGGCGACGAAAAACTGCCCCAGAGCCTCGATGCCGGAGCCCCAGGAGGTTTCATCGACCATCAGAAGAGGGCGCGGGACCCCCGAGACGCGGCCGATTTCCTCAACCTGAAGCTTGCGGAGCTCGGTCATCTGCGCGTCACGCGCATTCTGGCCGAACTGCTGATATTCCATTCCCTCCTCAAGGATGAGGTTCTTGCCAGCGTTCTCTGCGCCTTCCTTCTCAGACAAACTCGCCTTAAGGCGCTCGAAAGCCGGATCGGAGAGCTTGCCCTTGTGGCGCAGGGCGCCGCCCACAAAAGCGCCGTTCTTGAACAGGCGACCAGCTGCGAGTTCGGCGCTCAGCGCGAGGCCAATTGCCTCCTTCGCCTGTTCCACCAGAGAGAAACCATTGAGGCCATCAAGCGACAAACCGCGAAGATGAAAAATATCCTTAGCTTGATAGGCAATTCTGCCCCCGGTTTTGGGCTGATACTTATAGGAGACCGTCCAGTTTTCGTTGAGGGTCACCTCCATCCGCTTCGGGCACAGCGGCACGAGGCGGATGATCTTGTCGCGCCCTGTCTGGAGGTCGCGGGAGCGGACGATCAGCGCATACGCGTTCCGATGAACCAGAGCCCGGAGCTGCATCAGGGAGCGAAAGTCAAAGGCGCTCTGCCAATCGTTGGGCTTGCGGTGCAGAAGGCGATGCAGCGGGTGCGCCGTCGCCTTCTCCTTGGTCTCCTTCTCGATCAGGTTCAGCGGCAGCATACCGATCGAGTTGGCGATCAGGCTCACTGCGCGAAAGAAAGCGGGATTGCGGA
>JAESFL010000791.1_pt1 | contig 16856 bp, 9 predicted proteins | sample 9269401 | NCBI WGS metagenome assembly JAESFL01 (sample SAMN14506025, study PRJNA617098) | algae metagenome | isolation source: Gloeocapsa sp. UFS-A4-WI-NPMV-4B04 and co-occurring heterotrophs from desert... | place: USA: Utah | collected 2006-10-01 | reverse complement strand
TCTCGTATGCGGGCGCGATCGGCTACAACGACCAGGTCGGCACCTACTGGAAGCAGGGCGTCTACCGCGAGGCCGCAGCCGAAACCTTCGCGGCCAACTTCTCGGGACTCTCCATCACCGAAGGCACAACTGCTGCGGCCCCCATCGCCAGCACGCCACCGACGCTGTCGATCGCGGCGATCACGGGTGACGACAGGATCAACGGCACCGAGCTCGCCCTCGGCATCAAGGTCACGGGCACGACCGATGCGGAGCCCGGGCGTTCGGTGACCGTGAGCGTCGACGGCGCTTCCGTGGGAACCGCACAGGTGCAATCGGACGGCACTTGGTCCCTTGCGGTCGCCTCTGCGGTGTGGACCGCCGGATCGCACACGGTCACGGCCGGCGTGCAGGACGCGGCAGGCAATACCGCCACACCGGCAAGCCGCATCGTCACCGTGGACAGCGCGCCGGTGGTGCTGACCTTCAAGGGCACTGCGGGTGCTGATATCCTCTCGGGAACCGCCGGTGCGGATCGCCTGGTCGGCGGTCTCGGCAACGACACCTACACAGTCAACCACACGGGTGACGTGATCGTCGAACTGGCCGGCCAAGGATCCGATACCATCAATGCAAGCGTCTCCTACGTTCTCAGCGACAACGTCGAGAAACTGATGCTAATGGGCACCGCAGCGATCGACGGCACCGGCAACGCGCTCGGCAACACCATCAACGGCAACGATGCCGCCAATGTGATCAGCGCGGGATCGGGCGCCGACCAGCTGCGCGGTAACGGAGGCAACGACCGAATCGCGGGGTCGTCCGGCAACGATTATCTCTCCGGTGGGGCCGGCGACGACCGCCTGAACGGTGGCAGCGGAACCGACCAGGTCTATGGCGGCGCGGGGGCGGACGTGTTCGTGTTCAAGGCGCTCTCCGAGTTCGGGCCCGCTAGCGCCATGGACCGCCTCGAGGATTTCTCGGCGCTGCAGCTCGACAGGATCGACCTCTGCGGTCTCGATGCCAACGGTCTCGCGCTCGGCGATCAGGCCTTCGCCTTCATCGGAACCAATGCGTTCACGGGCGCTGCCGGCCAGCTTCACGCCGTTCGCGTGAACTCGACGCAATGGCGGGTCGAGGGTGACCTGAACGGCGATCGGGCTGCCGACTTCCGGTTCCTCGTGAACTCGGCCACGGCCCTGAAGGCCGGAGACTTCCTGCTCTGATCGAACAGCTTGCAATGCGAGAACAGGTTGGCGCATCGCCAACCTGTTCTTCCATCACGAGAAACAGAAGGGCGTTAAAGGATAGCCGGGCAGCCATCGACCGCCCGGTATCGCGAGGGAACTAGAGAGCGGCGCAGAACGGCCAGGTGGCCATCGACGACCTGAACTCAAGAGGGGATCGAAGAGCGGGATAGAACCGCCCTGTACACATCGACGACCCGTCGCGCCTGAACCGCCGGGGTGAAGCGCTGCTCGTAAGTGGCACGCGCGGCCCGCGCGAGCGCGCGGCGCCGGTCCGGCGATTCGAGCAGTTGCTGCAGCGCGCGAGCCAGGGCCGGGGCATCACCCGGTGGAACGAGAAGCCCGGTTCTCCCATCCTCGATCATTTCCGGAACCGCTCCGACCGTGGTCGCGACCACGGCGAGTTCGGCACCCATCGCCTCAATGATCGACATCGGCTGATTCTCGGCACGGGACGGGAGCGCAAAAAGGCTGGCCTCGCGCAGACGCCGCGCGACGTCCTGCGGTCCGACCCAGCCGATGAAGTTCACGCGATCACTCAACTCGAGGCGTTCGGCCATATCGCGGTAGGGCTCGATTGCCCCCTCCCCTGCGAACACGGCTCGCCAGGGCAGGGCCCGCACTCGTTCGTCCGCAAGCGCCTGAAGCAGTTCCGGCACTCCCTTGCGGGTGCCGATTTCGCCGAGGAAGAGAACGACGGGATCACTATCGGAATCTGTCTGCGGGACGTCATCCGGGGCCGGCGCTGCATTGTCGACGACGACGACACGCTCCGCCGCTACCCCGATGTCCTCAACGACATGGCGACGCCAGTAGGATCCGAGCACGATCACGGCCGAGGCATACCGGAACATTCCGCGCACGAGGTCCTTCAGTCGCGGCGAGAGCCTCTGAAAGAACGCGTCGTAGGTCGATCCATGGAGATGGATCACGTACGGAATGCGAAGGGTTCGTGCGATCAGAGCGAAGAGGCTCTTTCGCAAGGTCGAGCCGCCGACGGAGAGATTGACATGGACGACATCGGGGCGGCGCAGCAGAACCGTCACGAGGAAGCGCAGGAGATAGAAGGGCAGCAGCGCCTCGGCCCAGCTTTTGTCGGGATGGAGGCGGGTTCGGATGGTGCGCAGATGCACCTCATCTCCTTTGGCGAATTCCTCTGCAAGCACGGCCGATACGCGCGCGATGCCGCCGGGCCCGTCGAGCCCGTTCGGAACCAGCATGTCAACGCGGATCGGCCGGCGGCCCGGGACTTCAACCATCGTTGGAGAGGATCCTGAGAGCGGGTGAGGATGCAACGATTGGCCGTTGTCCCGCCGGGAGATTGTGCACTTGCGCTCCCGGTCTAAACTCGAGAACTGCTTTCGCTGTTGCGAAATCGACTCCCCTTCGTGGTGCGACGCATCGGCAGGTCAGCCAAATCAGCCGCACTCAGATCGAGGCTCTTAGCGCGGCTCAAGCCCCTCGGCCTGAACGACGATCTCGGCAAGGTCGCCCGGCATCAATTCGCTGCTCTCGTCGGCCACGATAGGGCCGCCATTGTTCTCGCCCTTGCGGTAAATCGTGACTGCGAGCTTCTGATCCTGCTGGCGGGAGCCCTGCGAAGTTACGCTGCCGGTATAGAGCAGCCGGTCGCCGACGCTCTGGATCTGGGTTCTCAGATCCGCGATCTTGAGCGTCGCCTCCTGCAGTGTACGCAAGAGATCCATCTTTTTCTGCATTTCGAAGGCTTGTAGCCTGCGCTCGATCTCGTCGCGGTCGATGCGGGCCTGCGCGATCTGAACGTTTGCTTCCAGCCCACGGGGAGAGGCGGCGAGCCGACGAAGCGCGGCGATCTTGGCGTCCGTCTGGCGAAGAGCATTCTGCAGATAGGTCTGCTGAGCCCGGAAATCCGCAACGCGCAGGGCAAGCTGCTGGGCCTCGAGTTCCGCGACCCGCGCATAGAGCGCGTTGTCGGCGTTCGCCCCTAAGAGTTCGCTCCGGTTGAGGCTGTCCTTGCCGTCGAGTTCCGCCTGCGCGCTCTGGGCGCGCGCCTGCTGCCGGACGAGCTCCGCGCGCAGGTTCTCGTACTGGCTCTGGAGTTCCGGCGCCTCGAGGAAGGGGTTGCCGATGCGGACGCGCCTGGGGTCGATCCCTCCGGCAGCCGCAAGGGCCCGCCGGACCGTCATGCCCGGCTGGAACGGCTGCTGCCCGGGCCGGGCGACATCGCCGCTGAGCAGAACCGGCCTGTACTCCGCGACTTCGAGGCCGATTTCGTCGGCCGCGATGGCCGTGCGGATCTCGCGACCGTCGCTCCCCACGAGGCGGATGTCCCTGGCCGAAATCTTCTCCCGCAGCTGCTGCCGCAGATCGGACAGCACCGTGCCGGCGGCCTGTAGCTCGCCGACGAAGGGGAAGGAGACCATGCCGTTCGGCGCCACGGTCACGCGCTGCCGGAGGCTCGGCACCGAAACCGCCGTGATCTCCAGAACGTCACCCACGTCGAGGGGGTACTCGCTCGGGGCCGCCGAAGCCGCAACGGGGGCGAAGGCCAGCAATGCCAGCAGGGCAAGCCTCGGCCTCATTGCGGACAGCGCGGCGAGCACCGGGAGGTTGAAGAGGGCAGGTTTCGGTTTCATGGCGGATGATCAGCGAGGTGAGGACACGGTTCCGGACGGCGTTGGAGGCCATACCGCACCAGATGGCTCCTCAGACGGATGCCTGAGGTCATTCCCGCATCGCCGGGCTCGGCTCTGCAAGGGTCGCGATGTCAGCCACCCAGGTTTCTGGCTCCTGACGGGCTCCAGGCTCCGATGAGACGAAAAGCAGGCTTTTCCCTCCCCGACCGGCAGGAGCGCGCATGGGAGATCAGCGCGCATGGAAACTCCCAAGCACAACAACAAGCGGAGCCGTTCGTTCCATTGTGGCCTGCAACTTTTTTGCGCTGCAACAAATTGCCAAGCTCCGCGTTGTCCGTGGTCCGCTGGCCCCCGCCGGGCCGGCATGGTTGTTGTCAGACGATGGAAGCCGGACCAGCCATTCCCGCAGATCGGCCACAGATCGGAAGGTGGGGAGGACTGCCGGCAGCGGAGTCCAGCCGAAGTGAGATACAAACGGCGATGAGGCGGCAGGTCGGGAACCTTCGCGCGACGCTCGGGCGGACGGCGCGCTCCGATGTCTTCGTGGTTTCTCTCGGGCAGGTGTTCCAGCAGGTCCTGACCCTGTTCACCAGCATCCTGATCGCGCGGATGCTGGGAGCGGCCGGCTATGGCGTCGTGAACCTCCTGAGAAATCTCTTGGCCACCCTGATCACCCTCGCGCCGCTGGGGCTCGACCTTGCACTGCTGAAATATTGCGGCCAGCATTCGCCGGACGATCCGGGCGTCCACGCGATCATCGGACGCCTGCGGCTCGTCTCTTTCGGGCTCAACGCAGCGGCCGCGCTGCTGATCGGCTTCGGCCTCGGCGGCCGTCTCGAGACCTCCGTCTACGAGTTCCCTCAGTTCCAGACGCTCCTCATCGTCACCCTGATGGGCCTCCCGCTTGCGGCCGATCTCGCGATCTTGAGTGCCTATTACAAGGCCAAGGGCCAGCCCGGGGCCTACGCCTTGATGACCCTCTACCTGCAGCCGGCCCTCAGGGTCGTCCTGGTCGGGCTCGCCTTCCTCTATGCCCCCACCGTCCTCGCGATCGTCGCGATCAACACCCTGCAGGTCGCTGTCAGTGCGATTGCCGTCATGGCCCATTACAGCCGCCTCCGCAGCCGGAGCGCGGCGGGGGAGGCGGCAAGCGCCGGATCGTCTGTGCCGACCCCTTGGAGCGATGCCTTCGCGGTCCTGCGCGAATCCGTCTGGATGGCCCTGAACCTCTTCGTCTACGGCGTGATGCGCTTCATCGACGTGCTCATGCTCGGAAGCTTCGCCACCGCCAAGGATGTGGGCGAATACGGCGCGCTCAGCACGATCGCGCAGCTCATCCAGGTCTATCCCCTGGCCTTGAGCCAGACTCTCGGTCCGCGCATCGCCCGCCACCACCACGACGGGGATCTCGCCGCTGTCCGGGCGGCCCTCGACGGCTACATCCACAAAGCCTCCCTCGTGGCCGGTTTCCTGTTCGCGGGGATCGCGGTGTTCGGCACACGCCTCGACCTGTTGTTCGGCCCAAGCTTCCAGTTCCGCCCGGAGGTGAGCCTCCTGGTTCCGCTGGGCTATCTTCTGAGCGCCACCCTGGCCCCGACCGGCTATGCCCTCTCGATGACGGGGCGCCACAGGGCCGAGCTGGGGGTCCTCGCCATGGGCACGGTCAGCCTCATCGTTCTCTGCGCCGTGCTGATCCCACCGTACGGCCAGGCCGGGGCCGCCGCGGCGGTCGCGGCCTCCTTCGCCTTCGTCAACGTGGTACGCTTTGTCTTTGTGGCGCGGGTCCTCGGCTTCGTTCCAGGTCGCCTCGTCGATCTCGTGCCGCCGGTCGCGGGTCTCGCGCTCGCCGTTCTGGCGCGCTGGGCGGGCGATGCGGTGGGCGAGCGCACGCTCCTGGTCACGATCGCCTCTTGCGTTCTCTACACGGCGCTCTTCGGCGGCTTCGCCTGGGCATTTCTCATCCGGCGTGCCTCGGCGGGAAATCCCGATCCCTGAGCGTCCAGATGCAGCCGGGTCGAGCCTGTTCGACCCCGATCATCCAACCACCGGACAATCCCGCCCATGAACCCTGCCCCGCTCGATCGACCGGCTCAAGACCACCCGCCCGACGCAGTGGCAAAGCCGCGGATCGTCATCTTCACCGCGGGTCTGGCGGTCGGAGGGGCCGAGCGCCATTCCGTGGACCTGCGGGCGCGCCTCAGAGCCCGTGGCTTCCCCACGGGTCTGGTGGTCTACGGCTCGGCGGGATCGGGCGTGATCCAGGCGCTCGAAGGCGCGGAGGATCCGGAGTTCCTCGGCATCAAGGGCATTGCCAATCTCAAGGGCTGGCGGCGGATCTGGCGATCGTTTCGGGCGCAGGATGCGGATGTGATCCTGGCAGTGAACCAGACGCCCCTGATCGTGGCCGTGCTGGCCCGGCTGATGGGCGCCACCCGGGCCAAGATCGCCGGCGTATTCCACACGACCCTCCTGCGCCCGGGCGAGGAGAGGCGCCTGTTCGCCTTTCAGGGCGCGGCTCGGCTGGCGGATGCCCTCATCTATATCAGCCGCAACCAGAAGGCCTATTGGGAGAACCGCGGCCTCTCCTGCCGTCGCACGCCCGTCATCCTCAACGGCATCGACCTCCCCCGTTTCCAGCCCAACTCCGCCCAGCGCGCCCTCACCCGGGCACGCCTCGGCCTTGCCGACACAGACTTGGTGCTCGGCCTGGTGGCGGCCTTCCGGCCCGAGAAGAACCACGCCCAGCTCATCGATGCGCTCGCCGCCCTGCGCAGGCGGGGAGTGCCCGCCAAGGCGCTGCTGGTGGGGGATGGACCCACTCGTCTCGCGGTCGCGGAGCAGGCGGCGACCTTGGGGATAGAGGCTCATGTGGTGTTTGCGGGCGAGCAGTCGGATGTGCGGCCCTATATCCAGGCGAGCGACATCGGCGTTCTGTGCTCCACGGCGGTGGAGACGTTCTCTCTGGCGATGCTGGAGTTTCTGGCCTGCGGCGTGCCGGTGGTGATGTCCGACATCGGCGGCGCCTCCGAAATCGTGCGGGCGGGGGAGAACGGGTGCCTGTTCGGCGCCGGGGAGACAGATGAGCTGGTGGAGTGCCTGGAGCGCCTGGCGCCAGCCGAGGAGCGGGCGCGTCTCGCGGGTCGGGCGCGGTCGTCGGTGGCTGGGCTGACGATCGAGCACATGGTGGACCAATACGCCGCCCTCCTGACCGACCTTCACCAGAAATGAGCGGCAGCGCGGACGGCAGCCGCAACCCGGACCATGTCCCGCGAAGCCCTGTCCCAACCGGCCCGACCCTCCCCCTGCCGAGGAATGGGCTCTTCGACCACCTTCCCTCGCGGGGCCGCCTGCGAGCCGCGCGATTGCCCTCTGGGCGGCGAAATCCTGGGGAGTTGAGAAGCCAAATGTCCCTCGTCTGGTATGCCAAGCGCCTCGCCAACATGAGCCCGCCCGAGATCGTCCACCGCGTCGTCGAACAGGCAAAGCGCGAGGCGTCGCGCCGGCGCACCTTTCAGTGGGACGACTTCGCGCCGCCACCAGGGCCAGTCCCGTCGATCCCTGGCCTGCGCGAGGCCGTCAGGGCCAACCTGTCGGGACCCCTCGCCGAGGCGCTTCGTTCCTCCGTGGCAGCCCTGCTCGGAGGACGCTTCGCGGCGCTCGGGGCGGAGTGGCCCCGATGGAACCCGGTCGTGCCGGATCCCTCGATCTGGCGCGTCGACCCGATCACGGGCGGCCTGTGGCCGGGTGCAGAGCGCTATTGCTACGACATCAAATACCGCCACGAGCGCGATCTCGGCGACGTCAAATACGTTTGGGAGTTCAACCGCCTGCAGTTCCTGCAGCCCCTCGCGGCCGCTTACGCCCTTTGGGGCGACCGGCAGGCCCTCGCAGCCGTCGAGGCCACGATCCAGAGCTGGACGGATGCCAATCCGCCGTTCCGGGGCGTTGCATGGAGTTCGGGGATCGAGCTCGCCCTGCGGGCCGTCTCGGTCCTCGTCGCGACAAGCCTTTGCGGAGAAGCCTTGGGCCCCGCTGCTCAGGCGAAGGCCCGCACGCTGCTCGCGAGCCATCTCTATTGGCTCAAACGCTACCCCTCCCGGTTCAGCTCGGCCAACAACCATCTCGCGGCCGAACTGATGGGCGAGTTCGTGATTGCCCTCGCGATGCCGGAGCTGCCGCGGGCGAAGGAGGTGGCAGTGGCAGCCCGCGCCGGTCTTCTGCGCGAGGCAGGGCTCCAGATCTTGGCAGACGGAGTCGGCGCCGAGCAATCGCCGACCTACGGTGCATTCACTGCCGAGATGCTGCTCCTCTGTGCCTTTGCGGCTCGGGCGGCAGGGAAGCCCCTGGGGCCATCCGTGGACGACCGGCTCTCGTGTTTTGCCGAGCATATCGCCTGGATCACCGGGGAGGACGGGCGCGCGCCGGCCATCGGCGACGACGACGAAGGCCGCGTTCTGACGATCAGTGGGGTCCGCGAGGAGGGGTATCCGGCGTCCGTGGCGAACGCCATCGCGGGCTATCTGGGTCGGAAGGCCTTCGGGGCTCCGCCGCCCGCTGCCGAGCTGCGGGATGCGATCTTTGGTGCTCCGGCTGAAGCGGCCCCGCCCCCGAGGGGCATCCGTGGCTTCGAGGAAGGCGGGTACACCGTGGTGCGGGAGGAGCGCGGCGGGCGGCGCCTTCACCTCGTGGTGGATCATGGACCGCTGGGCTATCTCTCCATTGCGGCTCACGGCCATGCGGATGCCAACGCGATCTGGCTTGCCCTCGACGGAGAGCCCGTTCTCGTCGATCCCGGTACGTACCTCTATCATGCAGGCGGCGCTTGGCGGAGCTGGTTCCGGGGCACCCGGGCTCACAACACCCTGGCTCTCGGGGGCACGGACCAGAGCACCATTACGGGGCCCTTCAACTGGGGTCACAAGGCGAATGCCCGGCGGGAGGCGTTCTCGCCGGGCGGGGAGTGGTCGCTCGCGGTGAGGCATGACGGCTATCGCAAGGCCTTCCAAGTCGATCATCGGCGCGTGATCGCGGCTCGGCCCCATGGCCTCGAGATCGTCGATCAGCTCGTGCCCGGCCCCTGCTCAGTCGAGGCGGAAATCTCCTATCAGCTCGCGCCGGGGATCATGGTTGAGGAGGCCGACGGCTCCTACGGCCTGCACCGGGAGGGCATGCTCCTCATGAACCTGGCTTTAGAGGGCGGAGCCGGTGAGGTTCGCCTGGTCACCGGCGACGAGGTCGAAGGAGGATGGGTGTCGCCACGCTTCGGCGAGAAGGTTCCGGCGACACGCCTCGTTTGGCAAGGCATCGTGCCGAGAGAGGGGATCAGAACGAGGCTCTGGTGGTGAGGTCTCCCCCTCCACCGCTCGTGAGCCGCTCGACGAGAGCGAAACGCTCTTCCTTTAGAGAAGCCGCTTCTCAACCCACGCTAGCTTGCGACTGAGCGCCGACACTCAACGGATGAATGTTGGATTTCAGCAGCGCGAGTTCCCGGCGGACCCCGGTGTCCTCCATCTCCTTGAGAAGGCCCTCGTAAGAACGCCTGAGGGCCAAATGACGCCGCTTCAGGACGAGCCACTTTCGCGAAACGACAGCGAGTGCCACCAGAAGCCCCAGGGCAACGAGCAGACTGGGCTCCGAAACGAGGGTGTGCTGGACCAAGAGTTTCAATTCCCAGAGCTGCAAATCATATCCTCCGAGCAGGCAGGGTGATCCGCTACGGTTTACATCGTTCTAAGGCAGAATTTTGTAGGGGGGCGACAGCCTGCCGCTGAGGAACACCTTATGGAAGCCATCGGTCCCCTGCACCATTCCTGCGGCGGATCGACAGGCGCATGGCACCCGGACCAGAGCGATTGCGTTGCTGCTAGGCGCCTTGACAGCTCCTGCGCGATGCGTCCGGGCCGGCGCTCCGCAGCTGATCTATGAAGGCGGACCCCTGCCAGCGCAGCTGCGACGGACAGTCTTGATCGAACCGAAAACCTTTTGATTTGTCCCTTGAGCCATGAGCTGGAGGATAGAGATCGCGATGCTCGCCATGATGAATACAACCGCCCGCGGTCGTCCTTGCATTCCGGCAGGGATGGTCGGTACGACCTTCGCCCTGGGCTGCACGCTCATAGCGATCATGAACCTGCTTCCGGGGAGGGGGGCCGCCGAGGCTGCATCGGGAGCCTCCAGCACAGGCCTTTGCGAGACAGCCGGCAGAATGCCGGCGTTCAAGGCTTTGAGGCACAACGACATCGTTCAGATCGGCGCCGACCGCTGGCAGGCCCATAATGGCTCAAAGCCCTATAGCGTGAGCGCTGCTAACGGCGAGTTCCGTTTCGAGGTGAGGAGCGGCGACCGGGCGCCTTTCGACGGTGAACCGAAGGAACGCTCCGAACTCATGAGCATCACCCGGTTTCCATCCGGGAAACTGTTTACGGCCCGCTTCGAGTTCCTCGTGGAGCCGGGACCGGTCACATCGCGCCAGTGGATCATCCCTTTTCAGATCCACCAGGACGATCCCTCGGGCGCTCCGGCGGGCTCTAACCTGAAGGCCTCCATCGGCGCGAGCCCTCTCTTCAGTCTCTACATCGTCGCCAAAGACGGCAAGGAGGTCCTGCAGGTGCGCGGCGATACCTCCCCGGCCTCACCCCTGAAGCAGTTTGCACGCGGACGAGTTTTCGCGGAGGTACCCTTCGAACGGGGGGTGCGTCACGCGGTGGCGCTCGAACTCGTCGACAACAACGGAGCCGACGAAGAGCCCTTCGAACCCGGCACGGAATGGCAGGGACATTATGGAGCGAACGGCAATTTCGGGCGAGGAACCGGCCGCCTGAAGGTCACCTTCAACGGGCGGGTTCTGGTCGACAAGAGGGACATCCCGATGGGCTATGCCTATGCATCGCCGGCGAGTGGCGGCAAGGGCTCCTACGCGAAGTTCGGAATCTACGCGCAGGCCTCGAAGGACCCGGCGGACACCGGAATCGTCATGCGCTACTGGAACCCCTCCTTCACGATCGCAAAATAGCGATGATCGTCATGCTGTATTGGAGCCGGCCATCACGGTCACACGATAGCGATTGCTGATCCCGCCGGACGGGGGCTCGGCCTCAGGGCAGAACGCTCGACCCCACAGAGGAGCGGCGCTGCAAGAAGCCGGCGCGGAGATTCACCCCGCGCTCAAGACCGTCCCGACGCGCAACCGCGTCGGGCTCGGCGAAGTCCAGTTTGTCGCCCCCATCCAATGCAGGCTGCACATTTCGACAGGGTGCGAGGAACTTCAGTTCGGGGCACACTTCGCTGGTCGAAATCTCTCCCAGGGGATCCACAGGCGGGAGTGGGACGACGACCGGGGGCGGTGTGGGTGGCTTGGGTTGCACCACAGGAGGATCGGGGATCACGGGAGCCGCGGTAATCTCAAGGGTGTTACCCACATAGGTCAGGTCATAATTGTCGCCGGCCGACAGTGTTCCCTGTCCGATCGCGTAGGAGCCGGCGGGAGATGTCTGGTTGACCCCGGCATCGAGGGACCCCGAGACCGTATCCCCATTCACGAGGCCCAGCCCGCCCACGACATAGGTGAAGAAGGGAACGGGGCTGCCGACGACCATCGTTTTCGCATCCGCCGTGACGGTGAGCGCGCGAGGCGTCACGGTGAGGTCTTGGCCCGTGTAGGCGATCGTGTAATTGGATCCCGCCGACAGGCCCCCGAGATCAATGCCGTAAGCGCCGACGTTCTCGCCCGCCGCGCGCGTGAGATCGCCGGTGAGCAGGGCCGATGAATCGGAGAGCTTGAAGCCGGACGCCGCATAGGTGAGAGCCGGGTCGGCCTCGCCGTAGATCTTGCTCTTGGCCTCGGCCGCGACGGTGAGCACGGCTTTGTCGACACTGAGCGAGCCGTTTACATAGGTGATGGCATAGTTGCCGGAGTCGAACGTGCCCCCGCCGGCGCTGGATGCCCCGATCGTATAGAGGCCCGCATTGGCCGACGCATCTGCCCCCGCGCTCGTCAACGTGACGGATCCGATCGTCTCCGCGTTCTGCAGGCCCGCTGCCGTAAAGGCGGCGCTGCCCAAGGGAAGCGTATCGCCGTAGGTCTTCGTTCGGTCTGAGGCCGTGATCGTCAGTGCCGCCGGGGTGATGGCGAGGTTCTGGCCCGTATAGGCGATCGTGTAGTTGGGGCCGGCCGACAGGGTTCCCTGCCCGATCGCGTAGGTGCCGACATTCTCGCCCGCCGCGCGGCCGAGGTCGCCCGAAAGCAGACCCGCCGTATCGCTGAGCTTGAAACCGGACACCGCATAGGAGAGCGCCGGGTCGAGAGCACCATACGTCTTGCTCTTGGCATCCGCCGCGACGGTCAGAGTCGCCGGATCCACGGTCAGGGTGCCGGTGCTGTAAATGAACCGGTAGGGCTCGCCCGAGAGGCTGGTCGCAGCCGCTGGGGAGGCCGTGATCGCGTAGCTTCCGGCGTCGGATGTTTGTGTCGCCACGGTCGAGGCAGTGGGGGTCTGGATCAGGGCGTCCCCGAGGCGCAGGCCATAGGTCCCGACCGTCAGGGTTGGGTTGGCATCGCCGTAGGTGCGGGTTTTGCTCTCGGGATCGACCCAGATCACCCTGGAGAGGGAATAGAGTTCGGGGTAATGCGCCGTGGCATCCCCGCCCTGCCCGGCCTGGTTCGGCGGCGACCAGATATTCGTGAAGCTCCAGCCCGCATAGACGCTCCCGAGCGTGGTCAGGTCCGTCATCTGGGCCGTCGCGAACCCGGCCGCGTTCGGGCTGCCGGCGCTCGTGGCTTGGAGGGTCGTATCCGTATCCCAGTAGGACAGGGTGATGGTGCCGGAATTGCTCCCCAGCAATCCGCCCGTGTCGCTTCCGCCGCTGACGGCGCCGATAGAGTAGGTCTCCGCGATGGTGCCGGAATTCGTTCCCGCGAGGCCGCCGACATCCGAGGATCCGGTGACCGCCCCGGTGGCGTAGCTCTGCGTGAGGCTCGCCGTGTTGGAGCCCACGAGCCCGCCGATTTCGGAGGAGCCGCTGACCGCGCCCGTGGCATAGGTCTGGTTGACGGTGCCGGCATTCATGCCGACGAGCCCGCCGACTTCGGTCCCGCCGACGACCGCGACCTTCGCGAACGTCTCCGCAACGGTCCCGCCGTTGCTGCCCACGAGCCCGCCGACCGCATTGTTCCCGGTCACGATCCCGGCGACGGTGGTCCGGGTGATGGTGCCGGCATTCGATCCGGCGAGGAGGCCCGTGAAATTGCCGCCCGTGACGGATCCGGCGGTCAGCTTCAGGTCGGAGACGGAGCCACCACCGCCAATGGCGCTGAAGAGGCCGACATTGCCGGTGCCGGGCCGGTCGATCGAAAGATTGCCGATCGCGAAGACGTCGCCGTCGAGGGAGCCCGTGAAGGTGGAGATCGGCACGAAGCCGGACGTCGTCCACATGTCGGACGGGTTCGCGCCGGAGGTCGCGCCGGCATCGATGCTGTTGCGAAGCGTGTAGTTCGCCGCGGTGTCGAGATTCATCAGCTGGAGCTGATGGGTGTTGCGGATCGTCGTGGAATACTCGGAGCGCAGGAACGGGCGCGTCTGGCCCTCCACCATGTACCAGTCGTTCGCGAAGCTCCATCCCACGTAAGAAGCCTGCTGGCGGGCCTGCGCGGTCGTGAGGCCGGTGGCCGAGACGGTGCCGAAGTTCGCCCCAGCGGATGCAGATCGGCCGGTTGTCTGGGTGTCCCAGAACGACGACGAGACGCTCCCCGCATTGGTGCCGACGAGCCCCCCCGCCGTACCGGCGCTGAGGACGGCGCCGCTCGCATGAGCCTGGCTGACGGTGCCTTCGTTCAGCCCCACCAGGCCACCCACATTGCCGCTGCCCGTTGCCACGCCGATGGCATAGACCCGCTCGAGGGTGCCGCCCGCATTGTATCCAACGAGCCCGCCGACGTTGGTTCCGCCGATGGCACCGCCGCCGGCATAGCTTTGCGTTACCGTTCCGGTGTTGTCGCCGACCAATCCACCGACCGAATCCGCCCCCGTGACGGTCCCGGTGGCGTAGCTCCGCGTCAGGTTAAAATTGTTGGACCCGACGAGCCCTCCAACGGCTTGAGCGCCGCTCACGGTGCCCGTCGCGAAGCTCCCGCTCACGTCCCCGAAATTGGTGCCGACGAGCATGCCGACGGCGAAATTGCCGGTGACCGAACCGCCGATCAGCCCGACATCCCGGATCCTGGCGTTCACGGCTACGCCGAACAGGCCCACGTAATCGGCACCGGGGCGATTGATCGTGAGACCCGTGATGGTATGCCCAAGGCCGTCGAACTTGCCCGTGAAATATTCGGTGCCGTCGCCGTCCTTGCCGATCGGGTTGAACCCGGCGCCGCCGTTCCAGCCGGCGGTCGCGCTGGCATCGATGTCGCGTCCCAACGCATAACCCGCAGACGGGTTCGTCTCGATGGCCTGAAGCTGGTTGACATTGTTGACCAGCATCAGGGCTTCGGGAGTCGCCGCCGAGATCTTGGAGGCGTAGTTCGTCGGCGAGGTGTAGCTCAGGGGATTGTAGATCACCTGCACGGTGCCGGATGCGAGGTTCGCGGAGCCCCCGGCCCCGAAGGTGACATTGCCCGAGCCGGTCCCGCTGTTGTCGGCGCGCAGCACCAGCCCCGCCCCCACGCCGGGGTTTGTGATCGCCGCGTTGACCGCGATGTTGCGGTAGGCGCTCAAGGTGAGGGTCGTCGGCGCCGACCATGTGATCGCATTCGCGACCGTGATGTCGCCCGCCTGCGTGCCTGGGCTCCCTGCTTTTCCGGTGGTGACGGTCACGTTGGCGCCCGCAAGGGCGGCCTGCAGGGTAGCGACGTTCAGGACCGAGTCGTTCCCGTTCGCCGCGAACCCGTTCATGCCGCTGTTAGCGGCATTGGAGATGGTGATGTTGTAGGGGTCGAGCAGCAGGGTGCCGAAAGCCCCCCGGCCCGCCGTGCGATTCGCGAAGCCCCGATAGTCCAACAGACCCTTCGAGGAGACCTCCGCGAAGCCGCCGTCTCCGCCCTCGCCGCCGCGGGCCCGGATCTGTCCCGCGAAGGCCGTGTGCTCGTCGGACCAAACGATGATGGTACCGCCATCGCCCCGCACCCCGGCATCGGCAGCGAGTCGGGTCTTGCCGTCCACCGACACCGTCCTGGCGCGGGCGAGGGTTCCCTCGCCCTGTTTGTCGCCACCGACCCGCACGCGGCCGCCGCCCTCCCAGCCAGAGGCATCGATCCGCGTGCCGGCGAGGCTGATCTCGGGAGCCGTGATGGTGGCCTCGCCCCCGGTGGTCCCGCCCTTGACCCGGATGCGCGCTCCGGAGGCCGACACCTTGTCCTTGCCGGCGACCGTGACGCTCCCGCCCTTCGTGGCGCCGGAGGCCTGGATCACGCCCGAGACCGTAACCTCCGATCCGCGCAAAGCCACGCGACGTCACCCGTGCGGCTGGACGTGTCGATGGAGCCCGAGACCCGAACCGCCCCGCCCGATCCGCCGTCGATCACGACCCGCCCGGCGGCGCTGCCGAACGTGAGCCCGGCCCCATTGCGCGAGACGCCACGGGCTTCGACCCGGCCGGTCACGTTCACGGCCGCGCGCGCCGCATCGGCGGAGGTGGCTGCCCGCATCTCCACGGCGCCGCCATCGGCTCGGATCCGGCCGGAATGCTTCACGAGCGCATGGAGTTTGTAGGCATCGCCTGAGGGCACGCTGACCGACAGGAAGCCGTCCCCCTCGACATCGACGGTCACCTGCTCGCCGGCGCCGAGGCCCACCTTGCCGCCAGGCGCCTCGATGCTCCCTTCATTCGCGACGCGCCCACCGACGAGGCCCACGAAACCGCCGGGCTTCGCCTTGATGCGCCCCCGGTTGACCACACCCTGTGAGGAGCCGCCGCCCTCGAACCGATAGCGGCCCTCGAGGAAGTCCCCGTTCTTGATGTCGTGCGTGGAGGCCACGAAGCCCGCGGTGTTCACGGTGCCGCTTCGCGTGATCTGGATGCCGTTCGGATTGACGACGAACACGCGCCCGTTGGCGTTGATCTGTCCCGCGATCGTGGAGGGCGCGTCGCCGGTGACGCGGTTCAAGGTCGCCGAGGTCGCCGAGGTCGCCGAGGGCTGGTGGTAATCGACCCGTGCGCCGGCCCCGACCGAATAGCTGTTCCAGTTGACGATGCCCCGGTCTGTCGACTGACGTATCACCATCCGTCCCGACATCGAACCGATGGTCACGCCGCCGGAGACGGCCGTTCCGCCTTGGGGGAGCGTCTGCGCGCGGGCTGGAACTGCCACGAGCAAAGCCGCTCCCGCGGCAACGAGCAGAGCTAACGGCGAGACCTGACACCGGAGCGAGGCTCGAGCGGACGGGGAACGGCCGCCAGGCGAGAGTTCACCCTGGCCGACCCGCGGCTGAACCACACTCATCTGCGCCCCCCGATGTGTCACGGCCCGATTAAGTCAGACCGGAACCCGCGCGGAGTTTTTCATCTCCTGGACGCTCCATCACCATCGGATACAACCACCAACTGCTATACTTTGCAACTTAAGGTGTTTCGGCTTGCCGCGTCGTAAAGTTGCCGAGCCCGGAAGATGAGTTGAAACAGTAGCCTCGGAGATGTCCCAGCCTGAGCCCAGCCTGAGCCCATCCAGAGCTCTCTCCAGCGACCTGCGAGTCCAGCGAGGGAACAGGGCGTCAGGGCGGGTCGAGAGTCCGCGAACGCGTGCGGAACGGGTCTCCAAACCCGATCCGAAGCCCCTGTCACTTCGCAATCACAGGTCGGGAGAGTTCAACCGGGGAGGATCCATTAGAGCGGTTACGAGTTAGACGGGCTCATATCCAGCATTTGCGAGGTAGTTGGCGCACTCGACGGGTGTGAACCCGGCGAGCAGGGCGCCGATGGTGCTCCAAAGCGTGTCCTTCGTGCGAGTTGCAGCCTTCCTGAGGAGCGCCTTGAGCTTGGCGAAGACCTGCTCGATCGGGTTCAGGTCCGGGCTGTAGGCGGGAAG
>JAESFL010000790.1_pt1 | contig 16865 bp, 13 predicted proteins | sample 9269401 | NCBI WGS metagenome assembly JAESFL01 (sample SAMN14506025, study PRJNA617098) | algae metagenome | isolation source: Gloeocapsa sp. UFS-A4-WI-NPMV-4B04 and co-occurring heterotrophs from desert... | place: USA: Utah | collected 2006-10-01 | reverse complement strand
CTCAATTATATTTAGGTTTTTCTCAACTCAATAAGAGTGTCTATAGCCTAACCTCTCCAATTTTTCTTTTCCTGTCTAACCCTGATTTCTCTTTTTCTTCTGCCTAGAGTGACAAATGAGGGTTAATTTGGCATAAAGGTAGCCAAGCTGCATTCAAGTGCCACGTAGCGTCTGGAACAGTTGTGCTGCAAAGGCTCCAGAAAATTTTTATGAATTAAAACATTTTTTAAACAGTTGTTTATCCGCAAATTTAAAGGTCAGAAGAGGTTGAAATGCTTATTCTGTCGTATCTTTTGTAGACAACTCACCCATTATCTACGGACAAGTTTCATTTTTTAGGTTTTTTAGCTGAATCCCTTGCGACGCAAACGCTTAAGCGACTGCGTGGCACAAGGTAGTAGCTTTGCTACCTTTATGCCTATTTGCTCTTCCCTTCCTTATCTCGAACTTATTAACTTGGCAATAATCGAGAATGCAAAGTGAAGAACTGTCCGCTTTATGCTGTACACCCAAAAGTTAACGGCACAGGTATTCATTACTTTCTTAGAACGCCTGATTGTCAAACGTACTCAGAAACTGATCTTGATTGTGGATCGCCATCCGGTACATCGCTCACAAGCGGTAAAGCAGTGGCTTGAGCAACACCGTAACGCCATTGAGATACTTTATCTACCACCGTACTCGCCCCACTTGAATCCAGCGGAGTATCTCAACTGCGATGTTAAACAAGGAGTTCATTCCAAACCACCGACCCGCAACCAAGCTCAATTGAAGCGACGAGTCCTTTCTCATCTGCATAAACTCCAAAAACTACCAAATCGAATCATGAAATATTTTGAGCATCCTTTCATTACCTTTGCTGCATAATAAAATGCCCTTTCATTTATTGCCGGGTTAATATGTTACTTATGAAACACACAAATATATTATGAAGGTTAGAAAAATAGGTTGTTCTATTAATTAATCCAAGGTTTGGAACTGCGGGTTGTTCTTAAGTGTTTATGATTCTCAGCTTTCTCTATCTGCTGAAAAGCTGCTTGGTTCTCCTGGATCTGTAAGCGGTTTGTTAATTCATTATTGTAACTTTTTTGCGCTTGAAAACCAATTAAGCTAATCATAAAGAGCATATAACCAGGTTCTTCCATCCATGAAAAAATACAACCCTGAACTAGAATAGTGATTAGAAAAAATTTGGAAAGGTCATCCGAGCATATACGCCATACTAAATACCAAAGATATATATATATTCCTAATCCTAAAATACCTAGATCTCCCCATACGCCAGCCCAAGAGAATGTTAAAGAAAACATACTACTACCAGTGAATTTGTTACTTAATGGGTTAGTATCGTTAACAGCAAAAATAGCCTCCGTAACGGGAGATGATGTAACACCTAATGGTTGCAGATACTCTTTATAGTCTGGGATTAACCAGCCTAGCCGTCCAATTGTATGACCAGGACCAAGACCCAATAGTAAATTTAAAAACGATTGATAGTAAGAATTAATAATAGAAAATACTGAAAATTTTACAATTAAGCCATTAACAGACCTATTATCTTTCCCCCAAAAGCTAAGTGATGAGGAGAAGAAAACTTCGGCAGCTTTATATACAAAGATGACAGCAATAGTTGTCAATGAAAAGTATTGCAATGCCTCTTTAATACTCTTGAGCTTCGTTATCAGTAAAAATACCAATGAGACAAGAAATGCAACTATTACTTGTTTGGAGTCAGAGAAGACAATATCGGCAGCAACAACAATAGCTACAAGTGTACGTAGCCACAGTGAAAAAGTTTCCCTGTAAATTACAAAAAAATAGATGGCAGCGGTTAAAGCAACGGCACCACCTACATGATGACCTGCTCCTTGCCCTACGAAAATTCCTTGGACATCGTCTGGATCTGGGGAGCGAATAATAAAAAATTGGTAATAAACAAAAATAATATGAATAAAAGTAAAACCCATTAATCCAGATTGCAGCCTTTTAACACTCGCTAGAGACATTTTGGTACCTACTATTACTAGCAGGAGCAGAAAAGGTTCAGCAAGAAGCAAAAAGTCTAAAATTACATTAATAATTCCTGCATTGTTTACAAGTGCACTAGCACAAATGACCCCTAGTAAGGAAATTATACTAAGTAAGATTTGCTTCGAGATAAAATAGTTTTGAATTTTAGTTAGCATCAAGCTAAAAAGACCTAAGACGAACGGAAAGTGCAAAAAATTAATAATAGGTGGCACTCCGATCGCTGTAAGAACGCGGGGAAAAAAGGCAATAGCTATTACTAAAAGTATTAAATCAGAAATTCTAACGAAGCCATTTTGAAGTGATGCTTTCACGTTCATATACCTCTGTATGCAATTACTCCACCACTCAGTGCATAAAGTTTTGTGGTGTATGTTTGTAGGTTTTAGCTTATCCCTCTTTTGTCAGCCTCCGGAAAGGCATCTCTAGAAGTCTTATCAGTCAATCAATACAAGCTATTCTATTAGAAAAACTTGGTGGCTGTATTTGTTGTTAGAAAAAAAGCTGGTGATCGCTTCGTAGATAAAAGCTCTAGAGTTCAGAAATGGCAAATGTTTCCGGAGACTGACAAAAGAGGGTTATGCGATACAGAATGAAAGCTTCCTACAACTTATGAACTATTTACTACAAGTTTGCGCGTAAATCCTCATTAGCCTTAGATAATTCTCCTTTGCAGTGTACTTTTTCTCGAACTCAGCCCTAGCTTCTTGGCGCATCTGAGCTAGTTTTCCAGGTTGGGATAAAGCTAACTCTACCTTAGCTGCTAGATCCTGTGGATCGCCAGGGCGGAAGTGAAACCCGTTCCGCTCAGGTTCGACTAACTCTGCGATCGCTCCAATCGCCGCAGCAATTACTGGAGTCCCCTTAGCAAAAGCCTCGATTGCTACTCGCCCGAAAGTCTCGTACCACTCTGAGGGAAACACTATAAAAGCTGCTTGCCCTATCAACTCGTAGACCTCCTCTAAAGGCTTGCGCTCCAGCCACTCAACTCCTAGCATCTGTTTGGCAGCCTCAGCTACTTGTAAAGCCAAGGGACCATCTCCAACAATTTTGAGGGGAATTTTTCCACCTAATTGCTTCCAAGCCTCTAGTAGCGTACTTATCCCCTTCTCTGGCGAGAGCCGCCCAACAAACAGAGCATACCCTCCGCGACCTTCCCCAGTACCGGGGTCAGGATGGACAAAGTTGGGCTTGACCACGATCTTCTCTGCGGGGAAGCCCCCTTGGATAAACTTCTGACGGGCAAATTCAGTAAGAGCAATGTAAATATCTACCGCTTCAGTCCAGCTACGCAGCATTCGATGGGTTGTCAACATCGCTGTTACTACTCCCGTAGCCATCCTATCCCGGTAGCAGGCATGCAAAATCCCGGGCCAGGGAACAAACTTCCCCAGGCAGTCCTCGCAGACATGCCCATCACGGAAAAAAAGAGCATTAGGGCATAGAAGACGATAGTTACGAAGGGTTTGGACTACAGGAACTTTTTCAGCTTTAGCTGCATAATATATCGAAGGGGAGATTAGAGGGAAAAAATTCTGTACGTGAACCAAATCATGAGGCTGCTCCCTAAGGCGACTTCTAATTGTTTTATAAGCCTCCACAGACCAAACTGTATTAACAGCCATACGCATTGGGTTCAGTTCTGCTATACGTTCGTTGTTTTCCTCATACACTTCAACCAAATGACCCATTTCTCGTAAGAGGCGTTCTTCAGACTCACGGGACTCATCTTCTCCTCCGCGAATCTGATAGCGATTGTGAACGCTCAGGATACGCATTTTATAAATTCCTTTGGCAGAGACAAATTTAAAAATTTAGGAGTCTCATGGACTGTATCTAAATTTATTATCAGTAACAGGGCTATTATCATAAAAACTTTGCTGCCTGAAAAAATTCTATCTGTAAGCTAAATATTCGCAGAGTTAAAGTACCAAGAGCTACTTTATAAAATAGCTCAGTAAAAGCTAATGGCTCTAAACCAAATCTACTGCTGATTCAAAACTTCCTGATAAAGCTTAGTCAAAAACTGTCCTTTGGTTTCCCATCCATAGGTTTCACTTACTCGCTTCTGCCCTGCTTGCCCCATACGTAACCGAAGCTCTGCGTTCTTTGCTAGATGAGTCATTGCTTCAGCTAAACCAGACACGGCTTGATCCGGTGTATAAGCAGGGATTTTTAACCCAGTGTCCTGCGTCACTTGAGTAGCTGGTCCTCCTAAGTCTAGACAAATAACTGGTCGACCTGCAGCCATAGCTTCTAAGCATATTGTGGGCGAAAAGTCGTGCAGACTAGGATGAACTAGGGCGTGGCACTGTCCTAACGTACTTAATGCTTTTTCACGAGGCATCTCTCCGCAAAACTGTACTTGGTTAGCAATTCCCAGTTCACTAGCTAAAGATTCTAATCTTTGACGTTCGGGTCCATCCCCAATAATCCAGTATTCGCTCTTTTCTAGGTTAGCCTGGGCAAAGGCACGTAAACCTAGATGAAATCCTTTCCAATGAAGTAGACGACCTATGCTAGCAAACCGGATAGGAGTATCTATCGCTAACACAGGGTTTTTCTCAATCTGAGCGAGTTCTTGTTGATTTATTCCAGTTTGCCCAAATATAGTTTCAATTCGTTTAGCACCTAAACTAATGAGACGAGCAGAAGTTTCTGGTGTTGCAACTATAGCTATGGCGCTCCGTTGGACAGTAAGACGCACGAAAGGATCGCGTTCTCCTATCCAACAGCTCAAATCGCGCAGAATCTCGTAAATCTTTCCCCGGAGACTGAAATCATGCCAGAAGGAATCTGGCGCAGATTCTCCACCCCCAACTGGTCCCCAAATGAAGGGTACTGGAAGCAGCGCCAGGAAGCTAGGAGCACAATATCTTCCATAGGTTACATGGTGTACCAAATCGAAGCCAAACTCGTGGTGAAGTTTTTGGGCTACAAAGTAGGCACCTATCTGCCATAGGTAGTAGTGGAGATGCACACCCCGTTGCCCTTGCTTCCACCAGCGAAGCCAGTAGGGCAAGTCATAATATATAACATGAAGCCTGGGAACTGGTTTAGCAGCTAGTTCAGCTTCTATAGCTGAGCGATTATCTTCGCGAGTAATTACCCACACCTCGTAGTGCTTGACCAACTCCCGTGCCATATTCCAGCCAACTCCTGGCTCAGAACCCGTGTTTGGTTTGCAGGCATAGGCGGAAATCAGAACTTTGCAGCTTTCCATATTATTAGGCATTTGAATAATTACAAAAAAATCTCAATCTAAATCGGTAAAGCAAGTATGATTGCGCTCTATCCGAGTTTGGGTATTTCTTTTCGTCTACCTTGGTCTACTAATTTTTCATAACCTGTGGCTATTTGTTCAGCTGTTGCTTCCCAAGTGAACAACTTCGCTCTTGCAAGTCCCTTGCTACTCAAGCCTTGGCGATAAACAGAATCATTTTGGAAGCGGCACACAGCTTTTACCATTGCTGGAACATCGGTGGGAGCAACTAAAACAGCAGCATCACCAGTCACTTCCGGTAATGATGAGACGTTTGAAGTAATTACTGGTGTCCCACAAGCCATTGCTTCTAGAACAGTCATGCCAAAACCTTCGTAAAGCGAGGGTGACAGGAGGATATCAGCAGCGTTATAAATCTGAACTAGAGTGCATTTGTCTGGCTTGCCCAAATAAGTTACGCAGTTTTCAAGGTCGTAAGTTCGGATGAATGTTTTTTGTTCAGCAGTAAAGTCCGCACCGGTTTTCCAGAAATGAATAGGTAGTCCTTGTTTCTTTAATGCTTCTAAAACTTTCAAGATAGTAAAAACATTTTTGCGGGGATGATTTGAACCTACGTGCAGCAAGCATATTGTTTGTGGTGAAATATTGTATTGCTGTCGAAGGAATTCAACTTCAGCTTCAGGAAGCAGTTGGAATAACGGCTCAACTGCATCAGGAACAACTGTTACTTGCTCTAGGGTGATATTTAAATTTTGTATTATGTCTTTTGCTGTATTAGAGGATACAGCTACGATCCGGTCTGCTTCTTGCATACCTCGCAACGCATACTTCCAAACGACCATACTGATAAACGGTAGACGTGCTTGTTCGTAGAGGTTCTCAGGATAAATCAAGTTAATTAAATCATGGCAGGTTACTATAACTGATTTACTTATTGTTTTTAACCGATAAACTAGATGTCCATCGCTATGATCAATAATGTGAAATATATCGGCTTTTTGTTTCTCTACTGTTAGAGGGTAGCGCCAATAACGCTCGTAATATTTCCCAACTCCAGTAAACCAGGAACTATTTCTTTTATCTAGCTCAAGTTTTGGTGCTAATTCAATAATTTTCCATTCTGGTCGAACCGCCTTGAGTCCAGTAACTAAACCATCAGCATAAACATCCATACTGAAGGAAGCTCCAGGTGCTCTACGTACAATTGCTACACGCATTATAATTCCTCAGTATTACTTTTTGAGTTTAGTAATTTGCGCCATAAATCTAGTAATCGCTCGGCAATCCGCTCGTGGGTGTAGTGCTGGCTTACTCTAGTAATGCTGTATTGTTCTAATTCTTCACACCACGTTGAGTCACAAATCATCCGCTCTAAGATAGCTGCTAGCCTTTCAGCGTTTCCTTCGGGAAACACCAAGTCAGGTCGACCAACTACGTTAGGGATTTCTCCACAACTGGAGCCGATCGCTGGTATACCCATTGCCATTGCCTCGATTAGCACATGACCGAACTGCTCTTTCCACTCTGGAACAGTGCGTGAGGGAAGAACTAAAACGTCAAACTTGCTCATTTCTTCTGGTACTTCATCATGACGCATCCCTCCTCTCCAAATGACTAGATCAGCTACTTTCTGTCTCTGGGCTTCTTGCCGCAAAGCTTCCTCATCAGGACCTGTGCCACACAAGACAACTCGGCAGTAATGACCGTGATCGCGCAGATGTTGGATAGCAGCAAGTAATATGTCAATGCCTTTGTGGTGTGCTAGCCGTCCTACATATCCTATAAGGAACTCGCTATTTCTAGACTTATGAGGTCGAGGAGCAAATAGACTAGTGTCTACTCCCATTTGCGCCATTACCTCGATCTGTCCTTGATAACCCCACTGGCGTAACAGCGCAGCGCCTTCCTGATTACCAGCAATGATTAGTTTTGCTGTATTTAAAATAAACTGACGGCTCCACTGGCGGAAATTCGATAAGTGCCGCTCCATATTCTCCCAGCAAAAGAGTATCAAAGGCTTGCCAGTAAACCTAGCCCAAAGTGCCATTTCCAAAGCAGAAAGGGAAAATACTTCTTGCTCTACCTGAATAATATCAGGACGGAAGTCTCTTAGCGCCCGTAGGATTGCGCCAGGAGGATAGAGATAAGCACCCACTCGCCCTTCAAACAATACACGTGCAGGATACAGGTGAATTTCGGGATAGGGTTTCTCAATTTCAAATCGCTTGTCCCATGCCAGAGCTTTCCACCTGCTGGGGACGAGTAAACCTACCTTTGTTCCAGTTGCAGCGATCGCATTCAACTTTCCTTGATTCACACCAACTACATATGTATGACTCACAAAGAGTACACGTAAGCAGGGATTAGTTACAGATCCTTCTTTCTCAAAGGAGTTGATATCAACGCTGTTCATGTCTGTCTCCTTTTTGCTTCTTCAATAGCGTCAAGTATTGCCATTGCCGTCTGCTCCCAAGAAAACAATTGTGTTACTCGCTCGCGACCAGCCAAACCCATCTGAAATGACTTCTCTGGATTTTGCATTGCCTCAATAATCGCTTCTGCCAATAGATCTACACGACCCAGGGGTGTTAGCCACCCTGTGACTCCTTTTTCCACAACTTCAGGTACTGATCCCACTTCATAGGAGACAACCGGCAGCCCGGAGGCTTGAGCCTCAGCGATCGCCCGCCCAAAGGACTCGGCTTGCGAAGGCAGAATTGCTAAATTTGCCCATGCCAATTCCTGCATCAACTCCTCAGGCTCTAGGCGACCCAGCAGAATAACTCGGTCATCTATTTTGTGCTCACGCAATGCCTGCCGAATTGATTCTTCATCGCCCCAACCTGCAACTTTAAGTACCCAGTTTCGCCAACCCCGATTTGATACGCGACCTAGAGCCGTGATCGCATCAAAAATCCCCTTTAAGGGTTCAAGAGAGCCATAAAAGATGAAATTGGATACTTCCCCAGTAAATGAGCGCTGAACTTGACTAAATTTAATATCTATACCACGATGAACAGTAAAAATCCGGTTATGCTCTAACTGAAATAATGTAATCAGTTCTTTTTGAGTGAAGCTTGAGGATACGAAAACAGCATCAGCTTGTCTGAGTGGTCGCCAGCGAAACCATTCGTCGGTTACGGATTTAAGTATTTGCAGGTTAGTCTTCCTATCTACCCACAATCTGTAGGATGGGGATGCGGCAATCATCCCGAATGTAACTCCTTTTAACCGTAGAAATTTGGGTAGAAAGGCAGCCTCATGAGCCCAGCTCAAAACCGCATCCACTTGCCTTTCAGCAAGGATAGTCTGCACCCTCTTTGCAACTGAAAGACCATCAAGTAAATAATGCACGCGGCTCGGTGGTGCTGCAAGAACTGGAACTGGCATCTTCTGGTTTGCTGCTGGTCCGCGCGAAACAGGTACAAGAATTACTTCTGCACCCAACTGCTGCAAATGAGCGGCAATTTGCAGGCAACTCCGTGTTCCCCCACCTGGACTACCAAGAGAATGCTGATGGGTGATGACAATACACCTGCTCACTACTTCTAATTCCTCCAGTAGTGTTGTACACAGTTCATGTTTGTTATTGTCAAACTATGATTTATTTGAATGAAATTCCTTAATTCTATTGATATCATTTCGTTTTACCATTGCAACATTTAAATTGCTGAAAATAGCTAGTGGCAAGACTTTCAAAATCCAAAATCTAAATTTTAAAATTTAGAATGGTATAACTATGGTGATTATGGCATTATGATACTTTATTGATAAGTTTACAGCTATACATTTTGAAAGATCTTTATACATAATCTACTATAAAATTATGACTAAATCTATGGTTTAACTTGATTAACTTTCTTTAAATAGTGATAATAGGCTCTTAAATAAATTTCAAACCTCTCTATTAGAGAGATAGCAGATAAGTGATTTTTAACAATATGTTGGTATTGGGGATCAACACCTCCAATTGCCCAATAAGAACCAATACCCACTCCAAGCATTTTGTTAGCAAGCTTTGTCAAAATTGGAAACTTAATTCTTAACCAATAACCCGTGAGAATGAACGACTTAGCTGCTACCCATTGCTTATCATTTCTAAGAGAATTTGCATTACTACCGTGTATCCTGTGAAGTGATAATACTTTACCTAAAAAAAAGCCTTTATCTAGGGCTAGTGCCACGTGTTTAAGATAGCGATCAGCTGAAGTACCTTCTGATTCAAACATTGGCAGAATCTGTTGGAGGAGCGATCGCTTGAAGCAGAGAGCAGACGTTGCAGGGAGAGGAGGGGGCAGTTTACCTGCTTTGATGAGTCCTCTAAGATCACATTCGTGTGATGAACGTTGGGTGCTACTTTTGGGAATTGGATTAGTGTTTTCATCTACCCATTTTTGATCATGAAAACACCAGCCAATATCTTTATGAGACTCAAATACCTCTACAACCTCTGCAATCTTTTCCGCTAGAAAGACATCATCGGAATCTAAAAAACAAATAATGTCTCCTCGGCTTGCTGCAAATCCTGCATTAAAAGTTGATGCTTGTCCACCATTCTTTTTTAGAACTGAAATAATCCGCTCTCCGTAGCTAAAGATAATATCCTGGGAATTATCGATAGAACCATCGTCTACGACGATCACTTCCTTAAAGGGATAAGTCTGATTTAACGCACTATCTATAGCCTCAGTTATAAAGTGTGCATAATTATAGTTATTAATAAGAATGCTTACTAGAGGTCTATCCTCACTGGTAGACTCATTAGAGACGGTCATATTAATTCTGTAAATAAACAGTTTGTGTTTTTGCTTCCGAAAGATATATGCTAAAAAGCCACTCGTTAAGCTAAAAGAGTAGATAGGTAACTCATAATCTTAAACATCCTTCTCCCGTCAATTGCTTATTACTGAAGTGTGTAGTTAATACCTCCTCAATAACTATTCTTAGATTTTTGCTTTTAGGTAACCTATCACAAAAGTTGTGTTTGCAATCAGATATAGCATTGAGCATATACTAATCTCCTAAAAAACTAGCTTTGAAAATGTTATTCAGTCAAATCAACCCCTTTGAAACTCTACCTCAGAGCTTGCGCTTGATAGCCTACACTGAATGATGAATTTTAACTGAGTAGTGTAGTAAAGTTTACTAATGTCTGCCATGCGTTAATTTCTAATCGCTCAAACTTTGTTTATATACGTCGAGTGTCATTTTAGCAACACGGCTCCAACTCCATTGTTCAGCCAGTTGTCTATTGCGCTCGCCCATACTTAGCAGTTCGGTCTTATGCTGTATTGCAGAATTCATTGCCTGCGATAAACCTTGTGCAAGATCTGGATCGTAAAGAAATGCTCCTGAATCATCTAGTACCTCTGCGAAACAAGACTTGCGCGGCGCAATACATGCTTTACTGAAAGACATTGCTAGAAGAACCGCGCCTGATGTCAGAATGTCTAAGTACGGAAACATAACCACATCGCAAGCGTTCATATACACTTGGATTTGGTCATCAGGTACAAAGCCAGATATCAATCGAATATTGTCATCATCTGCTATTTTTTGCTTAAGCAGTTCTTCTAATTTCTCAGTCTCTGGTTTACCAGCAATTACAAGTTGCGCCTCTTTATGGTGCAATTGCTTGAAGGCATCAATCATTTCTACAACTCCCTTGTAGCCCTCAATCCGACCCAAAAATAAAAACATTAAGCTCGAATGTGGAATATTGAGAGCCGTTCGCGCTTCTACGCGACCAATTTTATTTGCGTAATAGTCTATATAGTTGCCGTGTGGGATTACGAATACTTTATTGGCATTTCTCAAACGTAATGTTGTAATAACTTCGCGCTTTGCCACTTCATAGTGGGTAATAATTCCATGAGTAATCCGCGTAAAAAGTGTAGTTCCGAATCGATCTATTTCTGAGTATCGGCTGCTGTGGCTCTTAAGGTCATGTACTGTCCAAATAATCCTTATACCTATTAATCTCAAAATAAACACTTGGCTGATGAATACAACCAACTTGACCAGGGACTTAAGTCTGCTTGAAGTTAGGAAAAATGAGTGTACTGAGTGGAAGTGTACAAAATTCGGTTTCGCATGCTTGAGTAGGATTGGCAAAAAAATAGTACGGCAATCAAGCTCTTCTATCTGGACTCCCATTTTTGCTAGGTGCTCGACTAACAACTTTTGGTATGGATTGAACTTCCAGCGAGACAGCAGGACTAATTTTGGCTGAGTCGCCTTGGACTGATCCTGTACTAATTGTTTAATTGGTTTCACTTCCAGCTTATCCATGTTGATCTCCAACTAATTTATTGCAGCTAACTTGCTTTTAATCTTGCTTTTAATTATCTATCCACACGGGCTAGGAGCGAGTCGAGCTGTAAATTGAGATTTGCTTTATAAGTGTGAAAACAGGATTTGGATGCCTCCTGATAAATGTCCAAAGAGGTTTGGCTGGAGTAAATTTTATCTAGGTGATTTATTAATTCTTTAAGACTTGGAAAATTGTGAAATTCAAATATACTACCTGTACCAACAGAGCCGATCTCAGTTGACAGTAATGGAACACCATATGAAAATGCTTCTAGGGTTTTTATCTTGATTCCAGTTCCTGCAATCATTGGATTTATATATAGATCCGCAAGATTATAGAAATGATCTAGGTAATTTACTTGTCCTAAAAAAACTACGTTCGGCAACGAACAAGAAACTTTTGCAGAGACACTTCCAGCAATATATATCTTTATTGAACTTAAATTTTTTGTTTCAGTTATCAAGTCTAGAAATACTTGGACTGAGCGAATATTGATAGGGTTGGAACTTGCAATGATGCCAACAGAAGCTAGGCAGTTATATTGTTTATAAATAAACTTCTCTTCTTCTAAATGAGTTAATTCAATCACTTCTGAAGTAGTGCGTGCTTCAAAGTATTTTTTTTCTTCTTCTTGTATAGCTATAACCAAGTCCGCTCGGTTAAGCCCCTTTATTTCTTCTTTAGGTGGAGTGCTAAAGAATCTTGAATTAATTGTATTTTTAAACATATAAATATTTCTATTTGCAAATACATCATGGGTATCTATTACTTTGAATACATTCGCGGGTAAAAATTCAAGTAGCTTACTTAAAAAAACATATTCTACAAAAACTGTAGAAATGGCAAAGTTTTTGCACTTCCAGTTTACAAAGTTAATCAAAGCATCACTGCACCAGTCATCAACTTTATACTGTATAGGCAGAGAAATACCTTTTGATGCTATAGCAGAATAGCGAGGAGAATTGAGAAGTTTTGTCCTTAAGTTTACCAAAACTTTATGATGATCAGGGCTAGGCAAAAGGAAATCGAAATAATCCCATTCTGCTTTCATAGCTTCATAGCTTGACTTGTTGCAAGTATAGCCATTGCCATGAACTTCATATAATAAATAATGAATTTTGAAAGATTTTGCTTGCAGGTACTTAAAAAGGCTATATATTCGCTTTTTATTACCGGCATCTTGTGGATGAGATGGAACTGGGCTGACTACAAGTATGTTTTTGGTCATAGTCATCTCGGTAGCAATAGGGTCATTTTGATTAAAGTCTTTCAAAGTTTGAACTTGATAGAGCCTGAACCTTTGCTAACTTGGATTGAATTTGCTGACTTACGTCCTTACGTCTGGCGATTAGGGTTGCCAAAAAACTAGCTAAAACACCAGGCTGAAACGCCTTTTCCGGGGCAATCGTCATCCCTTGCAGTTCAAAGTGATTAAAAAGACCCTCGAATTTGCCCTGGTAAGTAACGCCAGCTACAGGTATTCCCTGACCTAAACACGCGATCGCAAGATGCATCCTACCAGTAAAAACTACGTCTAGATCAGCACATATAGATTTAATCTCTGCGGCACTACAGGGGGTTGGCACTTGCATACAATAAGGCTTCATTGCTGATGGTAGGGCTGCCAAGATGGCTTCAGCTAGTGAGACATCACTGTCTTGACCACGAAAGTCATGGGGAATCATCAGGAAACTAAGCATCTGATCTTTAGAGAAAAGCTCGACTAGAGCATTAGTGTAAAGTCGGATAAGCTCATCACCCCCAAATTCCGGAAGGCTTTGCATATGAAGAGAATTAGCATTAATGCCAACAACCGTTCTACTTGCAGAACGCTGGTCACGAACCCACATTGATACACGCACTGCGAGATCTGAATCTTTGGCAGACTGGAGAAGAAACGCTACATCAGCTACTAAGTCAACAGGGCGTTGGAGATGGTGCGTAAGCCGCTCGTGAGATATGGGATCGCGGCAGCAGAGTCGCACACTTGCGGGCAAATTAGTAAGAGCCTGAATAGATGCGGGTGTAGGCTGCTGATTAAAGCTGAAACCAAGAATTGTGGTATCAGCTCCTGTTTTAGCAGCTAGCGACACAAGATTGATAAAGCGGAGCGTTCTCCTTTCTGAATAGAATCCATCCATAACGTCCGCACCAACGCAATAAAAACGGTCGTAGCGGCTGACCGCCTGGACAAAGCGGAATCGGTCCTTCCAAGAGCCAGAGCGAAAATAGCCTTGCATATTGACGGTGTCAGTGATCAGGGCTAAATTTTCCCAATCAGCATTAGCTTTGAAACCGATTATGCCTATCTGCTTGATCCCTTGATTAGTAAGACGTTTCATGGCTGCTGCTAGCATGGCTTCATCTCCAAGACTACCAGGTGCATCAGGTGGTAGAAATAGTGCTGATGAATCGGTTTTATTAAGGTTTTTATTCTTCCTTAAAACTCCTAATCTATTAGCGTATGTGTCCAGTAATTGAGACAAGATTTGATCTTTGACGCTTGATTTTTGCATAAAATTTCAGATATCAATACCTCTATACATAAGCATCAAACTACATATCTGCTAAACGCTCTAGACACTTTGACTCAAATTGCCTTTATGATTTAGGCTTTACTACCTTACTTGACCTAATTCATACTGCATTTGATGATATTTCCAAAGCTTGCCACGCCGTTCTAGGAGTTCTTGATACCCTCCTTGCTCCACAATACGCCCCTGCTCAAGTACTACTACCTTATCTGCTCTAATAATTGTGGAGAGTCTATGGGCGATCGCAATTACTGTTCGACCTACAGCAAGCCTTTCTAGCGAGTCTTGAATCAATCGTTCAGATACAGAATCTAGCGCACTCGTCGCCTCGTCTAAGATGAGAATTTCTGGATTCCGTAATAGCGCACGGGCAATTGCAAGACGCTGACGTTGACCTCCGGATAGCCGGACTCCCCTGTCTCCTAGTTGTGTCTTAAAACCTTCAGGCATATCCAAAATAAAGTCTAGTGCATTTGCTAGTCGAGCTGCTTCTACAATCGCAGCTTCATCTGCCCCTTCTGAACCATAGGCAATATTGTTTCTAACAGAAGTGTTAAAAATAAATGTATCCTGACTAACAATAGCTAGCTTTTTACGCAATGAATTAATTTGAAACTCTTGTAAATTAACTCCATCGACAAGAATTTTACCTTCTGTTGGATCGTAGAATCGTGGAATTAGATCTACTAAAGTTGTTTTGCCAGCACCAGAAGCTCCAACCAGCGCTGTCATCTTTCCTTGCTCAATGGTTAGCGTAATATTATGCAGTACCAAATCACTAGCATCATAGCCAAAATCTACAGACACAAACTCAATTGCTCGCTTTAATCCAGCAAACTGAATCTGCCCATTTTTTAAGTAAGTTTTATCGTCAGTTCTCAAGATATCCTTAATATTGCTCATTGAACCCTGAAAACTATTAAGCTTTGACCAAGCTCCATTTATTTGTGATACAAGAGGTCCCAAACGCAATAACACAAATAAAAACGTCAGTAATGAGGCTATTTGTAGACTCCCAGTTGTTACAGAAATTGCTATTGCTACAACTACTATTAGTAAAAGAATTGAGGCAGAAACTGCTTCGGTAAGCGGTTGAACTACTGTAACACCTGCTGCCGATTTCGTGTTAGCGCTCTCAACTTCTTTGCAAACCTCGTAAAATCGCTTACGCTCAAAATCTTGAGTTGCAAAGGCGTGAACTGTACGTATGCCGCTGATAAATTCCATTGACACCGAACTAAAATGACCACCAGCCTTTGATGTTTCAAAACTGGCTTCCCGCACCCATCTCACCAGCTTAGACAGCGCAGCTGCTAACAGACTAAAACATAGTATGGACATTATTGTCAGCTGCCAAGATAACCAGAACATGGCTACTACGTAGACTAACAATGTGAAACCTTTGGCAATAAAGGCAGCAGCTACACTGCAAGCCATTTTTATTTGGTAGATCTCGCTAGTAATGCTATTGAGCAATTCTCCAGAACGCTTCTTGGAAAAGTAACTTAAACTTAGCTTTTGAAGCTGTTCAAAAATACTTTTACGCAGGCAATCTCCCAGATTGAGTTCAGCCAATTTAATATATAGATTCCCGAGATAAACTAAGCTAGCGCGTAACCAGACAGCCACAAAAACCAGAGCACCTATTCGGTAGAGCCGACTGGAATAAGACGCGTTTACTCCCAAAAACCAAACATCAAACCAGCTAATTCCTGTATGTATAGGTAGCTTATTAGGGTTAGTAAAGCTTGTCAGAAAAACTGAGATTAAACCTATTGTAAAACCTTCAAAAACCGCTGCTAATAATGAAAATACCAAAGCTAGGATAGCAATTCGTTGAAAGTGTTTGAATTCTCGCAAGATTAAATAATTATCTCGCCAGAAACTCGTAGCCTTTAGTAGCCTGTAAAGTGGAATGGGAAGTTTGAGACGCATGCTGTATTTCCAGACAATGGTTGTGAACTAGTAAGAGCCAACGCCTGAGCGGATAGGAATACATCTGTATCTTTATCAGGTTATGCAATCTGATTTTTGATCTAGTCCTAATAGGGAAAAAGCCTAAAGCTTTCTCTTAACTTCATAAGTTAGTCCTGACGATGAAGCAACTATAGCTGCAAGTGCAATAACACAACTACATATGCTTGTAGCAGGTAGCCAATGTTATAGCTTCTATAGACTCGATAAAGGATTCATTTATAGTAGCGAGGTGAACAGGAGCACTTAGCCAATCAGCCTATCGTAGCTTTTCTAAAATGTCTACCGTGTATAAATAGCTGACATCCTTTTAGTGTTAACCGCTTTAGAATAGCGTCGTTACAAAAGCGCTCAGAAAATTTTCAGGTTTGTGAGTCCACTAACTGAAATTTTCTGCCGAGAACCTTCAGAGGTTAGTTTTCACATAGGGCAGCTATTCTGAACCTGATGGGGTATTGACAAAATCAAGGCTTAAGAACCCTGAATATCTAATCAGTATCAGTATGCCCTAAAAAGGCAAGTCCTAGAGGTGATCGCTTGCTGCCAACTTTTATTGAGACCTATCCAATTAAAGTACGCTCCTTAGAGGATGAGTCAGGTAATAGCGAGAGCGTGCAGCGAAAAATGAAACTAGCTTGCTACTGGTGTCACTTAAATGAATGGGAAATGTCGCAATTCTGTTGATAGAGTGATATTTGCATGAGATAATAGTGACCATTATCTATTGAGAGACGAGGATGATTCTGCAGCCGATTCACTGTATTCACTGTCATGGTACTGATCTCGTTAAATT
>JAESFL010000789.1_pt1 | contig 16873 bp, 17 predicted proteins | sample 9269401 | NCBI WGS metagenome assembly JAESFL01 (sample SAMN14506025, study PRJNA617098) | algae metagenome | isolation source: Gloeocapsa sp. UFS-A4-WI-NPMV-4B04 and co-occurring heterotrophs from desert... | place: USA: Utah | collected 2006-10-01 | reverse complement strand
TAGCCGCCGCAGGCTGCGACCGCCGGACCGAGCGCGAGGCTCACCGTGTCGCCCACGCCGCCGGTGGAATGCTTGTCGAGCACGGGACCGGGAAGATCCCAGGTGAGAACCGTGCCCGAATTCATCATCGCACGGGTGAGCGCCACGCGCTCAGGTACGGAGAGACCGCGAAAGAAGATCGCCATGGCGAAGGAGGCCGCCTGGCCTTCCGTCACATGGCCTGCGGTCAACCCTTTGATGAAGTGCTCGATGTGCTCCGCATCGAGCGTGCCGCCGTCGCGCTTGCGGCGGATGATTTCCTGCGGAAGAAGGCTCATGTCAGTAGGCTCCGGTGGCGGAGGTGCCGGCACGTCCTTCAAGGGCTGCAATCAAGGCGTCAAAGACGCTGCTGGCGCCGATGCGGAAGGTTCTCGGCGTGGCCCAACCGGATCCCATGATGCGATCGGCAAGATCGAGATACATCTTCGCATCGTCCACGGTGCGGATGCCGCCGGAAGGCTTGAGGCCCACAGGCTTGCCCGAGGCCTTGATGGCATTGAGCATGATCTCGGCAGCATCAGGCGTTGCGGAAACAGGCGTCTTGCCCGTCGACGTCTTGATGAAGTCGGCACCGGCATCGATGGCGATGCGGCTTGCCGTCTCGATGAGCTTCGGATCATTCAGCTCACCGGTTTCGAGAATGACCTTCAACAGGCGGTCGCCCTCGACGAGTTCGCGCACGGCTTCCACCATCTCGGTCGCAGCCGCGAGATCGCCGCGGCGCACGGCTTCATAGGGAATGACAAGATCGATCTCGTCGGCGCCGTCGGAGAGCGCCTCCTGCGTGTCGTCCGCAACGCGGCTCACATCCTCGCCACCGGCGGGGAAATTGACCACTGTGGCAATGCGCACGGAAGAACCCTTCAGGTTGTCCTGCGCGCGCTTCACGAATTGCGGCCACACGCACACGGCCGCCACCGGCCCGCGCGGATCGAGCGCCTTCCTGCACAGGGCATCGATGGCCTGATCGGTGCAGGTATCCGTCAGGTCGGTAAGATCGAGGCTGCGCAGGGCGCGCACGGCAATGTCCGCATCAGACATGGGAGAGCTCCGCAACGAAGGACCGGATGAGACGCTTGAACTTCTCGGAGGCTTCCGCCGCCGTATCCTTGGTTTCCTGGTGCGAAGGCGAAGCACCCTCGATGCCGGCAGCCAGATTGGTGACGACGGAGATGGCTGCGACCTTGAGGCCGTAGTAGCGCGCGAGGATCACCTCCGGCACGGTGGACATGCCGACGAGATCGCCGCCGAGGATCTGCACCATCTTGATCTCGGCCGGCGTCTCGAAGCTCGGCCCCGACAGCCAGGCATAGACGCCTTCCGGCAGATCGATGCCGGACTTCTGCGCCGCGCGCTGCAGGGTCTGACGCAGGCCTTCGTCGTAAGCGCCGGTGAGCGAGACGAAGCGGCCTTCAGTATGGTCGCGCAGCAGCGGATTGGCGCCGGACAGGTTGAGGTGATCGCTGATCGCCACAAGGCTGCCGGGGCGAATGTCGGCGCGCACGGAGCCTGCCGCGTTGGTGGCGACCAGCGTCGAGATGCCAAGCTCCTTCACGAAGGCCACAGGCACGCGCATGGCGCCCGCATCGCCCGTCTCGTAGTAATGCGCACGGCCCTGGAACAGCAGAACGCGCTTGCCTTCAAGCGTACCGGCGACAAGCTTGCCCGCATGGCCGGAGACGCCGCTTTTCGGGAAGTGCGGGATCTCCGCGTAAGGGAGGCTCACCGCATCGCTCACCTCGTCGACCAGGGTGCCGAGCCCCGTGCCGAGCACGAAGGCTGCATCGAAATGTCCGTCGAAGCCGCGGCTGCGCACGAAGGCGGCCGCCTCTTGAATCATCTGCTGCATCATATCTTCAGGCCTAAAACCGAGGCCTTCCTTCCGTTAAAGCTGTCAGCTCGTTCTACCGATCGGTCAGATTGTCGGGCCCGAAGGAGAAGGGCAACAGCTCGTCGAGCGTGAAGCTCTTGCGGATGCCTTCGGGACCGGCAATGTGGATCGGCGTATCGGGCGCGGCGAATTCGCGGATGCGCTGGCGGCAGCCGCCGCAGGGCGTGACGAGATGCTCGCCCTCGCCCATGACGACGATCTGAGCGATACGGCTGGCGCCGCCGGCAATCATGGCCGAGATCGCACCGGCCTCCGCGCAGGAGCCCACCGGATAGGCCGCGTTCTCCACGTTGCAGCCGGTGAAGACATGGCCGTCCACCGTCATGATGGCTGCGCCGACCTTGAACCGGGAATAGGGCGTGTAAGCCTTGGCCTGGATCGCCTTGGCGGCCTCGAACAAGGTGTCCAACGATGCCATGCTCAGCGCTCCTTCACATAGGGGATGCCCGACGCGCGCGGCGGAATTGCCTTGCCGATCACGCCGGCGAGCAGGATGACCGTCATGAGATAGGGCATCGCCTGGATGGCCTGCACCGGCACCTCGCCGATGCCGGGCAGCGACAGGCCCTGCAACTGGTTGGCGAAGGCATCGAGCAGGCCGAAGAGGAAGCACGCGCCGAGCGCCGGCCATGCCCGCCACTTGGCGAAGATCAGAGCCGCGAGCGCAATGAAGCCGCGTCCGGCGGTCATGTTGGGCAGGAAGCCTGCCGCCTGTCCGACCGACAGATAGGCGCCCGCAAACCCGCATAGAACGCCCGCGATGACGACGGCGGTATAACGCAGCCCCGTCACGGAAATACCGGCGGTGTCGACCGCAGCCGGGTTCTCGCCGACAGCGCGCAGGCGAAGGCCGAAGCGGGTGCGCCCGAGAACGAACCATGTGACCGGCACTGCGAGCAGCACCACATAGACGAGCGCCGAGTGGCCGAAGAGCACGGCGCCGAAGCGCTGATCGCCTTCGAGCGGCGGCGTGCGCCCGCCCTGCCCGTACCAGGCATTGCCGACGATGGCCGTGAGGCCTGCGGCCAGCATGTTGATGGCGACGCCGGAGACGATCTGGTTGCCGCGCTGGCTGATGGAAGCGAAGCCGTGAACGAGCCCGATGGCGACCGATGCAGCGATGCCGATCAGAAGACCGGCCCAAGCGGAGCCGAACGCATAGGCACCGGCGGCGCCGGCGAAGGCCGCCACCAGCATCTTGCCCTCAAGGCCGATATCCACCACGCCCGAACGCTCGGACCAGAGGCCGGCAAGGCACGCGGCGAGAAGCGGGATCGAGAGCCGCAGGGCCGAGTCGAAGATCGTGACGAGAATGCCGAGATCCATGGCTCAAGCCCTCGCCAGCTTCTGGCGCGCGAACAGATGCGCCACGAGGCGCCGGAACAACCCGTCGAGCGCACCCGCGAACAGGATGATGATGCCGCCGATGACCACCACCATGTCGCGGGTGATGGCCGGCTGCTCGAAGGCCAGCTCCGCGCCGCCCTGATAGAGAATGCCGAACAGGAGGGAAGCCAGGATGATGCCGACCGGATGCGCGCGGCCCATGAGCGCCACCGCGATGCCGACGAAGCCGTAGCCCGAGGTGAACTCCAGCAGCAGGCGATGCTGGTAGCCCATGAGCTCGTTGACCGCGAGACCGCCGGCCAGTGCGCCGGACAGCAGCATGGCGATGATGATGATGCGCGCGGGCGAGATGCCGGCATAGACCGCAGCGCTCGGGTTCGACCCGACGACGCGGATCGCATAGCCAAGGCGCGAGCGGTAGATGAGGAGCCAGACGAAATAGGATGCGGCCAGCGCCAGCACCAGCGTGAGGTTGAGCTGCGAGTTCGGAATCTCGATGCCGAAGGCGGTAAAGACGTCGTGCATGTACGGGATGTACGACTGCTCCGGGAAGGCGCGCGTTTCCGGGTTCATGGATTGCGGCTCACGCAGGACGTTCACAAGCAGGTACACAAGCAGCACGCTGGCGAGCCAGTTGAACATGATCGTCGTGATGACGATGTGGCTGCCGCGCTTCGCCTGCAGATAGCCTGGAATGGCAGCCCAAATCGCGCCGAAGGCCGCAGCGCCCAGGATGCCGAGCGGGATGAGCAGGAAGCCCGGCAGGAAGGTGAGATTGTTGAGCACCAGCGCGATGCCGAGGCCCGCCAGCGTCGCCTGTCCCTCGCCGCCGATATTGAACAGCCCTGCATGATAGGCAACGGCCACGGCGAGCCCGACGAAGATGAAGTCGGTCATGTAGAACAGGGTGAAGCCGAGCCCCTCGCCGGTGCCGAGGCTGCCCAGGAGCAGCCAACGGGTGGCGGTCAGCGGATTCTCGCCGATGGCGAGCACCACGAGCCCGGCGACGAGAAAAGCCGCCACCACGGAGATGGCGGGCACGAGAACCGTATCGGCCCATTTGGGCAGGTCGAGAGGAGCACTCACGTCTTATGCATCCGGCAGGAACATGTGGCCCTGCTCATCGAGAGGAAAGGATGGATTCCAGGCGACTTCCCAGAGATGCCCGTCGGGATCGGCGAAATAGCCCGAATAGCCGCCCCAGAACACATCCTGCAGCGGCTTGACCGGTTTTGCGCCCGCCTTCACGGCCAGAGCGTAAACCTCGTCGGCTTCCTCCCTGGTGCGGGCGTTGTAGGCGAGCGTGATGGCGGCAAAGCCGGTGGGCTTGTCCTCGACGCCGGCATCCTTGGCGAGATCGGCGCGTCCGAAGAGAGCGAGCGCCAGACCGTTCGCCTGATAAAACGCGACGCTGGGCTGGCTGGCGGAAGAGGCCTTCCAACCCCAGGCCTCGTAGAAGGCGCGGGACTTTGCGAGATCCACGACGCCAAGGGTGACAAGGGTCAATCGCGGCTGCATCACGCGGCCTCGTCCACGACGCCGGCCATGAGCAGGCCGAGTTCCTGCTCGTTGGTCTGGGAGGCCTTGCGCTCGCCCGTGATCTTGCCGCCGCACATGGTGAGGATGCGATCGGAGAGATTCATGATCTCGTCGAGCTCCACCGACACGAGGAGGATCGCGACGCCCGCATCGCGCAAGGCGATCAGGCGGCGATGGATGAACTCGATGGCCCCGATATCGACGCCGCGGGTCGGCTGGCCGACGAGCAGCACCTTCGGGTTGCGCTCGATCTCGCGCGCCAGCACGATCTTCTGCTGGTTGCCGCCGGAAAACTTCGACGACTTCAGCCGCGGCGCGGGCGGGCGCACATCGTACTGCTCCATCTTTTGCGCGAGATCCGCAACAAGACGGTCATGATCGAGGATGGGACCGCGGCCGAGATGCGGCTCGTGGCTGAAGCCGAGAATGGCGCTCTCGAAAGCCGGGAATGCCGGCACAAGCCCCGTGCGCAAGCGGTCCTCCGGCACGTGCAGCAGGCCGAGTTGGCGCAGGCGGTGCGGATTGTGCTCGCTCGAATGGATGGCTTTGCCTTCAAGGCGGATCGAGCCCAGCACCGGCTGGCGCATGCCGGCAATCGCCTCCAGCAATTCGCTCTGCCCGTTGCCGGCGACACCGGCAATGCCGACGATCTCGCCGGCGCGAACGGTGAAGGATGCGCCGGCCACGCGCAGCACGCCGCGGCTATCGACGACGGAGAGGTTCTCGACCTCCAGCAGCGGCGCGCCGGGCGTCTTCTCGGCCTTCTCGACGCGCAGGAGCACGCGCCGCCCCACCATCAGCTCGGCCAGTTCCGGCGGCGAGGTGTTGGCAGTCTCGACGGTCGCCACCATCTCTCCGCGCCGCATGACAGATACGCGGTCCGTGATCGCCATGATCTCGCGCAGCTTGTGGGTGATGAGGATGACGGTCTTTCCCTGCTCCTTCAACGAGCGGAGCAGCCCGAACAGCGCATCCGCCTCCGGCGGCGTGAGCACGGCGGTGGGCTCGTCCAGAATGAGAATGTCCGCGCCGCGATAGAGCGCCTTCAGGATCTCGACGCGCTGCTGGAGCCCGACGGAGAGATCGCCGACCGTGGCATCCACGTCGATCTCGAGCCCGTAATCTTTTGCCAGCCGTGCCAGCTCCGCGCGCACCTTGGCCTCGCCTACCCGCAGCATGGCGCCGCCCTCGGCGCCGAGCATCACGTTCTCGACCACGCTCAGGGGTTCCACCAGCATGAAGTGCTGGTGCACCATGCCGATGCCGGCACAGATCGCGTCGAGGGGGGAGCGGATGGCGATGGGCTTGCCGTTGACCCGGATCTCGCCGGAATCGGCCTCGTAGAATCCGTACAGGATCGACATGAGCGTCGACTTGCCCGCACCGTTCTCGCCGACGATGCCGTGGATGGTGCCGCGCGCGACGGAGAGGTTCACGTCCCTGTTGGCGTGAACGGCGCCGAAGCTCTTGTTGATGGCAATGAGTTCAATGGCTGGGGACATCGGCCTCAAGGTGGTTGTCCAGCGGGAAAAAGCGCGCCGGATCTTATCGGAAAACGCACAAACCTTAAAACGGAAAAGGCCGCAGGCTCTCTTCACGAAAGCCTGCGGCCGGTTTGATGCGTCAGATTACATCGGGCACTTGGAGTCCGACATGTAGTCGTGGACCTTGATGGTGCCGGACTTGATGTCGGCGGCGGCCTTGTCGGCGGCAGCCTTCATCTCGGCGGTGACGAGCGACTTGTTGTTGTCGTCGAGCGCCCAGGCCACGCCGTCTTCCTTGAGGCCGAGCACCGAGACGCCGGCCTTGAAGGTGCCCTTCTTGGCCTGGTCGAAGGCCGTGTAGGTGGCCACGTCGACGCGCTTGACCATGGAGGTCAGCACCTTGCCCGGATGCATGCTGTTCTGGTTGGAATCGACGCCGATGCCGAGCTTGCCCGCATCGGCGGCCGCGCGCAGGACGCCCACGCCGGTGCCGCCGGCCGCATGATAGATCACGTCGGCGCCGCGATCGATCTGGCTCTTGGCGAGTTCGCCGCCCTTCACCGGATCGTTCCAGGCTGCGCCGGTGGTGCCGGTCATGTTCTGGAACACCTCGGCATCCTTCTTGGCGTGCTTCACGCCCTGGACGTAGCCGCAGGCGAACTTGCGGATGAGCGGGATGTCCATGCCGCCCACGAAGCCGACCTTGTTGGTCTTGGAGGCCTGGGCCGCCAGGAGGCCGACCAGGAACGAGCCCTCATGCTCCTTGAACACGACGGACTGCACGTTCGGCTTCTCGATCACAGCGTCGATGATGGCGAATTGGGTCTTCGGGAATTCCTCGGCGACCTTCTTCAGCGCGGTCTCCTGGGAGAAGCCCACGGCCAGGATCGGCGAGAAGCCGTCGCGGGCGAAGCGGCGCAGGGCCTGCTCGCGCTGGGAGTCGTTCTGCGGCTCGAAATCGCGGTAATCGGTGCCCGTGTCCTTCTTGTACTTCTCGGCGCCCGTATAGACACCCTCGTTGAAGGACTTGTCGAACTTGCCGCCGAGATCGTAGACGATGGCGGGCTTGAAGGCAGGAGCCTGAGCGAAGGCGAAGGAGGCGGAAAAGGCGAGGCCCGCGAGCGCGAGGCCGAACTTGGTGACTGTCATCGGCTTTAGTTCCCTGTTAGACGCCGGCTTTTTGCCGGTTGCCCCATGACGATGGCACGGCAAGGGTCACAACGCCAAGGCCTCTGTCAAGGTGGCATGTTATTTCCTTCACGGAATGGTTGATAGCCGTCACCATTCCCGTAAGGTCATGCCATGTCCCTGACCCCGGAAGAAATCGACCGCTATGCCCGCCACCTTGTCCTGAGGGACGTGGGCGGACCAGGGCAGCAGAAGCTCAAAAGCGCCCGCGTTCTCGTGATCGGCGCCGGCGGCCTGGGCGCGCCCCTGATCCAGTACCTCGCGGCGGCCGGGATCGGCACCATCGGCATTGTGGATGACGATGAGGTGAGCCTCTCGAACCTGCAGCGGCAGGTGATCCATGGAACGCCCGATGTCGGCCGTCCCAAGGTGGAAAGCGCCGCGGAGGCGGTCAGGCGGCTCAATCCGCATGTGACAGTCGAGAGCCATTCCATTCGCCTGACGCCAGAGAATGCGCGGGAGCTGGTGGGCCGGTACGACATCGTCGCCGACGGCTCGGACAATTTCGAGACCCGCTACGCGGTCTCGGATGCCTGCTTCTTCGAGAAGAGGCCCCTGGTCACGGCGGCGTTAGGCCAGTTCGATGCCTCGCTGACGACGATCCGGGCGCATGAGGCCGGCCCGGACGGACGGCCGAACCCCACCTATCGCTGCCTCTTCCCCTCACCCCCTCCCCCGGGTGCGATCCCCTCCTGCGCCGAGGCTGGCGTCCTCGGGGCACTCGCCGGCGTCATGGGCAGCCTGATGGCCATGGAGGTGATCCGGGAGATCGTCGGCTTCGGCGAGAGCCTCGTCGGGCGGCTCATCATGGTCGATGCGCGCGCAATGCGGTTCGACACGGTGCGCTATGGGTGGGATGAGGGGAATCCGTTGAGTGGGTCCGCACGCTAAACCCTCTCCCCTCCGCGGGAGAGGGTGGCGAACGCAGTGAGCCGGGAGAGGGGCTGTGCTCGACGCATAACGGCCCCTCTCCCGCCCTGCTTGGCAGGGCACCCTCCCCCGCAAAGGGGGGGAGGGTGCAGGCGCTTTTTACGACCGCAGCACCGCGCCGGTCTTCTTCGACACCTCGCCGACGATCTTGGCGGACACCGCCTCGATCTCCACGTCGGTGAGCGTCTTCTCCGTGGGCTGGAGGGTCACGGCGATGGCCACGGACTTCTTGTCCGGGTCGATGCCGGTGCCCTCGTAGATGTCGAATACGTCGACGCCTACGATGAGCTGGCGCTCGGCGCCCTGCGCCGCCTTCACGATGTCGCCCGCCGCGACGTCGCGGCCCACCACGAAGGCGAAGTCGCGGGTCAGCGGCTGGAAGTCAGGTAGCGTGAGCTTCGGCTTCATCTTGGTCGGCTTCGCCTTGGGTGGCGGCAGCGCGTCCAGATTGAGCTCGAAGGCCACCAGCGGCCCCTTCAGGTCGAGCGCCTTGAGCACCTTCGGGTGAACCTCGCCGAAGGCGCCGACCACGTTCTTGGGGCCGAACTGCAGGGTGCCTGAACGGCCCGGGTGGAACCAGGCCGGGCCGCCGGCCACGATCTGGAGACCGCCGGACGGGATGCCGAGCGCCGCGAGCAGGGCCAGCACATCGGCCTTGGCGTCGAAGGCGTCGACCGTTTGCGCGCCGCCGTCCCAGTGCCGGCCCACGCCCTCGGCCCGCGCCGTGCCGCGACGGACGGCGGCAGCCTTGATCGACTGGCCTTCCGGCTGGTCCGACGCGAAGGTCTGGCCGACCTCGAAGAGGGCGACGTCACCGAGACCGCGGTCGGCATTGCGCTGTGCCGCCTTCAGGAGACCGGGCAGCAGGCTCGGACGCATGTCGGAGAGCTCAGCTGCGATCGGGTTGGCGAGCGCAAGCCGCGCATCGCCGCCGCCGAACAGCTCCGCCTCGCTTCTGGCGATGAACGACCATGTGACGGCCTCCACCAGCCCGCGCACGGCCAGCGAGCGGCGAGCCAGCCGCGTGCGCTTCTGGATCAGGGTCAGGATGGGCTTGGCCACCACGTCTTCGAGGCGAGGCAGAGGCTTGGGCTCGATGCGGTCGACGTCGGCGATGCGGATGACCTCCTCGACGAGATCCGCCTTGCCCTCGATGTCCGGGCGCCAGGACGGTGCCGTGACGCTGACGCGCTCGCCCGAGCCTTCAACCTGGAACCCGAGCTTCTTCAGAATATCCTCGGACTCGGAGGGCTGCACGTCGAGACCCGACAGGCGCGGAACCTCGGACCAGGGGAAATCAACGACGCGACGATCCTCCGGCACCTTACCAGCGATCACGGCCTCGCTCGGCTCACCGCCGCAGAGATCGACGACCATCTTCGTTGCGAGATCGAGGCCCGGCACGGTGAAGGCCGGGTCGACGCCGCGCTCGAAGCGGTAGCGGGCATCGGTGATGATGCCGTGCTTGCGGCCCGACTGCGCGATGTTGAGCGGATCCCAGAGCGCGGATTCGATCAGCACGTCGGTGGTGGTCTCGTCCGATCCGGAATGCTCGCCGCCCATGATGCCGGCGATGGATTCCACGCCGTTCTCGTCGGCGATCACCACCGTGCCGGGATCGAGCCTGTAGGTGCGCCCGTCGAGGGCCAGCACCTCCTCGCCCTCCTTCGCCCGGCGAACGGTGAGGTTGCCCTTCACCTTCTTGAGATCGAAGACGTGGAGCGGACGGCCGCGGTCGAACGTCACGTAGTTGGTGATGTCCACCAGCGCGTTGATCGGACGAAGACCGATGGAAAGCAGGCGGCGCTGCATCCATTCGGGTGACGGACCATTCTTCACGCCGCGCACGAGGCGAAGCGCGAAGGCTGGGCAGAGCTTCGCGTCCTCGCCTGAGAAGTCGAGCGTCACGGAGATCGGGCATGCGCCCTTGCCCTGAACGGGCGCGACGGCATCGCCCTTGAGCGTGCCGAGGCCAGCCGCCGCGAGATCGCGGGCGATGCCGTGAATCGACGTGCAGTCGGGGCGGTTCGGCGTGAGGTTGATCTCGATCACCGGATCGTCGAGGTGGGCATAGGCCGCATACGGTTGGCCTACCGGCGCATCCTCGGGCAGGTCGATGATGCCGTCGTGATCGTCGGAAATCTCAAGTTCGGAGCCCGAGCACAGCATGCCCTTGCTCTCGACGCCCCGGATGGTGCCGACGCCGAGCGTGATGTTCTTGCCCGGAATGTAGGTGCCGGGCGGCGCGAACACGCTCTTCATGCCGGTGCGGGCGTTGGGCGCGCCGCACACCACCTGGATCGGGTCGCCCTCGCCCGTATCGACCATGCACACGCGCAGGCGATCGGCATTGGGGTGCTGCACGGCGGAGACCACATAGGCGACCTTATAGGGCGCCAGCGCCTTCGCCTTGTCCTCCACGCCCTCGACCTCAAGGCCGATGCGGGTGAGCGTCTCGACGATCTCGTAGAGGGAGGCCGAGGTGTCGAGATGATCCTTCAGCCAGGAGAGGGTGAATTTCATGGTGTATCTCCTGCAATCGGCAGGTTGAAGGGATGTTGGCGAAAATCGTATCGAGGACGCTGTCGAGCCCGGTCAGCACGTCATGGTTCCAGAAGCGGAGGACACGATAGCCCTGGGCCTCAAACCACGCATCTCTCGCCCGATCCCGTTCGAGATGCTGATCGAACCCATGCTGGGCTCCATCAACTTCGATTACGATCTTTGCAGCGTGACAGATGAAATCCGCCACGTAGGATCCCATGGGGACTTGGCGGCGAATATGAAGTGCCTGGAAGCGGTGCGCCTTGAGCGCATGCCACAGCTTGCGCTCTGCAGGCGTCATCGCGCGGCGCAACCTCTTCGCCTGAGAGCGCAGTTGCGGTTTCACATGGGCATGCGCGGGTCCATCCCCTCCCCCCTTGTGGGGGAGGGCTAGGGAGGGGGGTATGGCGCCATTAGGACACTTGGTGCACCCGGTTGAGCCGTAGCTACCCCCCTCTCCAACTCTCCCCCACAAGGGGGGAGAGGGCTTTTCGGGCTCGCGCGCGATAATCACGAAGTCAAACCGCTGACGAGGCTTGGGATGTCGAGCGGGCGGAAGCCGTAATGGTTCAGCCAGCGCACATCGGCCTCGAAGAAGGGGCGCAGGTCCGGCATGCCGTATTTCAGCATGGCGATGCGGTCGATGCCCATGCCCCAGGCGAAGCCCTGGTACTCGTCCGGATCGAGCCCGCAATTGCGCAGCACGTTCGGGTGGACCATGCCGCAGCCGAGGATCTCGAGCCAGTCCGTGCCCTCGCCGAAGCGTATCTCGCCGCCCTTGCGCGAGCACTGGATGTCGACCTCGGCGGAAGGCTCCGTGAAGGGGAAGAAGGACGGACGAAACCGCATCTTCACCTGATCGACCTCGAAGAAGGCCTTGCAGAACTCCTCCAGGATCCACTTCAGGTGCGCGATGTTGGCCTGCTTGTCGATGACGAGGCCTTCCACCTGGTGGAACATCGGCGTGTGCGTCTGGTCGGAATCGTGCCGATAGGTCCGCCCCGGAATGATCACCCGGATCGGCGGCTTCTGAGACGTCATCGTGCGGATCTGCACCGGCGAGGTATGGGTGCGCAGCACCTTGCGCTCGCCCTTCTCGTCGGGGGCGAGGAAGAAGGTGTCGTGCATCTCGCGGGCCGGATGGCCTTCGGGAAAATTGAGCGCCGTGAAGTTCAGATAATCCGTCTCGATATCCGGCCCCTCGGCCACGGAGAAGCCCATATCGGCGAAGATCGCCGTCAGCTCCTCGATCACCTGGCTGATCGGGTGGATGCGGCCGCGGCTCTCGGGAGCCTCGGGCACCGGCAGCGACACGTCGATGCGCTCGGCGGAGAGACGGGCTTCGAGCGCGGCTTCCGCGAGCGTCTCCTTCTTGGCCGCGATGGCGCCCTGCAAGGTGTCGCGCAGGCCGTTGATGAGCGGGCTGCGTTCTTTCCGCTCCTCCGGCGTCATGGCGCCAAGAGTCTTCAGGAGTTCGGAGACGGAGCCCTTCTTGCCGAGCGCCGACACGCGCACGGTTTCCAGAGCCGCCTCGTCGCCGGCGGCTTCGACCTGAGTGAGCAGGTCACGTTCGAGTTGATTGAGATCGGTCATCGGTCCCTGGCCAGATGCAAGCGCCACATGAGAGGCGCCCTGAGTGAGGCGCGGCGCGGGAACCGTCAAGTCGTCCGAGCCGCGAAATGGCTACCGACAGCTCGATTTAAGCCGTCAGCGCGGGTGGTCTCGGAGAAGGGGGAGTAAGGCGGTGCGGCTGAAAGCCAGCCGCACCGAATGCTAGTCTATCCGGCTTTAGGCGGCCTGCTGCGGCAGGGCGGCCTTGGCGCGCTCCACATAGGCGGCGAAAGCCGCCGGCTCGTGGATGGCCAGCTCGGACAGGACCTTGCGATCGACCTCGATCCCAGCCTTGCCGAGACCGTCGATAAATCGGGAATAGGTCATGTCATGCATCCGGACAGCGGCGTTGAGGCGCTGGATCCAGAGAGCGCGGAAGGTGCGCTTCTTGTTGCGACGGTCGCGCGTCGCATACTGCATGCTCTTCTCGACCGCCTGCTTGGCGATGCGGATGGTGTTCTTGCGGCGGCCGTAGAAGCCCTTGGCTGCCTTGAAAACCTTCTTGTGCTTGGCGTGGGAAGTTACGCCACGTTTGACGCGGGCCATTTAAAAACTCCTTCAAAATCCGGGATGTGGGAAGAACCGTCTCAGCCGTTCGGCAGGAAGAACTTCTTCACGTTGTAGGCATCGCCTTCGAACATGGTGGTGGTGCCGCGCAGATTACGGATCTGCTTGTTCGACCGCTTGATCATCCCGTGACGCTTGCCGGCCTGGGCGTAAACGACCTTGCCGGTGCCAGTGATCTTGAAGCGCTTTTTCGCGCCAGACTTCGTCTTCAGCTTGGGCATTTGGCTCTCCTTGGGTCAGCCCTCAGGAGCGGCTTAAAACCGCCCTTCGGCCTTTTCATTGCTGCATTGAGCAAAACAAACCGCCACGGCAGCCCTAACAGCCGGGCGGTTCGATGAAGGCGGCCTTATGACAGAAATGCGCTTGCCTGGCAAGATTGAAGATTAGCGCTGCTTGCTAGCCGCTCGAACTCAACCCTCGAGCGAGTGCGTTCCGCGGCGGAGCCAGAAGCCTCCACCCCAGAAATTAGCTTCCTTTGAAATGATACCCTCGAAAGCAGGCATTAAAACTGTCCGCAACTTTTCGACAGAGCATACATAAGCAGCCGGCAAAATAACTTCGTCGCTTCCCGCTCCGCCAAGCAGGTAAGCCATCAGAAGATACTGCTCATTGTAGAATTTATCTTTCCATTCAGCCGGATAATCATTGGGCAGAAAAATATCGTGCAAGCCATACACGCACCCGCTCCCAAGAATGGGAAGTATTTCAGTGAAAAATACAGTGACGTCGGACGCCTGAAAGCTGCGGTGGCTGTTATCGATAAAGACAATATCCTCCTTCCCTAGAGTGGAGAACAGCGTCAAATCGATGTTTTCCAGCTTTTCACGAATGAGGCGATCGCAGAGTTGATCGATGTCGGCCCGGGGATGCGGGTCGATCGAAATGATGTTCGTACGAAGACTATGATCCTTGATCGCCCGCTTGGCGAACTTCGTAGAGTTCCCGGATCCAACCTCTACGAAGTAGCGGGGATTATTCTTGGCCAGCAATCCATAGATTGTAACCCCATCGACTGGAGGCAGCCATTGATTGGTCCAGAACGGGTCCAAGCTCTCTTCCGAGCCTACAACGGGGATCTGAGCGAAATAGTCCTTGTAGTTCGCGAAAGAAGACAGGAGCTCGGCATACCGAGCATCGTTCTTCTCTATAATCGAGCGGTAAGGGTTCCGCCCAGGCAGTCGATCCCAGTTCCGAACCTGCGGGTGGTAGGGATAGTCAAATTCGGCAAGCCGTCCTTCGGCACGCCGCTGGAGATACAGACCTGATCGGTAAACGCGGCCAAGCCATGGCATGCGCCTTGCAAGCTCCCGACGTATGCTCGTTTTCAGATTGGTATCGTTCATCGTTCAACTTGGTTTTTAGGCTACAGGGCAGGATGTCGGGAGCAGGACCCAAAGAAAAATGCTTGGCAGAGGCTGCCAAGCATTTTTCCCTGATCAGCGATATACGATATGGCGCTCAACACGCTTACCGAGGCGCCAGAACCATGACGACCTGACGGCCCTCGAAGTTCGGCTCCATCTCGACCTTGGCGATATCGCCCACATCGGACTTGACCCGGTCCAGAACCTTCAGGCCGAGGGACTGGTGGGCCATTTCGCGACCGCGGAAGCGCAGGGTGATCTTCACCTTGTTGCCTTCCTCGAAGAAGCCCTTCATCGCCTTCATCTTGACCTCGTAATCGTGGTCATCGATGCCGGGACGCAGCTTGATTTCCTTGACCTCGACCGTCTTCTGCTTCTTGCGCGCCTCGGCGGCCTTCTTCTGCTCCAGGAAGCGGAATTTGCCGTAATCGAGGATCTTGCAGACGGGAGGGGTGGCGTTCGGCGAGATCTCCACGAGATCAAGACCTGCCTCTTCGGCAACCTTCAGGGCATCGAAGAAGGCCATGACGCCTCGGTTCTGCCCCGTATCGTCGATCAGCTGTACTTCGCGAACACCGCGAATGTCTCGGTTGGCGCGCGGTCCGTCCTTCTGCGGCACCGGCATGGCTCTCATTGGTCTGCGAATGGCTCGTATCTCCTGTTAAGGGCTTAAGCTGAGGATCGGAGAACCCAAAGGGTCTCTGCTGTGCATGCTCAGCCTTGCCACGAATGATTCGACATTTCGCGCAAACGCGCGGGAAGTCAACTTGTTCTATGGCTAAAACGGCCCTCCAGGAGGGCGGAATAAACATCCAAGGTACCGACGATCATGCGCTCGAGCGAGAAATGACGCTCCACATGAGCCCTGGCCCTGGCGCCCAAGGCGATTTTCGCACTGGCCCCGAGACCGAGGGCAGCGCCGACCGCCTCGGCCAGCGCGTCCGCATCGCCGGCCGGGATGCGCCAGCCCGTCCGCTCGTGCAGCGGCACGGCCGGCGGTGACAGCACCGTCTCCGGCACGGCGCCGAGATCGGAGACGACCACCGGCGTGCCCATAGCCTGCGCCTCCACGGCGGAGCGGCCGAAGGCCTCCGGCTCGGTGGAGGGCACGGTCACCACGGAGGCCGCCAAGAAGGCCGCCGGCATGTCGGTGCAATGGCCGACCCGGCGCACGATTCCTTTCAGCTTCTTGGCCTCGATCAGGGCGTCGAGATCCTTCACATACGAATCCCGCCCCTGCGGGTCGCCGGCGAGGATGTAGGCGACGTCGGTCAGGCCTCTATCGCGCAGCTTGGCAGCCGCCTCGATCAGCACCTTCTGGCCCTTCCAGCCGGTCAGGCGGGCGGCGAGCAGCACCACCCGCTCATGGGGCGCCACCTCCCAGGCCTTGCGCAGGGCCTCGATCCGCTCCGGCGCCACCGCGTGAGGCGAGAAGACGGCGAAATCCGTGCCCCGGTGCAGCACCCGGATGCGCTCGCCCGCTTGGGGATACACCGAGCGGATCAGCTCGCCCGTGTAGTGGGAATTGGCGATGACCGCATCGCCGCGGGCCATCACCGAGTTGTAGAGGACCTTTACCGAGGAGCGTCCGGAATAGCTGCCGTGATAGGTGGTCACGAACGGGATGTTGAGTGAGCGCGCCGCGCCCAAGCCCACCCAGGCCGGGGCCCGCGAGCGGGCATGGACCAGGGCAACCCGCTCGTCGTGGCAGATCCGGGCGAGCTTGCGCACGTTGAGAAGCATGGAGAACGGGTTCTTCGACGCCGCCGGAAAGGGAATCCAGATGCCGCCCTTGGTCTGGAGCTCGCCCACCAGCCGGCCGCCCTCGGTCGCGACCAGCGCCCGGGCCCCGGCATGGACCAGCCCCTCGGCGATATCGACGGTGGTGCGCTCCGCCCCACCCGCTTCCAGTTCGGGGACGATCTGAAGAATGGTCCGGCCCGCCAGCGGGTGCACGTGGGAGGACGGGAATGCCATCCCTCCGCCGGGTCGCGATGAAAAACTCACGGAAGTCAGAGCCTTCTCAAAAAATCGTCCGACAGAATCGTCCGAAAAAATCCTATATGACGCTTGCTTCAAAGCAGTTGAGGATGAGTTAACCATGCCGCAAAGCGTCACGGTCGGCCAGGATGCCCGCTCCATCGCCGCTCTCGCCCGGGAGGGCAAGGGTCCACCCGTGGTCTGGCTCGGAGGCTTCAAGTCGGACATGCGGGCCACCAAGGCGACCGCCCTTGACGAGTGGGCTGAGCAGAATGGCCGCGCCTTCGTGCGGTTCGACTACAGCGGCCATGGGGAATCGGGCGGCGCCTTCGAGGAGGGCACGATCTCGCGCTGGCTGGAGGATGCGCTCGCGGTGATCGAACATCATG
>JAESFL010000788.1_pt1 | contig 16897 bp, 18 predicted proteins | sample 9269401 | NCBI WGS metagenome assembly JAESFL01 (sample SAMN14506025, study PRJNA617098) | algae metagenome | isolation source: Gloeocapsa sp. UFS-A4-WI-NPMV-4B04 and co-occurring heterotrophs from desert... | place: USA: Utah | collected 2006-10-01 | reverse complement strand
CAAGCAGGTACATTCTAAAACCCAGTTTCAAAAGGCTAGAAGTTAGGCTTGAGCTACGTGAGTTGGAAACTCTCATGCGTAGTTCTTAGGGGAGGGGAGAGCGGCGACGCTCAAACCTTACCCGACAGAGCTGGGGGCATAATAGCTCCCTTCGACTCCAACCTGAAGGGGGGTTCAATGACATCGCTTGATACAGTACCGTAGCTCAAACTGACAGTGCCATTTCGTGAATTGACGGGCAAGACATAACTGGCATCAAACCCATTGCTGCCGTCACTGTTACTGTATCCCAAGCTCAAACCATCCCCTAGTCCGAGTAAGTTTGCTTCACTTAGCTGTAGGCGGCGACGGAAGCTACCCACGCTCGGCGTTCGTCCATTATCTGCCACAAGTTGAGTATTAAAAGTCTTCGCCTCCGTTACATTGACTTCCAATACACTTGTCTGGGGGGTGGTTCCCTGTTTTAATCCAGCAGAGATATCTTTGATTAGGGGATTGAGTTTTAGTAGTTGTAAATCTGCTCGCAGCCGCTTTTCATTTATCGGCTTTTTAGGGGACAGACGCGATCGCACATAGTTAGGATCTAACCGCCGTGTGCCGATTATGTTAATTGCTTCTAACTTTCCCTCAAGGACTTGGAGAGTGACTACGCCCCCTCTGATGGTTTGTGGCGGAATGAGAGCGCCGGAGGTGATGTAACCATTATCAAGATATAACTGAGCAATTGCCGAACGTGCTTGGAAAAGTTTAGTAAATGTGAGCGGTCTGTTTGTGAATGGGGCAAGTACCCGCTCTAACTCTTCAGGGCTGAATACGGTACTGCCAACTACATTGAACCGTTCAACTGTAAATGTTTCAGGGTCTGTCCCTTGAGTTGGTGTAGGTATAGTACGAATCGGGGGCGGTGACTGTAGCAACTCTTCTGGAGGTGGCAGAGTCTCTGGCGTTGGAGTTACTGGGAGGCTTGGTTCAACAGGCGGTATCACATCTTGGGGAGGAGGTGTTGAGGGGATTTGAGAAAGTGGAGTGGTTGTGCTTGGGACGACAGAACTGTTAATTGTTTGTGCTAAGGCTCCAGTAGGGACACTGTTAATTAGCACAGTTAAACACAGATAAAGCCAGTAATAGCTCTTGAGGGGAGTGGGGATAAGTTTACGCTGCATTAATTTTTAGGCAAAGAATATCACCAGGGACTGTTCTAGGTGCGGTCACACACCAGTTGGTAGCGGTAATAAGCTGTGGGGGATAGCTTGAGAGTTACAACGCTCAAAAATCTGGCAGGATTACAAAAAAACTGTTGAGGAACTAACCTTACTGCCGTGAAAATTAGATATCTAAAATATTATCTTGAAAAATGACCGAAATGCTATTGATAGCACTTTAGGAGCGAGAATTAGCACTCCAAAAGCTGATGCAGCCCAGAACAATAGGACATCGTGGGCTGATGGGGCGTAGCTCAAAAACGATTACTTTAGAAAATGCTCTTTGAGCGCTCAAGTAAAACTTTAGAAAAACTTAATCTGGGTAGCCCTAAAGTTACTAGCAGAATCCCCCTCTCCCGCATTGCTTTAACCTCGCTCAAAGCGTCTAATTATTCTTGATTGATACGAATAATCAGCCGCTCGGTGCAATTATTATGGTACTTTCGCCTCCCAACGCCGCTCCTACTTTGCCGCTAACTCGACGTAGTTTTAGCCTAGGCGATCACCTTCCGCCTACGCTAGATATTTTATGGCGAATTGAACACGGTGCTGTCCGCACACTAACTTGGAATGAGCAAGGCATAGCAGTCACTTTAGGCTACTGGGGAGTAGGAGATGTTGTCGGACACAAGCTATCACGAGTTAAACCTTACCAAATTGAGTGTAAAACAAGTGTAGAGGTGAGCCTCCTGCCACCTGAGTTGTGGTTTCAAGCGTTAGATGCGCTTGTTTTACATATCAAATCAACAGGGGAATTTCTCAATATTGCTTACCAGCATCCCTTACGGCAGCGCTTGTGGCAATTCTTAATCTTTTTAGACCAGAAATTTGGGTGTGATGTCGAGCAGGGACGGTTGATTGACTTGGCGCTGACACATCAGGAAATAGCGGAGGCGGTAAATGCGACGCGGGTAACGGTAACGCGGCTGCTCCAGCAGTTCGAGGCGGAGGGACTGCTACTTCGGCACTCTAAGCGGCTGATTCTGACTCGGAGCTAGCGCTGGCGGTGAGAAGGGGTATTGGCAATTAGGTTGACGCGATCGCTTATTGCTTAAGATAAATTTACCTCATTGGCAAACACCTTATAGTACACTTGAACTACTGATGAGTTTTAAATAGTTTCATCACTTCATACAACGCATTCCCCGAACGCAATCCATCCTAGGAGGACACCATGAAATTGAATCCTTATCTGATGTTCAACGGACAATGTGAGGCAGCGTTTAAGTTTTACGAGCAGTGCTTAGGTGGAAAAATTGCCGCGATGATGACCTACGGAGAGACACCTAAGGAGTCGCCAATGGCAGAGCAGGTATCACCAGGATTGCAAGACAAAATCATGCACGTTCATCTGACTGTAGATGATTGGGAATTGATGGGTAGCGATAGCCCATCGGAATATTATGAAGAACCAAAAGGCTTTTCCGTGTCGCTGAACATTGACAATTTGGTAGAAGCAGAGCGGATCTTTCACACCTTAGCAGAAAATGGGAAAGTCCAGATGCCACTTCAGCAAACATTCTGGGCTGATGGTTTCGGGATGTTAGTAGATCGATTTGGTACTCCCTGGATGATTAACTGCGGTCAAAGTGCTGGATAAATCAGGGTGTTACACTGCACGCCTGATCGCCATTCTCTAACGCGACTTATTTCTATAGGTGGAGCGAGATGCCTGGAGATAAAGAGTTTTATGACAACCCGGATGCGCTTCAACCCGTGTTTCAAGAAATGTATAAAGCGCTTCGTCCGAGCGGACGAGCGATTATATCAATCAAGCATCCTGTAGTTAAGCTAATCGTCATTCATTCTTCCTAGGCGATCCCCCCACAGTAGGGATTCAGCCTTGGTTTTACGCAACTTGAATGCTCATTAGCTTACCTCGAACTTTGGCAGTTTAGCGCCAGGTCGTTGTACCACCTGGTTAGTGGACAACTACTTTAAGCCAGGTGCAAGGGTGCATACATGGCTCGGACATGAGGTCACGAAGTACCATCACACCTTAGAGGAGTATTTGGATCTCGTCACAGCCACGGGTTTTGCGCTAGAGCGCGTGTGAGAATCACGTCCCCAAAGAGACAATTTTTTAAGCGAGAAAGAGTATGAACGACGTTTACGCATTCCGCTATTTTTATTCATCGCTGCTAGGAAACCAAAGTAATTAAACGTAACACAAAGGAGATAACACAATGGAAACTAATATACAACAAGAGCAAGCAATGCAGGCTGAACCGCAAAAGGAACACCAATGGCTACAAAAGCTTGTTGGTGAATGGACTTGCGAAACCGAGGCGAAAATGGGAGCAGATCGACCTCCCGAAAAGGCGGCGGGAACCGAGAGCGTGCGCTCACTTGGAGGTCTTTGGATTTTGGCGGAGGGACAAGGCGAGATGCCCGGTGGCGGTGCAGCAACAACAATGATGACGCTCGGCTATGACCCCCAAAAGCAAAGATATACAGGCACTTGGGTAGGGTCGATGATGTCCTACCTCTGGCTGTACGATGGCGAACTGGACGTAGCTAAAAACGTATTGATGCTCAACTCAGATGGTCCCTCAATGACTGCTGAAGGAAAGATGGGAAAGTACAGAGATGTCATTGAATTCATACAGCAATTTTCAGATGAATAAACCACAGTGAGCGAACCAACCAAGGGCATCATCAGCGGAAATACACTTATTGATAATCTCGGTTAGAGCTTGATCGAGTGCTTCACGAGTTCGAGCCTTAGCAGAGCGCAAAAGTTGCTTGAGTTTTGACCAACATAACTCAATCGGTGAAAGGTCAGGGGAATAAGGCGGCAAAAACACAACCTTTGCTCCGACTGTTTCAATCGCTTTTTGTACCACAGTCGCATGGTGAACCGGTAAGTTATCCATCACAATGATCGCCCCAACCCACAATTGAGGAATCAGAATCTTCTGGATGTAGAATAAGAACACGTCGGTATTGACGCTGCCGACAACACTCATGGTAGCAATCAAGCCATCGATACTCATGCCACCAATCAACGAGATGTTCTTGCCCCGAGCACCAGGAGCCTCGCTGTCATACAAGCGTTCACCGATTGGGGCGCGACCATACAAGCGAGTCATTCCCAAATGGATGCCAGTCTCATCGATGAATATCAGGTTGCGTGGGTCTATTGTGAAACTCCACAGCCGATGAGCAAACCGCAAATCCTTAACTGGCTGACTTTCTTGCTCAGAGGCAATCAGAGTTTTTTTTTGACGCTGAACTTGAGCCTGCACACCGCCCGTTGCATCGTCGATACACTCACCTCTATCCCGGTTTGTTGGGCAAAGCGCTCACACAACTCCGTCAACAGGGCATCCGGTTGTGCCTTAACCAAGGCTTCAACAATGGGCAACTGTTCTAAACCTAACTTGGCAACGGCTCCTCCTGCGTGAGGTTTCGGTTGCACACTGCCCGTTTCCCGATGCTGTCGTCTCAGATCTCTGATGAAAGACAAGCTCACCTTGAATCGCTCTGCCACTTGTCGTTGTGATCCTTCTTTAGCATCATATGCAGCGAGAATTCGTTGCCGTAAATCAACAGACAGAGGGGCAGGCATGAGTAGCTATTTCCTATCTTGCTAGGCTTGCTTAGGCTCCCTAATTGTAGCTTACTCAATCAATAACCGCTGTAAGTGACGATCATCGGGTGATGACCTCCCATTTCCTGAGTGATGAGGGACAATGGCACCAGTTCATGACTGTGAACTATCAGCGAAAGAAATAGCCGAACGCTAAATAGCTCGTGAAAGCGATCACTTTAGTCTCTAGTTCTACCTATGTTTTGCTGGAAGCTAATGGCGAGGCAACGCCAATTTCTGGAAGTGATCGCTTTTTTATAAATATGAAAATAGGAGAGTGAAATTGGAACCAACACCAGCAATAGATGTCGATGGTTATTTAGTGCGAATTTGCTACAAAGGTGATCGCACTCCAACTTTAGAGACATTACAAGCTATTCACAAACTACATACTCAAACCATAGCCTTTGAAAACCTCAATTCCTTTTTCAAACAACCTGTTCCCCTTGACTTAGCCTCTTTGCAACAAAAGCTCATCCACCAAGGGCGTGGCGGCTACTGTTTCGAGCAAAACTTGTTACTACGGTCAGTTTTGATTGCTCTCGGCTTCCAGGTGACAGCTCTTGCCGCACGGGTGTTATGGAATCTGCCAGAGGAAACAGTCACTGCTCGCAGCCATATGTTGCTCCAAGTGGATATTGATGCACAACCATACATTGCGGATGTAGGATTTGGAGGCTTAACCCTCACTGCACCGTTGGCTCTCGTGCCGAATATCGAGCAGAGTACGCCCCACGAAGCTTTTCGATTGGTGGTTGACGATCTTACCTACATTATGGAGGCAAACATTGGTCAAGAGTGGAAACCCCTTTATCGTTTCGAGCTGCAACCACAGCAGCTAATCGATTATGAGGTAAGCAATTGGTATATCTCAACTCACCCAAATTCGATATTTACAAACACGCTCATCGTTGCTAAACCCAGCTTTGGTTGTCGTTATGCACTGCGAAACAACCAATTTACTATTCATCATTTACACGGTCAAACCGAACGGCGCAGCCTAAAAACTGTTACAGAGTTGCGAACTGTGCTTGAGGATATTTTTGATTTGATATTACCAGAATTCGCAGATTCTCATATTGCCTTCCAACGTTTGGTAGAGTAAACCGAATCAGAAAAATAAAATGACAAAACCCTGGTTTGTAAGGCTTGCCCTGCACACTAGACTTTAAGATTAATTTCAGAGTCAGTTATGAACGAACAAAACAAACCAACACCCATCGAGCGCAAGGCAATAATAGAGCAGTGCTTTACTGCTTACAATACGAAGGATCGAGCAACGATCCTTCGTATTGCGAACCAGCACGTTCACCTTCACCAGCCCTTATGACGATGCCATTGATCGCGCGACGTACTTTGAACGGTGCTGGTTGAACAGCGCTCATATCCGTCAGCACGTACTCGAACGCATATTTATTGAAGGGAATGAAGCATTCGTAACGTATCGAGTCATAACATTTGAGGGCATGGAGTTCAGGAATACCGACATTGGACTTAAGGAGTAGAAGCGAGGTTATTTTGATGAAAATACCTTTTAGTGGCGGTTGTATGTGCGGAGCTATCCGCTATGAATGTCTAGCAGAGCCAATTTTTATGGGAAATTGCCACTGTCGGGATTGCCAGAGAGCAACAGGCACGGCATTTGCGGCGGCGATTCTCGTTCCCCGCGATGGTGTCACCATTACAGGCGATGTCAAATACTACGACGTTAAGGGTGATAGCGGACAAATCATCAGCCGTGGTTTTTGCCCAAACTGTGGTTCTCGACTATTTAGTAAGCGAGAAGTCGCTGACTTTTTGGGCATTACGGCAGGAAGCCTTGACGATCCAAGTTGGTTTAGCCCTATGTTCGACTTTTACATAGCCAGCGCCCAGCCCTGGGATTTTATGAACCCAGATTTGCCAAAGTTCGCCAAGTCTCCACCACCTAATAATCTTTAAGTTACAGGGGAGCTATCTTTTTAAAATTTTGGAAGCGGGTGGCAATATAAGCTGTAGTATTGCTGATGCTATTTATCCTAAGCAAAACAACACGATGGCGATCACAATTAAAATTCTCAGCCAGGACGACATAAGTATGCTCAACAATGTCGCTCCAGATATCTTTGATGACCCGATCAATATTGCACAAACTAAAGAGTTTCTTGCAAATCCACGCCACCATTTAGCAGTTGCGATTGAGGATAATCTAATCGTTGGCTTCGTCTCCGCAGTTCATTACCTTCATCCCGACAAGCCGCGTCCAGAATTATGGATTAACGAAGTTAGCGTTGCCGAAACCCATCGTCGGCAAGGCTTAGGGAAGCGCTTGTTGCTAGCGATATTTGAGGTGGCGCGGGAGTTAGGCTGTATAGACGCTTGGGTACTTACCGAGCGCGAAAATATCGCCGCTATGAACCTTTACTCGGCACTTGGTAATGCAGCACCGAGCGATTGCGTTATGTTCGAGTTTCGCTTGGAGGCAGCTAAAGATGAAATCGCCAGAACTAGCCGTTAGAACCCTTGATTACCGCTAAGTCAATGCGGTAAATTCCCTTTTGCCCGCGCCATTAGTGCTTCAAGTTCGAGATGACAAGATATTCATTTTGAGCTTTAATAAATGTTGCTGGTAATCGCTGTTAGTCCTAACTATATTCAAACAGGTTTAACTGAATTCCCATCGGTTCTGCAACACGGTCGAGATTGGATATGGAGATGCCTAAAAGCCGAATGCTGCGATTCTCTAAATCAATCACTGCTAACAGTTCCTTCGCCACCACGAAGATTAAATTCGCTCCTCGAATCGAAGTAAGCATAGTTTTACAGCGCGTGATTTGCTGATAATCTCCAAACTTAACTTTTAATGTGATTGTGCGTCCTAGAGCTTGGTGACTCTCTAGGCGGTGTTGGAGAGTTTGAGCGATCGCTTCCAATTCATGGATGATCAATTCTGGTTCGCTTAAATTCTCAATGAACGAAGTTTCTGCACCAATCGATTTGCGAATCCGGTTAGGTTCTACAATCCGCTCGTCCTCTGCCCGTGCGATTTTGTAATAGAAGTGTCCCACCTTACCAAAGTGTTGCACTAAATCAGCAACGCTTTGTTGCTTGAGATCCAATCCATTACGAATTCCTAAGTTGTGCATCTTGGTAGCTGTGACTTCTCCAATCCCATGAAACTTCTCTATGGGTAAGGCTTCTACAAAGTCCTGGGCGTGTTCAGGGAGAATCACTGTTAGTCCATTTGGCTTATTGATGCCTGATGCCATTTTCGCTAGGAATTTATTAAACGAAACTCCGGCTGTTGCCGTCAAGTTCGTTTCTGTTAAGATTGCTGTTTTGATTAGTTTTGCAATAGTTATGGCGTAAGGCAGCCCTAGCTTATTTTGGGTGACATCCAGATAGGCTTCATCGAAGGCTACAGGTTCTACAATGTCCGTGTAGCGCTTGAAGATAACGTTAATCTGTGCTGAGATAGCACGGTAAACCTCGAAGCGGGGTGGGACAAAGATTAAACTGGGACATTTTTGGTAAGCGATCCTTGATGGCATTGCTGAATGAATCCCAAACTTTCTCGCTTCGTAACTGGCAGCAACCACTACCCCTCGCTGATGGGGTTCGCCACCGACTACAAGCGCCTTACCTCGGTAGCAAGGATAGTCTCGTTGCTCGACCGAGGCATAAAACGAATCCATGTCGACGTGAATAATCTTTCTAGGCAGATTCATTTAAGTGAATAAAATTAGCGTTTAATCACCTGCTACTCTTTCTTTGAAAGCCTTGCCAGGAGCGAAGGCAGGAACACGAGATGCGGCAATTTGCATTTTTTCACCAGTTTTTGGATTGCGACCTTCACGGGCTTGGCGATCGCGGACTTCAAAATTGCCAAATCCGATTAAGGAGATTTTATCCCCAGTTGAAACCGCTTCAATAATCGTGTCTACCATTGCCGTTACAATGGCATCAGCTTGTTTTTTAGTTACATCCGTTTTTTGAGCGATAGCATCAACCAATTCGCCTTTATTCACCACATTTCCTCTCTCAACACCGATGCCATTCTAATGTGAGGTGTTAGAGAGTGCAAGTGTACTACTGGTACGTCTAGAATGCTCATATTGGATAAGAATATAGTTGGCATTTCTGCCTAAACTCTACAAAGTGGACTAAGACCGCGAATTACTTCGATTCGCTCATCAATAGGGATCTAGTTGCATTTGATTACTGCCACAGAACGCGGACAAGAGTTTATTGATTCAGCTAGACACGATTGAGCCGTGAAACTCTTGAGTGGCATTCGGCAGTAAATTTAAAGAGCAGAGGGAAATGTCTCTGGCGGTTCCTCTGTCTCCTCGATCTCGGCAGTAGTGCGCTCAAGCGGTTCCACTGCCCGTGTCTCATCAATGTGGATCACAGCATCAAACTGGTCAGGGAGGCGAGCATAGAAGTAGTGGCTATGACGCTCAGTTTCAGGACGGTAGATCACACCGATTCCACGCTCCAATCGCGGCTCTCGCAGACTTGTGATTACCTGATTGTTCTGTCGTAAATTCAGTAGAAAGCGGGACAGCCCGGTGCTATGAAATATAGCTTCGTAACTTCCTGACAAGGCGGGATGAACCTGTTTCTCTTCGCCGGGTCCATCCCAATCTGATGCAGCCGTAACAGTGCCTGTATAGGTGCTAAAGCCAACAATTACCACATCCCGACCGTAGCGTTCGCGTAGCAATTGCCCTACGTTCAGTTGCCCTATATCCCTCATATCTGTTGCCCGTGCGTCTCCTAAATGAGAGTTGTGTTCCCAAACAATTACCTTAGTAGGCTTTCCTTGTCGCTCCAAATAGGAAACGAGGTGATTCAGGGTTTCTACCATGTGACGGTCACGCAGATTCCACGATGACACCCGCTCACAAAACATGGAGCGGAAGTATGCTTCCGCGTTTTTCACCAGTCGGGCATTCTGCTCTGCATAGAAGAATTCATCCTCTGCTACCCGACCGTCTTGGTTTGCATACTCAGCAGCCCGACGTTGCAATTCCAACAACTGATGGACTGCATCTTGCTCACACGACTCACTTAAACCGAAACTGGTGGCATATCCATAAGCTTGAGTGTCTTCTCCAAAGTATTCAAAGCAGGAGTAGCGAGAACGGGCGCACTTAGCGGCTTCTGGATCGACCTTCTCCAGATAATCTAGAACTGCCCGAATTGAGGCATTCAGACTGTAGAGATCCAGACCATAAAAACCAACTTTGGTTCCATTTGGGGGTAGCACGTCATTGTATTGGCGCAGCCAAGTGACAAAGTTGAGCACGTCTGTGTTCCGCCACATCCAAGCTGGAAAGCCCTGAAGGCTTGCTAATGCTTCCGTCGCTGTAGCATCATCATTAATTCCCCGCACAAAACGATTAACCCGGTAAGCGTCTGGCCAGTCCGCCTCAACTGCCACTGCGGTAAAGCCTTTTTCTTGAATCAATCGTTTGGTAATCTCAGCCCTTTGCTCATAGAACTCATGGGTTCCGTGAGTCGCTTCCCCAATCAGCACAAAGCGTGCATCTCCAATTAAGTCGAGCAATGGCTTGTAATCTTCGGCTGCACCTGTTAGTAAATGAGCCACCTCACGTACAGCACCAGTGAGCTTCGTCATTGTCGCATCTGGCATTGTAATCCTCCTAACCGTTAGAAAAACTCACCTCTGACTGCTACCGACTGACTCCAAAATGGGTTTGAAGCATTAACACGCATCTGTCCTTGACTGCCTACCTCAAACAATTAAGCGAACTCTAGTAGGAGTTAAGTGTAAATATCATTATGTGAACTAAGATGAGCATGATAAAGAAGGTTCTTTAGTTTCCTGACCGTACTCCTGATAGTTCCGACCTTTTACACGGTAACTTTATGCTAAAAACTTAAAAGTTTTCTCTCCTCTAGCCAGTGGTTCATTCTATTGGCTCGACTACCCTATCTAGTGAGTGAGTTAGTATTAAATCTATTTGTAAACGTGGATACAGAAACTTTGCTGGGCTTACCAAGTGTGGATAAAAAGAGTATTACTAACCGAAGAACTTAGCTTTCGATAATCAGGTTTCAAATAGAATTAGTTTGAATCCAAGCTACTGCTAGTTGGCTCTAGAATAACTAAAGTTAGGTATCAATAGTTGTGTAAAGACACAATAGGACAGGGGTGGCAAAGTAGACAGCCTGTAATATCCCCACATTAAATAGAGTCTCAAAACAGCCACAAAAAATTGATTGTTTATTAACCGAAATAGAAATATTGCTCGAAGAAGATATATACTGAATATTAATTATTTTGTCGAGCGGAATGTGTATTGTGCCAAGGCATTTCACACAAGTTCAAAAACTATTAATTCTCCGCCGCGCTAACTATAAATGTCAGGGCTGTGGCACATCTCTCGACGCAAAAAATTTTGAAGCAGATCACAAAAAGGCTTACTCCCAAGGAGGCGCGACTGAAGCATGGAATGCTCAAGCACTGTGCAGAAACTGTAATCGTCGTAAATCAGATAAGCCACAACAGCCATGACCAGCACCGTAGATAACTACTTCCTTAACTACCACGAGCTTGTGCTGGCGCGGATAACTTCAGGGCAAACTAAACTCTATCCGCATCAAATACAAGCATTGCTGGCAATTTACCAAAAAGCGTGTAAAGGCGAGTTGGATGGTAGCTATCGCCAAGCGGCGTTAATCCTGGCAGGTGTTGGGACTGGGAAGACTTTGATTCAAGCGATCGCTCCCTATATACTTGCCCCCTGGATGTCAGGTAAGCAGGCTCTGTTCCTGTCAGATAACTGTACGCTCCGCGCTCGGTTTTTGAAAGATTTTCCAACAGATTCACTGCATCGCCCAATTTACCAAGAATGGTTGCTGTATTCTTTAGGAGTCTTACCGCCAGGTGTACCACCACCCCAAATTGTCGAACTAGATGCGACTGACTTTAATAGTTATGCTTATGCAATGCACTCATCAGATATGCTGGTAGGCAATCGTCAGTTTGTCCTGAATTTAGTGCAGCGAGGGGATATTGAACCAGCACAACTTGGCGTAGTGGTAATCGATGAAGCCCATTTTAGTGCTGCTAATTCTTACAATACGATTACAAATTATTTCTCTCAATCGTTACTGTGTTACTTCACTGGCTCAAAGTTCCGCTCCGACAGTCAACCGTTACCTAATGTACGCTACGAGGAAATAGAAGAACTTGACGAACTAGGGCGAAGTGTACTTCACTACTCACCTGTTGCCGATTATGAGTTCACGCTCCAAGATGCTTGGCGGTTGAATCCCTCTCCGATTAAAAAGCTCACATACAAGGAAGCAACTAGCGCCGCTTTCTTAATTGAGGAAGAGGGGATTGAGGTGGAATATGACCCTATAGAGTTCATCCTCAAAGCCCAGACAGACAGGCAGTGGTTTCGCCAAATTCTGTTTGCTGACTCCTTCTCGTTGCCAGTTTTAGAAATGGCAGTCCAAGTTTTACTTGGTAAGCGCTCGACTACTGGTCAACCCCATGCGATGCTGGTTCGGGCGCTGAACATTCCTCATGTCCATCGCGTGGCGAAGCTACTAGAGGACAACTTTCCGATGCTTGAGGGCAAAGTGCTGGCAATTCACTCCGAACATGAACAATATGACTTAGCGGGTCGTGCGAGTACGTTGTTGGAGGAGTTTTACAGCGATCGCTATCTTGTGATTGTCCATTGCGGAATGCTTGGTGTGGGTTTCGATCACAAGTGGGTGTCAGTTTCGTGCTGCTTGTGTGTCCTCAAATCTATGTCTCCAGCCGAACAAGAGTGGGGGAGAGCATTACGTAAAGTGCCAGGAGCGTCACCTGGTTTATTCCCCGAAATCAATCATCCGAACTGGGCAGTGGTTGTAACCCATTCAGCCCTGGAGTTGCGAGAACTGTTTGAGAAGTTTTTGCAAGGTGTGGGCGCTGATACTATTAAAGATGCGCCAACCGAAAAACAAATTCGACCGATTCTGACAACAGCCTACGAAGCGGGAGAAACAGTATTGACGTTATCAAATACTTTAAAAGTTAAGCCAGGAGACGTTCTTGAACTGCGCGTACCAGCCCTTGTCGTCGATGAAGCTCTAGCGCCAAAGTTTTCTTTAATTGAAGAACTGCGGTCTACTGGCAGCTTATCAGAGGAAACGAACCCACAAATCAATCAAAACGGTAGTGCTGAAGGAACAACAGTTACTAAAAATAATCTTTTCTCACCACTCGCCGAACCCAAACAAACAACTTTACCCTGGCAAGCCGAAGTCGAGGCGATAGCATCCTCGTTGCACGAAATCAGGGGCGCTAGAACATATCAAGTAAAGGTTGAAGCCGTACTTGATCACAAAAATGTGCAGATTACTCCTGCTTGGAATGATATCCCTTCTGGCGTGGAAGTTAAGCTTACTAATAGAAGTTTAAGGGAAGTACCGGATGCTAACTTTCTCCAGCACGTCGGATTAGATTGGCAAATCCTTGTGGATAATAAGTTAGTTTCTTACTTAGACTACAAAAAGCAAGTTGTATTACAGCAACGTGGGATGAACTTAGATGACTTAGGCGAAATAGTAGTGGGTGGTGTCCGGCTTAGAGACACACTGCCACCTCAAGCTTATGAGTTATTTCTTAAAGGGTTGGAGGCAGAACTCGCTACGGCAGAAGTTGAAATCCCCCAGAGCGATCGCGTTGCTCGTCCCGACAAGGCGAAGTTAGAAATGCAAGCAAGATACGGAGCCTTGGTACGCGGTCTGGTAAACGATGTGTTTAAGCAGCGTAATCTCGTTAAAGATGGTACTTCGGGACGTTCTTTAGTAGAGAATCCTGTCTCCCTTCTCCAAGACGCGATCACAAGAGTCCAACAAAAGGGACACGAACCTAATTTTGCGAACAATTCCGCCTTGATTCATGCAGCAGTATTTGGGTATATCAAAGAGCAGACAAAAAGAGGCTGGTCGCAGCATACAACTGATGCTGAGTATCAAGAGGCAGTAAAAATAGCGCGGCAGTTTTTCCTCCGCTTAAGAGAACAATTGCAGTGGCGACCGTTGCGCTAAATGCTTCAATAGGCTGGGCAATTTACCTAAAAATATGTGAGAAAATAACTCGTGAGAATAGCCTCTTAGACGAGTTATTATGCCCTTCCAGCTCGACCGCCAAACCCCAGAAAACCTGAAGCTTGCTTCCCCTCTGCCTTTAACTCGGCATCCGGCGGCGGTCTATGTATCTGGGTTGGGAGTTGGCAGCCAGCGCACTATCCGTTACTCGCTGTCGGCGATCGCTGCCCTGCTCACACAAGGCGAGTGCGATGCCTACACGATAGACTGGGCGAAATTACGTTACTACCACACTGCTGCTGTTCGAGTCGCATTAATCCAAAGTTTTGCACCAGTGACAGCTAACAAAATGCTTTCTGCTTTGCGGAGAGTTCTCCTAGAGGCATATAGACTAAATTTGATGGCGGCAGAAGATTACAATAAAGCGGTAGATTTTCCTAATATCTCGGCTGACCCAGAACCAAGGGGGCGTTCTGTTGCCGCTTCAGAAATTGTGGCGTTGTTGGAGACGTGCCGTGACTCAAGTCCAATTGATGTTAGAGATGCAGCGATTATTGCCATTTTACTAGGGACAGGTTTGCGGCGGTCGGAATTGGTCAATTTGGATTTAATAGACTTTAATCCAAATACTGGAGAATTTTTGGTTCGCAAAGGCAAGCGGGGCAAAAGTCGCCGAGTCTATTTGCCAAGCAGTGCGATCGCTTTGGTGGAGAAGTGGCTATCTGTCCGAGGTGAGGAACCAGGAGCGTTGTTTTGTCGAATTCGTCGCGGAGGTCACTTGCATCTGGGGCGAATGCACTCGGACGCGATCTGGAGAATGCTGCGGCATCGAGCAGAAATAGCCCAATTAGAGTCATTCAGCCCACACGACTTCAGAAGGACGTTTTGCTCTGACCTGTTAGATGCAGGGGTTGATATTGTTACCGTACAAAAGTTAGCTGGTCACACCAGTCCGATAACGACCGCTAAGTACGACCGCCGAGGTGAGGAAACTAAGCGCCAAGCGGTAGAACGGTTGTCTATTCCTAATCTTAAAAATCCTGAATAGCATAAGAAGTGAAAACCCAATTTCTAAAAACCACTTTCGCATAAGTGTGGCTTTTGGTATGCTACTTTAGCACCTTAAGCCCAGAGCTTGGCATACTGTTTGTAGCCAGGTAAGCTAGAAAAATAGCACAAAAGTAGCACAATTAGACATACCAGATGGCGACCAAGAACGTTCGTGTTGTGGGTTACTTACCGCCCCCCGCCCACAAACAACTCCGTCAGTACATGGAGGAGGAATCTTTAACCGAAAGCGCAGCCATAATTAAGATTGTCAAGCATTTTTTTGATGGCAATGTAGAAACAAAAACTCCAGATGCTACCAAAGAAAAAGACCAGGCGATCTCTGGGTTGAAAGCAGACGTAGTTGAACTTAAACGGCGCTTGGCGGTTTTGGAGCAAGCTGTGGTTTCGGGTCAGCAAAGACCGTTCGCCAACTCTAGAACATCTCACGGTCAGAGGCAAAGACAGCAAATGACGCTGCCGCCCCAAAGCTGTGCCGACTTAGCCAGAAGGCTGGGCGTGAGTACAGGTACGATTGAAGAAGCGTTAGATAAAGGCGAAACTTACTTCCAGAATTGGAGTAAGCGGATGGATCCGACGAAAAGAAGTTGGCACAAGCGCGGGGAACTATTCTACCCAGAGTCAGACTGACAAGCGCTTGGATGCAGCTTCGCTACCTTTATGCCATGTACCCGACCGTCGAAAGGTGGTCTATTGAGAAGGGAGGGCGATCTGCGGCGGGTGATGGGCGTTTGTTATGCAGACAAAAGGGTAAATTACAATAAAGTTTCAATCTAATTCCTCTGGAGGAAAGGGTTATGCTGAAAAACGTTTTAAATAATAATTAGAAAACTTCCTCAAAAGATATCAAAGAGTGATTTTATATGAAGTGGCTGTTTGAACTAAAAGAAGATTACAAGTGTATGTTAGCCGAGTTCATCAATGATGATGAATTGCAAGAATTAAAAAGTGAACTTAGAGAAGATAAAGATTTTTTTGCTCCACGCGGTTCGTCTAAACCAAGACTAAGAATTACAAAAGAAGGTGAAATTATTGTTTTTCAAGGTTACGCTTGGGATGGAAACTCGCCAAAAATAAATTTTCTTGACTTGTTTTGGATAGGCACGCCTGATGGGATTCAAACGCACAACAGACCAATTACTTATTACGCAAGTTTAATACATGATGTCTTAGGTCAATTCAAACGAGAACCTGAAATGCTCTCGAGATTCAAATCAACTGAGTCACCCGAGCTGTGGTTTAGCAAGGGAAGGCGAGGAAGAGATGGACTGTATCTTAGTATGTTGAAGAATGAAAATTTTATGTTTCGCCATCTTTATTATCTAGCTGTTTCTCTTGCTGGACCTTTGTACGATGCATACTTAGCATGGTTCAAAAAGGTAGATTTTACAGATCATGGCAACAGGCGTGCATAATAAATCACTGCACCTGACCGAACGGTAGACTTATTGTGTTATCCAAAGTTAATGGCAGCAGGTGAGTTCAACCGTTATACCGCCTTAGTCCTTGTGGGTAAGTGCTTGGGAGGTTGTCGCCGGAGTGCGATCGCCCCCAGCAGCCACTCATCTCTCGTTAAACTCATTCATCAACTCAGCCACACTCCACCCACTGCCGTAGATTGACTGGTCGATTGGGGGTTCAGCTACAGACTGTAGGTGTATGACTGGCTCTGGCTGTTCTGGCTGCTCTACATCAATTTGTTGTACTTGTTCTACGTTGTCGGATTCCTGAACGAGTCGAGAGCGGCGCTGCGGTAATACTTCGGGTTGGGTTGAAGCTTTGGGTTGGACTGAACGTTTTACTATAATGGGTTTCTTCGAGTTCATGGTCACTCTGGTATCTAATTAACTTGGCTCTATCGCTGTTTCGGGGAGATGGGCAATAGGATTTCCAGCAGTGTAGAAAGCAAAGCTTTGCCACGCTTGTGGGCGTTATGAACCACCTCGAAGAAACCGAGATAGAGCGGCAACTTTTC
>JAESFL010000787.1_pt1 | contig 16947 bp, 14 predicted proteins | sample 9269401 | NCBI WGS metagenome assembly JAESFL01 (sample SAMN14506025, study PRJNA617098) | algae metagenome | isolation source: Gloeocapsa sp. UFS-A4-WI-NPMV-4B04 and co-occurring heterotrophs from desert... | place: USA: Utah | collected 2006-10-01 | reverse complement strand
GGCTGCTCAAGTCTCTGCTGCAGCGCAGCAGGAGTCGCGACCATGCCGACGCCGTTCAAGGCCAGCTCGAAGAGCTTACAACCAAGGCAGGCTCGGAAGCCTCGGTGCCAGGCCGTCGGCGGCACGGGGGGTTGGCTATTGTGTTCGGCGGCGGCACCTTGGGGGGTGCATGCCAGCCTGGCGGCGGGAATATGCGGCCGATGTGGCTGGTCGTCATCGATCGGACGGAACGTCGCAGGGTCAGGCGCTAACGGCGAGGCAAGGGCGATATGAGCGACGAGGACCGCGCCTATTTCTATCGCCGCGCCGAGGAGGAGATCGAGCATGCCCGCGCTTCGGCGACCGAGCGGCTCGTCCATTTCCATTACGTCTTGGCAGGGCTGTACCTGGACCGGGTCTACGGAGCAGAGGGGGATCCGCGCCGCTCTGTAGGCGAATAGGGGTTGCGGTGGATCACATTTGCGGATCCGTCCCCATTCCCCATTCCCGTCCGTCTGTCGGGCTGGACCTTCGGCCGTCGCGGCGAGGACAAAGGGGCTGAACGGCTAATCGCCCCCATGGAAAGACTTGCTGACAGTGTTTGCCTCCGGGGAAAATCTCCCGGCGATGCACCTAATATATTGCAGAGCTGGCGGCAGCGGGATGGGATCGCAGCGCGCGTTTGGCTGCCACCTGCAGCTTGAGCCGCAAGCCCATTGATGACCATGTGATCAGCGACCGCTAGCGCCGGAAACTTCGTCACGCTTGGTCCATTGTTCGTTCAGGCCGGGATTTATTCCTGCAGGGGATCTGAAATAGGCTCAAGTTCGTCTCTCTCGCCGCTGCGCAACCCGGTGTTTCGCGCCGTCTGGCTGGCGAGCATGGCTTCGAATTTCGGCGGCATGATCCAGTCAGTCGGGGCATCCTGGACGATGGTCTCGATCGCAGGCTCTGCCGACATGGTGGCGCTCGTGCAGGCCTCGGTCACATTGCCGATAATGTTGCTCTCGCTCCTTGCAGGCGCCGCGGCCGATAGCCTGGACCGGCGCCGGCTGATGATAGCAGCACAAAGCTTCATGCTGGTCGTCTCCGCTGCCCTCGCCGCCTGCGCGTGGCTTGGACTGATCACGCCTTGGCTGCTCCTCCTTTTCACTTTCCTCATTGGCTGCGGCACCGCCTTCAATGGCCCCGCTTGGCAGGCCTCGGTCGGCGATATGGTGCCGCGCGCCGAGCTGCCCGAGGCAGTGGCCCTGAACAGCATGAGCTTCAATGTCGCGAGGAGTCTCGGACCGGCGCTCGGGGGAGCGATCGTCGCCGCCTTGAGCGCGGCCGGCGCCTTCGCGGTCAACGCCGTGAGTTATATCGGGCTGATCGCCGCCCTCGCGCGGTGGCGGCCGAGCCGGCCTGAGAGCACGCTTCCGCGCGAAACGATTGGCGTCGCGATGGCGGCAGGCGTCCGCTATGTTGCCATGTCGCCAGCCATTCGGGTCGTGCTCGGCCGCAGTTTCATCTTCGGCCTGGGCGCAAGCGCCATTCCGTCGTTGATGCCGCTCATTGCCCGCGACATCATTGTCGGAGGACCGCTGACTTACGGCCTCTTGCTCGGCGGATTCGGCGTGGGAGCCGTTTCCGGGGCGCTAGCGTCCGCGCGGGTGCGGCAGTTTCTGTCGTCGGAAGCGATCGTGCGGTGGTCGTGCGTCATTTTCGCCTTGGCTGCGGCATCCGCGGGTATAAGCCGCATCCTTGCCGCGACCATTTTGGTTCTATTTGCCGCCGGCGCGGCCTGGGTGCTTGCGCTCTCCACGTTCAACGTCACCGTTCAGCTCCACTCGCCCCGGTGGGTCGTCGCGCGAGCTCTGTCGCTTTACCAAATGGCGGCCTTTGGCGGCATGGCGGTGGGGAGCTTGATCTGGGGCCACAGTGCCGAAGGATGGGGTATCGGTCTTGCCCTCGTCGGCGGCGCGATCATGCAGATCGTCTGCGCGCTGCTTGGCTGGCGCGTGCCGCTGCCCAGTAACGGGGAAATCGACTTGACGCCGCTGCGCCGCTGGCATCCGCCCGACACCGCTGTGCCGATAGAGGGACGAAGCGGCCCCGTCGTCATCACGATCGAATATCGGATCGCAGCCGAAGATCGGACGGAATTTATCGCCGCCATGGCCGAGCGTCGCCGCATTCGCCGCCGCGACGGGGCTCGCCATTGGACGCTGCTTCGTGACCTTGCCGACCCTGAAATATGGATCGAGCGTTTCCATACGCCGACCTGGCTCGATTATATCCGGCATAACAATCGCATCACGCACGAAGATGCGCCGGCGCACGATCGTGTCCGAGCGCTGCATCGTGGACCCTCGCCGCCACTGGTCCGCCGCATGATCGAACGCCAGACCGGCTCGCTTCCCTCCGGCCGCACTCCTGGTCCAAGGGAGCTGGCGGAGCCGCTGACGGATGCCAGCCGCTCCGCATAGCACGAGCGGCGACCGGAACGATCGCGCCGGGCCAAGCTTGAGAGGCGCCCGCACCTGTTAGGACTGGATTCACACGAGTTTCTATATATCGCCCGATCATGATCAGTCGCTTGTCCTGCTTCGTCCTCGCCGTGAGTGTCTCGGCTTCCGCCTTCGCCCAAAGGATTGTTCATCCGATCGAACCGGTCGACATTCCGCCCAGCATTCAGCAAGGCGTCGACCTCATCTATATCGATCCGGAAATCGCTCCCGCCGTGCGCGATCGGGATGCGCTACTGAAGGAGATCGGATTCAAGGACGAGCCGGGTGCTCCGATCGACCTGCTTCTGCCGATGAACCCGATCTACACTCAGTTGCGCCGAGGCCTTATTCGCTACCGCGAAGCATGGGGGAATTTGCCGCAGCTCGAAATACCGCCTGGAACGCCGCTCAAGTCGGGTGCGAAGGGTGAGCGAGTGGCGCTTCTGCGCGATCGGCTGGGCCTGCCGCCGGCCAGCCGTTTCGATGAACAGCTCGCCAAAATGGTTCGGCGATATCAGCACGTCCACGGCATCAAGGCGGACGGTATTGCTGGCGCATCCACGATCGCTTCCCTCAACCTCGGAGCGGGTCATTACGAGCAGCTGTTGATGATCAACCTGGAACGTGCGCGGCGCTTGCCCGGCTCTTCTGAACGTGGGCGCTACATCCTTGTTGATGCCGGGGCGGCGCAGCTCCACTTGTTCGAGGACGGCAAGCTGCAGGACAGCATGAAGGCGATCGTCGGCAAGGCCGCCTCGGCAACCCCGATGATGGCCGCCTTGATCCGCTTCGCGACCGTCAATCCCTATTGGAATGTTCCGCCCGATCTCGCGCAGACGCTGATCGCGCCCCGGGTCATATCGGATGGGCTTCGCTACTTGGAAGCGGAACGTTACGAAGTGCTGTCCGATTGGACCGAGGATGCGAAGCCGGTCGATCCGGCGACGATCGACTGGGCGGCGGTCGCCGAGGGCAAGGTCGAGCTCCGCGTCCGCCAGCTCCCCGGACGCGGGAATTCGATGGGCGACATCAAGTTCATGATGCCGAACGATTTCGGTATCTACCTGCATGATACCAACGACAAATCGCTTTTTCAGCGGGAGGAACGATGGATCAGCAATGGGTGCGTTCGTGTCGAGGACGCTTCCCGGCTAGCCAAGTGGCTGTTCGGCCGGATGCCGAAGGGCAGCGATCCCGACGTGGAGGAGAAGGTCGAGTTGTCTGAGCCGGTCCCCGTCTACATTACCTATATGACGGCGGCCGTCGCGCCGGACGGGCTGGTATTCCGAAAGGATCATTACGGGCGCGACGCCGCTTTGCACGCCCGTTACTTCGGGCGTTCGGAGGAACTCGCGCTGACCGGCGGTGGGCCTAGCGCGGCAGGGGTGCCGTAACGGCCGGCCGCACGCGGCAACGCCGTATCCGGCTGAACCTCGCGAATTGTGGCCGAAGTGGCAGCTAATTGGCAGCCTCTACGGCAAGGCTCTCGTGATCGAGGAGTCGAGCGCGGTCAAGCGGTGGCCGACGCTCACCTGCAAATACAAAATCATTCGTTCCGCCCTTCTTTGTTCGTCAACATTGCTCGGACAAGCTTGCGATAACTTCGCCCCACGGGAAGTTCCTGGCCTCGTTCGGTCAGCAATTGGTAGCTCCCGGTGGGCCGACGCCTTACGGACGCAATTTGGTCCCGGTTGACGATAACCGACCGATGAATTCGGACGAAGCCTGCGGGGTCCAGCCGCTCGAGCAGGGCAGTTAGGGATTCCCGGTGGAGGTAGCTCGCCTCGCCAATGACGATCCGGACATACTCGCCTTCCGCGTGTACCCAATCGACGCGATCCAAGACCACCCGCACAGCCTCGCCGCGCCGCTGAACCCAGACATGGTTTTGCTCGGCCGGCTTGGGCATGCGTTCAGCGCGAAGAGCGTCGAGTTGGCTGGCAAGTTCGCGGAGGCGAAAGGCCGCGCTCCGTTCCTCGATCGCCTTGCGCATGCGGCCGATCGCATGTTCGAGCCGGTGCAGCCGCACGGGTTTCGTGAGGAAATCAATGGCGGCGGTCTCGAAGGCTAGCGCGGCAAATTGGGGAAAGGCGGTGACGAACACGATCAGAGGCATGCTGTCCCCGATCCGCGCAAGTTCCTCGACCACATCGAAACCGTCGAGCGATGGCATTTCGATGTCCAACAGCACCGCGTCCGGCTGCACTCTCGAAACCGCCTCAAGAGCTTCTTTGCCGCTGCTGACGGCGTCCGCCACCTCGACGTCCGGGATGCGCAGGAGGAGATCACGCAGCCGCTGGAGCGCGAGCGGTTCGTCGTCGCAGAGCAGGATCCGAAGCATATCAAGGAGCCGCTTCAAAGGGGATAGCGAAAGCTACGGCGAAACGTCCGTCTGGCTGAGGTCCGGCGGTGAAGGAGCAATCGTGCCCAAAGCGCACGCGCAGTCGCTCAACCACGTTCTTGAGCCCGACCCCTGTGCCGGGCACGACGCGTGGCTCCCCATCCGGCTGGCTGTTGATGACGGAAACGTGCAAGCGATCCTCGCGCCGATAAGCTCTGATCGTCAGCGTGACAGGCCCCGTGCTCCTTGCCACCGCATGGCGTATCACATTCTCGACGAGCGGCTGAGTCACGAGGCTTGGCACCAGGGCAGCCTGCGCCTCTTTCTCGACTTCAATCTCCACTTGGAGGCGATCTGGAAAACGGACCACCTCAATGGCGAGGTAGAGCGATTGTAACGCTATCTCCCTTTCGAGCGTGATATCTTCCTGCGGATCGAGCGTAAGTCCGGCGCGAAGGAAGTCAGCCAGGTTTTCGACCATTTGCTCAGCTGCATCGACCTTGCGCCGGGAAATCAAAGCGGCGACCGAGTTGAGCGTGTTGAACATGAAGTGAGGGTTCAACTGGTAGCGGAGGGCGCGAAGCTGCGCGCCGTGCGCGACTCTCTGCAGATCCGCGATCCGGCGCTCCCTTTCGGCTAGTTCCGAACTGTAAGAGAGAGCAAGCAGATGTCCGGAGAGCGCCGCATAAGACCAAAACCAGTGCAGGAGCGACATGACATAGCTGGCGAGTTCAGCCTGCTGCCAATTCTCCTTTGGCATGAAAAGCTGGAAGATCAGGAAGTTGACACTGGCGTGTATGATCGAGCCGGCCATTGCGAGGCCGATCACGGCGACAAGCCTGCGATCCAGGGTCCAACGATGCAGCCGGCCATGGACTTCCCCGATGGCGAGCGACAAGGCAATCGCGACCATCGTTACCAAAAAGCGCGGCAACAGCTTGTTCGTGTCGTCCTCGGGCATGAAGAGCATGCGCTGTGCCGTGATCGTCGCATATTGTGCGGCCCAAAACAGCAGGACCACAATGGCCATCGTTTTTCGACGGTTCGTCGCCGGCGCGAGGACGGGTCGCTTTGGCATGCTCTGGTCCAACATAGCGTTGCCGTAATCCCCCGCGTCCTCCCAGTTAAGCGCGCGGCGGGACGTTCATGCTATCCTGGTGACCGTCCATGGATTAGCCGGCCGTTAGTATTCCGCGGCGGGCCATTGGCTGCACGGGGAACTGAGCTGGCGCCCTATTGATCTATCTTCGGCCAAATGGCCAGCAACGCCATCATCTTGCAACCTCGTTCTGCGGTCGATCCGCAGGATGCTGGCAATTGCCGGTCACGCATCTTGACCGCCGCGCGTGAAATTCTCCAAACAAACCCCTATCGATGTTTCAGCGTTGAAGAAGTGGCGGCGCGGTCAGGCGTGGAGCGCCGCACCGTCAACAAGCATTTTGGCCGGCGCAACTCCCTCTACCGAGCTTCACGGTCCGAATTACTGTTCAGTTTCGAATTCCTGCTCCCGTCTTATTTGCCGCCCGGCGCCTCGCTTGGCGAGTGCCTGCTGAACTACAGCCGCGCCGCTCTTGCCGCGCTCGGCAGCGACGAACATCGTGAGCTATATGCATCGGTCCTGAGGGATGCCGGCGAAGTGCCCTGGATACGAAGCTTGTACGAGGAGCACGTTGAAGCGCCGCTCCTGCGCACGCTCGAGCATCACTTCATGGCCCAAAGATTGCGCGGAGGTATCCCGCACGCAGACCCTTGCTCACTGGCTCATGCGGGGCTCGGCCTGGTGCTGCGAGCGGCGGGCGAGGGGGGCGCTTCTTCGGACCTGCATTGTGCCGCTGTTGCTGCCGAACTTATGAGTTGCGCAACCACCCGCACCAGCGGCAAGCGAACAGGATCAAAACAGGCTCGACCGGCCCGCCGGTCGCCGGGTGACGCGGCGCCAAATTCTCCAATGCTGAGCGAATGGCTGTCGCGAAGGGCGCACGGCCTGGATCCTCAGAGCGCTGAAGGGGGTGAACGGCGCCCTCTCGTTAAGCGCGGGGCGATCAGCGTCACCATGAACCCAACCGAATTGCGCTGGAACGGACGTCTGGTGCCGCTCTCTCCTTTGGAGGCAGAAATAGTCGCCCTCGTCGTCCGTCGCGGCCGCGTCCGGTGGGAAGACGTGAAGAAGCTGCTCGCGGAGCAAGGCGGCTCGATGATCAGCCGAGACGTGCTGATTTATCGGATCCGGAGAAAGTTCGCTTTGGTGGGCGGAGCCGATCCTCTGGTCACGGTGAGAGGTTGGGGACTGAAGCTGCGCGTCGAACCAGACCAGACCGGATCAAAGTCCCTTTGGATCGGGGCCAGCGAGACAAGCCCGTTCCCTTCTGGACCACCGGCGCGGCCCTAGCCCGTACATTCCAGCTTCTTGCATCCCATTCCACGGCGCCGAACGTTTAGCTGACGTTCAGATTCGGCGGGTCCGAGAAATGGCTGGGCAGGCCTCGAGAAGCTGGACCATCTGGAGAACTCCCGGTTCAGGTCGAGCAGCCCGTGTCTTCTCGGACACAGGCCCCCGGTGACTGCCGAAAGCAAGGGGATTCACCCACACGGACGCTCGCGACATGGCCTATTCTGGGCTTCTTTTGGAACGAGGAACAGCAATGCGCCGGTCTTTTCGCACCGTCTCGGTTTCGGTTTTTGCACTGGCGGCCGCGGCCCAGTCCGCTGCGGCGTCGGCCCAGGATACCTCTGGCCCGGTGGCAGGTCCAAGCGGTGCGCAGCAGACCGACGCCGATCGTCTCCCCGAAGCCGGCCAGGGTGACGAGGTTGCAGCTGCCGCACAGGGCGTCGATCAAGGAGAGATTGTCGTCACCGGCTCGCGCATCGCGCGGCCGGCGCTGACATCGACCAACCCCATCACCAGTGTCGATGCTGAATCGATCCAGCTATCGGGCGAAACCAACCTCACCGATTATCTTCAGCAAATTCCGGCCCTCGCCGGGTCGTTGGACAGCCTGCAGACCTCGGGTTCGCAAGGCTTCATCGGTGCGACCGGCCTCAACCTGTTGAATCTCCGTAATCTTGGAACCGAGCGGACGCTCATCCTCGTCGACGGTCGCCGCCATGTCGCTCAATTGCCCGAGACGGCGGCGGTGGACATCAGCACCATCCCGCAGGACCTTATCGCTCGCGTCGATGTGGCCACGGGCGGGGTCTCGGCGGTGTACGGCGCGGACGCCGTCTCCGGCGTGGTCAATTTCATCATGAGGAAAGATTTTGAAGGGCTCACCGCTCGCGCCCAGTCAGGCATTTCGGAAGAAGGGGAGCCGCACAATTGGACCGTGAGCCTCGCGGCAGGCAAGAACTTCGCCGGCGGCCGCGGGAATGTCTCCATCGCCTACCAATTCACGCGCGAGGGACGGCTCAGAGGTAACGATCGGCGCTACCTTCGCGGCCCCAATTATTGCGAGCTTCAGTCGAACATCGACGATCCGGACGACGATCCGACGCTGCCTGACGAAGTGCCTTATTGCGGCATTCAATTCTACGACACCTCGCGAGAGGGCGCCATCGACCTCGATTTCGACACCGCTCCGGACGTGCGTGCCAACGGCGCGCCGTTCGAGATCGGAACATTCATTCCTCCCTTCTACTCGGTGGGAGGAACCGGCACTTTCGAGGGCGACTATATCGGCGACCTCCTCGCGCGCAGCGACCGGCACGTCATCAATGGCTTTGTGAATTACGAGTTCAGCGATGCGTTTCGCTTCTTCGGCGAGCTCAAGTACGCCCGAAGCAAGGCCTTTTCGGAAAGTCAGCCGACCTTCGACTATACCGTTTTCATCTCCGAGGAGAATCCCTTCATCCCGGCCGCCGTCAGGGAGCAGATCATTCCCGGCATCGGCGATGCGCTTTCCGACAGCTTTGGACTGCCGCTCGGGACGATCCCCGATGGATTGGCGGTCGGCAGGGACAATTTCGACCTAGGCGTGCGTGGCGAAAGGAATAGGCGCGAGACGTGGCGTGGCGTTGTCGGCTTCAATGGCGACATCGCGGAGGACGTCCGCTACGAGCTTTCCTACACCTACGGACAGTCGAAAGTGCGGAGTCTGTCCACCAACAACCGTTTCAACGACCGCTTCATCGCAGCTCTGGATGTTGTCACCGATCCGGCGACCGGGCGGCCAACCTGCCGGTCGAACCTGGACCCGAACGGGCTGCGGGACAATTACACGTTCGGCTTCTTCGAAGGCTATTTTTTCGATCGCGGCAATTTGTCGTTCACGCCGGGCCCCGGCAGCGGCTGCGTTCCGCTCAACCTGTTCGGCGAAGGCGTTGCCGATCCGGCGGCGATCGACTGGATCTTCACCGACAGCCTCGCGACCTCGAAGATTACGCAGGACGTGGCGAGCGGCTTCGTGGCCGGAACCGTGCCGGGGTTCGAACTTCCGGGGGGAGCGATCGGCTTCGTGGTAGGCGCCGAATATCGCAAGGAAACGAGCCGAAGCACCCCGGCTCCCGAAGACACTGCGGGTCAGACTTTCGGCAACATCATCTTCCCGGTTTACGGCGAGTTCGACGTGAAAGAGGCGTTTGCCGAACTGCGGCTTCCGATCCTGTCTGACCGTCCGTTCTTCCATGACCTCGAAGTCAATGGTGCGGTACGCTTCTCCGATTACTCAACGGTTGGAAGCACGCTCACCTATAATGCCGGCGTGCGCTGGGCTCCGGTGCGCGATCTGGGCCTGCGCGGAACCTACGCAAAGACCGTTCGCGCGCCGAATATCGGCGAGCTGTTCAGCCCGCAGAGCCAGACGTTCGAATTCATCGATGACCCGTGCGACATCGACAATGTCAACAATGGCTCGGCAACGAGGGCTGCCAATTGTGCAGCAATCCTCACCGGCCTAGGGTTCGATCCTGCAACGTTCGTCGACCCGAACTCCTCGAACGTTGCCGGCTTCCAGCGCGGCAATCCGGAGCTCAGCGAGGAAACCTCGAAGAGCTGGACCGCGGGCGCGGTCTTTCAGCCGCGCTTCGTTCCTGGCCTTACGTTCACCGTCGACTGGTACGACATCAAGATCAGGAACGCGATCAACACTGCCGAAGCGGAAGATATCGTGGAGCTCTGCGTCGACCAGCCGACGATCGAGAACGTCTTCTGCGATGCTGTGACTCGCAGCGCGGTCAATGGCGGCGTCAACGGCTTTACGCTGCAGCCGGAAAATGTGGCGAACTTCAGAACGGCGGGTCTCGACTTCGACCTGAACTACCGGCTGGACCCGGCGCGGTTCGGTGTCGGATCCGACATCGGGACATTCAATCTTCGCCTGATCGGCAACTATCTGCACAGGCTGGAATTCATCGCCACCCCTGGCGCCGCCGTTGATGATGAACGACGTGAGATCTACGCCCCCAAATATCAGGCGACGTTCGATCTCACCTGGGTGAACGGACCGGTTACGATCAACTATGGTTTCAACTATTTCAGTAAGACGAACCGGTACGAAAATGAGGAACTGGCCGGTGATCCGGACATCGCTTCCGAGGAGAACATCACCTACAACGCCCGGCACACGCACGACCTGCAAATCGGCTATGACGTCACGAACCGGTTCCGCTTTTACGTTGGCGCCAACAATATCACCGATCAGAAGCCCGACATTTCCTCGCTTTATCCGGTCAATCCGATTGGCCGCTTCTTCTATGCGGGCATTCGGATGAATCTTCCGGGCTTCTGACCCGCGAAGTGCGCTGTTTGAGGCGGTCGGGCCCCGAAGGCCTTGCCCGTGGCGGCCGGCACGTCGGCCGCGCGGCAGCTGTGTCGCTTGCCGCGACGGCGCTCGGTTCACGATCCTCAAGCAAGCTGCGGAAGGACGGCTTGTGGGTCCGCTCGGCTTGCGAATAGAAGCAGCTATGCTCGCTCGCCTTCTCCTGCTTGTCCTCTGCTCCACCCTCGCTTCCGCCTCGCCGGCGCAGACTGCCGCTTCTCCTGTCCCGCAAGCTGAACCTCCGAACTCCGCTCCGGCTTCCCAAGCGACGGTTCGAGTCGTTCTTCAAACCGCCGCGGGTGCAATCACCCTCGAACTCGAGGCGGAGCGGGCGCCGCTCACCACGACCAATTTCCTTCGCTACGTGGACCAGAAACGGTTGGACGGCGCCACCTTCTACCGCGCGACGGAAGTCGGCGGCGGTCTCGGCTTGGTCCAAGGCGGCGTCAGAAGCGATCCCAAGCGTTCCTTTCCGCCGGTCGCCCATGAGCCGACCACGAAGACCGGGCTTTCACATGTCGACGGCGCAATTTCCATGGCGCGACACGCTCCCGGAAGTGCCACAGGTGACTTCTTCATCATGGTAGGCGCCAGCCCGTCGATGGACGCCGATCCCTCACAGCCCGGCGACAATCTTGGCTTTGCTGTTTTCGGCCGAGTGGTGGATGGCATGGACGTCGTGCGCCAAATTTTGACTTCGCCGAAATCGCCCACCGAAGGGGAGGGCGTGATGAAGGGTCAGATGCTGGCGGCTCCCGTTCGTATCCTATCCGCACGCCGGCAAGCCCGGCCCTGAGGGAGCCGGTGATTGGAGCCTTTGCCAACTTGCCGCCGAACCGCGGCCGTTCGAGGACGCATCGGGAAGAAGCGGTGCAGCCCTCGTCGACGTTCCGGCTGCTTTGCTCGATCCAAGGGGGTAAGCGGATCCGCAGCCCTTATCGACGCCATATTGGTACATCTTCTTTCTGGAAGGCGCGCGCCGCCGGCTATCGCTCGATCGGCCGATCAACCTATAGAGCGGTGGCGACTTCGGAACCGAACAAGGGGAATATGATGATCACGAATTTGTTTCTTGCTCATCCTCGAACGGTGGGGGAGAGCTACTTCCGGCACGGCGCGACCGCCGCCCGCTTTGGCGGAACGATGATCATGGGAGGGCTTGCCTGCCTCGTGCACGCAGCCATTCCTGCGCTGTTCACCAACGCGGCGAGCGACTGCGTCAAGAGGCTCTACCTCCAGATGCGGGCGCGCCAGCCGAACTTTGCCGCCACCCCCACCGCGTTCCAGGCGCCGGCCTGGCAGCTCGAATATGAAATCTGAGCCGCGGGTTTCGGCGAGCCGTTGATGATCAGGCACGTGGCCATCGTCGGTGGCGGCTTTTCCGGCTCGCTGCAGGCGATCAACCTTCACCGCCACGGCGGACCTAAAGCCACGTTGATTGAGCAACGGCGGCAGGCGGGCGAGGGACTCGCCTATGGATCGGCACATCCGTCCCATGTGCTGAACGTCCGCGCTTCGAACATGAGCGCCTTGCCCGATGAGCCGGACCATTTCGTCCGCTGGCTCGAGGCGCGCGGCGTGTCCGACGCTGGCCACGCCTTTGTGCCGCGGATCACTTACGGGGCCTATCTGCGCGAGCTTCTGCAGGGCGCAATGCAGCAGGCCAACGGAGGCGTCGAGATTGTCCACGGGCAGGTGCTCGACATCGTCGAGAATGGCGCGACGAGCCTGCGCCTGGCGGACGGGCGCAGCGTGGATGCCGATGCGGCGGTGCTCGCGGTCGGCAATCTCCCTCCGCATCTGCCGAACGCCCTTGGTGCGGATCGCCTGTCGCCGGAGCGCTACAAGGGTGATCCTTGGGCCGCCGATACCGCCGAAGGGCTGAACGCGAGCGACACGGTCCTCGTTATCGGCACGGGTCTCACCATGGTCGATGTCGCGCTCTTGCTCGAAAGCAAGGGCTTTGGCGGCCGGATCGTCGCTCTGTCGAGACGGGGCCTGATCCCTCACGCCCATGGCGGAACGACCGCGGCCTGGGATCGGATCAACGAACGTCCCCAGGGACCGGCGACCAGGATCGTCCGCCAGGTGCGGCAAAGGGCTGAGCAGGTTGGCTGGCACGCCGCCGTCGACGAGCTGCGCCCTTTCACCCAGGACATATGGCGCGCGGCCTCGGGAGCGGAGCGGGAACGCTTTCTTCGTCACCTTCGGCCCTGGTGGGATATACACCGCCACCGCATCGCGCCCGAAGTCGCCGCCCGAATCCGGGCGATGTGTGACCGCGGGCAATTGCTGATCGCCGCGGGCAAGCCGCTGGCGTTCATCGAACAGACGAACGGCATCGAGATGAGTTGGCGGCCGCGCGGGTCGGCCGAAACGCAAAGCCTCCACGTCGATCGGATCATCAATTGCACCGGCCCGCAAGGCGACGTGCTCCGCACGCCGGATCCGCTGCTACGCCGCCTCGTCGATCGCGGCGAGATCCGCCCCGACGCTGCGCACCTGGGGATCGATGTCGACACGCAGGCAAGGGTGGTCCGGGCCGACGGCACGAGCAACGAACGACTGTTCGCTCTTGGGCCGATGACGCGAGGGGCCTTTTGGGAAATAGTGGCAGTGCCGGACATCAGGAGACAGACCTGGTCGCTGGCGCGCCGTCTCTCCAATGCGCATTGGGTCGGCGGCGAGGGCCTTTAACAAGTCAAGCATCGGCTGGGCGTTATTCCGCCCCGCCACCGCGGTTCGCGATCTGGATCCAACGGCGACTGTGTCGCGTCCGAAGATGCGTTCCGGGGGGGCAGCATGACCGTGCGGATCCGGGCCGCCCGGGCCCTCAAAAGGATGTCTTGATGTCCACGGCCTCGCTGAACATCAGCGTAAACAGAAGCTCGTGTCTCTCGTCTTCGACCTCGATGAACGAGGACAGATCCAATTGGCCCCTCTGCAGGTCCTCGGCCATGATGGAGCGGGCTCCCTTGACGGCTTCGGTGCGTGCCGCATCGATGTCGCGCAGCTCCACGCCTTCCTCGTCTTCGACAAAGCCGGTCCCATCACAGACGTGGAAATAGAAGCGCGGCATCCTGGTCCACCTAGCTTCTCTGTACAGCAGCGGCTTTACTCGCAGGTCATAGCCGGCTGCATCACCGCAACATCTTTGCGATGCGCTGATCGAATGATGCGGCACTTGGCCCCAGGGTCCACCATTTTTTCTCGCGCCCGATCCTGGCCTCTCTCTAGCGACCCGATCGTCCTCTTTCGATACCGCCACTGATTCCGGGATAAGCATAGCAGCTTCGCATTCTGAGGAAGGTTCCTGTTCCCTCGGTCGGCCTGAACCGATGCGCAGGAACGCAAGGCGGAGTGACCTTTGCCGACTCCGCAATGGCCTGGGTTCGTCAGCCCAGATGGCGCTCGGCAAGGTGAGGCGTAGGCTCAGTTGCCGAACGGCTTTCGAACTGAGGGCACGGTCCGCCTCCGGATGATCCTAATCTTCAGGAGCAATCGTTACTTTGATCCCATCCAGAGCATCGGTGAACGATATCTGACAGGAGAGCCGGCTGTTCGCGCCGCGCGCATCCGAGCTGTCGAGGAGATCGTCCTCATCCGCGGACATTTCCGGAAGTAGGTGCAGCCACTCGCCCTCGACGTGGACGTGGCAGGTCGCACATGAACAGCACCCTCCACACAGAGCGAGCAATTCATCGAACCCGTTTTCGCGAATGATTTCCATGACCGAGAGCCCCACCTCTCCATCCACCGTGCGCTCGTCGCCGTCGCGGGTCACCACTGTCAGTTTCGGCATTTAGGTCCTTTCCAGATCAGTCGCTGCCGGCCGGCGTGATGTTTTCGAGGATCGTGATCGCAGGGCTGGCGCCAGTGACGCTTTCAAGTTCCGAGCGAAGTTCGGCAAGGCCGTCATGGATCAATTTTCTGCTCGTACCCGAAAGCAGGCCTGCCGCTTCGAGATCACGGGCGAGGGACGCGGCAAGGAGGAGCGTGTAGGCAGGTTCGGATTGCCGTTTTTCCATCGGTTCACTCCCGTTCAAGAATGACGGCTATTCCTTGGCCGCCGCCGATGCACATGGTGACCAGAGCATAGCGACCGCCGATGCGCTCCAGTTCGTAAAGCGCCTTTACCGTGATGATCGCGCCGGTCGCCCCAACCGGATGTCCGAGCGCGATCCCGCTGCCGTTCGGATTGACTTTTTCCGGCGGGAAGCCAAGCTCCGATGCCACGGCGCACGCTTGCGCGGCAAAAGCTTCGTTGCTCTCGATTACATCGACGTCGGCAATGGTGAGCCTCGCCCGTTCCAAGGCGATCGGCACCGCCTTGATCGGGCCGAGGCCCATCACCGCCGGCTCGACGCCGGCATGGCCCCACGAGACGATGCGCGCCATTGGCGTAAGGCCGCGTTTCTCTGCCGCCGCTCGCGATGTGAGCACAACCGCCGCGGCACCGTCATTGATGCCAGACGAGTTCCCAGCCGTCACACTCCCTTCTTTACGGAAGGCGGGGCGCAGAGAGGCCATGCCTTCGGCGCTGACATCGGTGCGGACATGCTCATCGCGGTCGAAGATGGTGGTGCCCTTCCGGGTCTTCAGTTCGACCGGCAGAATCTGTTCCTTGAAGCGGCCCTCTTCAGTCGCCAGGGCCGCGCGCCGGTGGCTTTCGATGGCGAGGGCGTCCTGTGCTTCGCGGGTTACCTGGTGGCGCTCCGCCACGTTTTCGGCCGTGATTCCCATGTGGGCGCCGTCGAATGGATCGCTGAGCACTTCCAGCATCGCGTCGAGCATCGTCGTATTGCCCATCTTCTGCCCCCAACGCGCACTTGGCAGGACGTGGGGCGACCGGCTCATGCTTTCCGCGCCGCCCGCCACGGCGATGTCGCATTCGCCCAGACTGATCATCTGCGCCGACGAAATGATGGCCTGCACACCCGAACCGCACAGGCGGTTGAGCGTCAGCGCCGGGGTAGCGACGGGAATGCCGGCTTCGACGGCGGCCACACGAGCAAGATAGGCATCCTTGGGTACGCTCTGGATGACTTGGCCCATGACCACGTGCTGGACATCGTCGGGAGCGAGGCCAGCCCGGCGGATCGCTTCAACAATAACGAGCTTTCCCAGATCTGCCGGAGCGAGATCCTTTAGTGAGCCGCCGAAAGCGCCGATGGCGGTTCGTACGCCCGAAAGGATGACCACGTCCCGGTTCACTTTGCCATGCTCCTGAAGCTCGTGCCGTGCGCGCTCATGTCAATTCCTTCAAGGGAACGGAGGTTTCCGATAAAGCTGATGACGCAATCTTGGATCCGCTTTCAACAAGTTTGCGTCCCTGAACATAATCCTTGGTGGCGTTCACGCAGTCGAGCGCGATGACGGCGCCGCCTCGCAGATAAATTACGGAGAAGGACCGCTCTGCCGGATTTCCACGCAGCACGACCTCGTCATGGCCCGTCGAAAGCCCCACGGTTTGCAGCCTGAGATCATATTGGTTGGACCAGAACCAGGGCACGGATTCATAAGGCTGAGGCTGTCCTACGATGTCTCGCGCGGCCGTCATTGCCTGGTCGTTCGCATTCTGAACCGATTCCACGCGAAGCCGGGTACCGGCGGCGAAGCGGTTTTCGTGGGCGGCACAGTCGCCGATTGCATAAACGTCTTGCAGCGTGGTTCGGCAGTAGCGGTCCACGTCGACGCCGTTGCCTCCCTCAGCCCCCGCGGCGAGCAGCGGCCCGGTTGCCGGGATGATGCCGATACCGACGATCACCATCTCGGCGGCGATCACCTCTCCGCTTGCCAGCCGTACGCCGGTCGCGCGGCCATTTGCCCCTTCGATGCAAGCCACCGTCACATTCAGCCGCACGTCGACGCCATGGGCGCGGTGTTCGGCCTCGTAGAAGCGGGAGAGCGGCTCGCCGGCGACCCGTGCAAGCGTTCGATCCAGCGCCTCCAGCAGTACAACGCGCTTGCCGAGCTTCGACAGGACGGCTGCCGCCTCGAGACCGATATAGCCGCCGCCGATCACGACTGCTTGGCGGGTGCTTTCCAGCTCAGATTTCATTCGGTCGGCATCCGCTCGGCAGCGGACGGTATGGACGCCCGCAAGATCGTTACCGCCGCAGCCGAGCAGCCTGGGGCTGCCTCCGGTCGCCCAAACAAGCTTGCCGTAGCCGATCGCCTCTCCGTCCGCGCAACCGATCTGATGATTGTCCGCATCCACCGAAACGACCTCGCGGCCGCCCAGCAGCGATACGCCGCGCTCGGGCCAGAAGGCAGGAGGCCGGATCAGGATACGTTCGAACGGTTTCTCGCCGGCAAGATATTCCTTCGACAAAGGCGGCCGCTCATATGGCGGGTCGCTTTCGTTGCCGACGATCGCGATCGA
>JAESFL010000786.1_pt1 | contig 16959 bp, 16 predicted proteins | sample 9269401 | NCBI WGS metagenome assembly JAESFL01 (sample SAMN14506025, study PRJNA617098) | algae metagenome | isolation source: Gloeocapsa sp. UFS-A4-WI-NPMV-4B04 and co-occurring heterotrophs from desert... | place: USA: Utah | collected 2006-10-01 | reverse complement strand
CCGCGTTGCGTGCGCCCAGCGAGCCGTCCTCGTTCACGAGGAACTTCGGCACCACGAAGAGCGAGATGCCCTTGGTGCCCGCGGGCGCGCCCTCGATCCGGGCGATGACGAGGTGGACGATGTTCTCCGCCAGGTCGTGTTCGCCCGCCGAGATGAAGATCTTGGTGCCGGTGAGGCTGTAGGAGCCGTCGCCGTTCGGGACCGCCTTGGTCTTGAGGAGCCCGAGATCCGTGCCGCAATGCGGCTCGGTGAGGTTCATCGTGCCGGTCCAGGCCCCCTCGACCATCTTGGGCAGGTAGGTCTGCTTCTGCTCCTGCGAGCCATGGACGAGCAGCGCCGCGACCGCGCCCTGGGTGAGGCCGGGATACATGCCGAGGGCGAGGTTGGCGCCCGAGACGAACTCCTGCATCGCCGTGTTGAGCACGTGCGGCAGGCCCTGTCCGCCGAACTCCTCCGGCACGGACAGGCCCATCCAGCCGCCAGCGGCGTAGGCGTCGTAGGCCGCCTTGAAGCCCTTCGGCGTCGCGACGCTGCCATCCTCGCGGCGGGTGCAGCCCTCCTGGTCACCGGACAGGTTCAGCGGCGCGAGGATCTCGGAGGCGAGCTTTCCGCCCTCGTTGAGCACCGCCTCGACCACGTCCGGCGAAGCCTCGGAGAAGCCCGGCAGGTTGTCGTAGCGGTGGATCGCGAGAACGTCGTTGAGGAGAAAAAGAGTATCCTCGACCGGGGCCCGGTAGCTCGGCATCGCGTCAGCCTCCCGCATCTCACTCAGGTGGGCCGCACCGGTCAGGCCGGCTTCGACCCCAGATAGTTCATATGTAAACTATCTGGCGGCGGCTCCGCAAGGCCCTTTCCGGCGCTGTCCGGGCGCTCGCTTCGAGGCCTACCCCGGCGATCCATCAGCAATCATCGCCCCAACATTTGCGAAAGTCCCGGAAAAGAGCGCCCGATCGCGGGGCATCTTAACTGACCATTTACCAAGATTGGAAAAGGTCACTCCTGTCCGATCCGCGATCCGCCGCCCTGACGCCTCCGCGCGGAATGGCAGCCCGGCGGACACCGGAAGCCGCCGACTTCGGATCTCCGCTCGATGAAACAGACTGCCTCGATCAGCCTCGACAGCTTCGACCCGGAGGTGCTCGCGGCGGCCCGCGAGGTCGCTCGGCGGGCGGGCGTTCCGCTGGAGAGCTGGATCGCTTCCGTGGCCGTGCCGGAGACGGCGAAGCCGGGATCGCGGCGGCGGCGCGCGGACTCCGCGGCTCCAGCCAAGGACGGGGCCAAAGACACAGTTAAGGACGCGGGCACGGATCCGACGCGGCGGGTCGGAGGGCGTGCGGCGGACAAGGCGGCCGCACCCCGGAAGGAGACACCGCATCACAAGGGCCGCGAGGCGGCTCCCGCCGCTGCCGCATCCGAGGATTTTGCCGCACCGTCGCCCGCAGCCGCACTCGAAGCGTCGATCGGCGCGATGATGCGGCGGCTCGACGCGCTCGACCGCTCGATCAGCCAGGAGCGTGAGGCCTCGAAGGCCGACGCGGCCCGGATGATCGGCGATATCGAGCGCAAGGTCGGCGAACTCGCCGGTCAGCTCAGCGCCCCCCGGCCGCTCGGCCGTCGCGGACGCCCGCTCGCCACCGAGGTGCGCGACGCCGTCGCCGAGGTGCGCCGCCGCCAGCGCGAGCTGGAAGAGGGCATCGCCGAGTGGAACAGCGCCAGCGCGGGCGAGCCTCAGCACAGCGAACCGGCGGCCCCGGAGGTCTCCGAGGACGTGCCTGTCGCGGCTCCGAACGTGGAAGCGGCCCACGGCCAAGAGGCCGCCCACTTCCAAGAGGCGGCTCACGGCCACGAGCCGTCGCCGGCCATCATCGAGTTGCAGCGCGAGACGAGCCGGCTGCGCGACGCGCTCGGCGGCCTCGCGACCGGCCGCGACGTGGGCGAGCTGGAACAGACCATGCAGGCCGTCGCGAGCGACCTCCAGCGGGCGCGCGATCCGCAGGAACTCGCCGCCATCGCCGCCCCGATCGAGCTGATGCGCGTCCAGGTGGAGCGGCTGGCCGGGGACGTGGCCGAGAACGTTCATGCCCGTGTCGCGGGCGAGGTGGAGCGCTTGGTCGCGAAGGTCGATAGCGTGCTCTCCGGCGCCCTCACGGGCCCGGCCGACGAGAGCGCCCTCGACAGCGTGTTCCGTGAACTCGACGAGATCCGCCGCCTCGTGGCGGCCCTGGCGGGTCCGGAGCGGATCCAGAGCCTCGCTCAAGGCGTGCAGGCGATCAGCGCCCAGATTGCGCAGCTTCAGCGCGACGAGGATGCGGGCATGGCCGCCATCAAGCCGCTGCTGGAGGAGATCCGCGGCGAGCTGAAGATCCCCGATCCGTCCCGCGAGTTGCCCCGCGACCTGCTCACCCGCTTCGAGGCGCTCGCCGAGCGGCTGGGCCGGACCGAGGCGGGGCCCGTCGGCGAGTTGATCGAGCGGCTCGAAACCGTGGCCGAGAAGGTGGATCGCGTCAGCGCGGGCGGCAGCGGGCTCGACGCCCTGGAACGTCACGTCCTCGCCCTGGCGAGCCGGCTCGACGCGCCGCGCGATCCCGATCCGGCCGTGGCGCGCCTCGAACGCTCCATGGGCGATCTGCTCGCCCAGGTCGCGGCCCTTCGCAACGGGACGGACGTCGAAGCCGCCGTCGAGCGCGCGGTCCGCGAGGCCGTGGCGGGCGCATCCTCTCCGCTCACGGCGGCCGGCGGCGATGTCGAGCGGCTGCGCGCCGATCTCGCCGAACTGCGCGCGAACCAGAAGGGCTCGGACCAGCGTCTTCAATCGACGATGGAGGGCGTCCACTCGGTGCTGACGCGCCTGAGCGAGCAGCTCGACCGCACCATGACCTCCGCCGCGGCGCTTACCGCCGCCGCTCCGCAGGAGCGGGCGCCCCTCGGACTCTCCCCGAGCGAGCGCGTCTCTCAGGAGCGCCCCGCCGCCCCGAAGGCGGCGGCCGAGTCGCAGGCCCGCCCGCGCCGCACGGTGCCGTCCGAGGAGGTCGGCGGCGGGACCGAGGCGGTTCGCCTCTCCGACGAGCTGCTGGAACCCGGCGCCGGCCGACCCGGCCCCGGCCGCCCGGCCACGCCGGAAGCGATCCCGGCCGCCGGCAGCACCGACATCAAGACGAGCTTCATCGCCGCCGCCCGCCGCGCCGCGCAGGCCGCGCAGGCGGAAGCCGCAACGGAGGCTCCGCTGGCGGCGCGGCTGCGCGACAAAGTCGCGCCGGCCGCCCGTCTGCCGGGCGCGGATTCCGCGCCGTTGTCGCGGCTTCGCGGAGCCCTCGACGGCCGCCGCCGCACGCTGCTACTCGGCCTCGCCGCCGTCGTTCTGGCGCTCGGCGCCTACCAAGCCTTCCTGGCAGGCAAGACCGCGCCGGCTGGAGACGCCGTCTCCGCGGATGCCCGTTCGGTGGAGACCGCGTCTCCGGCCGCGTCCTCCGACGCGCCGGCCGGCCGCAGCGCGGAGGCCCAGGCCGAGCCGGCCCCGGCGCCCGCCGCCCCGTCTCAGAACCCGTCCGCTCAGGCGTCCTCCGAGACGACGCTCCCCGCCGCAGCCCCGACGAGCCCGGTCGATCCGACGACCACGCAGTCCATCGCCGAGCCGAAGGCGCCGACGGGCAAGCGCGCGTTGCCTCAGGTCGTCGGCATGGCCGCACTCGGACCGGACCTTGCCGGGCTGCCGTCGTCCCTGGCCAAGCTCAAGCAGGAGGCGCTCGACGGCGACGGTGCCGCCGTGTGGGAGATCGCCGCCCGTCAGGCCGAGGGCCGCGGGGTGACGCGCGACCTCGCCCTCGCCGCCAAGTTCTACGAGCGGCTGGCGACGGCCGGCTACGCCCCGGCGCAGTTCAAGGTCGGAAACGCCTACGAGAAGGGCTCGGGCGTGATCCGCGACGTCGAGAAGGCGAAGCTCTGGTACGGCCGCGCCGCGGATCAGGGCAACATCCGGGCGATGCACAATCTCGCCGTCCTGCATGCCGAGAACCCGGCCGCCAACGGCAAACCGGATTTTACGAACGCCGCCAACGCCTTCCGCCGGGCGGCGGAGCACGGTGTGCGCGACAGCCAGTACAATCTGGCCGTGCTCTACGCCCGCGGCCTCGGCGTCGGCCAGGATCTCGTGCAGTCCTACCTCTGGTTCTCGGCCGCGGCCGGGCAGGGCGATGGCGAAGCGGGCCGCAAGCGGGACGAGGTCGCCACGAAGCTGTCGCCGAAGGATCTCACCGAGGCGAAGAGCCTCGCCGCGGGCTTCCGGGCGAAGGTCGTCGATCCGGCCGCGAACGAGGCGCCGTCGGCGAAGGCGACCGCCACGGCGCCGATGTCCCTGATGGGCGCGCCGTCGCCGGGCATGCCGAACGGCACGTCCTCATCGGCCCACAAGCGCGTCGGGGTCTGAAAACCCGCCCGACCGGACCGAAGCAACCGCGCCATGTCTTGACGCGCTTGCTCCTCCGTGCGCCGCCGGACCGGGATGCGGTCCGAGCCCGTCGCACGCCGCGCGATCGTCCGTGATCCAAAGGGCTGCGCTCCGGACAAGGGCGCGGCCCTCTTGTCATGTCCGTGTGCCGTCGCTCCACCGCCGAAGGCACAACCAAACGGTCGACGCCCCTCAGCAACACTGCGTCTTCTCCATATACGTTCGAGCAGACAATCTAATCCAGATAATATATATAATATTTCGATGGATTAAAATCTATCGCATTATTGTGATAAAACACACTTCAAATCGAAAAACTGAATGTTACGTGTGCTCTTGCCTCAAGATTAATCGGAATTTGAACAAGAGAGGAGCACAACATGCTGCGCTTCGCATCATTCGCATCGGTCCTCCTGGTGGCGTTTGTGACTACGGCCACTCCGGTCGCCGCGCAGCCGGCTCGATCCAAGAACGGAACCTGGACCGCGCTGCCCTCGCAGATCGTGCCGCCGGCTCCGCCGCGCGTCGCCCATGGCGGCTTCGGCGCGCTTCCGTTCGCAGCAGGCGGATCCTCGGGCTACTGCGACATCGTGGTGAAGCGCGGCGGCGGCAATCCGACCCAGGACATGACCGGCTCGATCGGCCACGCGAAGAGCTATCAAGCCGGCGGCGGCGGCCCAGCCCGGCAGCGGGTCTGCTCCCGCTAAGATCCCGACGCTTCGAAGGAAAAACGGCGCCCTTCCCGGCAGGGGCGCCGTGGTTCGTCAGACCAGGGGTGCCGTCTCCGCCTGACGCACCGGCTTCTCCATCCCCGGCCTCTCGTAGGCCGCGACATCGAAATCGTCGGCCGGGATGCGGACGAGGAAGCGCTCGGCCATCTCGAACATCAGGATGTCGGGGCGCACTCGCTCGACGTAAGTCCAGTCGATGCTGGACGACCAGACGAAGTGCATCTCGCGGAAGGTCTCGGCGAGGAAGCTCGTCAGCATGATCGGCGCGAAATGCGCGTAGGAATCCCCGAACAGCACCAGGGTGCGCGGGTCGGCCTGGGGGGAGGGGTTCCGGTAGATGACGTGGGCGCCGACATGCAGGTCGCCCGCCCGTCCCGCCGACTCGTAGGATTCGACCAGCGGGCTGGCATAGCTGCGCGCGGCGTCGCGATGCACCGCCCAGTTCTCCACCGTCTCGCGCGGCCGGTCGGGCAGCTTGTCACCGAGATCCCACAACCCGTCATGGGGAAAGCGCGGGCGTTCGGCGATATCGGGCGGAGCGACCGCACCGCAGGCGCGCAGCAGCGCCCGGTAGCCGACCAGGCAGCCCTCGTAGGTCCAGTGGGAATCGGTGCGGCGATAGAGCGGCGCCCCGTCATCGCGGGCCGCGCGCAAGGGGGCGACGAGATCGACGTAGCCGCCCATCCGGGCGAGCCGCCGGGCAAGCCGGCGGGCCGGCGACAGGCGCGGGTCGTAGTCGAGGTCGAGGGTGCGGTCGTCGTAGACCGAGAGCTTTTCCGGCACGACGGTGTGGACGTAGCGGATGCCGAGCGCCTGAGCGCGGGCGGCGCGGGCCTCGATCAGCCGCGCCCAGCGGCGCAGGTGCCACCAGCCGGCGAGCGAGCGCCGGTACTGCAGGAGCACCCCGTTGGTGCCCCCGATCAGGAACAGCCACCCGTCGCGCCCCCGGTGGATGATCTCTCTGTTCCTGCGGGCCATGGCTGCTTCCTAGACGGTGCGATGCCGGCTGAACAGCGCAGCCGCACCACAGCCCGCCGGCTGGAACCGCGATCCCGCCGCTCCATCTTGCTCGAATTGCGCCGGACGGCCGGCCCCGATCCAGAGAGAGTGCAAGGCTTGCCAGAGCCCGCGTCGCCCGAGCCCGCCCCGCTGATCCTGACGCTGCAGATGGACAAGGCGGCCTTTGCCACCTTCGACGGCCTGAGGCGGCGGCACTTCCCGCAAGCGCTGAACCACATCCCCGCCCACGCCACGCTGTTCCACCACCTTCCGGGGGAGGACGAGGCGGGCGTGACGGAGACGGTCGCCGCGCTCGCCCGCACGCAGAATGCGCCGGAGGTGGCGGTGACGGGCGTCCGCTTCACCGGGCGCGGCGTCGCCTACGTGCTGGAATCGGAGGCTCTGTCGGCTTTCCGCGGGCGGGTCGCGGCGGCGTTCCGCGAGCACCTCACGGCGCAGGACCGGCAGGGCTGGCGTCCGCACGTCACGGTGCAGAACAAGGTGGCGCCCGAGACAGCCCGCGCGCTGCACGCCGCGCTCGCCCAGGATTTCGCGCCGTCGCACTTCCACGCACCGGGCGTGCTGCTATGGCGTTACCTCGGCGGCCCGTGGGAGCGGGTCGCGACCATCGCATTCGGGGATGCGGCATGAGACTGCCTGGTTTCGCGCGCAGCGGCGGCGGCGCCTTGTGGCGCGGCTCGTCCGCCGTATGGCTTCGGCTGCACCTCAACGAGGTCGGGCCGCTGGTCTCGCTGCTTCTCGTCAGCACCCTCGGCTACGGCTTCTTCGCGCTGGCCCGCGAGGTCGGCGAAGGCTCGACCGCCGCCCTCGACCGCAAGATCCTGCTGGGACTGCGCAACCCCGCCGACATCTCCGACCCGCTCGGGCCGGCTTGGCTGGAGGAGGCGATGCGCGACATCACCGGCTGGGGCAGCGTCGTCACCATCGTGTTCCTCACGGCGGCCGCGGTGATCTATCTCGCCCTGGCAGGACGGCAGCGGGTCGCGGTGTTCGTGCTCGCCGCGGTCGGCGGCGGCGAGGCGGTCTCGACCGTGCTCAAGCTCTTCTATCACCGCCCGCGGCCCGACCTCGTGCCGCACGGCATGGAGGTGTTCACGGCGAGCTTCCCCTCCGGCCACGCGATGATGTCGGCCATCGCCTACCTGACGCTCGCGACGCTGCTCGCCCGCGTCGAGCGCCGGCGCAGCGTCAAGGCCCTGCTGCTGGCGCTCGGCATCGCCATGACGGTCCTGGTCGGCGTGAGCCGGGTCTATCTCGGCGTGCACTGGCCGAGCGACGTGCTGGCCGGCTGGTGCGTGGGCGCCGCCTGGGCCGCCCTGTGCTGGTTCGTCGCGCTTCAGCTCCAGCGCCGGGGCGAGGTGGAGGACCCCGACCCCACCCCCGCGTCGACCGGCCCCGGTCAGATCAAGGGAACCACCTCGACGGGCTGACGCGTTCCGGCCTCGTGTTTCAGAGAGGCCGGACGCCCTTCATGAGTGACGATCTCCGACTATCCCGGCGCCTCCTCCTCGCGGGGGGCGCCGGCCTGACCGGCGCGGCACTGGGCCTCGGCGGGAATGCGCGGGCCGCCTCCGGGCCGCCGGCGCCTTCGGTGCCCGCCGATACCGGCGCGGTCCAGGACGGGCGGATCGTCTTTCCGAACTGGCGCGATGACGGCGACGCCCCACCCCCACCACCGCCTGCGCCGATGCCGCCCTCCGAACGGGTCGGCTTCGCCATCGTCGGGCTCGGGCGGCTGAGCCTCGAGGAAATCCTGCCGGCCTTTGGCGAGGCCAAGAAGGCGCGGGTCGTGGCCCTGATGTCCGGCTCGGCCGACAAGGCGAAGCTGACGGCGGCGCAGTACGGCATCCCGGCCGACGCGGTCTACAGCTACGACCAGTGGGACCGGCTGAAGGCCAACCCGGCGGTCAAGGCGGTCTACATCGTCACCCCGAACGGCCTGCACCGGGACAACGTCCTGGCCGCCGCGGGCGCGGGCAAGCATGTGCTGTGCGAGAAGCCGATGGCGAACAGCTCGGCCGAGGCGCAGGAGATGGTCGAGGCCTGCGCCAAAGCCGGCGTCAAGCTGATGATCGCCTATCGCTGCCAGTACGAGCCGTTCAACCGCGAGGTGGTGCGGCTCGCCCGCTCCGGCGAGTTCGGGCGGGTGAAGATGATCGAGGCCTTCAACGGCCAGACCACGGGGCTGCCCGAGCAGTGGCGCCTGCGCAAGGCGCTGGCGGGGGGCGGCGCGCTGCCCGATATCGGCCTCTACTGCCTCAACGGCGTGCGGGCGCTTCTCGGGGAGGAGCCGGTCTCGATCCAGGCGCAGATCGTCACGCCCGAGAACGATCCGCGCTTTAAGGAGGTGGAGGAGAGCGTCGCCTTCACGATGCGCTTCCCCTCCGGCGTGATCGCGCAATGCGGCACCAGCTACGGCGTGCACGAGAGCCGCGAATTGCGGGTCCATACCACCAGCGGCTCGCTCGACCTGCACAACGCCTTCGCCTATCGCGGCCAGCGTCTCACGGTCGCCCACCGCGAGGGCAGTCATGTGCAGCGCGACGAGCCGGTGCTGACGCACAAGAACCAGTTCGCGCTCGAACTCGACCACATGGCCGAGTGCATCCTGACGGATCGTCGCCCGCGCACGCCCGGCGAGGAGGGTCTGCAGGACATGATCCTGATGGAAGCGATCTACGCCGCCGCCCGCACCGGCCAGCCGGTCACGGTCGGCCCGCTCGCCGGAACGGGGCAGGGGACCGACGCGACGCGAGGGCCGGCGCTGGAGGAGGGGAAGTAGACCCTCACTCCCCCCAGCGCACGAACACCCCGATGGCGACGATGGCGAGGAGGGCGAGCAGCCACGCCTCGCCCATGGTCAACGCGTAGGCGAGCAGACCGAAGAAGCCGAGGGCGATGCCGAGCATGGTCGCGACGGCGACGGGATTCATGGCGGGCTTTTTGTCGTTGATCGCGTGGCCGGCCCACCGGAAGGGCCGGCCTCACGCCCAGAGTTAGAGCGCCGTCAGGCCGCCTGAAGGGCTGCCGTGACGCGGGCGAGCGGCGGCAATCCCTTGATCGGGCCGATCGCCGCGAGCGTGGGCGCGCCCTGCAGGAGGCTGCGGCCGGCCGCGCGCACGTGATCGACCTCGACCGCATCGATCTTGGCGATCAGCTCCTGCGGCGGGATCACCCGGCCCCAGGCGAGAAGCTGGCGGGCGTTGCGCTCGATGCGCCCGCCCGGCGTCTCCAGGGCGGAGAGCAGGGAGAGCTTGAGCTGCGCCTTGGCACGGGCGAGCTCCGTCGTATCGAGCCGCTCCGCCGCCTCGCGGGTGGTGGCGATGGTAACGTCGACGAGTTCGGCGAGATCCGCGCCCGAGGTGCCGGCGCCGATGCCGAACAGCCCGCAATCGGTGAAGGGCCAGTGGAAGGCCTGAATGTCGTAGGCGAGGCCGCGGGTTTCGCGCACCTCGTGCCAGAGCCGCGAGGTCAGCCCGCCGCCGAGCGCCTGGGAGAACAGGTGCAGCGCGTAGTAGCCGTCGTCGCGGAAGGAGAGGCCGGGCAGGCCGAGCACGAGGTTGGCCTGTTCGAGCCGCTTCTGCATCCGCCGCTCGCCGCCGCCATAGACCCCCGCCAGGACGGGTGGCGCCGCGACCGGCTCCAGATGCCCGAAATGGCGCTGCGCCGCCTCGACAATGGCCGCGTGCTCCACTGCGCCGGCCGCGGCGAGCACCATGCGATCGGGCACGTATTCGCGGGCGATGTAGGCCTCGATCGCCGCGCGGTCGAAGCTCTGAATCGTCTCGGGCCGGCCGAGGATCGGCCGGCCGATCGGCTGGTCGGGGAAGGCCGTCTCGATGAAGGCGTCGTAGACCACGTCGTCGGGCGTGTCCTCGACCGCCGCATATTCCTGGAGGATCACGCCCTTCTCGCGGGCGAGTTCGCCGGCCTCAAAAACCGAGCGGGTCAGGATGTCGCCGAGCACGTCGAGGGCGACGCCCGCATCCTCGCCGAGCACGCGCGCGGTGTAGCTCGTGCTCTCGGTGCTGGTGGCGGCGTTGATCTCGCCGCCGACATTCTCGATGTCCTCGGCGATCTGCCTCGCCGAGCGGGTCGCCGTGCCCTTGAAGGCCATGTGCTCGATCAGGTGGCTGAGCCCGTGCTCATCCGCCCGCTCGTGCCGCGAGCCTGCCCCGACCCAGACGCCGAGCGTCGCGGTGGCTACGCCGGGGATGGTCTCGGTGGCGACCGTCAGGCCGTTGTCGAGGCGGCTGACGGTGAGGCCCGGCGAGGCGCCGAAGGTCGAGAAGTGCTGGTTCATGTCACCTCAGGCGCCGCGGCTGATGCGGGCATGCTCCGTGATGTAGCGCTCGATCGCGGCCTGATCATTGGCGAGATTCGCGACCGTTTCCGGGCGGGTCATCAGGTCGGCGAGGTGCGGCGGCAGCACCGGGCGCCCGCCACCGGTTGCCTGCGAGACGGCGTCCGGGAACTTCGCCGGATGGGCGGTGGCGAGCGCCACCACCGGCGTCGCCGGATCCGTCTCGAGCAGCTTGCGGCCGGCGCGCACGCCGATGGCGCTGTGGGGATCGAGCACCATACCGGTCTTGCGGTAGGTTCCGGCGATCTCGTCCACCACGTCCGGCTCGCGCACGGCCGCCGCGTCGAATTCCTCGCGCACGCTCGCCAGCACCTCGGGGCTGAGCGTGAAGCCGCCGGACTGCTTGAGGCCCGCCATCAGGCGCCCGAGCGCCGAGGCGTCGCGGTCGAGCGCCTCGAACAGCAACCGCTCGAAATTCGACGAGATCTGGATGTCCATCGACGGCGAGGTGGTGGGCTGCACCCCGCGAGGCTCGTAGGCGCCATGCTCCAGGGTGCGCGCCAGGATATCGTTGGCGTTGGTGCCGATCATCAGCCGCTCGACGGCCAAGCCCATCCGCTTGGCGACCCAGCCGGCGAGGATGTCGCCGAAATTGCCGGTCGGCACCGCGAACGAGACCTTGCGATGCGGAGCGCCGAGCGCCACGGCGCTGGTGAAGTAGTAGACGGTCTGCGCTGCCACGCGGGCCCAGTTGATCGAGTTGACGCCGGAGAGCTTCACCCGGTCGGCGAAATCGCCGTGCTGGAACATCGCCTTCACGATGTTCTGGCAATCGTCGAAATTGCCGTCGATCGCCAGTGCGTGGACGTTGGGCGCATTGACCGTCGTCATCTGCCGCCGCTGTACCTCCGACACGCGCCCGTGCGGAAACAAGATGAACACGTCGACCTGATCGAGCCCCTTGAACGCCTCGACGGCCGCGCTGCCGGTATCGCCCGAGGTGGCGCCGACGATGGTGGCGCGCGTGCCCTTCTGGCGCAGCACGTAGTCCATCAGCCGCCCGAGGAGCTGCATCGCCACGTCCTTGAACGCGAGCGTCGGCCCGTGAAACAGCTCCATCAGGAACAGGTTGTCGTCGATCTGCGTCAGCGGGCAGATCGCCGGATGGCGGAAGGTGGCGTAGGCCGCCTCGATCATCGCATCGAGTTCGGCGTCCGGGATCTCGCCGTCGATGAGCGGGCGCAGCACGCGCTTGGCGACCTCGGCGTAGCGCATCCCGGCAAAGCCCGCGATCGTGTCACGGCTGAGCTGCGGCCAGCTCTCGGGCACGTAGAGGCCACCGTCGCGGGCGAGGCCGGCGAGCAGCGCATCGGAAAAGCTCAAGGGCGCGGCGGCGCCGCGGGTCGAGACGTGCAGCAAGGATGCCTCCGGGAAGGCGCCCCCTCTACACGATCGATTCGGCCATGTCGAAGCGGAGCCTGAGGCATTTTTCGCGCCGTGCGGTCAAACCCGCTCGCCCGGCGCCTTCTTTAACTGGCACCCGGTGATGCGCCACTGGCCATCGGCCTGGCGCTGGAGCGTGTAGAGCGCGACCCAGTCGAGGCCGGTCTCGTCCTGAAGACTCACCCCTTGCGCGATCTCGTCGTCGGCCGTCTCCTGCGCCGTCTCGAAGCGGTAGCTGCGCGGGCGCAGGACCGGAGCGTAGCCCTTCGCCACCATGGCAATGAAGGTCTCGGCCGAGGGAAACAGGTTGCGGATCTGCGGCGCGGCCTCGGCATAGGCGCCAGCCGCATCATTGCGGCGGAAGGCGTCGATCTGCCGCTCGATGGTGGCGCGGGCGGCCTTGCGGGCGGTGTCGTGAGCCGCGTCGTCGGCCTGGGCCACGGCGCCCGTCAGAAGCAGGAAGAGCAGGCCGGCAACGGTGCGCATTGAACGGCACTCCGCAGGAATCTCGCCGCGGGAGGTTCTTCGTTCCCGCGCGTGATGCCGAGATTCCGGCACCACGCGGGCCAACGCCGTCAGCCGGCTTTCGGCTCCGCCGGATCGTGCCACCGCCGCCACGCGAACACGGAGAAGACGCCGATCAGGCAGGCGGCGATGCCGAACCACGTGAAGGCGTCTTGCAAGTGGTTGTTGGGCAGATCGACCCGAAGCTGGCCGCCGCGGGGCCAGCCTCCGGGGTTCGGCGTCGCGTCCGCCTCGATCAGGTAGGGGGCGACGTTGGTCAGCCCGCGCGCCGCCGCGATGCCGGAGATGTCGCGGGTGAACCACGCGTCGCGCTTCGGATCGGATTCCGGGACGAATAGCCCGCGAGCCTCGCTCGCCCGCAGCATGCCGGTCACCGTCGCCTCGCCCGTCACCTGACCGGCGGCGCGGTCCTCGGGACGCTTCAGCTCGGTCGGGATGAAGCCGCGGTTGACCAGGATCGTCGTGCCGTCGTCGCGCCTGAGCGGAGTGAGCACGTAAAAGCCCTGGAGCGCCCGGCCGGGCTCGCCCGGCGCCAGCCCGTGCACCAGGGTCTCCTTGTCATGGAGGAACGTGCCCCGCGCCCGCACGCGGCTGAACTCCTCGGCCCGCGCGTCCCAGGCGTCGAAGGGGGGCGGAGCGGCCGGCGGCTCGGCGTGCGAGCGCTCGATGATGCGAGCGATCAGCGCCTCCTTCTCGGCCTTCCGCGCCAGTTGCCAGACACCGAGGCCGAGCAGGATCGCGAGGCAGATCAGAGCCGCGAGGCCCGGCGCCCACAGGCTGCGCAGGCGGGCGCTGCGCTCGTTCGCGGAGAACTCGGCCACTAGCGGAAGCGCCCCTGCTCGGCCTTGTTGGCGAACTGCACCGCGGCAAGCACACCCTTGAGCGGGCGCACCAGGGCCAGACTCAGGCCGATGGCGAAGCTGCCGGCGACGAGCGCGTGGAGCCAGACCGGTGGCTCGTAGGCGAACTCCATCCACAACGCGGCGCCGGCGACGACGAAGCCGGTGATCGACATCACGAAGAAGGCTGGTCCGTCCGCCGAGTCGAAGGCGGAGAAATCCTGGCCGCAGGCTTCGCAGGCCGGGTTGAAGGCGAGGAAGCCGCGGAACAAGTGCCCCTCGCCGCAGGCCGGGCAGCGCCCGCGCAGACCGGTGACGATCGGGGAGGGGGGCGGGCTGGTGGCGGCTCGGTTCACGACATGCTCCTCGCTGCGCGCGGGTATGAGGCACCAGGCGGCCAACCGCACGCGAAAAAGGGCGGCTCGCGCCGCCCTTCCGGGTTGCCGCCCGTGCAGGGCGACCGATGGAGTCCGGCTCAGTGAGCGGCGCTGCCGGCGCCCCACACATAGATGGATGCGAACAGGAACAGCCACACCACATCGACGAAGTGCCAGTACCAGGCAGCGAATTCGAAGCCGAGATGCTGCTTGGGAGTGAAGTCACCCTGGTAGGTGCGCAGCAGGCAGACGGCGAGGAAGATCGTGCCGATGATGACGTGGGCGCCGTGGAAGCCCGTCGCCATGAAGAAGGTCGCCGAGTAGATCGAGCCCGAGAAGCCGAAATGGGCGTGGGCGTACTCGTAGGCCTGACAGGCGGTGAACAGCACACCGAGGATGATGGTGAGCCACAGGCCGTACTTCAGGCCCTTGCGGTCGCCGTGCAGCAGGGCGTGGTGGGCCCAGGTGATCGTGGTGCCCGAGGTGAGCAGGATCAGCGTGTTGAGGAGCGGCAAGTGCCAGGGATCGAACGCCTCGATGCCCTTGGGCGGCCACATGCCGCCGGTGAACTCGACGCGCTGGGGCTGAATCGGGTCGGCCGTGTAGAGCGCGGCCTCGAAATAGGCCCAGAACCACGCCACGAAGAACATCACCTCGGAGGCGATGAACATGATCATGCCGTAGCGGTGATGGAGCTGGACGACGCGGGTATGGTCGCCGGAATTGGCCTCGTGCGTGACGTCGCGCCACCACGACAGCATGGTGTATAGCACGCCGAGCGTGCCGGCGCCGAACACGTAGGGACCGATGGCGAGGCCGCCGGCGGAGAGACCCTTCATCCAGAAGACGGCGCCGAAAGCCATCAGGAATCCGGAGAACGCGCCCAGCAGCGGCCACGGGCTCGGATTGATGATGTGGTAATCGTGGTTCTTGGCGTGCGCCCCGGCCATCGCGATGGTTCTCCCTAAGCCCTTGCCCGTCACCGCCTGACGGCCGGGCTCTGTTGCCTTGGAGGTCCGGCGGGACCGGACCTCGGTTGAAACCCCTCTATCGCGGCGCCCGAGCCATTGTCACGCTTAGGGCCCCGCGATCCCTCAAAAATTGCGCGTGGGTGCGGGCTTGGCCGCTTCCGCCACCGGCGCGCCGTTCTTCGAGGGGTAGTAGGTGTAGGACAGCGTCATCTCCGAGAGGATGCCGATGTCCGGATCCTTGCGCAGGGCCGGATCGACGTAGAACACCAGCGGGAATTCCGCCGTCTCGCCCGGCTGCAGCGTGTGCTCGTCGAAGCAGAAGCACTGCACCTTGACGAAGTAGCTGCCCATCAGATCCGGCTGCACGTTGAACACGGCGATGCCGGCCGTGGGCGCGGGGCCGGTATTCGTCACCTTGAAGAACACGGTCGCCGTCTGGCCGGGCACCGCCTCGACCCGCGACTGCTCCGGCTGGAAGCGCCAAGACAGGGTTTTGGCGACGTTGGTGTCGAAGCGGACCGAGATCGGCGCCAGGGCCTCACCCGTCGGGGCAGAAGGGGCTGCGCCGACGAGCGGAGTACCGCCGTAGCCGGTCGCCTTGCAGAACATGGAGTAGAGCGGCGCCGAGACGGCCGCGAGGCCGCCCATGCCGAGCACGACGCCGGCGCAGGCCAGCACCGTCCAGCGGGCGCCGCGCGCCGCTTGGCTTTGCCTCTCACTCACATCCGTCATCGGTTTACGCCCTCAGAGCGGCCGCTGCAGAACCTGCGGCCCGAGCTTCGCGATCGTCAGCACGAAGAAGATCAGCACCAGGGCGCCCAGCGTCAGGGCGATGGCGATCGAGCGCTTACGGCGGGTCTTGGCCTCTTCCGGCGTCAGCGGACGCACGCCTTCCGGCAGATCGGACATCTCAGGCCTCACGCCACGACCGCACGGAACAGTCCGAGCCCCTGCTCGGCGAGCAGCGCCGAGAAGAGCAGGAACAGGTAGAGGATCGAGAAGGCGAACAGGCCCATCGCCGCCTTGCGCTCGGCCTCACCCTCGCGCAGCCGGTAGACCTGCACCGCGCCCGCCAGCATGCCGAGGCCGCCGAGCACGCCGACGACGGCGTAGAGCCAGCCGCCGAAGCCGAGCCAGACCGGCACGAGGGCGAGCGGGGCGAGCAGCAGGGAGTACCAGACGATCTGGCGACGGGTGGAATCGGGGCCGGCGACGTTCGGCATCATCGGGATGCCGGCGCGGGCATATTCGCCGCTCTTGACCAGCGCCAGCGCCCAGAAATGCGGCGGCGTCCAGATGAAGATGATCGCGAACAGCACCAGCGACTCGATGCCGACATGGCCGGTCACGGCCGCCTGACCCACCACCGGGGGGAGGGCGCCGGCAGCACCGCCGATGACGATGTTCTGCGCGGTCGCCCGCTTCAGCCACATCGAGTAGATCACGGCGTAGAAGACGATGGTGAAGGCGAGAAGCCCCGCGGCGAGCCAGTTCGAGGCCAGGCCGAGGATCAGCACCGAGCCGACCGAGAGCACGACCCCGAAGGTCAGCGCCTCATCGGGACGGATGCGCCCGTCCGGGATCGGCCGCTTGGCGGTGCGGGTCATCAGCGCGTCGATGTCGGCGTCCCACCACATATTGAGGCAGCCGGACGCGCCGGCCCCGACGGCGATCATCAAGAGCGAGATCGCGGCGATGACCGGGTTCACGGTGGCATCCGACACCACCATGCCGACGAGCGCGGTGAAGATGACGAGCACCATCACCCGCGGCTTCAGCAGGGCGAAAAAGTCGGAGACTTCGCCGCCCGCGGCGGAGGTGAGCGACACGCGGCCGGCGTCGGCGCTCAGGCTGTTCGACAGGCTCGTCATGGAAACCGTGATCTGACGCTTGTTCTGTTGGTCTCGGATCGCGCCGTTCTCGGCGCCGCCCTTTGCGGGAGGCCTCACCCAAGCGGTGAGGCCACCGGGAAAGAGCGAGGACCGCCTCAGGCGGTCCTCGCGATCCTTGTTGTCTCGACCGCCTTAGTGGGCCGGCTCGTCGACGATCTTGGGGAGCGTCTCGAACTGGTGGAAGGGCGGCGGTGAGGACAGGGTCCATTCCAGGGTGGTGGCACCCTCGCCCCACGGATTGTCCGCGGCGCGGGCCTTGGAGCGGAAGGCCAGCACGATGCCGATCACGAACACGACCATGCTGAGGGCGAAGACGTGACCGCCGAGCGTCGCGACCTTGTGCCAGCCGGCGAAGGCTTCCGGGTAGTCGGCGTAGCGACGCGGCATGCCGGCGAGACCCAGGAAGTGCATCGG
>JAESFL010000785.1_pt1 | contig 16978 bp, 14 predicted proteins | sample 9269401 | NCBI WGS metagenome assembly JAESFL01 (sample SAMN14506025, study PRJNA617098) | algae metagenome | isolation source: Gloeocapsa sp. UFS-A4-WI-NPMV-4B04 and co-occurring heterotrophs from desert... | place: USA: Utah | collected 2006-10-01 | reverse complement strand
AGCCTGCCCCCGAGCGCAAGCCCCTCGACCTGAACACCCTGCGTCCGGTGGTGGCATCGGCAACGGGCGCAAGCTCCACCACGACCCCGTCCTCCACCTCCTCGGTGCGCTGGCAGAAGGGTCAGGAGCCGCTGCCGCTGAACGCCCAGGCATATGCCGCCCTGCCCCCGCAGGCTGCCCCGGCCCAGATACCGGCGGCGCAGAAGGCTGCTCTGGTGGCCAAGATCGAGGCGAAGCCCGTCGAAGCTATTCCTGCCGCATCGACCCCGACTGTGACGAAGACCGCCTCGCTCAAGGTCGAAGCCCCGGAGCCGAAGAAGGTCGAGCGTCCGGCAGTCACCGGCTGGGTAATCCAGCTCGGCGCCACGGATGACGAAACCAAGGCCAAGGAGATGCTCGACACGGCCCGCAGCCGCTTCGGCAAGGTGCTCGGCAAGGCCGCGCCGTTCACCGAGAAAGTGACCGTCGACGGCAGCACCCTCTACCGTGCCCGCTTCTCCGGCTTCTCGGAATCGGATGATGCAGCGAAGGCCTGCAAGCAGCTCAAGAAGAGCGGTGTGAACTGCTTCGCCTCCCGCGGCTGAGGCAGGATTGAAGGACTCTGAGACGGTGCGTGTGCTTGCGCCGTCTCAGCGAAGATCACCGGATCGCGCGTGGAGTATCAGCGATGTCGGCCCAGCAGGACTTCTCTCGCCTCGTTGACGCGAGCCGCGAGATACGCCGTCCCCCCATGGTCGGGGTGGAGCCTCTTCATCAAGGTTCGATGCGCTTTTCGGATCTCGTCGAGGCCCGCACCCGGCTGAAGCCCCAGGATCTGATAGGCTTCTTCTTTCGTCATTACGCCCGACTGCGCATGAGTGCGCGTCCGCGTGTCACGATCTCCCTGAGCGTTTTCACGCCAACCGGCAAACCGGCGATCAAGATACGCCTCTAGCAGGGGAACACCCTGCGGATCGTGGGCGCTGCATTCGTCATAGAGACGGCGCAGGCTCCCCGGATCGAGGCTGGAGAGGCGCCTGCCCGCAAAGGCCCCGACCAGGACGCTGCCCTCGACCGCACCTGTCGCGTGGTCGATCTCCATCTCGATCATGGCCGAGCGGATGCGGGAGAAGCGGCCCGGCTGGGGCTGAAACCGGCTCCAGGGGCCAGAGAGCTTGAGGACGTTCCATCCCAGCGCCCAGGCACCGAGCCCGCCGATGAGGAGCGCAAAGCCGGGCTGACCCTTGACCCCCACCCACACGGCAGCACCTAGTGCGGCGACTCCGCCGACGGTCCTGACGGCCTTCGCCAGAGCCTTTGGGTCAGTGCGCATGTAAGTCTTGCCCAGCCACCACAGAAGGGCCACTGCAGCGATTCCGAAAAGAAGCATCATGGTTCTAGGTCCCCACCCCAACATGTGGGCCGGGATGGGGCGGATGTAAATCGCCGCAGGCAAGAATGCGGCAGCGGCAAGTTCACTCCGGGCGCGCCGGGATGGCGAGGCCGCGCTGAACGGCCGGGCGGGCCAGACCCCGCTCCAGCCACGCCGGCACCCGCTTGAGGGTGTCGAACTCGACCAGTTCGCCCGCGCCGTAGAAGCCGATCAGGTTGCGCACCCAGCCCAGCAGAGAGATGTCGGCGATGGTGTAATCGGCGCCCATGATCCAGTCGCGCCCTTCGAGCCGGTTTTCAAGCACGCCCAGCAGGCGCTTGGACTCGTTGCGGTACCGCTCCAGCGGCCGCTTGTCCTCGATCTCACGCCCCGCGAACTTGTGAAAGAAGCCGAGCTGCCCGAACATGGGCCCGACCGAAGCCATCTGGAAGAATACCCACTGGATGGTCTCGTAGCGGCGCACCGGGTCGGTGGGCAGAAGCTGGCCGGTCTTTTCGGCAAGGTACAGGAGGATGGCGCCCGATTCGAACAGACCGAACGATTTGCCGCCCGGTCCATCGGGATCGATGATGGCGGGAATCTTGCCGTTCGGGTTCAGGGACAGGAATTCCGGGCCCCAGGTCTCGTTCTCGCCGATGTTGATGAAATGCGGCTCGTAAGCGAGCCCGGTCTCCTCCAGCATGATGGAGACCTTGACGCCGTTCGGCGTCGGCGTCGAATAGAGCTGGATTCGGTCGGGGTGCTGCGCCGGCCAGCGGCGGGTGATCGGAAAGGCGGATAGATCGGCCATGGGAACTCCATCATCGACGTGAGTCGTGGTGGAGCGATGCTAGAGGGGTGACAGCGGCTTGCAAACGCGCAGCCGCCGCCGGCCGATCAAGTTTCAGTGCAGAAGGCGAACCGCGCCGCGCTGGCTTTCGCGCTCCCAGGCCTGGACAACGACGCCGTTGATGCCCGAATCGTGCAGCCTGTCGCTGAGATCGATGAAATGACGCTCGGTGGCTTCCACATCGAACTCGATCTGCTCGTCTTCCGACTGCTCCAGCTCGCAGGCTGCATAGCGCTCGTAGGCGGCAGACATCTCGGCATAGGCGAAAGCAACCGGCAGGGTGCGGAAGATGGTGGAGAATTCTTCATCCAGCTCCCCGGTCGTCAGGTCGCGCATCTGGACGAGATACCCGTCGTCATGCTCGCAGACCTCGTAACGCCAGTGCCGGCCTTCGGATGCACACATCAGCATCGGAACCTCCACTCAACTGAACTGCTGAGCCAATGCGAATCGCGGCAGCGAGGTTCCAGGAAGATCCCCAGCAAAAAAGTCTAACGGCGAACGCCATACTCCGCCCGGACGCGGCCGCTGATCCGCACCTTCGTGCCGTTGCCGAGATCGATGAAGCCCTGCTCCGCCCTCACGTTCCCCTGCCTTTGCGCCTTTGAACGGCCCGCCGGAAGGGGCTCCTCGCAGCCGGGCGGCAGCCGGACTTCCATGCCCGGCGGCAGGTGAGGCGTGCGGCACTCTTTCGCAAGCGCTGACCCGGCTGAGGCAATCAGCAGCAGGGACAAGACGATCAGGAGCTTCATCAGAACGCCTCAGCAAATTCACATAAGTTAGAGAAGACCGAGTTCCGCCAGTTCCCGGCGCATGTCTTCAGGCATCTTGGCGAGATCGCCTGCCTTGCCATCGATATCACGCGGGGCATCTTTGGCAACGAGATAGCGCCAGCCCTGGAACGGCCTGTAGGGCCTCGGCTCCACGGCGACCACCTTCGGGTCCAGCACCAGCCGGCAGCGCCCGATGCCGTCGCCATCGGCGAAAGGGCGGACATCGAGAAGCGTCTGCCGGGCCGCCACCTGGCCTTTGATGACCCAATACAACGAACCGCCGCCCAAAAGCTCGCTTACGCGCTTGGGCACCATCCGGGTCGTGTGCGTCTGCTCGTAGTCGCGCCCGAGTCGGCGATGAACCGCGCGGTTCTCCTCGATCCATTCCTCGAGATCGGTGATGGATTCGCAGCCGACGCAGAGTTTGATCAGGTGAAGTGACATCTTCGCTTTCAACCATGCGGCTGCTGGATCGGACATCCGGCGATGCGCCGCAGGCTATTCATCCGTCTTCAACACGATCAGGCGCGCGCCTTCCGCCACCTGGGCGCCCGGTTCGGCGGCGATCTCCGCCACCTCCGCATCGGAGGGCGCCACCAGCACGTGCTCCATCTTCATCGCCTCGACGATGGCGAGCCGCTGCCCCTTCTCGACCCGGTCGCCCGGCTGCACGAAGACAGCAATCAGCTTGCCATGCATGGGAGCTTTGATGGAGCCGCCCTCGTCCATGTGCTCGAGATCCACAGCGAAGGGGTCGTAAGGCTGCACCAGCGTCTGGCGTCCGTTGCGCAGGATGTAGACCCCATGCGGCGCCTCGACCTCCTGGTCGATCGTCTCGTCAGCCCAGGGGTCGCTCTCGCCAACCGCCACCGTGCTTGCGCCGAGATGGTCCGGGCTGAACACCTCGCGGGCATCGACCCGCTCCCCATCGACCAGAAGCGGCACGCCGACGCTGCGGGTTCCGAGCAGTTGGAAGCCATCCGGGTTCGACCACGGTGAGGACGGCTCGTCGCTCTTCTGCAGTTCGGCCATGCGCAGCCGCTCGATCTCCCGCGAGATCAACGCCGCCGCGCCGAACGACACCGCGACATCGTCGCGCGGCTGCGGCCCGACACCGAGCGCGTCCAGATTGCGGTCGATGAAGCCGGTGTCGAACCGCCCTGCCCTGAAGCCCTCTGCCTCGCAGAGTTTTTTCAGGAAGGCCGCATTGGTTTTGGGCCCGGCGACGATGGTGTGCCCGAGCGCCTCCGCCAGCCTGTCCAGCGCTTCCTCGCGGGTTGCGCCATGCGCGATGACCTTTGCGATCATCGGATCGTAATAGGGCGTGACCTCGGCGCCGGCTTCGACGCCTGTGTCGATGCGGATGCCCTCGCCTTCCGGGAATTCCAATGCCCAGAGCTTGCCGGTCGAGGGCAGGAATCCCTTCTCCGGATCCTCCGCGTAAAGACGCGCCTCGACGGCATGGCCGTCGATGGCGAGATCGTCTTGCGAGAACGGCACCGTCTCGCCGGAGGCTGCGCGGAATTGCAGTTCCACGAGATCGAGGCCCGTGATCGCTTCCGTGACCGGATGTTCCACCTGCAGGCGGGTGTTCATCTCCATGAAGTAGAAGCGGTCCGGGCGCAGGCCCTCGCGGCCATCGGCGATGAACTCGACGGTGCCGGCGCCCACATAGCCGACCGCGCGGGCGGCTTCGACGGCGGCTCGGCCCATCACGTCGCGCATCTCGGGGGGCATTCCGGGAGCCGGCGCCTCCTCGATCACCTTCTGGTGGCGGCGCTGCAGCGAGCAGTCGCGCTCGAAGAGATGCACCACGTTGCCGTGGCTGTCGGCGAAAACCTGGATCTCGATGTGGCGCGGCGAGAGAATGTATTTCTCCACCAGCACGCGCGGATCGCCGAAGGCGCTCGCGGCCTCGCGCTGGGCGCTCTCGAGCGCTGCATCAAAATCGGCCGCCTTCTCGACCCGCCGCATGCCCTTGCCGCCACCACCGGCGACTGCCTTGATAAGCACCGGATAGCCGATCTCATAAGCCTTCTGGCGCAGGAAGTCCGGATCCTGCTTGGAGCCATGATAGCCCGGCACCACCGGCACGCCGGCCTGCTGCACGAGGGCCTTGGCGGCATCCTTCAGGCCCATGGCCTTGATGGCGGAGGCCGGCGGACCGACGAAAACGATGCCGTTCGCTGCGCAGGCTTCGGCGAACTCGGCCCGCTCCGACAGGAAGCCGTAGCCGGGGTGGATGGAGACGGCCTTCGTGCGCTTGGCGACCTCGATGATCCGGTCAATCTGGAGATAGCTCTCGCGGGCGGGCGGCGGGCCGATGAGGTGCGCCTCGTCGGCCATCTGCACGAACAGCGCATCCGCATCGGCTTCCGAATAGACCGCGATGGTGCGCATTCCCAGCCGCCGGGCGGTGCGGATGATGCGGCACGCGATCTCGCCGCGATTGGCAATCAGGACGCTCTCGAGCATGTCCATCCCTTATCTGATGTCCGTTCAGGTTTTGGGAAACCTAGAGCAAACCTCAAGGGACTTGTCACGCAGGAACCATAACCAGGGCTCCTCATCCAACAGGCTGTCATCCCATTCGGGCTAAAGCCCCGATCCCAGTGCAACTTTGTGCAACTCTCCTCTTGCCGGAACGTTTGTTCCACGCTAGCCTTCTATTGCAAATAATTTGCAACTGCAGAAAGTGACCATGGATCAGTCGGCTCCCGTCTCCCTCGTGCAGAAGGCCGCGTGGCGGCGCTCCCCGGACCTGCCCTCCCTGCCGGAGGTCAACCGCTCGATTGCCGTGCGGCCGGGTTCGACGTGGCGACGGGCGGCGGCCTTCCTCGGGCCGGGCTATCTGGTGGCTGTGGGCTACATGGACCCGGGCAACTGGGCGACCTCCCTGGCCGGCGGGTCGAAATACGGCTACGCCCTGCTCTCGGTGGCGCTGATCTCCAACATCATGGCGATCATCCTGCAGTCGCTCTGCGCCCGTTTGGCGGTGGCGACCGGTCGCGACCTCGCCCAGGCCTGCCGCGACGCCTATCCGAGGCCTGTCGCCTGGGGCCTCTGGCTGCTGGCGGAACTCGCCATCTGCGCCACAGACTTGGCCGAGGTCATCGGCACGGCCATCGGCCTCAACCTGCTCTTCGGCATTCCGCTGGAGATCGGCGTTATCATCACGGCGCTCGACGTGTTCCTGATCCTCTATCTTCAGAATCTCGGCTTCCGCTGGGTCGAGGCCTTCATCATCACGCTGCTCGGCGTGATCGCCGTGTGCTTCGGCATCCAGATCGCCATGGCCGATCCGGATTGGTCCGGCGTGATCACCGGCTTTGCACCGACAACGCAGATCGTCACCGATCCGGACATGCTCTACCTCGCCCTCGGAATCCTCGGCGCGACGGTGATGCCGCATAACCTCTACCTGCATTCCGGCATCGTGCAGACCCGGGCCTATGGCGACACGTTGAGCGAGCGACGCGAGGCGCTGCGGTTCGCCACCTGGGATTCTACCATTGCGCTGATGTTCGCACTCACCATCAATGCATCGCTGCTCATCCTCGCGGCGGCCGCCTTCCACGGTACGGGGCGCACGGAGATCGCCGAACTCGGCGAGGCTCACACCCTGCTCCAGCCGATCCTCGGCAGCGCCATCGCGCCGATGCTGTTCGGTCTGTCGCTCCTGTGCTGCGGCCTGAATTCCACCGTGACGGCCACCATGGCGGGCCAGATCGTCATGGAAGGCTTCATCAACTTCAAGATGGCGCCATGGATGCGCCGCCTCGTCACCCGCGGCATCGCGATCATTCCGGCGGCCGCCGTCACCATCGCCTATGGCGAGGGCGGCACAGCGAAACTGCTGATCCTGAGCCAGGTGATCCTGAGCCTCCAGCTTCCCTTCGCGATCATCCCGCTGGTGACGATGACCGCCTCGAAAGCCAAGATGGGCGCCCTCGTCACCCCGCGCTGGCTGACAGCCCTTGCCGGCTTCATCGCGGTGGTGATCGTGGTGCTGAACGTGAAGCTGCTGGTGGATTTCGTGCTGGGGTGAGGAAGTCATCCGGAACCTCTGCCTGTCATCCCCGCGCAGGCGGGGATCCATAACCACGACGTCTAAAGAATGGGCGACGAGCTTCACGCATCATTCTGCAACGTTAGCGTTTATGGATTCCGGGCTCCGCTGCGCGGCTCCGGAATGACACCGGGGGCGTCTCACTGAAATCAAAAATGCCCGGCACTGAGGCCGGGCATCGGGTTCTCTTAGAGGCGTGCCTCTTAAGCGTCCTTCAAACGCCCAAGCGCCTCTTCCATCTTGCCCTTGCGGGTCAGGGCCTCGTCGCGGCGCTCGCGCTGCTCGTCGACCACCTCTTCCGGTGCGCGCCTGATGAAGTCCGCGTTTGCGAGCTTCGCGTCGATCTTTGCCACCTCGCCATCGAGCTTCTGGATCTCCTTGGCGAGGCGGGCGCGCTCCGCATCGAGATCGATCACGCCCTCCAGCGGCAGTGCCGCCGTCTCGCCACGGATGAGGAGCTGGATCGAGCTCTTCGGAGCGGCATCCGCGAAGGAGATGTCGGAGATGCGCGCGAGGCGCTTCACGATATCGCCCCAGCGGCCGGCGCGGGCTTGCACGTCGGCGGAGGACGCCACGAGCACGAGCGGGATCTGCGCGCCTGCCGGCACATTGGTTTCGGAGCGGGCGGAGCGGATCTCGTTGACGAGGTCCACCACCCAGCCGATCTCGGCCTCCGCCTGCCCGTCGATGAGGTGATCGAGGTTCGACCAGGCGCTCAGCGCCAGGATCGCTTCGCGCCGCGGACCGTCCTCGCCCTTGATCGCCCACAGCTCTTCCGTGAGGAAGGGCATGAACGGATGCAGGAGCTTGCAGATCTCGTCGAAGATGAACGCGATCGTCGCGCGGGTTTCAGTCTTCGCCGGAGAATCGGCGCCTTGCAGCACGGGCTTGGCGAGTTCCAGCGTCCAGTCGCAGAACACGTTCCAGACGAAGCGGTAGGCCGAGAGCGCCGCCTCGTTGAACTTGTAGGCCTGGATGCCCGCAGACACCTCGTTGATCGCCTTGGCGCATTCGCTGAGCGCCCATTTGTTGAGCGTCTCCGTCACGGCCTTCGGATCGAAGCGCTCGGCGCGCCGGCATTCGTTCATCTCGGCAAAGCGCGCCGCGTTCCAGATCTTGGTCGCAAAGTTGCGGTAGTTCTCCACGCGCTGCACGGAGAGCTTGATGTCGCGCCCCTGCGCGGCCATCGAGGCGAGCGTCATGCGCAGGGCATCGGCGCCGTACTGCTCCACCACGTCGAGCGGATCGATCACGTTGCCCTTGGACTTCGACATCTTCGCACCCTTTTCGTCGCGGACGAGGGCGTGGATGTAGACCGTGTCGAAGGGCACTTCGTCCATGAAGTGCAGGCCCATCATCATCATGCGGGCGACCCAGAAGAAGATGATGTCGAAGCCCGTGACCAGCGTATTGGTCGGGTAGTAGCGCTTGAGTTCCGGCGCATCGTCCGGCCAGCCGAGGGTCGAGAACGGCCATAGCGCCGAGGAGAACCACGTGTCGAGCACGTCCTCGTCGCGCTTCAGCGCAACGTCCTTTCCGTGTTTCTCGCGCGCCTCGGCCCGAGCCTCTTCTTCGCTCATGGCGACATAGTGATTGCCCTGATCATCATACCAGGCCGGGATCTGGTGACCCCACCAGAGTTGGCGCGAGACGCACCAGGGCTCAATGTTTTCCAGCCACTGGAAATAGGTCTTTTCCCAGTTCTCGGGCACGAACTTCGTCTGGCCCTTGCGCACCACGTCGAGGGCGCGGTCGGCCAGCGGCTTCACGTTCACATACCACTGGTCCGTAAGGTAGGGCTCGATCACCACATTCGAGCGGTCGCCATGCGGCACCACGTGGGTGTTCGGCTCGGTCTGAACGAGGATCTCGCGCTCTTCGAGCATGGCGATGATGCGCTTGCGTGCCTCGAAGCGATCCAGTCCATCGAGAGCGAGAACGGCCTTGAGATCGTCCGTCTGGTCAAGCCCATCGAGGAAGTCTTCGTTTCCGGCGAGCGCAAGCTGCGCCTCCGTGCCGAAGATGTTGATGAGCGGCAGCTCGTGACGCTTTCCGACCTCGAAATCGTTGAAGTCGTGCGCAGGCGTGATCTTCACCGCGCCTGTGCCCTTCTCTGGATCGGAATACTCGTCGGCGACAATCGGGATGCGGCGGCCGACCAGCGGCAGGATTGCGAACTGGCCGATCAGATCCTTGTAGCGCTCGTCCTCGGGATGCACGGCCACGGCGACGTCGCCCAGCATCGTCTCGGGCCGCGTGGTGGCGACCGTGATGGAGCGGTCGGGCTGCCCGTCGATGCCATAGCGGATGTGCCAGAGGTTGCCCTTCACCTCGACCTGCATGACCTCGAGATCCGAGATCGCGGTCTGGAACTTGGGGTCCCAGTTCACGAGGCGCTTGTCCTTGTAGATCAGGCCCTGCTTGTAGAGATCCACGAAGACCTTCAGCACCGCCTGGGACAGGCCCTCGTCCATTGTGAAGCGCTCGCGCGACCAGTCGCAGGAGGCGCCGAGGCGCTGGAGCTGGCTCTTGATCTTGCCGCCGGATTCTTCCTTCCACTCCCAGACCCGGTTGATGAATTCTTGGCGGCCGAGGTCGCGGCGCTGGATCTGGCGCTCTGCAAGCTGGCGCTCAACCACCATCTGGGTGGCGATGCCGGCGTGGTCCATGCCCGGCTGCCACAGCACGTCCTTGCCGCGCATGCGCTCGAAGCGGCAGAGGATGTCCTGGATCGTGTTGTTGAGGGCATGCCCCATATGGAGCGAGCCGGTCACGTTCGGCGGCGGGATGACGATGGTGTAGGGTACAGCGTTCTTGCGATCCTCGCGGCCGGCCTTGAAGGCCTCGGCCTCCTCCCAGCGGGTGGCAATGCGTGCTTCGACAGCGGAGGGATCGAACGTCTTGTCCATCATGATAGATACCGGCCTGTTGGCGCGAACAACGCGCAAGCAAGACGGCTACAAACCGGACCGACCGGCCGAAGTCAACAGATGTGAGGCAATCTCAGCCCTGGCCGCGGGTCACCCGTTCGATTTCGGCCCGGACCAGGCGCTCCACGAGGGAAGGAAGATTGTCGTCGAGCCAAGCCTTCAGCATCGGCCGCAGCATCTCCTTCATCAGGTCTTCGACGGTCTGAGGCTGAGCGGGCTTGACCGCCTCGCTCAAGCGGCCGAAGGCGCCGGACACGGAGGCACTGGTCTCGCTGGAAAGGAAAGCATCGGCTGCAGCCGGAGCGGGCTTTGCCGCGGCCTTCAGGATAGGCCCGGGCACGACGATGGGCGCGGGCGCCGGTTCTTCCGGTGCATCAAAGGCCTTCCAGTCGTGATCGGATCCAGCCTCTGACCGGTGATCGACGAACGCCGCATCCCCACGACTCCAGGGCCCCAGAAGCGGCTCATTGGGGCTCGTGCCCATGAGCGGCGACACATGCAGCTCCGCAATGTCCAAAACGTTCTTCAGGGGTGAGGAAGCGGGCTCGTGGGATTCGGAAGACGGGGGCGTCTCCTGGTCGTCGGAGATGATCCGCCGGATGGAAGCCAAAATATCTTCCATCGATGGCTCGTTAACTTTCAGGCTCGATGAACCCATAGCCGCATCCAAATCAAAAACTTCAAGAATCACATTCTCAAGAATGTTCGTTAAGTATTTTACTCAAGAGTTAAGAAAACAAGCGAGGCCAGAACTTTTTAGTTCTGGCCTCGAAACTTATCAACGACCATCCGGTGTCGACGTACCGATCCAGAGATCCTTGACCTGATCGTAATGGATCTTCGGGCTGTAGTGATTCACCTTCAGGGCCAACGCGCGGGAGTTGAGCCGCCCCATGGCATTGACGAGGCTGTAGGAGGCAACCACCCGGTCGCGCTGGGCCTGGATCAGGTTCACACGCGCCGTGAGGAGTTCCTGCTGGGCGTTCAGTACGTCGAGGGTCGTCCGCTGGCCGACACGGGCCTCTTCGCGCACACCGCTGAGCGCCGTCTCGGCGGCATCGATCTGCGCCTGAGCGGCCTGGATCTGGGCACGGGCCGCCTCCAGCCGTCCCCAGGACGACTGCACGGCAGCGCGGACCTGGTCACGCACCGAGTCGGCCTCAAGGCGGCGCTGGCCTGCCTCTTCCTTTGCCTGCCGGGTGGCCGAGTAAGCCTGACCGCCCTCATAGATCGGAACCGTCAACCGGGCGACCACGGAGGCCGACAGGGCGCTATCGCCCACCTGTGTCCGATCATACCGTTGGTCGATGGACCCTGCCACGCCCACTTGCGGCGCAAGTGCGCCTTGGGCGACCTTCACCTGCAGCTCCGCCACATCCACCGCATGCTGACGCGCCTTGATGGCCGGATGCTCGCTCAAAGCGATCTTCAGGGCCGCATCGATGGAACGCGGCGTCAGGCTGTCCAGGGGACGTCCGGGAGCAAGCTGCTGAGGCTCGACACCGACCACCTGACGATAGACGGCGATGCTGTTGCGCAGATTGGCCTCGGCCAAGCTCGCTTCGGAGCGTGACGCTGCCAGACGAGCCTCCGCTTGGGCAACGTCGGTTCGGGTCACCTCGCCGACATTGAAGCGGTCGCGCGTCTGCCGCAGTTGCTCGTCGATGACCTCGGCGTTGTTCCGCTGCAGGTCGAGGATGGCCGTATCTCGCAGAACATCCATATAGGCGGTCGCGGCATCGAGCAGCACGCTCTGCTCGGTCGTGTTCAGCTGTTCCCTCGAGCCGAGCACGCCTGACTCGGCCGCGCGGACGCGGTTGCTGGTCTGGAACCCGTCGAAGATGGGCTGATTGATCTCGACGCCGAACCCGCGGGGCGTCGAGCGGCTGATGCTGCTGCCGCCCCCGAAAGGAGTTCTCGGCCTGCCCGTATCGGCTTCCACAAAGGTCCGGCCGATATCAGCGGTCGCGTTGATCCGCGGGCGGTAGCCGGATTTCGCCTGCGCGACGTCCTCGTCCCGGACCCGAACACCGGCCCGCTGGGCATTGAGATCGGGATTGTTGCCATAGGCGCGCGCCAAGGCGCTCTCCAAGGTCTCCGCCTGCGCGCCGCTAGGCCCCATCAGCACGAGCACCGAGGTCATCGCCCCAAAGAGTAAGCGATACGTCTTCTTGGAATTCTTCTCGTTCACGCGCACCTGCCTAGCGATCCAAGGCTGTCGACCGCCATCGAAGCCATTTAGAAATCGTTCCGACTCAAAGCGCAACAATACCCACGGAAATCGAGTCGGCAACAACGCGCTGCATTCGATTCCGATTTTGCGCCTGGGTGCCGCAAAAAAGCGACACCGCAAACCAGAGAAATGAAGGCTTTAGAAAGGATTAGAACGTGAAGCCAGGGACTTGAACGAAAGGAGCCAGCAAAGGAGCCGCAGCCTCGAACAGGGCGCGCTCGCCGATAGCATCGCCCGTGCGCACATAAAGCGTCGCCCGAGCTGCGCGCCCGCGGCCCTTCACGCAGGCAAGACGTCCGCCTTCGGCAAGCTGCTGGAGCAGCGCCTCGGGGCGAACCTCGACGGCACCGTTGATGAGAATGGCGTCATAGGGAGCATTCCCCGCATGGCCCTGCTCCAGAGGTCCCGTCACGACGGTGACGTTTCCTGCACCGGCCGCGCTCAGGCTCTGCCGCGCGGCATCGGCAAGGGCCTCGTCGGCTTCGAGGGCCGTCACCTGTGCTCCAAGCTCATGGAACACCGCCGAGGCATAGCCACGGCCGCAGGCGACATCGAGGACGCGGTCTCCTGCGTCGATCCCGAGAGCCTGAATCAGACGCCCTAGGATCATCGGGGAGAGCATGTAGCGGCGCTCGGCTCCGTCACCGACGAGAACATCCTGGTCGATATAGGCAAGCTCTTCACGGCCGGGGAGCACGAAAAGCTCGCGCGGCACCGTATCCATGGCGTCGAGAAGAGGCATGTCGTTCACATCGAAAGTGCGCAGCTGGCCATCAACCATGATACGGCGCGCTTGAGCGAAATCGACCATCGACAGTGCCTTTAGAAATTGTTGGAGGCCTCGCCCGGAATCGAACCGGGGTGCAAGGATTTGCAGTCCTCTGCGTAACCACTCCGCCACGAGGCCATCCGGGGCGTGCCGCGAACGCGACGGCTGCTCCATAGCAAGCGTCCCCCCAAAGAGCAACAGCCGCTTTTGAACTCCGGCGCGTCAAACAAGGGGGTTGCAACGCCCAAAACCCGTGCTATATGCCTCCCACCTCGCCGGGGAATGGTCTTCGAAGACCCCGCGGCGCTCGAGAAGCTCATTTTTCAGCTTCTTTGGAGGTTAGGCTTATTCCGGCGTGGCGCAGCGGTAGCGCAGCGGACTGTTAATCCGTTGGTCGTAGGTTCGAATCCTACCGCCGGAGCCAACCTTCCCCCCCTCTTTTCTCAATCAAAGATTGGCGATCTGCGCAGTCATGTGTCGCGCATCCGAAGCGCGGCTGTATTGTGCCTGCATGAGCACCGATTCATCCCCTCCGGTTCTGGTCTGGTTCCGCGACGATCATCGCCTGAGCGACAACCCTGCCCTGTCCGCAGCGGCAGCCGCCGGGTCGCAGGTTCTATGCTTTTACGTATTCGATGATGCCTCAGAAGGCCTCCGCCCTCTAGGAGGCGCAGCCCGCTGGTGGCTCCATGGATCGCTGAAGGCGCTCGGCGACGCTTTGGAGCGCGTCGGCTCCAGCCTCGTCATGCTGAGGGGCTCCGCTCCTGCCATGATCGAGACCATCGTACAGGCCACCGGCGCATCTGCCATCTACTGGAACCGCCGCTATGGCGCGGCCGAGATCGCCGTGGATAGCGCGATCAAGCAGCACTTGGCGGATCGCGGCATCAAGGCTCACAGCTTCAATGGCCGCCTCCTGCACGAACCCTGGGAGATCACAAACCAGGCCGGCAAGCCGTTCCAGGTCTTTACCCCCTATCTTCGAGCGGTGAACGCCCGGTCCATCAGGCCCTCGCTTCCGGCGCCGCAACGGCTCGAAGGCGGCGTCTGGCCGCGGTCGATCCTCGATCGGACCGTTCCGCTGGCAGAGCTTGGCCTCGAACCCCCGTCCCCCGATTGGGCCGGCGGCATCAGGCAGGAATGGCAGCCGGGGGAGCAAGCCGCTCGGGCCCGGCTCTCCCGGTTCATCGAGACGGGCCTGAAGGGCTATGCCGAGGCGCGGGACCGGCCTTCGCAGGCGGGGACCTCACGCCTGTCGCCGCATCTGCGCTTCGGGGAGATCAGCCCGCGGCAGGCTTGGCACTCCGTCATGAGTGCGGTCGCCGCCGAGCCCGGCCTGGGGCGGGATGCGGAGAAGTTTTTAAGCGAGATCGCCTGGCGCGACTTCACTCACCAGTTGCTCCATTTCCACCCCCACCTGCCGGACAGGCCGCACAGCAGCCGGTTCGAGAATTTCCCCTGGAATGAGGATCGCAAAGCTCTGAGAGCTTGGCGGAGAGGCCTCACCGGCTACCCCATCGTCGATGCCGGCATGCGCCAACTCTGGCGCACAGGCTGGATGCACAACCGGGTGCGCATGATCACCGCCTCCTTCCTGGTCAAGCACCTGCTGACCGACTGGCGCCAGGGCGAGGCCTGGTTCTGGGACACGCTCGTCGATGCGGATGCGGCCAACAATGCCTTCAGCTGGCAGTGGATCGCGGGCTCCGGTCCGGATTCGGCTCCCTTCCACCGTATCTTCAACCCGGTCACGCAGGGCGAGAAGTTCGATCCGGAAGGGGATTACATTCGCACCTATGTTCCCGAACTCTTGCGGCTCCCGCGGGCCTTCATCCACACGCCATGGGAGGCTCCGCCCGGCGTGCTTCGCGAAGCAGGCGTTGCTCTCGGCGAGACCTATCCCGAACCCGTCGTCCCGCATGGCCCGGCACGAGAGCGAGCCCTTGAGGCCTTTCGCAGCCTGCGCGGCTTGGTATCCGAACCCTCCGTCTGACATCCCATGACGGGAATGGCTTGACCCGCCGCCCCCCTTGCCGTCAGCATCGCCCCTCGCCTTTCCCATTCCGAGACGCTCATGACCGCCACGACACTGCTTTTCCGCGACGATGCCTATGCCACCTCCTGCGAAGCGCAGGTGGTCGGAACCACGCCGGAGGGCGGCGTCATCCTCGACCGCACGGTGTTCTACGCCCAGGGCGGCGGGCAGCCGGGCGATGTGGGCGCTCTCGTGACAGCCAACGGCGACAGGATCGAGATCACCAACACCGTATACGGCGCGGATCGCACGCAGGTGGCGCACCTAGTCGGCACAGAGGCGGCATCCCGTCTGGCGGAAGGCGAGACCGTCACCGTGCAGCTCGACTGGCCGCGGCGGCTCAAGCGCATGCGCGTTCATACGGCGCTTCATCTGCTCAGCGTCGTCCTGCCCTACCCGGTCACCGGCGGGTCCATCGGCGATGGCGATGGACGGCTCGATTTCGACATCCAGGATGCGGGCCTCGACAAGGCGGCGATCACGGACCAGTTGAACGCCCTCATTGCCCGCGATGCTCCGGTCACGGAGCGCTGGATCACCGACGAGGAGCTCGATGCCAATCCCGGTCTCGTGAAAACCATGTCGGTGAAACCCCCGCGCGGGTCCGGACGGGTGCGTCTGGTCGAGATCGAAGGCATCGATCTTCAGCCCTGCGGCGGCACGCATGTGCGGCGTACCGGCGAAATCGGCATGGTCGTCATCACCGACATCGAGAAGAAGGGCAAGCAGAACCGACGCGTTCGCCTGTCTCTTGCCGACTGATCCCTTCACCCGCTCATGAGGAGTGTCCCATGCCCCAACCCTTCGTGTCGACCGCCTGGCTGCAGGACCACCTCGATGATCCGAACCTCGTGGTTGTGGACGGCTCCTGGTATCTCCCAACTCAGAACCGGGATCCGCAGGCCGAGTACACCGCGGGTCACATTCCCGGCGCGGTCCGCTTCGACATCGACACGGTGAAGGACACCTCGTCCTCCCTGCCCCACATGCTGCCCTCGCCCGAGGATTTCGCGAGGTCCGTGGGCGCGATGGGGATCAGCGAGGATATGACCATCGTGGTTTATGACGGTGCAGGCCTGTTCTCGGCCCCGCGGGTCCGCTGGACCTTCCAGGCTTTCGGCGCACGCAAGGTCTCGATCCTCGACGGCGGCTTCCCGGCCTGGAAGGCCGAGGGACGGCCGGTCGAGACCGGACCGGAGAAGCCGCGCGCTCCCCGCACCTTCACGCCCGCTTTCAACGCCTCCGTTGTTGCGGATTCAGCGGCCGTGCAGCAATCCCTGCAAGCGGGGGCAGCCCAGGTGGTCGATGCCCGACCGGCCGACCGCTTCAGGGGCGAAGCCCCCGAGCCGCGCCCCGGCCTTCGCATGGGACATATCCCGGGCAGCCTCAACCTGCCTTTCGACAGGATCGTCGAGAACGGCCGTTTGAAGGATCGCGAGGGACTTGAGAAGGCGATCGCCGAGGCCGGCATCCACCCGGACCAGCCGGTGATCACCAGCTGCGGCTCCGGCGTTTCCGCTGCCATTCTCGGCGTCGCCTTCGAGGTCGCAGGCCGGCCGATCAAGGCGATCTATGACGGCGCCTGGGCCGAATGGGGGGCGCGGGAAGATCTGCCGGTTGCAACGGGCTCGTCGAAGAAGAGCTAGTCGAGTTGATCTGAGCCCAGACGCCGTTCCTCATCACCGGCCTGGTGCCGGTGATCCCGATCAGAGAGAGGGCGGCGCTTTTCCGAATCGGGATGGCCGGGTCAGGCCCGGCCATGACATCAGGACGGGATTAAACCGAACAAAAAGGCCCCGAGATCGCTCGGGGCCATTTGCATGTTCTGGAATACCGCTCAGTGCAGAATCTGAGACAGGAAAAGCCTCGTGCGTTCGTGCTGCGGGTTCTTGAAGAACTCTTCCGGCGTGTTCATCTCCACGATCTGCCCGTAATCCATGAAGATCACCCGGTCCGCCACCTGACGGG
>JAESFL010000784.1_pt1 | contig 16979 bp, 17 predicted proteins | sample 9269401 | NCBI WGS metagenome assembly JAESFL01 (sample SAMN14506025, study PRJNA617098) | algae metagenome | isolation source: Gloeocapsa sp. UFS-A4-WI-NPMV-4B04 and co-occurring heterotrophs from desert... | place: USA: Utah | collected 2006-10-01 | reverse complement strand
GTAAGAGCAAGGCCCAAGAACGAAGAAGCGAACTCTGAACAATGCCACCGCTAAACTCAATCTTTGCTTCATCAGACTTATGCTCAAGCGGTTAGCACATGAGTAGATCCCAAATGGGTTCTATAAATGAGGATTATTTAACCTGCATCACAACTAACGTCATATCATCTGAGTTTTGATTATCTGAACCAATAAATTGCTGCACTTGATCAAATAAATATTCCTGAATTGCCTGTGGCTCTTGATAATGTTCACAAGCCCAGCGAAAATTAAGAATTAAGTTTTCTTCATCAAAGCGATCGCCACTTTGGCTAGCGGCATCGGTAAACCCATCTGTGTAATAAATAATTTTGTCTCCAGGGTTTAGCTGAACTTGGGCATCTTCGTAGTGACTTTCTGCATCTAGACCAATTAACATTCCTAATGTATCTAGACGCTTGATGGTTTTAGTTGCTGCTTGCCATAGCAAGGGTGGATTGTGAGCCGCATTACTATAAGACAGAATGCGAGTTTCTGGGTCATATTCAGAGTAAAACAGCGTCACGAAGCGGTGAGAATTTTCGAGATCAGCATACATTACTCGGTTTAATTTTTGGAGAATCCGAGCTGGAGAGTGACCATTGAGAACTTCTGCTCGTAACATTCCCCGTGTCATCGTCATAATTAATCCTGCTGGAACACCTTTGCCCATCACATCACCGATGACTATACCCCAGGGTGACTCTGAAAAGTTTTTCTTGGCATTTTTTGAGTTTTGAGTTGCAGGAGTAGGCGATTCTCCCCTATTTTTTAGCTGGTTGTGATTGGTAGGAATAAAGTCGTAGTAGTCTCCTCCAACACGATTTGCTGGTTGACAACGCGCAGCAAGTGATAAATTCGGAATGGTGGGGCATTGGCGCGGCAGTAGTCGCAGTTGAATTTCTGCACCAATTTCTAGCTCTCGGTCTAAGCGTTCTTTTTTACGCACTTCTAAGGTTAGTTCATGGTTTTCAAGCGCCATTGCCGTGTGATCGGCAACTAACCGAACTAACTGCTGTCTCGTCTCTGTCCAGGTGTATTCTGGATCGCTGCTGAAGACGTAGAGCCGCCCCCGCTCTATTTTCCTAACGTTAATTGTTGTGCCAAACAACTGAACATCAGGCCCTAAATAATTGCTGACTTGATTATCCAAAGCCGCAATTACTGGCACTAGCAAAGGTTGGGTAAAAGATGCTGTAACTGTACTGGTTGCACTTTCTAAAGCTTTACGGATAGTTTTAGCCTGACCATTATCCTGGCAATGTAGCCGCTCTAATCTCACTTGACCATTAGGTTTAAACAGAATTAGTGCGCTACCGTTGGCTTCAGTTCCCCGTGTTGCCATTAGGGTAATCAAGTCTAAAAACTGATTTAGATTATTGAAGCTTCTGAGTGCAAATCCCAGAGAACTTAGTAAATCTTGGATCTTGTGCTGTTCCCGATGCAAACGCGCTACCAGTTCTTTAAGGGCAAAAATTGGGTTGATATCTGTAGTAGCGCTGCTATTGCGGTCATTAGGTTGAGAAGGAGGTTGAGGCACAGACACAGGCGTGATTCCATTAACGTAAGGCGTTTATCAAGCGTTGAAGTTAAGCGCTTAAAGAGTGTAGCTAGTAGTGGGGAGTGATTAGTGAGTAGTGTAACTTCATAGATAGAATCTAGGGGATTGAATCAGGAGGCAATACAAGTCGCACCAATGTAGGTCTAGATGACTTTTTTCCATGTCTAAGCTTATAGGCTTGAAGCCTAATTGACGTGAGTAGAATCAAGACTTATTTACTACTTACTACTCCTCATTTTCTTCATTCACCTACAGAAGTAAGGAAATGTTAAAGTTTGGATAGGTATTACATAAGTCGTACAAGCGCAAACGCAAGCGTGAATTTAAGTAATTTGTTGTGTGTAATATCCTAACTGCGGATATCTAAAAGGTTAGTCTCAGCTTGATGTTACTGTTGTATGTCAGCTATGAACCAAGTTCTAAGCTTTAAAATTAGCAGTTTGATCAGAGAATAACCTCTAATATTACACCCTAAGTTTGTATTATTGAATACACTCTCCCTGATCAAGCGTGTAGTGACTTCTAGCTTTGGGAATATTACAAAATTTAAAAACAGCTATGTTAACTTAGTTAACTTAACAGCCAAGCGCCAAGGGTGTAGTAAATAGTGAGTAAACATGAAAATAATTTATTCCACTTCTTTTCTACTCACTTATGAACAAAGTTTCAGAATCCCTATTTGGGAATTTTATCTTTATTCATTAGAAGTTATTAACTAGCTGCTTAATAAAGCTTCGACAAATTCGTAGCTGGAAAAGGGGCGGAGGTCTTCAATTCCTTCACCAGCACCAATAAACCGAATTGGTAAACCTAGTTGTTTTACTACAGCAAGGGCAATACCACCTTTGGCAGAGCCATCAAGCTTGGTCAAAACCACACCAGTTAAATGAGCAGCTTGAGCAAAAACTTCAGCTTGCCGCAGTCCATTTTGACCCAAAGTGGCATCTAGAACTAATAAAGATTCAATTTTGGCATTAGAAGCTTTTTTGTCAACAATGCGGCGAATTTTGCCCAATTCGTCCATCAAATTTTTCTTGTTTTGTAATCGTCCTGCTGTGTCAACTAGGAGTAATTCTGTTCCTCTAGATTGAGCAGCAGCGATCGCATCAAACACAACAGCCGCAGGATCTGTATTCTGCCCCGGATTGGCGATTACCTCAATTCCACTTCGAGCGCCCCAAACTTTCACCTGTTCCACTGCTGCGGCGCGGAAGGTATCAGCTGCCCCAATCAAGCATTTATAGCCGGATTTTTGGGCAATATGAGCAATTTTGCCGATAGTCGTGGTTTTACCAGCACCATTTACCCCAGTTATTAACCAAATATTCAGTTTTTCTTTCTCTGGAGCGAAAATAGGATTATGAGTTTGCAACGGCTGATCGAGCATATCTCGGAGGATTTGTTTGAGATATGCGATCGCGGCATCTGGTGGTAAAGCTTCTTCCTTTAATCGGTTCTGTAGCCCCTCAATAATAAACTCTGTAGCCTCCACTCCTACATCTGCTTGCAACAGTAACGCCTCTATTTCCATCACTGCGGCTTGATTGAGTGGTCCTTGACCAACAATCGCCTTCAATTGATTGACAATATTACGACGAGTTTTATCTAAACCTTGCCGCAGTTTTTTAAGCCAAGTAATTTCTTCAATTGAAACGTCTTCAGGACGACGACCTTGATTTGCCAGTATTTCCGCCGACCAGAGAAAACCCTCATCAAACGTAAGTCCAGGTTCCGTCTGCGTTTGTTGCGTTGTGCCTGTCTCGCCTATTACTGCCTTTGGTGCTACCTCGAGTGGTACTTCAATCGCAGTTGCCTTGAGTCTTTCTAGTCTGGCTTGTCGCTCTGCTTCTGCTTTCGCTAGGAAGGACAATGGAGCGCTTGCTGGCTGTTCACTAATCTCTGTGCTAACTAATTCATTAGATACCTCAGCCGTTGTCACAGTGTCCTGCTCATCCGTTCCTGTCTCAACTTGTTCTGTAGGAGCTAGTCCCTCCTGCTCAAGAGCTCCTCTGCTCAAGAGATCCCCTGCTGCTTGTACTGGCTCTGTTTCGCCCTCAACTTCTGCTACCTGTTGCGATTGCTGTTGCTGAATATTTTTGTAAGCGGCTTTCGCCCAGTCCAAACGGGCTGCTACAACGTCTTGAGATGGTTCTTCGCTTGACGTTATTTCCCCGCCTGTTTCTGCGTCTGAATCAACAGCAGTGGGTGTGGGTTCTGCCTCTTGGGGAGTAGCAGACGAATTACTAGATTTACGACGAAACCAATTAAAAACCATTTAACCTACTTGATTTAGCAGCTAGAACTAACTATGTAGCACAGTGACGCAAGACGCTATTTAATAACTATAGAAAAATTGTTCACTTTGGGTAAGCTGCTGCCTTTATCTGTTCGCTGAGGCGACGCAAAACACCATTGATAAATCGGTGTCCGTCGTCGCCACTGTAGCGTTTGGCTAGCTCTACGGCTTCGTTAATTGCTACTTTATCTGGAACTCCTAAGTAAACTATTTCTGCTAAGGCAATCCGCAGCAAATCGCGGTCAATTCTAGCAAGACGATTTACTTGCCAATCTACTAAGGCTTTTCCTAGCTGTTCATCAATTTCAGCTTTTTTGACGTTGACTGTGCGGACAATTTGGAGAGCGTAGGTACGAACCTCAAATTCTGAATGATTAGCCAGCTGAATTAATTCTGGCAATTCTACTGCTGTACCTACTCGGTTGATCGCAGTTTGGGTAAGCTGGATTGCCTCTTGTACCATACTTCTAGCCGCTTCTAAATCTGTAGCACGAGTTTCGCTAGTTAAAAGGCGATCGCTTCCACGTTGCAGTTCACCAGCTGCCGTTGAAAGTGCGTCTTGTACTTCTGTTGTCAGCATCCGTACTGCTGCCAGTACCATATTTGATAATTGTTGCGCTTCGAGTTTCTCTGGTGAGTTAGGCAGTTGACTAAGGCTTAATAGAGCCAGTTCACGAGCAATTCTACGAGGTTGCATAAAGATTAGGGGTCAGGGGTTAGGGGGAGCCAGTCCGTTACGAAGGTTTCCAGAGCGATGCGTTGCGGGGGTTCCCCCGTTGAGGGAACTGGCGTTCAGGGATCAGGGATTTACTTCTTTATTCTTCCCTAGTTTCTAAGTATTTATTTTGGTCAATATTCTTCGCTAGGGAGGAGTGGTTCTAGTTTTCGTTGAAAAATAACTAAAGAAGGCGATGTATTGGAAGCGACAATTCCCCGATAAATAACTACCTTAAAGATATCTTCAACCGACATTCTTAGATTTACAACTTCATCTTCTGGAACAATTGCATACCAGCCTGTGGTGGGATTTGGGGTTTTGGGATGAAAACGCTCAAGCTAGGGCGAGTTAAATGCGGCTGAATTTCATTGCTGATTGCGCCTGTTACGAAGGCGATCACCCAACCTCCTGGTCGGGGATACTCCACCAAAATTACACGCCGAAATTTGCCAATTGTATCTTTTAAGAAGGTTGGAAGGTGAAACCGCTTCTTTTTGTGGCAGTGTCATAGAAGAAATTTTGAGGATGTGGTTAACTCCCACTTGCTAGGAGCAATAGTTCAGCACTCAACAATCAGCAACCACTATCGTTGTGTAGAAGATGTTTGGCAGCGTACTTTTGAATACACCCTTTCATAATTTGAGTTATAGTTAATTACCACTGCACTAGGAGAGCGTTTCCTGTGTAATATCATGACATAACAGATTATAGCCCCTACAATATCAACATGGTTACAAAAAGCAACAACAGATTTTGATAAAACAGTTAGAAGGCTTAAATTCTTGCACCTTGCCTTTAACTATAAGTGGTATTATGAAAACCTGTTATTTTAGTGTTGATCAGCTATATTACTTGCACAAGCCCTATTTATTTTCCATTTATACTATTCCCTGTCATTAAAAAATAACTAAATATATGAACAGGAAGAAATATAGTTTACTTATGGCTAATACAATCCTTCTAATTGTTGGGTTTGGTGTATTTAGACTTTGGTATTGTTCACTGTTATTAACAGTTACTGAAGCTGAAAAAATTTTAAAAGAGCATCAGAGTGAAGTTAACCAAATCAAAAAAGTTAGGATTAACTTTTTTGATATCTATGTTCAAGAAGAGCTACATTGCCATGGGAAGGGCAAAATTATGATTATCTATCCAAGCGAAAAAGATCGTGCTTTGCTTAAGCAGCTACTAGATAATACGTTCTCTAAAGTTCCATATGAACTAATTAATAACTAAAGCATATCTAGATAAGAGATTCATCTATAAATTCCTTCCCTATTAGTTATAGTTATAAAAATGTAAATAACTATAGAGGTTTATAGTTATAAGCTATGACCTCTACTATTTTAAACCTAAATGAAAAGAAGAGACAGGTAGGAAAAAAGTATTCTGTTTCTCCTTTTGGACGATTAGTGAGCCAAATCTGAAGCCTTTAGTATGTGTTATGCCACCACTCAACGTATGTACTCCAGGTCTTGTAAGGCCAAGAGCCATAATATTGAGCGATAACTTCTGGATTAGGTTCTTTATACTGAATAATCATAGTGGAGATGCCTGTAACGGTGCCATCATCTCTAAACTTAGGGCTATCACATACACCTTGAACTCCGCTATAATATGTGGTTCTTGTGTAATTCTCTCCGTATCTTCCATAGTTGCCAACTGCATATAAGGAAGTTTTATGAAATCCATTACTGCTTAACCAGTTATGTGGATTAGTTTGATTATAAAAATACCTGTAGGTGTTCTATTAGGTTTAGGATAAGCATAGGTTCCACAAGCAGTTGCAGTTTCACAGCAAGAAGCTTTTTGCCTAAGTTAACTCCTGCTAGTTTGACAGTTTTGCTAGCAAAATATTCAGTCACACTTGGAGTAGAAATAAATTCAATTTTAGTTTCTTTCGCTTTTGCTGTAGCTCTATCTTCAAACTTTTTGAATTTAGGATATTTTAGTGCTGAAGGTCTGATCTCACCCATCCTGGTACCATATTTCTTAGCTTCCACTAGTTCGTTTTGGAAACTAATTTGTTCTTTTACTAACTGGATGAGATGAGAGTCATATCCAGCCCCTTTAGCTGCTTTAACGTCGAAAGTTGCTAAATGAGTATTAGGATCTAAGTTAACGAACCTTTGAACAACTTCTAAAATTTTAGCATCCAAAGCTTCAAGCTTAACGTTATCTAAAGGATCTGGGACCACCGAAGGACTTGGAGTAGCCGTTTGACTAATTAAGCTGTTAGGTTTTGACACTGCTAGTTTAGCAGCAAGTTAGATCAGACCTAGTTGGCTTATGATTAATCCCCCAACCAGCAGTATCCGAGTTAAAGGCGCTTTGCTAGAACGACCAGACATATGCAGCCTTTTCATAGATAACCTTACACAATAAAATTCCATAGGATTTTAGTATTATCTCTATTCTAGATGCAATAAGCAAAATTTCCCTAAAGGATGTGGCACTATTTCTGTTTTTTATACCTCAGTTGATTTAGAGTGTTACAAAATAGAAGGTCATGCTTTCGTAAAGTGTTTAATACACACTGCGATCTGTTCGTTTAGTACGCATACTTCTTAATCCTGTCCAACCGATCGCTATATAACCAATCGACAACAATAAACTTCTCATCCCAACTCTTACGCCATTTTGCCATACCTCTTGTTGGGTTTTTTGTTCAACTTCTTGCCTACGACGCTGAATTTCAGCACGTCCTTGATTGCGTACTGTTTCAGGATTCAATTGTTGAGCTAGCAACTGATCAAGTGATTGGGGATTTGCTTTAGCTTGCCTAAGTAAAGTCTTGAATTGTTCTGGAACTTGTGGACTTTGGAGTGCTTGATTAAACTGTTGTTCATTTTGTAATAGGCTAGTAATTTGACTTCTAAATTGATTTTGCTGACCTTCAATTTGACTTTGCAGCTGTGTTTCAGCCTGAGTAGCTTCTTGATTAATTCGCTGTAGCGCCTGATCTCTAGCTTGAACAACATTGTTGATGTGGAGAGGAACAAGCAACAAAAATAGCAGTCCCAAGACACTAGACATTAAAAACGGCCAGGAGCTTAATTTTAGTGAATGATTCTGGTTATCTAGATCATTCGCAATATTATTAATCCAATGTCCAGCAAGGAACAAAGCCAAAGCAACTATGGGAATAGTTCCCCGATCAACTATTTGAGTTACAAAATTAACTTGCCACGCTTTATCTTGCGGTTTGAAAGGAAACAACAGCATTATAAAGTCAAGCAAAAAAGTTAAAATTAATATTATTCCAATAATTTTTAAGGTTCGGGCAGTAAAGGCTGAAAATGACTTGCTATTAAGTGTTTTCATTAATGTTGATTTTGGTTATTGAATATTTAATCTAGGGTTATGGAATTAATGCTTGTTATAAATACATTATTTTACTACAAATAATGGCAAAAGTATTTTTGATGCTTTAGACTGCGAAAAGCTACACTACTTTATCATTTAGATAGCATTATTTAAAAAAATTATTGCTGACGATACCATTGAGCAATTTGCTTAGGTGGAATACGGAGAAAATAAGCAATAATCGCCACTTGGTTAATTAGTGTTGTTTTAAACACGCCAAGCTTTTGCCAACGACGTGCTGAAGTTAAAACTGGTACTGGAATAATTACAATACGCCCTAGTTGTCTTAAACGCAGCATAAATTCAAAATCCTCCATAATTGGGATATCTGGAAAACCACCAAGAGCGTAAAATAACTGTGGTTTCAAAAAAATTGCTTGATCACCATAAGGCATTTGTAACCAGCGTGATCGCCAATTTATCCCAAATTCAATTAAACGCAAACTCAACAGAGGTGCATCAATTTGTAATCTAAACGCGCCTGCTACGGGAACTTTTACTAAAGAATTACTTTTACTACCTGCAAATAGCGCTTTGGCAATCATTATGTGGAATTGAGCAGGTAAACGAGTATCTGCATGAAGAAATAATAGGATATCTCCAGTTGCTGCTTTTGCACCAAGGTTCATTTGAATAGCACGATTGGCAGCAGCAGACAAAACTTTTACGCCGAATAATTCAGCAATTTGAACTGTATCATCTTTGCTACCACCATCTACTACAATCACTTCCACATTTCTAGCTAGCAGGATATTAGCTAGCGTTGCTGGTAGGTTTCTGGCTTCATTCAAAACTGGAATAATGATTGAAATCTTTTTTATGCCGATACTTTAACTCCTGATAGAAGTGAAGAATAAGTAGAAAAATTAATATTTATTCTGTATCCTCGGTTGCAAAACTTTGGTTAGAGGTTTCCGCCGCTCAAACTTTACGCTGTCTTATATAACCTCAATTTCTTGGCATATCTGTTCCCAAATAGGCAGATCCTCAGGACGATCAATATCAGGCAATTGGGGTAAATAATCAATTGATAGATCAAGCTTGTTGGCAATATTGACAGTGCTTTGGAATACTTCGTCTGTTCCCCAATTAATACCAGTAAATAACTCTAGCCTCAAATAATGTAACCCGATCAAGTAATAGCCACCGTCAATCGCAGGGCCAAGGACTAAATTATGAGAGCGTAACTGGTGAAATGCTTTTTTGAGTAACTGAGCGTTTAAGCCAGGGCAATCAGTACCTATGATTACAACACGAGCTATATTGTCTTGAAAAGCAACAGATAGCGATCGCGCCATCCGGGAACCGAGATCTCCTTCACCTTGAGGTTGATAAATAATATCAGACCCCAGCCAGTGTCGCATCAAACTTAAGTTACCTCCAGTAAAGCAAACTTCTATTGAGAGTGGGTAATTATTTTGAAGTTCTCTTACTTTACTTAAAGTGTATTCTGTCATTTGCCGATGTAATGTTGCTGCTCCTTTTGCGCCCAAAATCGGTATCAGTCGCGTTTTTGTCAATCCTTCCTCTGGATAGCGGGTAAAAACGATTAAGCGTTCCTTGGGGGTTTCCTTTAAAATCACTAGACAAACTTGCCTTAACTTGAAAAAATGCTCAATTTTAGATTTTGGACTATAGACAATTTTTCAACAAAGCCGTATTTATCCAAATTACCAAGGCTGATTGTTTTCATTGGGAAAAGATTGAGAAAGCCGAAAGTGAAGCGCAATTATAACATTGGGAACTCTGAGCGAGAAACCCACAGCTTCCTTAATAGCGAAGAAGAGCATAAGTAATAGAACCATTAACTGCGTAGCGATGCAGTGTAAACGTATATGCCTCCAATATCATCTTGATCCAGAGGTCCTATTTTTTCTGGTGGGTTAAAGTCAAATCCGGCTTCCCTTAGATGCCTCTCATACTGGGTACAAGAGATTTTAAAATCACCCTTTTCCTCCAAACCAGATTGGAGTGCGGCTCTCTCAAGGCCTGCTAAAACGCTCTCTCCCTCTTGTTCGGCAAGCTCAATGATGTGGTTGTGATAAACCCTCAGAGCATCGTATCGCTCATTTTTATTCTTTGAATCGTGCTCTCGTATAAACTCATCGCCCACAAGCAATAGTCCATCAGGCTTCAAATTACGCTTAACATTTTCAAAATATTTTTCCTTATCACCTGTCTTAATGTGATGGTCAGCGAATGATGAAAAAATATAATCAAATTTTCCAGGAGGATCGTAGGTACGACTATCTTCATGATGGATATTAATCTCAATTTGATTTAAACTTGCGTACTTTTTGAGTTTACCTTCCAATATGCCATAACACTGCCAGTCAATTTCAATAATATCTATTTTAGTAATATTAGGTAATTCAGTTAATAAGCGCTTCGTGAAAATTCCTGTTCCAGCACCCAATTCTAATACATCAAATGATGGTTTAGGATGACTACGACGATGATCTAAACAGATACCAATCATTCGCTGCATCATCTGTTGATAGTAAGCATGTTTCTCTTCATGCTCATCATAATCACTAACATTAATGTATCCAGACATTTCTATCAATCTTGTTTCATAAAATTCTAGATCTCTAAAAAGCCTATTCATAAATTGTTCAATATCGGCTATTTCATTTCCAGCCTTATTAGATATATGAACAGCCCCATTTGATTTTAATAACTTATCAAATTGCTTTTCGTAATCGTCAATCGTTCTAGTTTCAGCAATGAAACAAATATTTTTTTGTTCTGGTAAACCATCATCATATACCGCAAGTAGCTTGCTATCTGATGCATTAATAATTGATAAGTCTTTAGTGTAGGCAGAGCCTACTACTTCTGACAACCTTGCCAAGCTCATTGCATAGACATTGTATCTACGGGCATGTTCTAGAAGAGTTGGATAGGTTGTTTGAAAATCTTTTTCAGAGATAAATACAAACACTCTATCGCTGTCATTACGTGAGGTTCTTAAAATTTATCTACCCATTGTCTGCTGCCAAAATCGTTCCTCAACGTTGACAAGAGCAATTGCTTTCACATGAGGCTTTGGATCTAGCTTTTGTAAGAAGATGAGATATTGCGGATACTGAGAAGCTGGAATAGAGTATGTTTCCTCTACTTGACTAGAGTGTTTATACAGTTCCTGATAGGAGTCAAGAATGACTTTTTGGAAGCAAATGTTTTCGAGTGCATACTTGTTAGCTTTTAGCTTATCTACCGCATCTTGAATATTTCCCAGCGTTTTGTCAATTTGACACATATAAGAGTAAGGTGATTGCTTGATAAGCCCAAATTTCTCCTGCAGCTGGGGAAACTGACTCTTTACCCACTGCTCACATTCATACTGATTACGATTAGTCATCTCTATAAGTAGTTTTACCCAATCATTCTGATTAGTGCCATCAATTTTTTGAAGCTGCATTAGAGGATTAATCAACTCCTCATTAAAGTTTATAAGCTTGCAATTCTGTTTTTGTCCAAAGAGGAAGCCAGTCTCAAAGTTAAGCCATGGCTTCTTAGAAGAACCAGGAGTTAGACAGACAACACCAAAGTCTGCCCTTGCTAAAGCTCTTTGGGTCTCATCAAACCACACTGCACCCGCAGTTATATCGACATTTGACACCCAGCCCTTGAGGGGAAAAAAATTAAACATATAGTCTCTAAGATGTTTTGCCAACTCATTTCCTAATCTCCCTGTCCAAGAAATAAAGATTTTTCGCTCATTCTGCGAATCCATAATGTCTCTCCCATTCAATTTGGTACTTTTTATCATCAATAATTAAAATATCTAAAGATTTGACTCTAATTTAGATTTTTACAACTGAATCAACGAATGAAAGGGAGTAGTTAAGCAGAAAAAGTTTGCTCAATAATTCCTACTCCAAAAGCTTCGTCTCCCGCCTGTAATTTACCTTGTGTGGGCATAGCTATGAGGAACGCATCAGGATGAGTGATTGGCTTGCCATCATCATAAGCCACCACCTCACCAGCCTTGACTAGATCGAGGTTTTTAAAATTGCGCGTGAAGAAAAAATTTTCAGTTCTAGCTCTTACAGTCTGCTCTATGCGAACAACAGTATGGCTCTTTAGAGACTGCAATTTAACTGGCGAAAGCATTTTTAGTTCTTGAAGGAAGTGAAGCACAGTGGTATAAGCAACCTGATCCGTTTGAGGATCGCCAGTTTTTCCACATTCGGCGATCGCTCCAACTGCATTTAAGCGGTTGACCTCATCTATGAGCATTGTATGTCTTCGATGAATCTCCCAGCCATGAGTATAAACTTCCAATCCAGTCATCCTGAACATTTCTAAGTGACGCTTTGTTAAAGCTCCAGCACAAAAAGGTTGTGTTGGAGCAGAGGTAGAATGCAGATCGAGTACATAATCCATTCCTACAAGGTGAGGAGCGAGACGATGAGCTAGCTGAGACTCGTATCCAAAAGCGTTAGCTTTTCCAAAAGCTCGGTTGAGATCGCAGTCAACAAATCGTCTTTTAAGCCGCACAGCTTCTAGATTCGCAACTAGCGTCAGTAATCGACCGTGTAAGAGTCTGTCTCCCTGCTTGACTGACAAAACTAAGAACTTAGGAAGCTAGACAGGACGGTGAATTCGCGCTGAAAAGACTGGTTACATTGTCGTTTAGAAGCGATTGCAGGTTGTGGGTCAGATGCCGGTGATAGAAACAGAAGAAGATGAATTTTCCACTGCTTGGTGATGGCTAGACGAATCCAATTCCAGCCCAACTTAAGGTAACTCATGCCGCGATTCCAATGAGTATCGACTAAACGACGTTGACCTGATGCCACGACTTGAGTGCCTTGCAGAACCAAAAACAGCATGGTCAAGGCAATCACGCCACATAGTTGAGACAAGGCAAACTTATTTCGCAAACGGGAGGCTTCCAGGTTGAAGCCGTTGGATTTGAGATCTAAAAAGGATTCTTCCACTTGGAACCTCAACCGATATTGAGCAAAGGTTTGTAGCGTTGTCGGTTCATCACTAACAATTACCCAATTCTCATCACTGAGCTGGTCATGGGCAAACGCCAGGTAAACGTTGGAATAGGGATTGGTTTTACCAATGGACACCATCACAGTGAAATAAGCTTGTCCTTGTTGCAGCTGCACCGATGAAACCTTGTGCCACTGACCGTGAAGTTGAAACTGAAACGAGCGTTTGATGCGGATACGGAAATGCCACCTCAGATTCTCCCGCAAGTACTTCATCAACTTGCCATCAGCAAAGCCTCGGTCTGCCAGCAACACCACGACCACTCCTTCGGGCAGCACCCGTGCGGTTTGTCTGAGTACCCGTTGAATCGTCCACAACCGCACTGTGCTACTGGCTTGAGCCACCACTCTCCAGGCAATCGGTACGGTTCTTCCGCGGTAGACGACACCCACCCAAACGATACAAAAACAATTCCAGACCACCGTTGTATCTAGGCTCAAGTACATCCGCTCACTACCCCATTGAGATAATGCCTGCGAAACCAGCAGATGATGGACACCACTTGCGTCAATCCGGCGATTAGACAACCAGCGTCGAAACCTTCGTTGATGCGACTGAGCATAGCTCGCCCTGCTCACCACATACACCCCAAATCCATTGAGATGAACGTTTTGACTCTGGATCAGCCCAATCATCATCCAACACAACGTTTGCAAATGTCGTACATCCCGCCAGTGTTTTTGCGATTGACTCAAATAAGTATGCAACGCATCATAGAGACGGGAAGTAGGTGCCATTGGTTTTGCTAATTGGTGTGGTAACTTATCAGCTTAAACCAACCTCCTCTTCCCTCCTACCTTTCGTTTCATTCTCTAAATCTTTTGTCAGTCAAGCAGGTCTGTCTCCTGTTAACAACTTACTTTCCAACAGATTAATTGCATTTAGTCCGCAGGTTTCGTCTCCATGCACCCCGCCTACTACACACACCGTCAAACCTGGTTTATCTGAGTCGAACAATACCAGCCTAAACCCTTCCGAATTAGCTACTATTTTCACCTATTATTTATCCTTAAATTAATACCTAATCCTTATTTTAATAATATATACATAATTACTTTGATAAACTACGAATTGAATAGATAAGTAACCCAAAGTATGGAATAGCAATGATGAAAGGAATATATTTCTCAACCTTGCTTAAACGTCTGCATTGCCCAACTTTGTTTTTCTCAATTTCCCATTCTCTGAAGTAAAAAGGAAAAGGTAAATATGGCTCTATTTCATGAATAACTCTAAATTTTAGGTAGTTAAGTTGCTTGTATGAATTAATATTTATGTACCATAAAAAGCATAGAGATAATCCCAAAAATGCTAACAGTAAGGCTAAAACAGCTTTAGACCCATAAAAGAGGTTTTTGTCAATTAGCAAAGAAGGTAAAGCTAATAATCCAGATAATAATGTGATATAAAAAGTGTTGGTCTTTCCCCTCCTCTCAGTCACTCTATCCATCATTTCTATATATATTTTGTACTGTTCTAGAAGATGGGTCTGAAAGTCACTTCCATATTTTCCTTTAAGCTTTTTTACATCTTTAAAACTTTCTATTTGGTGATTAGTATTCTGCTTAATACTTTCATAATCTGATTCCGGTGGATCGCTACTCATTAATATATATGCGCTAGTTTTGATAAATTAAAACAGAAAATTCATTGGGTATTGTTTTATCTATAAAAAAATTAATTTGACTGACTACGGGTTTAAAAGTTTTTAACCCTAAAACTAGGTTGCAACCTAAGTCAGATCAAGGAAACACATCGGTAGGGTAGAATAACTGGAATCCAAGGATATTAAGCCAAGACGGTCAATAAATGTAAAATTGGCTCTAAATATGCTTTTGAGGCGATTTTAAGAGGCAGTTTTCCTTAAAGTCCTGATACTAACAATATTTCGGTATGGTTGCGCTAAAAATAGGAATTTATTATTGAGTTATGAAAAGAAAAGTTGAAGTTTTACCGGATCAGGCGGCTCTAATTGAGCGATCGCTACAATTAACTGTTGACAAAATCAAAGCAGCTATTAATGAAAGAGGATTGTGTACGATCGCCTTATCTGGCGGTAGCACACCCAAACCATTATATGAAGCGATCGCCGCTCAACAACTAGCTTGGGATAAAATTCATGTGTTCTGGGGCGATGAACGCTACGTCCCACCAGATCACCCAGATAGCAATCAATTAATGGCGCGTCGTGCTTGGCTAGATTCAGTTAATATCCCAGAGGCTAATATTCATCCGATACCGACTGATGAAGCTGATCCAGCAGTTGCAGCGCGTAAGTATGAAGAACATTTAACCCAGTTTTTTCAGACTCAAGCTGGATTTCCAGCTTTGGATTTAATTTTACTGGGAATAGGGGATGATGGACATACAGCGTCTTTGTTTCCGCATACAGAGGCTTTGAAAGTGCGAGATCAGCTCATTACTGTTGGTAACAAAGATGGTCAACCCCGCATTACCTTCACAGCCCCATTGATCAACAACGCGCGTTGTGTCATGTTTATCGTTGCTGGTGATAATAAACGAGCAGCCTTAGCTGAAATTTTTGCGCCTGTAGCCGATGACTTTACCTATCCAAGTCGCTTAATTCAACCTGAAGGAGAGCTTTGGTGGCTTCTAGATCAAGCAGCAGGTCAAGACTTGAAACTAAAAGCTGAATAATAATTATCAAAACCTAAGTTATTATTGCCACTGTTATCCAATTTCTACGCTGTTACTGGAATAAAATTCATGATTGTTTGCCCTAACTGCAATCACTCCAACCCAGATGGCGCACAAGCGTGTGAAGCTTGCTATACACCCTTGCCAGCTACCAGTACTTGTCCTAACTGCGGCGCATCCGTACAAACAGATGCCACATTCTGCGGTCAGTGTGGCTCTAATCTACAGCGTAGTACCCCAACGGAAGCAACTACCGAAGCAGCTGTCGCAACCGATATCCCAGGCTTAGTGTCTCCTGAACCAGTTGTTCACACAGAACCTTTAGTTATTATTAAGACTCCAGGGTCTAGCCCAAGTCAATCCAGCCCTAAACCTGATCCCACACCAATACCATCGACGGCATCAGTTCCACAGCAATCAGTATCTTCCACAAACGTCGCACCGCCAATACCCACCGCCGAAGAACCAGTAACTTCTGAGCAAGTTAGCCTGCGTCCACCCACTCCACCATCGCCGACAGCATCTGCAAGTTCTAGAACGCAGTTACAGCAGCAGACGGCAAAGCTTCTGCACGTCCAAACAAACGCAATTATTGAGCTGCAACCAAATCTATCTGTAATTCACATCGGCAAGCCAAACGATCGCATTCCACCCGATGTTGATGTTTCAGGATTTCCCAATTCTGAAATTGTCTCGCGGATTCATGCAGATATTCGCGTAGAGGGTGATGCTTTCTATATTGAAGATGTCGGCAGTGCTAATGGCACTTACATTAACAATTTGCCGCTTTTACCCGGTAATAGACACCGCTTGAGGGCAGGCGATCGCATAGCATTAGGTAAAGGAGACTTAGTAACCTTACTATTTCAACTTTCTTAATTGCTTAAAAATCAACAACGTGATTACAGTATCTCTGTTGCATCCGCTTCAACCTACCCCAGTTCAAAGTTGGATATTTGCTAATCAATCTATTATTCGGATTGGACGTGCGCCAGATAACCAAGTTGTTTTGTATAGTAGACCTGTTGGGAAATAGGGAGCAAAATCGCTGAAAGGCTTGCCATAAATAGGTTTCAAGGATTTTGATCTAAAGTTGCTAAAAAGCTTGTCAGGGCTGGGTTTCAAGGATTTTTGAGCTTATTACCCGACAACTCTAGTGCTGTAGTTTCCCGCCATCATGTAGAGGTGCTACGTATTGATGGAAGTTGGCAAATTGTTAGTCTAACCTGAGTTCGGGATAAGGAATGAGACAAGAAAGGGGCAAACCCGATAGGCTGAAAATGCTAAAATTTCACGCCCAGTTTACCCTCATGTTTAGTTTAGAAGACCTGTTCTGCTCCGTCGATGAT
>JAESFL010000783.1_pt1 | contig 16983 bp, 17 predicted proteins | sample 9269401 | NCBI WGS metagenome assembly JAESFL01 (sample SAMN14506025, study PRJNA617098) | algae metagenome | isolation source: Gloeocapsa sp. UFS-A4-WI-NPMV-4B04 and co-occurring heterotrophs from desert... | place: USA: Utah | collected 2006-10-01 | reverse complement strand
TGGGGCCGAGAGCCTTCAGCACATCTGCATTGATCAGATGGCGCGTTGCGGCGCCGCCCGGCGTGATGACGATCAGCACGTCGCAAGCCTCCGCAAGGCCGATGACCGTCGGGTAATAGGCGTAGGCCACGTCGTCCTGCTGCGTGCGCCCGTGATAGGCGATGCTCACATCGAAGCCCGCCAAACGCCGGGCGATGGCCTTGCCGATGCGTCCGAGCCCGACGATGCCGACCTTGCGCTCGCGCAGGGTGGTCGAGAGCGGGAAGGGCGCTTTCAGCCATTGCCCTTCGCGCAGGTAGCGGTCGGCCTGCGGGATCTTGCGCAGGGTCGCCAGCAGCAGGCCGAGGGTGAGGTCGGCCACCTCGTTGTCGAGCACGCCGGGCGTGTTGGTGACGACGATGCCGCGCCGGGCTGCTTCCGCCGCATCCACGTTGTCGTAGCCGACGCCGAAGCTGGAGACGATCTCCACGTTCGGCAGCCGGTCGAGGAGCGATGCCTCAAGGCGGCCGTAGAGGGTGCTGGTGGCAACGCCGCGGATGCGCGGTCCGACCTCCTTGAGAAACGCCTCCTGATCCGTCTGCTCCCACAGGCGGTGCAGCGTGCAGGCTTTCTCCAGCGTCTCGACGACGATCGGCATCATCGGCGCGGTCATCAGGATGTCGGTGCGGCTCATGGCGTGTCCTGTTGTCGTTTATAGTCAGGGAATGGTGCAGCGTGCGGCAGCACCGCGGCGCAGGGCCTCGTCGATGGCCTTGGCCTGCTGCTGGAGGGCAGTCTTCACATCCTGGGGCAGGTCGAGCCAATGGCAACCACGCAAGGAGGCCTCCAGGGCATAGAGGGCATTGAGGTTGACCTGGCGGGGCAGCATGAACTTGAGGCGGCGATAAGCTTCGACGGCGCCGATGGAGCGAAGCTCGCCCTCGGTCCGGATGCCGGCTTCCCTCAGCCAGTCCTGTGTGACGGGGCCGATGCCGGGCAGGGTATCGACGGGGGCATCGCTCATGGAGACGTCTCCGGCTGGGGTCGTTTCGCGCGTTCGCGCGAGAGCAAGTAGAGCCCCGATGCGATCACGATGCCAGCCCCGACGAAGGTCCAAGAATCGGGCCAGTCGCCGAACAGGATGTAGCCTAGCGCCAGCATCCAGATGATCTGGCTGTAGATGAAGGGCGCCAGGATCGCCGCCGGGGCCCGGGCATGGGCGAGAACGAGGAGCCAATGGCCGAAGGCGCCGTAGAAGCCCGTCGTGGCCAGGAGGAACCAGACGAGAGGCGAGGAAGGCGTGGACCAGATCCAGGGCAGGGCGGGCGTCACCAGGACGATGCCGGCAACGCTCGAATAGAAGGTCGTGGTGGCAATCGAATCGCTCGACGCGAGCATCCTGGTCACGATGTTGTAGAAGGCATAGGCCACGGAGCCCGCAAGCGACAGCAGTGCTGCGGGATGCATGGTGCCGAGCCCCGGCCGCGTGATCACGAGAATGCCGATGAACCCGACCGCGATGGCCGTCAGGCGCTGCCAGCCGATGCGCTCTCCCAGGATAGGGGCTGCGAGCAAGGCCACCAGCAGGGGCGTCGCGAAGATGATCGACTGGGTCTCGACCAGCTGGAGGTACTTCAGGGCAAGGAAGTTGCAGAAGGTGGAGGCGAGGAGCAGGAAGGAGCGGAGGAGCTGGAGCGCGAGGCGGCGGGTCCTGAGCGCGCCCGGCTGGGTTCGCGGATTGATGACCATGAACGTGAGCAGGGCCGCCGACATGTAGCGGGCCCAGACCGTCACCATGGGATCGACCGCTTGGTTCACCCATTTGGCCGTGGCATCGAGGCAGGAGAAGCAGAACAGCGCCGCGCACATGAGGCCGATCCCGACCATGCGGTTGCGGCGCTGCGAGACTGGCGTGGTTCGCGACGTGGAGACGATATCGGCCATCGGGCAATGCTAGCCGCAGCTTCGCCCCGATGCGAATACCCGGAGCGCACGCCCCTCGTGCGCCGCAGGCAGGGGTGGTGCGGGTCTCGTCAGGCCGTTGCGGCGAGTTCCGGCTCGCTGGCTTCCAGCCCATCGACCTCGTCGTCCGGTTCGAAGCCGGTCTGGTCGGCTCCCGTGAGGCCGGCGAGATTCTTGGCGGCGCGGCGCAGGAGCTTGCGCAGGCGCTTGCGGTCCTTGTTGTCGAAGCCCTGGAGCAGCTCACCCTCGACCTCGTTCCAGAGGGCGTCGATGGCGGCGGCCTTGCGCTTGCCTTCCTTGGTGAGCTTTACGCGCACGATCCGGGCGTCGCCGGGCTCCGTGTGACGCTCCACCAGCTTGAGGGCGGACAGGCGCGACACGGTCTTGGAGGCGGTCGGCGGGCGCACGCGCAGGATGGCGGCCAGTTCGCCCATGGTCATGGGACCGGACGTGCCGAGGGCTTGGAGCACCTGCTCCTGGCCGGCGAAGAGGCCGAGTTCGGAGAGCTTGTCACCCGTGCGGCTTCGGTGGAGGCGGGAGGCTTGAACCAGAGCCCATCCGACGCTCTTGGTGCTCGGATGCTTGTTGTCGGTATTCATGGTTCCTCGCTGCTTGAAGCGTTGCCTTGCGTACCATGGACAGGTCTCATGACGGTACGATGACAAGCCGGCACATTATTAACAGGCTAAGGAAAACCGCCCCTCATTTCTCCTGCGTGAGAGCGCTTTCATGCCAGCGGCGGAGCAGCCAATGGCTGATGGCGGCGAGCAGGAGATAAAGGGCGATGCCGGTGAGGGCCAAGAGAACGAGGGCCGCGAAGAGGCGGGGGATGTTGAGGCGGTACTGGCTCTCGATGATGCGGTAGGCCAGCCCCGATCCAGCACCGGCCGATCCCGCCGCCATCTCGGCCACCACGGCACCGATGAGCGAGAGCCCGCCGGCGATGCGCAGTCCAGCCAGGAAGGCCGGCAGGGCCGCCGGGCGGCGCAGATACCACAGGGCCTTGAGCCGCGACCGGATGCGCGAAAGGGGCTTGCGCGATGCGGGGGCGCCATAAAGGGCGAACAGCTCCATCAGGTTGCGGTCGACCGATTGCAGCCCGAGCATCGTGTTCGACAGAACCGGAAAGAAGGCGACGAGCCAGGCGCAGGTCAGAACCGCCACGTCCTGCGGCATGTAGATCAGGAGCAGGGGCGCGATGGCGATGACCGGCGTGACCTGCAGCACGACGGCAAAGGGATAGAGCGAGTACTCGACGATCCGCGACAGGCTCAAGGTGACGGCGATGAGGACTCCGCCGAGCACGGCGAGTAGGAGGCCGAGAAGCGTCGTCGTTAGCGTCGTCAGCAGCGAAGCCTGCAGGAGCGGCCAGTCGGCCATCATGGTCGTGCCGATCAGGCTCGGGGCCGGCAGGATATAGGGCGGGATGCCGTGCAGGCGCACGGCGGCTTCCCATGAGCCGATGGCCGCCGCGAAAACTACGAGCGGCAAGACGAACTTCAAACGATTGGAGGATGCTGCCATCACGCACGCTCCTCTGCCGTTTGATCCAACAGGATCTGCGAGATTTGCCCACACAAGGCGGCATAGCGGGTGCTGGTGCGAAACTCCTTTGTGCGCGGCCCGGGGGTATCGCCGGCCACCTCGGCGACGATGCGGCCGGGGCGCGGGGACATGATGGCGACGCGGCTCGACAGATAGGCGCTCTCATAGACGGAGTGCGTCACGAACACGATGGTGCAGCCGAGTTCACTCTGTAGTTTTAGGAGATCGTCGTTGAGCCTGAAGCGGGTAATCTCGTCGAGGGCCGCAAAGGGCTCGTCCATGAGCAGCAGCTGCGGCTTCAGGGAAAGAGCGCGCGCAATCGACACGCGCATCTTCATGCCGCCCGATAGCTCGCGCGGATAGGCCTCGGCGAAATCCTGCAGGCCAACGAGAGCGAGGCTCTCGGAGATGCGCTCCTGCGCGTCCCGCCGCGACAGGCCGCGCAAGCGCAGCGGCAGCCAGACATTGCTCGCGACATCTGCCCAGGGCATCAGCGTCGGTTCTTGAAATACGAAGCCGATCTCGCTGCGGTGATCCTCATGGACCGAGCCCGGCCACGCGACATGCCCTGCGGTCGGCTCGGCCAATCCGGCAATGAGGCGCAGCGCCGTCGACTTCCCGCAGCCGGAGGGGCCGAGCAGCGACAGGAATTCGCCCGTGCGAATGGCGAGATCGAAGCCGGACAGCGCCGTCACGCCGTTAGTGAAGACCTTGCTGACGCCATGCAGGGAAACGAGCGTGGATGCGGGCGTGTTCATGGGATTCAGCAGCGCCATATGAGCCGGCGCCGCACTCCTCTACTTTTTCAGGTTCAAGCCCACGCCCTTGTTCACGAACTGGAGCGTATAGGCTTTCCGGTAGTCTAGATCCGGCTTGAAGAGACCGGCCTTGACCATCTTGTCGAAGAAGTCCTTCATGCGTGCATCGGTCATGGCGCCGATGCCGAGCGTCTGCGCATCGCCTGAATCGACGATGCCGTGTTCCTTCATCTTGGCATGGGAATAGGCGAGAAGCTCGTCGGTCATCTCCGGATTGTCGCGCTTGATGAGTTCCTTGGCCTTCGTGTTGTCGCCGTAGAGATAGCTGTACCAGCCGACGGTGGAGGCTTCGACGAAGCGCTGCACGAGATCGGGGCTCTTCTCCACCACCTCGCGGCGCGTCTCGACTGTGGTGGAGTAGGTGCTGAAGCCGTGATCGGCGAGCAGGAACACGTTGGGCTTGAAGCCTGCAGCCTTCTCGATCGTGAGAGGCTCCGACGTCACGTAGCCCTGCTGCACCGCTCGCCTGTTGGCGATGAAGGGCGCCGGGTTGAAGCCGAAGGGCTTCACCTGCTCGTCCTTGAAGCCGTGCTCGGCCTTCATCCATTGGAAGAAGGTGGCGGCCGCATCCTTTGACAAAAGGATGTCGTTGGATGTCTTCAGATCAGCGAAGGTGTCGAGCCCCTGGCCGGGATGGCTCATGAGCACCTGCGGCTCCTTCTGGAAATGGGCCGCCACCACGATGGTGGGGATGTCCTTCTCCACCGCCGAGAAGGCCTGGATCATGCTGCCGCCCATGTAGAAGTCGAGCTTGCCGACCGTCATGAGCATGCGGTTGCTGGCGCGCGGCCCGCCCGGCACGATAGTGACCTTCAGGCCGTGTTTCTCGTAAGTGCCGTCGGCGACAGCCTGGTAGTAGCCGCCATGCTCACCCTGCGCGAGCCAGTTGGTGCCGAAGGTTACGTCCGTGAGCGGCTGCTGCGCCAGGGCGCTTCCGCCCAAGCAGGCTGCAAGCGCTCCCATGATCCAGGCGTTCAACGTCATCGGCACTCACCTTCCGCTGGGCAAGGTAAACTGCCAGCTTTCCGAGGCACAGCTTCTGCGCGGTTCAGCTGTGCTTGGCAAGATCCTCTGTCGTCCGCATCCGCGCGACGTCCGGGACACCACCTTCCCTTGTCATCCCCGGCGAGCGAAGCGAGGGAAGGAGATCCATAGTGCCGAGCGTGCAAATGGATTCCCTTCCCCTCCGCTGCGCTCCGGCCGGGAATGACACCGGGGGAATCATTCCACGAACCAGGGATAAGTCCAGGTCTCGGTCAGGGCCCGGTTGCCGGCGCGCAGGAAGGCGCGCAGGTCCGTGGACTGGCCCGGCTCGAGCCGCACGTCGATGGCGGCGCGGAACCCATCGATGTGGGGATTGGGCATGAGGAAGGTGTTGGTGATCTGCCCGGTCGAGGTGGAGGGAATCAACTGCACCTGCTCGGGAGCGCCGAAGTAATAGGGCAGGTCGCCCCCCGCAAAGTCGACGATGAAGCGGCGATGCCGGGGATCGCTCGGCGCGTTCGAACCGCTGGCGCGGGGCGGCGTCTGGAAGGTGTTCACGGCCTTCCCGCCCGGATGCATGCCGCCGATAGCAGCCGCGGCCCGCAGGCGGTAGGAGATGACGACCTCCTGCCCCGGCTCGTAGGGCCGGTTCGGCTGCCAATAGGCCACGATGTTGTCCTGGGTTTCGTCTGCCGTCGGGATCTCGACCAGTTCAACCCATCCCTCGCCCCACTGCCCCGCGGGCTCGACCCAGTAGCCGGGGCGTAGATGGTAGTGTGCCTCCAGATCCTGGTAATGCTCGAACACCCGGTCGCGCTGCATCAGGCCGAAACCACGCGGGTTGTTATCGCTGAAGGATGAGATCGTCTTCTTGGCGGGATTGCGGATGGGGCGCCAGATCCATTCGCCGGCGCCCGAATGGATGAGCAGGCCATCCGAGTCGTGCAGCTCCATGCGGAAATCGTCGGTGGTCTTCCGGTCGTTCTCGCCCCCGAAATACATGGAGGTAAGAGGAGCGAGGCCCACATTGGTGAGGGGCTGGCGCGGAAAAAGCGTGGCCGTGACGTCGATGGTCGTTTCCTTCGACGGATAGATGTCGAACCGGTAGGCGCCGGCGACGGACGGACTGTCGAGAAGGGCGAAGATCACCGCGCGGTCGTCGTTCGGCTTGGGCATCTCGATCCAGAATTCGCGAAAATGCGGAAACTCCTCCGCCTGACCACCCTCCACGTTGATCGCAAGTCCCCGGGCCGAGAGCCCGTATTTCTGGCCGGCTCCGAGGAAGCGGAAATAGCTCGCGCCCAGGAAGGCGATGAGCTCATCCAGAACCTTCGGATCGTTGAGCGGGTAGTGCAGCCGAAAGCCGGCAAAGCCGAGATTGACGGGCAGGGGCCGCTCGATCTTGTTGCGGCCGTAGTCGAACAGCTCCCGCTGGTACGGCACCGGCGTCGGCACGCCGTCGCGGATGATGTTCACCGTCACCGGGCGCGGGTAGAGGAAGCCGAGATGGAAGAGCTGCATCCGGAACGGCCCGTTGCCCGAGGCGAGCAGTGCCCTGTCCGGCCGGAAGCGGATGTCGCGGTAATCGTCGAAGCTGAGCCGGTTCAGCGGCTCCGGCAGCTGGGAGGGCGGAGCCTCGAAGGGAGCCGTGGACAATTCGCGGGCCCGGCGCACAACATCCTCGTAGCGGAAGGAGCTGGGCTGCGGCACCCCGTTCTGCTGCGCCAAAGCCTGGCTTGAAGCGGACAGCGCGGTGGCTGCGAGCAGGCTTTGCAGGAGGGTGCGGCGGGACAGGTTCGTCATGGCGGTGGAGCAGTTCTCGTCTTAAGGGAAAAGGCCAGGCCCTGGAGCCTGGAATATGGGGCCGGAGCCCCCATCCGTGTAGCTCGGCCGCTTAATGGAGGCTGAACGGTGATGCCGGCAAGACACAGGTCTCAGCAGGGTTAAAAAAATTCCCCGGCAGGGCGCAAAAACTCTTGTGGTCCGGGACGAATATGCTTATCTCCCGCTTGCCCAATTTCGCACGTGCCTGTGGTCGTGTGTCGGTTGGTGGGCATCCGGACAAGAGGCCGGACAGCCGCCCGAGAGCGCTCTAGCTCTCGATACCCCTAACCGGCAGCCGGAGGCGAAAACCGGCGCACCTCGTTCTCAACGGGGGACGCGACTTAAAGCAACGACGAACGGGCTTTTTTGGTCTCGTTGGCCCTCCAAAGGTCAACACCGAAGAGGCTTGTTTATCATTGCCAGGCGTGCGGATGGAGTATCCCCATCCAATCCAAGGCAGCATCTCCGGGTGAAGAGCCCATCGCGCTTGTCGTGTCTCCATCGCACGAAGCGGGATGCCATCTTCCCTCGCTGACGCCGGACGGCAGGAATTCCTGATCGTCTGAACTTCAATCCGGAGGCTCCACAAGACCTCCATTGAACCTTTGGTGGGGAGAGCGCCATGACTCAGCGCATCCGTGAATTTCTGCGCAACCGACGTGAGGACGGCCCGTGCGTGGTCGTCGACCTGGACGTCGTGCGCGACAACTATGCCAAGTTTGCCCGTGCGCTCCCCGACACGCGTGTGTTCTACGCCGTGAAGGCGAACCCGGAGCCGCAGGTGCTCAAGCTCCTGGCCGAGCTTGGCTCGTGCTTCGACACGGCATCCGTGGTCGAGATCCAGCTCGCGCTCGACGCCGGCGCCACGCCTGACCGCATCTCGTTCGGCAACACGATCAAGAAGGAGCGCGACATCGTTCGTGCGCTCGAGCTTGGCGTGCGCCTCTATGCGGTCGACTGCGAGGTCGAGGTCGAGAAGATCGCCCGTGCGGCTGCCACAGTCGGCGTCGAGGCTTCCGACGTGAAGGTGTTCTGCCGCATCCTGTGCGACGGCGCCGGCGCCGAGTGGCCGCTCTCCCGTAAGTTCGGCTGCGTGCCCGAGATGGCCGTGGACGTGCTGGAGCATGCCTATCGTCAGGGCCTCGAGGCTTACGGCGTGTCGTTCCATGTGGGCTCGCAGCAGCGCAACACGGAAGCCTGGGATCAGGCTCTGGGTTCTGCCTCGGCGATCTTCCGTGAATGCGCGCACCGCGGCATCCACCTGTCGATGGTCAACCTCGGCGGCGGATTCCCGACGAAGTACCTGAAGACGGTTCCGATGGTCGAAGCCTATGGCGAGTCGATCTTCCGGGCGCTGTCGAAGCACTTCGGCAACCGCATCCCGGAGACGATCATCGAGCCGGGCCGCGGCATGGTCGGCAATGCCGGCATCATCGAGGCCGAGGTCGTTCTCGTCTCGAAGAAGAGCCAGGACGAGGACGAGGTGCGCTGGGTCTATCTCGACATCGGCAAGTTCGGCGGTCTCGCCGAGACGATGGACGAGTCGATCCGCTACCCGATCCGCACGGAGCACGATCACGACCGCAAGGTGCCGTGCGTGCTTGCGGGTCCGACCTGCGACTCGGCCGACGTTCTCTACGAGAAGGAGCCTTATCCGCTCCCCGTCTCGCTGGAGATCGGCGACAAGGTGCTGATCGAAGGCACGGGCGCCTACACGACCACCTACTCGGCGGTCGCATTCAACGGCTTCCCGCCGCTGAAGTCCTACGTGATCTAACTCACGTCCCGCCTGCCCCGCTGAATGGGGCAGGCATCAACCTCAAAGAAGTTGTCCCGGACGGCCTGTTCAGTATCGGACAGGTGCGAGGGCTGTCGCTCACCCCACGTATTGGGAGGCCACGGCCATGATCACAATTCGCGAAGAAACCTTCCGCGATGTCGAGCCGCGCGAGGCGCTGCTCGATGCCTGCTTCGGACCCGCCCGGTTCCAGAAGACCTGCGAGCGCCTGCGCGAAGGCAGGCTGCCGGCCGACGGATTGTCGCTGGTCATCGACCGCGACAGCGAGGTCATCGGCACGGTGCGCCTGTGGCATGTCTCTGCCGGCCCGAACCGCTCCGCCCTCATGCTGGGCCCCATCGCCATCGATCCGTCCGTGCAGAGCCTCGGCCTCGGCGGAAAGCTCATGCGCGAGGCGCTCAAGCGTGCTGGTCAGCTCGGTCACAAGGCGGTTCTGCTGGTGGGCGATGCGCCCTATTACGAGCGCTTCGGCTTCTCCACGGAGAAGACTGGTTCGTTGTGGCTGCCCGGTCCCTACGAGCGCAACCGCTTCCTGGCGCTTGAGCTTGAAGAGGGATCTCTCGACGGTGCACGCGGTCTTGTTTCCGCGACCGGCGCCTTCGAGCAGAAGCCGGATCTCGGCGCTCTCGTGGCCGCTGCCGCGCAGGGCATGCTGGCCGGTCTTCAGCCGACCCGCTAAGACCTTACCCTTCCGAGGGCCGCAGATGTTCGGCCCTCGAATCGGGCAGCATGAAGGTGATGGCCGCGGCTCCGATCAGGTAGGCGGCAAAGCCTAGCGCCACCATGTCGACTCCAACTCCCTTGTCGAAGAGCGGGCCTGCCACGACAGGTCCGATGGCCGATGCGATCACCATGATGGCTCCGGCCAATGCGCGAATCTTGCCCAGGTGCCGTGTGCCGTAGATCTCGGCGAGAACGGCCGAGATCACCACATTGGTGCAGCCGGTGGTCAGGCCGATGAGGCCGAAGAAGAGAAGCGGCACGAAAGGTCCGCTCACGGTGACCAGCACGAACGAGGCGAGGATCATGCCGACAAGGTAGAAGTGGCTGAGACGCACGGCGCCGAAGCGGTCGACGAGCGCGCCTGCCGTCATGGTGACGACCACGGACACCAGGGCGAAAAGCGTGATCCCGGTCGCCAGCAGCTCCACGGGCCATCCCTTCGCTTCCGCAATGAAGCGCTGGTGGAAGAGATAGGCTGTCATGATGGCCGGGTAACCGATCATCGTCGGGATAAGAACGATGAAGCGCCAGTCGCGTAAGGTGTCGATCCAGCGCGGCCCCGCTTCTTGCGGATCACGCCTGATGTCCGCGTCCACCATGGCCGGCTTGCGCGGCTTGAGAAGGACGGGGAGAAGCCAGCCGATACTTAAGGATGCGATGGCGACAAGCGCCGCGGTTCTCCAGGTGCCGGCCCATCCGAAGGTCGCGATCAGCGCCACAGCGATTCCCGGAAGCACGGCTTCGCCTCCCGAAAAGCCCAGGGTCGCGACGCCCACGGCCCTGCCGCGAATGCCTGCGGGCAGGCGCGCCGTGCTCATGACGCCGGCGTGGCCCAGCATGCCCTGTCCGCATAGGCGGAGGAAGAACAGGCTCAGGCCCAGAACCAGAAGATTCGGCGCAAGGGACAGGCTGACGGCGGCTGCCGCCAGGCCCAGCAGGGCAGCGGTGGCATAGAGCCGAATGCTGACCCGGTCGATCACGCTGCCGATCCAGATCATCAGGATGCCGGAACAGAGGGTCGCCACCGAATAGATCAGGCCGAAGCTGCCATGGGTGAGCCCGAAGCTTGCGCGGATGTCGGGGCCGGACAGGGAGATGAAGAAGGTCTGGCCGAAGGAGGACAGGAAGGTCAGGCCAAAGCCGAGCCCTATGGCACGCCAGTGCTGCTTGAGAAGGTCGTGGAATGTCATCGGTCACGGTTGGTAGCGAGGGCAGGCGTCTAAGATGCAGCCTTGTTGCACGATGTCGAGCGCTAAATCGGCATGGCAGGGCTGTGTCCGTCATCGGGCCTTCGCCATCCGCAGGCAACAAGAGCCCCCGGGCATTGACCCGGGGGGCTCCTCAATCCTAGATGCGGACAAATTCGCCATCCGGCTTTACGCTTTTCCATCTCTGCTTTCGCAAGGAGACAGACCCGATGACCACTTGGCCCGTTCACGGTCGCATCAGCGGCCCCATTGTCATGATCGGCTTCGGCTCGATCGGCCAGGGCACCCTGCCGCTCATCGAACGCCATTTCGAGTATGACAAGAGCCGCTTCGTGGTCATCGATCCGCAGGAGAAGCATAAGGAACTGCTCGACGAGCGCGGCATTCGCTTCATCCAGCAGGCCGTGACCCAGGACAATTATCGCGAGTTACTCACACCGCTGCTGACAGCAGGTGGCGGGCAGGGCTTCTGCGTCAACCTCTCGGTGGACACATCCTCGGTCGACATCATGGAACTGTGCCGCTTGCTCAACTGCTTCTACATCGACACGGTGAACGAGCCCTGGGCCGGTTTCTATTTCGACAAGAGTAAAGGGCCGGAATCGCGCACGAACTTTGCCCTGCGCGAAGTCACCATGGAAGCGCGCCGGCGCAATCCCGGTGGTACCACGGCCGTGTCCTGCTGCGGCGCCAATCCGGGCATGGTGTCCTGGTTCGTCAAGCAGGCGCTGGTGAACGTCGCGGGTGATCTGGGGATCACCTATGACGAGCCGAAGAGCCGCGAGGATTGGGCGCGTTTGGCGCAGCAGGTGGGCGTGAAGGGCATCCACATCGCCGAGCGCGACACGCAGCGCGCCAAGTCCGAGAAGCCCATGGGCATCTTCGTGAACACCTGGTCGGTGGACGGCTTCGTGTCGGAGGGCCTGCAGCCGGCCGAGCTCGGCTGGGGCACGCACGAACAATGGATGCCGGAGAATGCCGGCACGCTCGGGCCGGATGCGCAGGCGATCTACCTGCTTCAGCCCGGCGCCAACACCCGCGTGCGCACCTGGTGCCCGACGCCCGGCCCGCAATACGGCTTCCTGGTCACTCACAACGAGTCGATCTCGATCTCGGATTATTACACCGTACGCGAGAACGGAAAGGCCGCCTACCGCCCGACCTGCCACTACGCCTACCATCCCTGCAACGAGGCGGTGCTCTCGCTGCACGAGATGTTCGGCAGCGCCGGCAAGTTTCAGGAGGAGCAGCACATCCTCGACGAGAACGAGATCGTGGACGGCGTCGACGAGCTCGGCGTGCTGCTCTACGGCCACGGCAAGAATGCCTACTGGTACGGCTCGCAGCTCTCCATCGAGGAGACGCGTCGCGTGGCGCCTTACCAGAATGCCACCGGGCTCCAGGTGACCTCCGCGGTGCTCGCCGGCATGGTCTGGGCGCTGGAGAATCCGAATGCCGGTATCGTCGAGGCCGACGAGATGGATTTCCGCCGCTGCCTCGAAGTGCAGCTGCCCTATCTCGGCCCGGTCAATGGCTATTATACGGACTGGACCCCGCTCACCGACCGTCCCGGCTTCTTCCCGGAGGACATCGATTCGTCCGATCCGTGGCAGTTCAAGAACGTTCTGGTGCGGTAACGATTAACATCCTGGCCGGCCTTGAGCCGGCCAGGATCGATACGGAACAGGCCTGCATGCCCCATTTCGACGAATTCTACGCCAACAAGCTCCGCGGCGGTCTGGGGGCTACCGATGCCGACAGCGTGCTCGATCTGCGCGGCGCCTCGCGGGAGAAGGCGGCGGCCTCGATCCAGGACATGCTGGAGCGCAGCCGCTTCGCGCAGGCCAAAGCGGTCGCCATCCGCCTCGACCCCCCGCCGGAGGGTGGGGGCGAGACGCTGTTCCAGCCCATCGGCAAGGCGCTGCTGGAAGCCAAGAAGCGCGGCTGGATCGACCGGCTGCAGACCCTGCCGGCGCAGGATGGCCTGGGCTTCTATGTGGTGCTCGCCGGAAAGCCGGAGCGCGAGGCCTGAACCGGCTTCCGCTGCTGGCGCCGGCGCCGGAAGAGGCTGCGCAGGAAGCCCGAGAGCAGAAGCAGACCGCCCCAGACGGCGATAAAGCCGGCGGCTGCCGAGAGAAGCCCCTCCTCGGTGACCGGCACGGCCGGTTCGAAGTCGCGGGAGACGGCTTCCAGGATATCCGTGTCGCCGTCGCGGACCAGCAGGGCGATGCGGGAAAAGGAGCCGGCCTCCATCATGGCCGCCCGATGGGCCTCAAGCCGGCCCAGACGCTCCACATTGGCCTGCATGGCCGCGCCCTGGCGGCTGACGAAATCGTCCGTGTTGGAGCGCAGACGCGCGATGGCGCTCTCCCGCGTCTCGCCGCTCACTTGAGCATCCGTGTCAAAACGCTGAACGACTTGGCGCAACTCGTCGACGGCGCCGCCGAGGCGCTGACGGTATTGCTGCGCAAATTCAGGCCCCTGCGAGGCGGTGACGCCGCCGAGGAGGCCGAAACCAAAGGCGATGATGCGAACGATCCGGGACAAGCTCGACCTCTTTTAGGGGGCAAGAGCCTTCAGGATATCTTGTTCCATCACCTCGTCGAGGACCTTTGGGATCTTCAAAGCCCTGGTTTTCTGCCCCGGCTCCATCACCAGGATGACCGTCTCGATGCCGGGGCAGCCGGGATCGTTGCAGGCGATCTCGTTGACCGCGAACGCCGTATCCGGCGAGGCCTGAAGGGCCGAGCGGGCGAGTTCCTTCACGCGGTCGACCGCCTGCCTGTCGGGTTTGGGCAGACCGAAAGTCCCCCGCATGAAGGCGCCGAAGAGAGCCACCGGCGACCTCATGTGGGCAGGGTCAGGATGCCGGCCTGCCCGTCCTCGCACCCGAAGGCGAGGCGCTTGCCGGCCTTGTCCCAGGCCATGGCCGTGATGCCGCTGCCCTTGACGGCGGGGCGCACGAGAAGCTCGGAGGCATCGTTGAGGCGGATCAGCAGGATGCAGCCGTCCTCATAGCCGACCGCCAGCACATAGGTGTTCGGATGGAAGGCCACCCGGCTGACCTTGGCGTGTCTGACGCCGCATTCCCGCGGCGCCTTGCCCATGGGGCCTTCCTTCGATTCGAAGGGCCAGATAATGGCGGCTTCCGCCCCGGAGGTGGCAAACCACTTGCCGTCTCCCGACCAGGAGAAGGAGCGCGTCTTCGACGGATAGCCGCTCATGCGCATGTGCCCCTTGTCGGGGATGAGCCGCCAGCCGTGGAGCGCGTTCTCCTGCATGGAGGTCACCACGAAGCGGGCATCCGGCGACCAGGTGACGTCGATATGCGAGCCCTTCCATTCGAGCCCCTCGGGCTTCGCCTCCACGTTGGGAAACCACAGGGTCGCGCCGTTGTAATGCGCGATCGCCAGCCGGTAGCCCTTGGGCGCGAAGGCAAGGCCGCGGGCCGTGGAAGGAACCTCAAGAATCTTCTCCCGTCCCTTGTCGTCGCGGGCGATAACCTTCCTGCCGGCCGCATAGGCGAAGGCGCCGCCCGCATTGACGGCCAGCGCGTCGATCCAGGCGCCTTTGCTTTCCGCCAGGGTCTTGGTGGAGCCGTCGGCACCCGTGACGGCCACGCGGCCATCGTCGCCGCCGGTGACGAAGCGCTCGCCGTCACAGGCCCCGACCAGGACGCCCGCATCCGGATGGGCCTCGACGCGATGGGTCTCGCCATCTTTCACCAGCACGACGCCGCCGTCGCCAAGGCCGAGGGCCGCCGTGCCCTTCAGCCAGCCGATGGCCGTCACATGCGCGCCTGCATTCACGGGCGTCACGTTCTGGGTCAGAGATGGAGCGGTTCCTGCAGTCATTGAGCAATTCCTTCAGATGGCTGCCCATAGCACAAATCAGCAAAACGGGAGCAACATCGTCGTGTTGCCGGGAACGGGCCAGGCGTATGTCCGGAAGGACTAAGACGTTTGCGCCTTCGACCCCGTGGGACGTCGGACCCATGATGCGCGTTCTCGAATCAGGAGCGACATAATGCGGATCTTGCCTCTGATCACCCTCACCCTTGCGATCGCGATGCCCATGGGCCTTGCCGCCCAGGAGCAGCGCGGCGCGACACCGACGAGGGAGGTTCTAAAGGCCGCCTGCGAGAGGGATGCCCGCCTGATCTACAGGACCGGCGGCAAGACTTTGCCTGAGGTCCGCGAGCAGATGATGGCCGCCCGCAAGACCTATGTCAGGGATTGCCTGGCGAAAGGCAGTGCGGCTGCCGGTTGAGCCGCAAACCCTCTTCGAACCTTCCCAATCCCCTCACGCCGCGCAGGCGAGAAAACCTTCGCGGATCGCTTTCTCGTTCAGGTCCCGGCCGATGAACACGACCTTGGAGGTGTGCTTCTCGCCCGGCTTCCACTCGCCCTGCACGTCGCCGTCCAGGATCATGTGGACGCCCTGGAACACGAAGCGCTTCGGCTCGTTCGGAAACGCCACGATGCCCTTGCAGCGCAGGATGTTCGGCCCCTCGACCTGGGTGAGGTTCGAGATCCACGGCATGAACTTCTCCGGATCGACCTCGCCATCGTGGTGCACGGAAACGGACTGCATCTCCTCATCGTGATGATGGTGATGGCCTTCCTCCAGGAAGTCCGGCTCGAGCTCGATGATGCGGTCGAGATCGAACGCCTTGCGGTCGAGCACCTCCGAGATCGGGATGGCGCAGTTCTGGGTGCGGTGGACCTTGGCATAAGGATTGATGGAGCGGATGCGGGCCTCGACCTCCTCCAGTTCGCCTGCGGACACGAGATCGATCTTGTTGAGGATGATCACGTCCGCAAAGGCAATCTGGTTCTTGGCCTCGGGCGCATCCCTGAGCCGGTCGGACAGCCACTTGGCGTCGGCCACCGTCACTACCGCGTCGAGGCGGGCGGTGTCGGACACGTCCTGGTCCATGAAGAAGGTCTGGGCCACGGGCGCCGGATCGGCAAGGCCCGTGGTCTCGACGATGATGGCGTCGAACTTGCCCTTGCGCTTCATCAGCCCGTCGAGGATACGGATCAGGTCGCCGCGCACGGTGCAGCAGATGCACCCGTTGTTCATCTCGAACACTTCCTCGTCGGCGCCGACGACGAGCTCGTTGTCGATGCCGATCTCGCCGAACTCGTTGACAATCACGGCGTATTTCTTGCCGTGCTGCTCGGTGAGGATGCGGTTGAGGAGGGTCGTCTTGCCGGCGCCGAGATAGCCGGTGAGGACGGTGACGGGGATCTTGTCGGTCATCGCGTTCATCCGCAACTGTCATCCTCCCCTTGAGGGGGAGGATCGGCCGAACAGGCCGAGGTGGGGTGGGAAACACCAAACTCGGTGAGGTCGCGCTGCCACCCCACCCCGGAGCGCCGATGCGCTCCGACCCTCCCCCTCACAGGGGAGGGTATTCTCAGCTCGACAAAGCCGCGCTGAAAGCCCTTATATTGTGTCGCATCATGTCAATGTAAGTGCCAGCGGGGCCGTTGGGCTCCGAGAGGGCGTCGGAATAGACCCTGTCGCCAATCTTGGCGCCGGTTTCCTTGGCGATGCGCTCCATCAGGCGGGCATCGGAGACGTTCTCCACGAAGACGGCGGCGATCTTCTCGCGCTTGATCTGCTGGATGATCCGGGCCACGTCCTTGGCCGAGGCCTCGGACTCGGTGGAGACGCCCTGGGGCGACACGAAGTCGATGCCGTAGGCGGCCTCGAAATAGCGGAAGGCATCGTGGGAGGTGATGATCCGGCGGCGCTCAGTGGGAATGCCTGCAACCAGGCTCTTCACCTCTGCTTCCAGTTCGTCGAGCTGCTTGAGATAGGCGCCCGCATTGGCCTCGTAGGTGTCCTTGCCCGCCGCATCGGCGGCGATCAGCGCATCGCGGACACTCGCCACGTAGGTCTTTGCATTGCCGATGCTCTGCCAGGCATGCGGATCGGAGCTGCCGTGATCGTGGTGTCCATGCCCGTGGCCGTCCTCCTCGCCCCTCAGCGGCTTTACGCCCTTGGCGGCCTCGACCCTGGCGGCCTTGGTGCCGGAAGACTTGATCAGGCGGTCGATCCAGCCTTCGAATTTCAGGCCGTTCGTGAAGACGATCTTCGCCTCTGTCAGCCGGCGCCCATCTGCCGGTGTCGG